>Ga0209476_10002480_pt1 | contig 12382 bp, 11 predicted proteins | sample KloWWTrecipitate_FD_187179 | JGI IMG/M metagenome (GOLD analysis project Ga0209476, IMG submission 187179) | Active sludge microbial communities from Klosterneuburg, Austria, studying microevolution and ecology of nitrifiers - Klosterneuburg... | ecosystem: Engineered > WWTP > Aerobic digester... | reverse complement strand
GGATGCCGGCGCCGCGGTGAGCCTGCAGCCCGGCAAATGCGTGATGGAAGTGAAGCCGGCCGGCCGCGACAAAGGCACGGCCATCGCCGAATTCATGTCGGAACCGCCGTTTCGCGGGCGGCGGCCTGTTTTCGTCGGAGACGACGTAACGGACGAGTACGGCTTTCGCGTGGTGAACGATCTGGGCGGCGATTCGATCAAGGTCGGCGAGGGAGAAACCGTCGCACGCTGGCGCATCGATGACGTGCAGGCGGTGCACGCGTGGCTGGCGCAAGTCCTGGAAGACGGTGCGGGTTGCCGGGGCGGCCGGCGGGGAAACATGGCATGAAGACACTGGATCTGGCGCTGATCGGCAACAGCAGCATCGGCGCGCTGCTCGACGAAAAGGCCGAGGTCGTCTGGGCCTGCTTCCCGCGCTTCGACGGCGACGCGCTGTTCTGTTCGCTGCTGCGGGAACGCGCCGACGAGGCGGGCTTCGGTTTCATGGCGGTCGACCTGCCGGACTTCACCCATGCCGAACAGGAGTACCTGACCAATACGGCGATCCTCGTCACCCGTCTGCATGACCGCCACGGCGGCGTGGTGGAAGTGACTGACTTTTCGCCGCGCTTCCGCCAGCACGGACGCATGTTCGCCCCCATGACGCTGGTGCGCCAGGTGCGGCGGCTCGCCGGCAGCCCGCGCATCGTGCTGCGCGTGCGTCCTGCCCACGACTACGGCCGCGAGCGTCCTGCGATGACCTGGGGCAGCAACCATATCCGCTTCGTCACCCCCGACCTGGTGCTGCGCCTGACCACCGACGCCTCGGTGACCGCGGTCATTGAGGAGACGCCCTTCTTCCTGGACGACATGGTGACGCTGATCCTCGGCCCGGACGAGACCCTGCAAGGCGCGGTCGGCGAGACCGGCCGGCGCTTCGCCGAGGAGACGGCCGCCTACTGGCGCGAGTGGGTGCGCTATCTGAGCATCCCCTACGAATGGCAGGAAGCAGTGATCCGCGCCGCCATCACCCTCAAGCTCAACGCCTACGACGATACCGGCGCCATCGTTGCCGCCATGACGACCTCGATTCCCGAGGCGGCAAACAGCGGCCGCAACTGGGATTACCGCTACTGCTGGCTGCGCGACGGCTACTTCGTGGTGAACGCCCTCAATCGCCTCGGCACCACGCAGACCATGGAGCGCTACCTCGGCTATATCGTGAACATCGCCGCCGGCGCGAAAGACGGCGTGCTGCAGCCGGTTTATCGCATCGACGGCCGCTCGCTGATCGAGGAGCGCGAGGTCGACACCCTGGCCGGCTACCGCGGCATGGGGCCGGTGCGCGTCGGCAACCAGGCCTACCGCCAGGTGCAGCACGACGTCTATGGCTCGGCCATCCTCACGGCGACCCACGTCTTCTTCGACAGGCGCCTCGTGCGCTGCGGCGACGAGGCGCTGTTCCATCGGCTCGAAGCCCTGGGCGAGCGCGCCGTGCAGGTGTACGACCGGCCGGACGCCGGCCTGTGGGAACTGCGCGGCGCGGCCCGCGTGCACACCTTCTCCAGCGTGATGTGCTGGGCCGCCTGCGACCGCCTGGCGAAGATAGCCGACCGGCTCGGACTGGCGCAGCGCGCGGATTACTGGCGCAGCCAGGCCGAATGCATCCATCGCGTCGTCAGCCAGCGCGCCTGGAACGAAAAGCTCAACAGCTTCGTTGCCACGCTCGACGGCAATGCCATGGATGCCAGCCTGCTGCTGCTCAACGAAGTGGGTTTCCTGGATGCCGAAGACCCGCGCTTCGCCGGCACGGTCGCCGCCGTCGAGCGCGAGCTGCGCCGCGGCGACTTCATCTTCCGCTATGTCGAGAAGGACGATTTCGGCGAGCCCGAGAATGCCTTCCTGATTTGCACCTTCTGGTACATTAACGCGCTTTCCGCCCTGGGGCGTCGCGACGAGGCGCGGGCGCTGTTCGAGCGCCTGCTCGCCTGCCGCAACCGCCTCGGCTTGCTCGCCGAGCACATCGATCCGAAGAGCGGCGAGCAGTGGGGAAATTTCGTGCAGACCTACAGCATGGTCGGGCTGATCGGCTCGGCGATCCGCCTGAGCATGCGCTGGGACCAGGCCTTCTGATGAGACAGACACTCGACGCGTTCGTTGCCGGCATGCCGGCGTATCTGGCCACGCCGGCGCGCGTGCTGCTGATCCTGGTGCTGGCCGGCCTCGCCCTGCGCATCGTGCCGCGCCTCATCTCGCGCGTGCGCAAGGCGGTGGCGGCGCGCCAGGAAAATGCCGAGGACGGCCGCCGCATCCACACCCTGTCGCGGGTGGTGCGCTATATGGTGACGGTGTCGGTGACAGTGGTCGCCGGCATCCTCATCCTGGGCGAGTTCGGCATTTCGGTGGCGCCGATCCTCGGTGCTGCCGGCGTCGTCGGCATCGCGCTCGGCTTTGGCGCCCAGAGCCTGGTGAAGGACTATTTCACCGGCTTCTTCCTGCTGCTGGAAAACCAGATTCGGGTCGGCGACTCGGTCGAGGCCGGCGGCAAGTCCGGCGTGGTGGAGGAGCTGACTTTGCGCTACCTGCGCCTGCGCGACTACGCCGGCAACGTGCATTACGTGCCCAACGGCACCATTACCGTGGTGACCAACAAGAGCCTCGGCTTTGCCTATGCTGTCGTGGACGCCGGCATTGCCAGCAGCGAGGACATCGACCGGGCCGTCGCCGTCATGCGCCGGGTCGGCGACGGCCTGCGCCAGGACGCCGCCTTCGCCGGCCGGATCCTCGCGCCGATCGAGATCGCCGGCGTCGAGACCCTGAGCGAGTCGGCGCTGGTGATCCGCTGCCGGGTCAAGGCGGTGCCGCTCGAACAGGACAGCATCCGCCGCGAGTACCTGCGCCGCCTCAAGATGGCCTTCGACGAGGCAGGCATCGAATTGCCTTCCCGCCACTACAAGCTGCTCATGACGCCGTCGAAGGAGTGACGCCGTGCGGCTGTTTCGAAAGGAGGGCGGAACATGATCGGCAAGCGACGTCCGATCCGCATCGGCCTGTCGGCGCGGATCTTCCATCCCGAGCCGGACGCCCGCGGCATCCGCAGCAAGACCCTGCAGGTGCTCGAGCAGTCGGTCGCCCAATGGGTGATGGCGCGCGGCGTGCTGCTCCTGATGGTGCCCTCGGTGGTGCAGGACGGCATCCTCATGCGCAGCAACATTCGCCTGCGCGACTACGCCGAATCGCTCGACGGCCTGATCCTGCAGGGCGGCGCCGATGTCAGTCCGCGCGCCTATGGCGAGGAGCCGCTGCGCCCGGAGTGGAGCGGCGACCCGGTGCGCGACGCCTATGAACTGGAGTTGCTGCACGAATTCATGGAGGCGAGAAAACCGGTGCTCGGCATCTGCCGCGGCATGCAACTGATCAACGTCGCCCTCGGCGGCTCGCTTTTCCAGGACCTGCCAACGCAAAGCCCCGGCGCGGTGGCGCACGAGAGCGAGGCCTATGACCGCAACGCCCACAGCGTCACGTTTGCCGAGAAGAGCCAGCTCGCGCGCTGGTTCGGCGCTGCGGCGGGCGGCCTGGTGACTTCGATCCACCATCAGGCCGTCAACCGCCTCGGCCGCGATCTGCTTGTCGAGGCGCAGGCCGCGGACGGCACCGTCGAAGCCATCCGCTGGACCGGCCGCCGCTTCGTTTTCGGCGTGCAGTGGCATCCCGAATTTCATCATCTCGTCGGCCCCGAGCTGCTCGACTGCACGCCGATCCTCGAAGCCTTCCTCGCCGCGGCGAAATCGTGACTTCTGCGCCGTACTGCGCAGACTGACTTTCAGGCGAAGCGCGCGCGCGCCGATTCGGTGATGGCCAGCACGCAGGGGTGGCTGACGCGGCGTTCGGCGGAAATGGCGAAGTACTCGGTGCGCGCCTCGGCGCTGCGGCCGAGCGCCTTCACGCCGTAGGCGGCGACGATCTCCGTCTCGACGATGGTCGGCACCGGGAAGACGCCGACGCCGGCCTGGCCGAAGGCCGACATCAGCGCGCTGTCGTCGAACTCGCCGACGATCTTCGGCCGCAGGCGCTTCTTGTCGAGCCAGCGCATCAGCTTCTGCCGCATCGACGAATCCTCGCCCGGCGCCAGCAGCGGCAGCTCGGCCAGGCAGGCGGGGAATTTTTTTGTCGCGTGCGCGGCCAGCGCCGGCGCGGCGAGAAAACTCATGCCCGACTCGGCCAGGCGGTGGTTGTAGGCGCGGATGTCGAGCGCAGCCGGCAGCGGCGTGTCGGCGATGACCAGATCGAGCCGATGCACCGCCAGCTCGGTGAGCAGGCGTTCGAGGCGGCCTTCGCGGCAGACGATGCGCAGCGGCTCGCCGATGGCGACGGCCGGCTCGAGCAGGCGGTAGGCCAGCAACTTCGGCAGCGCATCGGAGACGCCGACGCGGAAGGTGGCGGGGCGTCCCTTCGGGTAATGGCGGATCGCCTGCTCGAGCTCGGCGCCGAGGGAAAAAATCTCCTCCGCATAGCTGAGGGCGAGCCGGCCGGCATCGGTGAGTTCCAGCATGCGACCCTGGCGCGAGAACAGCTCGATGCCCAGGCTATCCTCCAACTGGCCGATCTGGCCGCTGATGGTCTGCGGCGTCACATGCAACGCCTCCCCGGCCCGCATGACGCCGCCTTCCTTCGCGGTTTTCCAGAAATAAAACAGGTGCTTGAGGTTCATGGCCAGGCTCCGGGAAACTTCGGTAAAATCGAACTGTCGATACTTAAAAATCGACTTTATTTGATTGTAACCGGCGCGTAAACTGGCCGGGCTTTCTACACAGGAGGAATCCGCCATGAGAAACGAACGCCCCACCGCCATCGCCATTCCCGTCGACCGTTATGCCGGCGCTGCGCCTTCGCTGCTTGCCACCCACAAGGTGCTGCGCAACACCTATGCGCTGCTGGCCATGACGCTGCTGTTTTCCGCCGTCACCGCCGGCGCCGCCGCGGCGCTCAAGCTGCCGCACCCCGGCATCGTGCTCACCCTGGTCGGCTACTTCGGCCTGCTCTTCGCGACCACCAAGCTGCGCAACAGCGGCTGGGGCGTGCTCGCGGTGTTCGGCTTGACCGGCTTCATGGGCTACACGCTCGGCCCGATCATCAGCGCCTATCTGGCGATGCCCAACGGCCACGAAACGGTGATGCTGGCGCTCGGCGGCACCGGCGCGGTGTTCCTCGGCCTGTCCGCCTACGCCGTCGTCAGCCGCAAGGACTTCGGCTTCATGGGCGGCTTCCTCGCCGTCGGCATCCTCGTCGCCTTCCTTGCCGGCCTGGCCGCGATCTTCTTCCAGATCCCCGCGATGTCGCTGGCGGTGTCCGCCGCCTTCATGCTGCTCGCCTCGGGTCTGATCCTGTTCCAGACCTCGCAGATCATCCACGGCGGCGAGACCAACTACGTCATGGCCACGGTCAGCCTCTACGTCTCGATCTACAACCTGTTCGTCAGCCTGCTGTCGCTGCTCGGCTTCGCCAACAGCGACTGAGGCCAGTCATCGCCAGACGGAGAAGCCAGCCATGAAGCGCGTCGTCCTGTTCCTCATCACCAACTTCGCGATCCTGATCGTCCTCAGCACCGTCGTCCGCCTGCTCGGGCTGGAGCCGGTGCTGGCCGACGGCGGGTTGAACATGGGCAGCCTGCTCGCCTTCGCCGCCGTCATGGGCATGGGCGGCGCCTTCATCTCGCTGGCCATGTCGAAGTGGAGCGCCAAGCGCATGGTCGGCGCCCACGTCATCGCGCAGCCGTCCTCCGAAGTGGAACGCTGGCTGGTGGAGACGGTGCGACGCCAGGCGCAGGCGGCCGGCATCGGCATGCCCGAGGTGGCGATCTACGAAGCGCCCGAGGTGAATGCCTTCGCCACCGGCATGAGCCGCAACAACGCGCTGGTGGCGGTGTCGACCGGGCTGCTGCGCGCCATGGAGCGCAACGAGGCGGAGGCGGTGCTGGCGCACGAGGTCTCCCACGTCGCCAATGGCGACATGGTGACCCTGGCGCTGATCCAGGGCGTGGTCAACACCTTCGTCATCTTCCTCTCGCGGGTGATCGGCCATGTCGTCGACCGCGTCGTCTTCAAGACCGAGCGCGGCCATGGTCCGGCCTATTTCGTCACGCTGATCGTGGCGCAGATGGTGCTCGGCATCCTCGCCTCGATCGTCGTCTTCTGGTTCTCGCGCCAGAGGGAATTCCGTGCCGACGCCGGCGCCGCCCGCCTGTCCGGCCGCGACAAGATGATCGCCGCGCTCGAGCGCCTGCGCGCCGCCCACGAGCCGGCGCCGCTGCCCGACAAGATGGCCGCCTTCGGCATCTCCGGCGGCGCCGGGGCCGGGCTGAAGCGCCTGTTCATGACCCATCCGCCGCTCGAGGAGCGCATCGCCGCGCTGCAGCGGGGCGCCTGAAAAGTCAGTCCGCGCCGAACGGCGGATCACTGCCCGGCGTTGCGCGGCGCGGCCCGATGCAGGACCAGGCCGACCTTCGAGATCGCCTTGCCTTCGGTTTCCTTCACCACCAGCTCGATTTCGCCGAGAACGACGCGGTCGCCGACGACGGGCACGCCCTTGATGCGGCGGGCGAAGACTTCGGCGAGGCCGAGGCCGACGAGTTCCGCCGGCGGCGTCACGCCGTAGACGGCGCAGACGTCGGCCAGCGGCGCGGCCGGGTCGAGGGTGAAGTCGCCGAAGAAGCGGCGCTGCGCCAGCGGCCCGGGCAGCGGGCGGGCGGCGAAGAGGGCGCTGATGCGGTCCACGCTCTCGTTGCGCACGAGCAGGTAGAGCACGTCGCCCGTGGCGATGCGCAGCGGCGCGGCCGGGTCCTGCAGGACGTTGGCGCGGAAGGCGGCGACGACCCGCTCGTCGGGCTGCAGGGGCAGCGCGTCGGGCGCGATGCCCTCGGCCGGGCTGGCCGGCGGCACGACGTAGCCGGCCAGCTCGAAGCCCTTGTCGCCGCCGACGTCGAGCGCCACGCGCTGCCGCGCTTCGAAGACCGGCGGCAGTTCCAGCTTGAGCAGGCGTGCCAGCGGCGTGATGGTCCAGCCCTGGCAGACCAGCGAGACGAGCACGACGAAGAAGGCGACGTTGAAATAGAGGTACGCCTGTTCCAGCCCGGCCATCAGCGGGAACAGCGCCAGCACGACCGGCACCGCGCCGCGCAGGCCGACCCAGGAAATGAACAACTTCTCCGCCACCGGGGCGCGATAGAGCAGCAGCGACAGCCACACCGCCACCGGCCGCGCGACGAGGATCATGCCGGTGGCCACCAGCAGCGCTGCCGGCGCCACCGCGAGCAGCTCGCTCGGCGTGGCGAGCAGGCCGAGCACGAGGAACATCACGATCTGCGCCAGCCAGGCAAGGCCGTCGTGCACGCTGAGGATGTCCTGCAGGGCATGCACCGGGCGGTTGCCGAGGACGATGCCGGCGACGTAGATGGCAAGGAAGCCGCTGCCGCCGGCGTAGGCGGTGGCGCCGAAGACGAACAGCCCGCCGGCCAGGGCGAGCAGCGGGTAGAGGCCCTCGGCGAGGCGGATGCGGTTGATGCCCCAGGCGAGCAGGCGGCCGCCGGCATAGCCGGCGAGCAGGCCTATGCCCATCTGCTGGACGAAGAAGACGCCGATCTGCCACGACGGCGCCTCGCCGCTCGCCAGCAATGCCACCAGGGCCACGGTGAGGAAGATCGCCATCGGGTCGTTGCTGCCGGATTCGATCTCCAGCACCGTCGCCACGCGCTGCTTGAGGCCGATGCCCTGGTTGCGCAGCAGCGAGAAGACGGCGGCGGCATCGGTCGAGCCGACGATGGCGCCGACCAGCAGGCCCTGCAGGAGGCTCAGGCCGAGCGCCCAGGCGGCGATGGCGCCGGTGATGGCGGCGGTGACGAGGACGCCGAGCGTGGCGAGCGACATGGCCGGCCTGAAGCCGAGCGTGAAGCTGGTGACGCGCGTGCGCAGGCCGCCGTCGAAGAGGATCACCGCCAGGGCGATGTTGCCGACGATGTAGGTGGCGCGGAAGTCGTCGAAGCGGATGCCGCCCGGCCCCTCCTCGCCGGCCAGCATGCCGACGACGAGGAACATCAGCAGCAGCGGGGCGCCGACACGGAAGGCCCAGGCGCTGACGAGGACGGCGGCGACGAAGAGCAGCGCGCCGACGAAGAGCAGTTCGTTCGCCGCCTGCATCTAGCGTTCCGGCGCCACCAGCATGTCGCAGTGCGTCTCGAACAGCACGTGCTTGGTGACGCTGCCGAGCAGCAGATCCTCGATCTCCGTCTGGCCGTGCTTGCCCATGACGATCAGGTCGGGCCGCATCTCCTCGGCCAGCTCGCGAATGCCGGCGGCGGGATGGCCGTGCAGCATGCGCTGCAGAAAGTCAGTCCCGGCGGCACGGCGCGGCGCGAGGAAGGCGCGCAGGGCGTCCTGCGCCTGCTGGCGGGCGGCGGCCTGGTAGCCCTCGATCACCTTGTCCTCGACGCTGGCGTAGCGCAGCGTGCTCTCGTAGGGCGCCTCGTACACGTGGACGACGGTGGTCTCGGCGCCGCCGGCCACCGCCTGCGCCCAGTCGAGCGCGCGCGCCGAGGAGGGCGAGAAGTCCACCGGCACCAGCAGCCGCTTGTAGGGCGAGAGCGGCTCCTGCTTGACCACCAGCACCGGGCGCCGGCTCTTGCTCAGCACCTTCTCGGCGGTGGCGCCGAGGAACAGCTCGCGCACCAGGTGGGCGCCGTAGCCGCCGACCACCACCAGCTCGGCGTCGAGCGCCTCGGCCTCTTCGGCGATTTCCACGTACGGGCGGCCGATGCGCACGGCGGTGTCGGTGGCGATGTCGAACTTCTCGCCGAGGCGTCGCGCCCGCTCGGCCAGGTCGGCGCGGGCGGCGTCGAGCAGCTTCTGCTCGGTCTCCAGCGGCGTGCGATCGAAGATGCGGGTCAATGCCTCCAGCGGCAGGCGCGGCACGACGTGCATCAGCACCAGCTTGCCGGCGCCGAGCGATTGCGCCAGCATGGCGGCGCGCGTCTCGGCGCGGCCGGCGTGCGAGGAGAGGTCGGTGGCGACGAGAATGTGTTCAGGCTTCTCCATGGGCGTTCTCCTTGGCAATGCGTTTCGTCTAATCCAGCGCCTCGGCGCCGATCCCCTCGAAGCTGCCGCAGGAATTCAGGTCCGACTCGCCTGCGGCGGGCAGTTGCGCCGCCAGCTCGCGCAGGGCGCTGCGCAGGCCTTCCTCCAGCACCGGATGGTAGAAGGGCAGGCGCAGCAGCTCGCGCACCGTCATGCCGCGGTCGAGTGCCAGCGCCAAGAGGTGCGCCATGTGCTCGGCGGCTGGCGCGCACATCTCGGCGCCGAGCAGCTTGCCCGTTTCCGGTTCGGCGTAGAGGCGCATCAGGCCGTGGTTGCGCTGGCCGGCGCGGGCGCGGCCCTGGCGCGCGAAATCGATCTCGCCCTCGATCGACGCGCCTTCCGCCAGCTCGGCGCGGCGGCGGCCGACGACGGCGATGTTCGGCTCGGAGAAGACGATGGCGAGCGGCGTGCGCCGGGCGAAGCAGGCGGATTTTTCCCCCGTGGCGAGGCGCACGGCGTTGAGCCCGGCGATGTGGCCCTCGTCGGCGGCCTCGTGCAGCAGCGCCCGCTCGCCGTTGGCGTCGCCGGCGAGGAACAGCGGCAGCCCGGCGATCTGCAGGGTGTTCGGGTCGACCGGCGGCATCCCGCGCGGGTCGAGCGCAATGCCCAGGGTTTCCAGGCCGAGGCCGGCGAGGTTGGGCCGACGGCCGAGCGCGGCGAGCACGGCATCCACCGTCGCCTCGGCATCGCCGGCGCGCACGCGGATCGCGCCGCCTTCGGCAGTCACTTCCGCTTCGGCGCCGAGGTGCAGGGCGAACTCGCCGCCGAGCAGCGCCGTGGCGGCGGCACTGACTTTTGCGTCGGTGAGGCCGCCGAGGTGGCCGCGGCCGAAGGCGGCGACTTCGATGCCGAGGCGGGCGAGCGCCTGCGCCATCTCGACGCCGAGGGCGCCCAGGCCGACCACCGCGATGCGCGGCGGCAGCGATTCCAGTTCGAACAGCGTGTCGGTGGTGAGGAGCCGCTCGCCCAGACTGCGCCAGGCCGGCGGCACCACCGGGCTGGAGCCGGTGGCGAGGACGATGCTGCGCGCGGCAATCTCGCGGCCGTTCACTTCCAGGCGGCCGGGGCCGGTGAGGCGGGCGCGGCCGCTGACGGCGCGCTCGCCGAGGCCGTCGGTCGCCTGTAGCGTGCCCTTGACGAAGCCGTCGCGCAGGCGCCGCACGCGCCGCAGCACGGCGGGCAGGTCGACGGAGAGTCCGCCGGCGCCGCGGATGCCGAATTCCTCGAAGGCACCGCGGCGGTGATAGGCGTTGGCGGCCTCGATCAGCACCTTCGAGGGCATGCAGCCGACGCGGGCGCAGGTGGTGCCCCAGGCGCCGTCGTTGACCAGCAGGAAGTCCTGCGTGCGCTTCTTCACCTCGCGCAGCGCGGCGAGCCCGGCGCTGCCGGCGCCGACGATGACGACTTCGTAGCTTGCGTTCATGGCGTTTTCTCCGGCGGGGGCGGCGCGGGCTGCTTTTCGCCTGTCAGCATCTCGCGCAGCTCGGCGTAAGGCTTCGCCTCGGCGGGGGCGGGCGGGCGCAGGCGCGCCGCTTCGGCTTCCAGCGCGGCGAGGCGCTGCTCGAGCCGGGATTTCTCTTCTTCGAGACCGGCGACCCGGCGGCGCAGCCGCGCACCGCCCCACTGGCCGCGGATCACCGTCGGCGTCGACACCAGCGCGGCGATCAGCGCGCCGAGGCCCAGCGCGATCAGCAACACCACCGCCAGGGTGCTGTCGAAGCGCCAGAGGGCGAACGTCACCGTCACCGGCACGTTGTTCTGCAGGGCGAACAGCACCGCGCCGATGGCGAAGACGATGCCGGCAATCAGCATGAGCTGCATGGGGACCTCCTGTTGTCGTTGTGCCGCCCGCTCAGGGCTTGCCGGCCCGGCCGGCGGCTTCGCGCCGCTTTGCCTCGGCGACGAACTCCTGGTAGCACTCGATGCCGCAGTAATGTCCAATGTATTCGGCGCCTTCGGGCGTGAAGGCGGCACTGAGCGGCACCTCCTTGCGGCAGGCGTCGCAGGAGATCATCGGTTCGCCGGGCGGCGCAATTGGCTTGTCAGTCATGGCTTCTCCTTTCGGGCAGGAATCGGTACCTGCATCTTACCCGTCGAATACAGCAGGCCGCGCCGCACGAACCACTTTTCCGCTTCGACGGCGAAGAACACCACGGTCGACAGGATCAGGCAGATCGCCAGCTCGTCCCAGTCGAGCGGCGCGGTCTTGAAGACCGGGTTGAGCGCCGGCACGTAGATCGTCGCCAGTTGCAGGCCGAGGGTGAACAGCACCGTCGCCATGAGGATCGGGTTGGACCAGAAGCCGAGGCGGAAGGTGGAATCGCGCTCGGAGCGGATGGCGAGCGCATGGCCGAGCTGCGACAGGCAGAGCACGGTGAACACCATGGTTTGCCAGTGCGCGCCGCTATGGTGGATCGACCAGGCCTGCAGCAGCAGGCACACCGCGCCCATGGTCAGGCCGACCCAGACGATGTGCTGCCACATGCCGTGGGCGAAGATGCTCTCGTCCGGCCGTCGCGGCGGGCGCTGCATGACGCTGCGTTCGGCGCGCTCGGCGGCGAGCGCCAGGCCGGGCAGGCCGTCGGTGACGAGGTTGATCCAGAGGATGTGGATCGGCAGCAGCGGAATCGGCAGGCCGAGGAAGGGGGCGAGGAAGATGGTCCAGATCTCGCCCGAGTTGCTGGTCATCGTGTACTTGATGAACTTGCGGATGTTGTCGAAGATGCGCCGCCCCTCGCGCACGGCATGCACGATCGAGGCGAAGTTGTCGTCGAGCAGCACCATGTGCGCCGCCTCGCGGGCGACGTCGGTGCCGCCCTTGCCCATCGCCACGCCGATGTCGGCGCGCTTGAGCGCCGGCGCGTCGTTCACGCCGTCGCCGGTCATCGCGGCGAATTCGCCGGCGGCCTGCAGCGCCTTGACGATGCGGATCTTCTGCTCCGGATCGACGCGGGCGTAGACGCGGATGTCCTTCACCTGTGCGGCGAAGTCCGCGTCGGACAGCGCGGCCAGCTCGACGCCGGTGACGACGCGGCCGCCCTGGTCGAGGATGCCGAGCCGCTCGGCGATGGCGCGCGCCGTGGCGGGATGGTCGCCGGTGATCATCACCGGCACGATGCCGGCCGTCCGGCATTCGTCGACGGCCTGGGCCGCCTCGTCGCGCGGCGGGTCCATCAGGCCGACGAGACCGAGGAAAGTCAGGTCGTTCTCCGCCTCCGCGATGTCCGTAGGCTGCGTGTCCATGCGGCGCTCGGCGAAGGCCAGCACGCGCAGCCCCC
>Ga0209476_10002478_pt1 | contig 12385 bp, 9 predicted proteins | sample KloWWTrecipitate_FD_187179 | JGI IMG/M metagenome (GOLD analysis project Ga0209476, IMG submission 187179) | Active sludge microbial communities from Klosterneuburg, Austria, studying microevolution and ecology of nitrifiers - Klosterneuburg... | ecosystem: Engineered > WWTP > Aerobic digester >... | reverse complement strand
AAACGGCAATCGTTATCCTGTTGATTGTAGCCGCCGCACTCGGCGCCGGCTACTGGCTCGGCAGCCGCGGCGGTCATGAGGCGGCTGCGCCGCAAGCCGCGGCGAAAGGCGCCAAGCAGGAACGCAAGCTGCTCTTCTACCGCAACCCCATGGGCCTGCCCGACACCTCGCCGGTGCCGAAGAAGGACCAGATGGGCATGGAATACATCCCGGTGTACGAAGGGGAGGACACCGCCGATTCGGGCAGCGGCATCGTCATCAGCACCGAGAAGGTGCAGAAGCTCGGCGTGCGCACGGAAATCGCGGCGCTGCGCGAGCTGTCGCGCAGCGTGCGCGCCTCCGGCCGCATCGAGGTCGACGAGCGCCGCCTGCATACTATCTCGCCGAAGTTCGAGGGCTGGATCGAGAAGCTGCACGTCAATGCCACCGGCCAGCCGGTCGGCCGCGGCCAGCCGCTGGCCGAGGTATACAGCCCGGAGCTTGTCTCGGCGCAGAAGGAATACGCCATCGCCGCGCAGGGCCGCGAATCGCTCAAGGACGCCGGGGCGGAGGCGCAGGCCGGCATGAAGCAGCTCGCCGACTCCGGCCTTTCGCGCCTGCGCAACTGGGACATCTCCGACGAGCAGATCGCCCGCCTGCGCGAGGGCGGCGAGGTGCGGCGCACGCTGACGCTGCGCTCGCCGGCTTCCGGCATCGTCATGGAGAAGAAGGCCGTCGTCGGCATGCGCTTCATGCCGGGCGAGATGCTCTACCAGGTGGCCGACCTGTCTTCGGTGTGGGTGATCGCCGACGTCTTCGAGCAGGACATCGGGCTGGTGCGCGTCGGCCAGAAGGCCAAAGTGCGCATCGGCGCCTATCCCGACAAGGCCTTCGAGGGGACGGTGACCTACGTCTATCCGACGCTGAAGGCCGAGACGCGCAGCGTGCCGGTGCGGGTGGAGCTGGCGAATCCCGGCGGGCTGCTCAAGCCGGCCATGTTCGCCTCGCTGGAACTGTCGGCGGCAAGTGGTGCAAAAGTGCTGGCGGTGCCGAGCTCGGCCGTGATCGACAGCGGCGTGCGCCGCGTCGTGCTGGTGCAAATGAGAGGGGACGAAAAAGCGGGCCGCTTCGAGCCGCGCGAAGTGAAGCTCGGCGCGCGCAGCGGGGATTACGTCGAGGTGCTGGAGGGCGTCAGGGAGGGCGAGCCGGTGGTGGTCGCCGCCAACTTCCTCATCGACGCGGAAAGCAACCTCAAGGCGGCACTCGGTGGCTTGGGCGGTTTCGGAAAAGTCAGTCCCGGTGACACGGCGAAACCCGCCGCGGCTTCGCACAAGGCGGAGGGCACGCTGAAATCCATCGACGCCGCCGGCACGGTGAGCGTCAGCCACGATCCGGTCGCCAGCCTCGGCTGGCCCCCCATGACCATGGACTTCGTACTGGCCAATCCCTCGCTGTTGGGCAAGCTGCAGCCGGGCAGCCCGATCGCCTTCGAGTTCGTCGAGCGCAAGCCGGGCGAGTGGGTGATCTTCAAGCTGGAAGCGAAGGGCGCGGCGCGGCCGTCCGCCCACGCGGGTCACTGACATGCTCAACGCCATCATCGACTGGTCGGCGCGCAACCGCTTCCTCGTCCTGCTGGGCACGCTCTTCATCGTGCTTGCGGGCACGATCGCCGTGCTGCGCACGCCGATCGACGCCCTGCCGGACCTCTCCGACGTGCAGGTCATCGTCTACACCGAATATCCCGGCCAGGCGCCGCAGGTGGTGGAGGACCAGGTCACCTATCCGCTCACCACGGCCATGCTGTCAGTACCGAAGTCGAAGGTGGTGCGCGGCTTCTCCTTCTTCGGCGCCTCCTTCGTCTACATCATCTTCGAGGACGGCACCGACATCTACTGGGCGCGCTCGCGCGTGCTCGAGTACCTCAACTTCGCCGCCGGCCGCATGCCGAAAGGCATCACCCCGCAGATCGGCCCGGACGCCACCGGCGTCGGCTGGGTCTACCAGTACGCCCTGCTGGCGAAGGACAAGACCCTGGCCGAGCTGCGCTCCATCCAGGACTGGTACCTGCGCTACCAGTTGACCAAGGCCCACGGCGTCGCCGAAGTGGCCTCGATCGGCGGCTTCGTGCAGACCTACCAGGTGACGGTCGATCCGGACAAGCTGCGCGCCTACGGCATTCCGCTGATGAAGGTCGCCCAGGCGATCCGCGATTCCAACCGCGACGTCGGCGGCCGCGTCGTCGAGATGGCCGAGACGGAGTACATGGTGCGCGGCCGCGGCTATTTGCGCGGGCGCGAGGACATCGAGCGGCTGGTCGTCAAGGCCGAGAAGGGCACGCCGGTACTGATCCGCGACATCGCCCGCGTCGAGCTGGTGCCGGACGAGCGGCGCGGCCTGACCGAACTCAACGGCGAGGGCGAAGTGGTCTCCGGCATCGCCATGGCGCGCTACGGCCAGAACGCCCTCGAAGTCATCCACAACGTCAAGACGAAGATCGCCGAGGTCTCCTCCGGGCTGCCCGAAGGCGTGACGGTGGAAACCGTCTACGACCGCTCCGACCTGATCCATCGCGCCATCGACACGCTGAAGCGCACGTTGATCGAGGAAGCCATCATCGTCGCCCTGGTCTGCATCGCCTTCCTGCTGCACGTGCGGAGCGCGCTGGTCGCCATCCTCATGCTGCCGGTCGGCGTGCTGATCGCCTTCATCGCCATGCGCGCGCTCGGCATGAATTCCAACCTGATGAGCCTCGGCGGCATCGCCATCGCCATCGGCGCCATGATCGATGCGGCGATCGTCATGATCGAGAACGCCCACAAGCACCTCGAACGGCTCGACCACAAATCCCCCCCTTTGCAAAAGGGGGGCGAGGGGGGATTTAACCTGGCCTCGTCGGAGGCTGCGCCCAAATCCCCCCCATCCCCCCTTTTTCAAAGGGGGGAGCGCTTCAATGCCATCATCGCCGCCTGCAAGGAAGTCGGCCCGGCGCTTTTCTTCAGCCTTCTCATCATCACCGTCTCCTTCCTGCCGGTGTTCACCCTCGAAGCGCAGGAGGGCCGCCTCTTCGCGCCGCTGGCGTGGACCAAGACCTTCGCCATGGCCGGCGCCGCGCTGCTCTCGATCACGCTGGTGCCGGTGCTGATGCTGCTGTTCATCCGCGGCCGCATCCTGCCCGAGGCGCGCAATCCGGTGAACCGCTTCCTCATCTGGGCCTACCGGCCGGCCATCGCCTGGGTGATGCGCAACAAGAAGCTGACCATCGCCCTGGCCGCCGTGTCGCTGGGACTGACTTTCATTCCGGCCAGCAAGCTCGGCTCCGAGTTCATGCCGACGCTGAACGAGGGTACGCTGTTCTACATGCCGACCTCGCTGCCCGGCATGTCGATCACCAAGGCGGCCGAACTGCTGCAGACGCAGAACAAGATCATCAAGAGCTTTCCCGAGGTGGCCTCGGTCTACGGCAAGGCCGGCCGCGCCAACACCGCCACCGATCCGGCGCCGACCGAGATGTTCGAGACGGTCATCAACCTCAAGCCGGAAGCCGAGTGGCGCGCCGGCATGACCGTCGACACGCTCATCGCCGAACTCGACCGCGCGCTGCAGTTCCCCGGCGTATCGAACGCCTGGACCATGCCGATCAAGGCGCGCATCGACATGCTGTCGACCGGCATCCGCACGCCGATCGGCATCAAGGTCTTCGGCAAGGACCTGAACGAGATGGAGCGGCTGGCGAAAGAGATCGAGGCGGTGGTGAAGGCCGTGCCGGGCACGACGAGCGCCTTTGCTGAGCGCATCACCGGCGGCTTCTACCTCGACATCGCGCCTGAGCGCGAACAGCTCGCCCGCTACGGCCTCGCTGTCGGCGATCTGCTCGACGTGATCGGCACCGCGCTGGGCGGCGAGATGGTGACCACCACCGTCGAGGGCCGCGAGCGCTACGGCGTGGCGGTGCGCTATCCGCGCGAGCTGCGCTCGGACCCCGAGCGTATCGCCCGCGAGGTGCTGGTGCCGACCATGGACGGCGCCATGATTCCGCTCGGCCAGGTGGCGAAAGTATCCATCGCCCAGGGCGCGCCGGCCATCCGCACCGAGAACGCGCTGCTCTCCGCCTACATCTACGTCGACATCCGCAGCCGCGACATCGGCGGCTACGTCGCCGAGGCGCAGCGGGCGGTGGCGGAGAAGGTGAAATTCCCGCCGGGCTACTACGTCGCATGGAGCGGCCAGTTCGAGTACATGGAGCGCGCCATTGCGAAAATGAAGGTCGTCATCCCACTGACGCTGCTCACCATCTTCCTGCTGCTCTACCTCAACTTCCGCCGCCTGACGGAGACCCTCATCGTCATGCTCTCGGTGCCCTTCGCCCTGGTCGGCGGCGTCTGGCTGATGTGGCTGCTCGGCTACAACCTCTCCGTGGCGGTGGCCGTCGGTTTCATCGCGCTGGCCGGCGTCGCCGCCGAGACCGGCGTGGTGATGCTCATCTACCTCGACCACGCCTGGGCGGCCGAACAGGAAAAGTCAGTCGCTGCGGGACGGCGGCCGGGCCTCGACGATCTCTACGCCGCGGTGATGGAAGGCGCGGTTGAGCGCGTGCGACCGAAGATGATGACCGTCGTCGCCATCATGGCCGGCCTGCTGCCCATCATGTGGGGCACCGGCACCGGCTCCGAAGTCATGCGCCGCATCGCCGCGCCGATGGTGGGCGGCATGATCTCCTCGACGATCCTGACGCTGATCGTGATTCCGGCGATCTATGCGTTGGTGAAGGAGAGGCGGTTGGGGTAGGGGTTCGGACTCCCTCTGTAAAGTTGACAATAAATTCAAACTAATTGACAATTGTGGCGTCTTTGGTTGTCAATAGTTACGGGGCGATTGTCAAATGACCAGGGTTCGCGCACGCGGGGAAGATGTTCGGCGGTATATCTTGGAACACGTCGAAAAGCATCCTGCCGACATCAGCAGAATGACTTCCGACCACTTCGGCATTAGTCGCCAGGCGGTCAACAAGCATCTGCAAAAGCTGACCTCCGAACACGCGCTGACCGAAACCGGGAAGACGCGGAGCCGTTCCTACAAGCTTTGCCCGCTGCTGGAGTGGCGGGGGCATTACGCAATCAATCCCGATCTCGCGGAGGATGTCGTCTGGCGAAACGAGATAGCGCCCGTCCTGGGCCAACTGCCGGATAACGTCATGAACATCTGGCACTACGGCTTTACGGAAATGTTCAATAACGCCATAGATCACTCAGGCAGCTCTGAAATATCCGTGCGGATAAGAAAGACAGCCGCAAATACCGAAATGCTCCTATGGGATGAGGGCATCGGGATCTTCAGGAAGATCCAGTCGGAATTGAATCTCCTTGACGAACGCCATGCCATCCTTGAGTTGTCAAAAGGGAAACTCACCACCGACCCGGCGCGTCACACGGGCGAAGGTATTTTTTTCTCCTCCAGAATGTTTGATGACTTCGACATTCTTTCCGGCGGGGTTTATTTTTCGCATAAATTCGGAGACAAGGAAGACTGGATTCTGGAACGCGAACAATCGCGAAATGGAACCACCGTGTGGATGGCGCTGCACAACCACACGGCCAGGACAACCAGGAAAATATTCGACCAATACTCGTCCGGCGAAAACTACGGGTTCAACAAAACCGTCGTGCCGGTGAAGCTGGCGCAATACGGAAACGACAAGCTGATATCGCGTTCCCAAGCGAAAAGATTGCTGGCCCGGGTAGAGCTGTTCAAGACGGTCATATTCGACTTTGCCGGCATAGACACCATCGGCCAGGCCTTCGCGGACGAAATATTCAGGGTGTTTGCCAACCAGCATCCCGAGATCGACCTCTTGAGCATCAAGGCAAACTCGGAGGTGAAGCGAATGATTGAAAGAGCGAAAGGCGGAGCAGAGGAGTAAGGGGCTCTTTTCCGGAATATAAAGTGGCAGTATTCACCTGGGAGAATCATCTCGGAAAAAGAGCCTGTCCGGAATTTTGTGTGTGAGGCATATCATGGAGCCTGAAAGGAGCATGTATGCCAAGCAAGACGAGCAAGAAGGGGCCGGTAGCACCGTTGCCAGGCATTCCCAAAGAGATCATTGACCAGTTTGTCAACGGCCCGATGACGGCGGAGGCGGTCAATGCCGCCTCGATGGCCTTCAAGAAGGCGCTGATCGAACGCGCCCTGGGAGCCGAACTGAGCCACCACCTGGGCTACCCGCCGGGGGCCGAGAAGCCGGCAGATGCCGACAACCACCGCAACGGCGCCAGCGGCAAGACCATCCTGACCGACGAGGGGCCGCTGCGGATCGACGTGCCGCGCGACCGGCACGGGCGCTTCGCCCCGATCCTGATCCCCAAGCACGAACGGCGCTTCACCGGCTTTGACGACAAGATCATCGCCATGTACGCGCGCGGCATGACGATGCGCGAGATCCAGGGCTTTTTGCTCGAACAGTACGGCACCGAGGTCTCGCCCGAGTTCATCAGCACGGTCACCGACGCCGTGATGGCCGAAGTGACGGCCTGGCAGGCGCGGCCGCTCGAATCGATGTATCCGGTGGTCTTCTTCGATGCCCTGCGGGTCAAGATTCGCGAGGATGCCGTGGTGAAGAACAAGGCCATCTATCTGGCGCTGGGCATCCTGCCCGACGGCACGCGCGACATCCTCGGGCTGTGGATCGAGGGCACCGAGGGCGCGAAATTCTGGATGAAGGTCTTCAACGACCTGAAGACGCGCGGCTGCAACGACATTCTGATCGCCGTCACCGATGGGCTGAAGGGCATGGGCGAAGCGCTCGCCATAGCTTACCCGGCCACCACCTTGCAAACCTGCATCGTGCACCTGATCCGCAACAGCCTGGACTACGCCGGCTGGAAAGTGCGCAAGGCGCTGGCGGCGGCGATCAAGCCGATCTACACGGCGCCCAGCGCGCAAGCCGCGGAGGCGGAGCTGGAGGCCTTCGCGCAAGGCGCCTGGGGGCAGCGCTTCCCCACCGTGGCCGCATCCTGGCGCCGGGCCTGGTCGAAGGTGATTCCGTTCTTCGCCTTCCCGCCCGAGGTGCGGCGGGTGATCTACACCACCAACGCCATCGAGAGCGTGAATGCGCGATTGCGCAAGATCATCAAGACGCGCGGCCATTTCTCCAGCGACGAGGCGGCCACCAAGCTGATCTGGCTGGCGCTGCGCAACATCACCGCCGACTGGGGCCGGGCGGCCAACCACTGGAAGACGGCCATGAACCAATTCGCGATCTTTTACGAAGAACGATTTACCGGAGCAGTCGCGTAATATGAGCACCGACTTTCCCACCGCGCCGCTCGCCCCCGGCCATAAAGGGGCCGGCGGCGGCGGCGTGGAAAAGTCTCATCGCGCCTCACACACAAAAAACCTGACACTCCCCGCCACGCCGAAGTCTGGCGGCATCCGTTTATAAACAGGACCGACTCGTGCCTGATATCCCAATCGTAGACGCCCTATTTTCTGCACTACTCACCAGCGACAAGGTCGCACTCGACGCCATCGAGTCCCAACGCACGGCGGAATGCGCAGGTCTTCGCGCTGTCATTTGCACCGATTCCCCAGGCGCGATCAACCTCGAACTTGGCCTCAGCCTGTCTTCCAGTGAGTACGTTACTCCGTTCTTCGAGAGCCCACGAGCGTTCTTCATGTCCGCCGGGACCAGCATTCAAGCACGGTTCACTGGCGGCCAGTCGAATGCACTGATCGATTTTTCGCTGAGCTTCGACTCGAACTTTGCAGAGAAGATGCGTGCGGCCATCGCCGGTGAGAGCATCCAGCAGGTCGATCGCAACCGGGTCGACGAGGTCCTCATACTCAAAGCTCGGAACCGCAACGTGCAATTCGACGTGCTGCCATTCCTCATCGAGAACACCCGCCTGACCCGCGACGATCCACGCAACGAACGTCCCCTGAATACGTTGATCGCCTTCCGCATGCTCGATCACCTGGATTGGGACACCTTTCGGGATGATCCCACTCGCTTCGTTTTCGATGTCCCATGCGAAGAGCTAAAGGCGGCACTTCGTCCCGAAGCCGAGGCCTTTCTGTCGGAGTTGCAAGCCAGCGAGCAAGTTATTCATCACGAAGCCAAGAGCGCAGGGACACAGGCGCTGCTCTTGCGGTTTGCCCGACTGTGGCACGAGAAACGCAAGCCGGATAAGAGACGCATCTTGAGCGAACTGCTGCGTTTCAGCATCCCCAACTTGGGGGCCATCCCGCTCACCGAGTTGCATCTCATATGGAGCGGCATGACTTCCGAGTTGGGGTCGCCGTTCTTCGGCCCGATCACTGGTCGATCCAAGACGATGCTGGACGACGTTCGCGGCATGGCTTGGGACATGACTCTCCTCCGCGTCTTAGAGAAGAATGCTACGGCAAGTCAGCTTGGCTCCTTTTTCATTCCTTATTTCGTGTCGATCGACCGCCGCTGGCGTCACTTGCTGCGCCTGAATCCTGTGAGGTTGATGCTGATCGATGATGCACATCGACGCGTACTCTTCGCCCGTACCGATGAACTGGAATTCCAGCATGTTCTGGGAGAATGCATGAAGACTGAGTTGCAGTCGGAGATGACTCCCGAAAAGGTTGAAACCCGTCGGAGGTCCGCGCAGGCAATCCGATTGGACGCAATGCAACAGCTCGTGGCCGAAGAAGAAAGCGGTTGGTTCGAACAAGCCTTGCAGCAATCGCAGAACGAAACCAGATAACATTTCTGCTGCGAATTGTCGTGTCGCGTAACGACAATTCGTTGGAGTTCACCCTTCGCGTAGCGCCCACTGGTGAGAATGATGCTGCGCTGGTAGATGCCGGCCAAGCGCTGCCCGTTGGCTAGCTCCAGACGTCGCCTAGCAGCGCTGAAGGTGCTGCTGGCGACGGAACGGATATCTTGCACCGGATCAAACATTCACCTCTTCGGTGCGACGCGCTCCCGTGATTGTCTTGCGCCGATTCGCCACCAGCTCGGCGGCTTTCCGCACCGGCTTATCCTCGGTGTGGACGTAGCGCATGAACATCACCACAGTCTTGTGCGCCGTCAGGGCCATGCCGACCTTAACCGGGATACCCGAATTGGCAATGTCGGTCGCCGAGCGATGGCGGATGCCGTGCGTCCCCGCGTGCGTTGCCCCCGCCGCTTTGAGCGCACGGCTCCAGCCCCCGTAATACTCGCCCGTGGTCAGGTGTTGCCCTGGATGGCGCGGCGACGGCAGTACGTAGGGATAGCCTTCCTGCCTCGGCGCCGTCGAAAGCAGCCGATAAGCTTCCTCGCTTATGGGCTTGGACATGCCACCGGTCTTGCTGTCGGGCCAGACGACGCGGCGGTTTTCCAGATCGATCCATTCCCATTCGAGCGAGACGATTTCGCCACGACGGCCGGCAAACTCGAATTGCAGGCGGATCGCCAACGGGATGACGTAGTTCTCCAGCCCCTCGACCTCGATCTTGTCAAGCTGACGGAACAGTTTGCCCATGTCCTCGTCGCTGATAAGGTGGATGGACTTGCCGGCAGGGAACATCGGGACATGTCGGCAAGGATTGGTGCCATCAGGCCGATAGCCCCACACCTCAGCCAAGTTGAACATCTTGCGCAGGATGCTGAACGCCTTGTTCGCCTCGGTCTGCTTGTACGAAAGTTTTTCCATCAGTCCGGCAATATCCGGACGCTTCACGTCGTGGACCTTCTTGCGGCACAGCAACGGGATGATGCAGCGGTCGATGACGCCTTGATAGCCGACTCGGGTGCTGGGCTTGTTGCGCTTCTTGGAGTGATCCTCCATGAATTTCTTGCACAACTCCTCGACGGTGGGCGCTTTGCGGGCTTCCGCCTTGGCTGCGCCGGGATCACCACCCCGGCGTACCTGGGCCAGCCATTCCTGCGCGAGCGAGCGGGCCTGTTCGACGGTCAGTTCCCCGTACTGGCCCAAGGCGGGCTTGCGGCGCTCGCTGGCGTTCGTTCTGTACTGAAGCATGAACACCTTGCGGCCCGACGGGGTAATCTTGCACAAGAAGCCGGGCACCAGCGTATCCCGGAGTTCGACGGCTTGCGCCTGTGGTTGTGCCGCATCGACAGCGGACTTGGTGGGCTTGATTTTTGCCATGATGACTCCTCGGAAAGACCCGGTTCCCAGGAGCCTTCTAGGGGCCAGCAGAGAGGAAGTCGGGTCAAGTTTCAGAAAGCACCGGCATATGATGAACTTGCCTAAGTTATTGATAAACCTGCTGTATCGAGTCTTGGCGTAGTCCAGCAAAGTGTCGGGCTAGAGTCATGGTGAAATAAAAAAGGCCGCATGCGCGGCCTTCTTGTCGAGATCGCCTTACTGGCCCCGCATCAGTGTATTGACTGCAATGTCCTCGTCAATCTCGGGCCAGCGCACGCCGACGCCCTTTCCGATCAGCTGCCAGTTGCGCCGTTGTGCCTCGGAGGCGTCGCGCAGGCGGGGGAACCACTCCAGCGGTGCGGAGATTTCACGGCCGTCGGCCAGCACGAAATGCAGCGCGTCGTTGGCGAACATGACGTCCACCGCGTGCGGATCGAACTTGATTGCCAAAGTGCTCATGCCATTTCTCCATGTATTCGCAATACAGTTGGCATGTCGTGAAGTCTAGTGGATGCGGCACTGCCCCGCAATACTCTCTCGTGACCGCTCAGGGTGGGGCGTTTCGGGGCATAGGTGGGCCATCGAGCGGCGTGCGCGCTTGGCGTGCGAAGAAAACCGGTACACTCGCCTCGTAATGCCTGCGCCAGGCCCGGTGGCGGACAACTCAAAACGACCGGTGGCGTAACCCCATTTCATTTTCGACGGAGCAAACCGTGCCTGGCCTATTGCCTGATGTTGATCCCGAAGGGCTGCTTGAATATTCCGTGGTCTATACCGACCGCGCGCTGAACCACATGTCGCAGTCCTTCCAGGGCGTGATGAAGGACATTTCCGCCATGCTCAAGCGCACCTATGGCGCCGAGGCGGCGATCGTGGTGCCCGGCAGCGGCACCTTCGGCATGGAGGCGGTGGCGCGGCAGTTCGCCACCGGCCGCAAGTGCCTGGTGATCCGCAACGGCTGGTTCAGCTACCGCTGGACGCAGATATTCGAGATAGGCGGCATTCCTGCCGAGTCGACGGTACTGAAGGCGCGTCGTGTCGGCGAGGGGCCGCAGGCGCCGTTCGCGCCGCCGCCGATCGGGGAGGTGGTGGCGGCGATCCGCGCGCAGGCGCCCGACCTGGTGTTCGCGCCGCATGTCGAAACGGCGTCGGGGATGATCCTGCCCGACGGCTACCTGCGCGCCGTGGCCGATGCCGTGCACGCCGTCGGCGGTCTGTTCGTGCTGGACTGCATCGCCTCGGGCACGATCTGGGTGGATATGGCGGCGACGGGCGTCGACATTCTCATCAGCGCGCCGCAGAAGGGCTGGAGCGCCGCGCCCTGCTGCGCCATGGTGATGCTGGGCGAGGATGCGCGGGCAAGGATCGCCGCAACCACCAGCACCAGCTTCGCCTGCGACCTGCGCAAGTGGCTGCAGATCATGGAGGCCTACGAGAACGGCGGCCACGCCTACCATGCGACGATGCCGACCGATGCGCTGGTGCGCCTGCGCGACGCCATGCGGGAGACGGAGCGCCGCGGCTTCGGGACGGTGCGCGCGCAGCAGCAGGAACTGGGCGACAAGGTGCGCGCGCTGCTCGCCGGACGCGGCATCGCCAGCGTGGCGGCGGCGGGCTTCCAGGCGCCGGGGGTGGTGGTCAGTTATACGGACGACGCGGACATGCAGTCGGGCAGGAAATTCCTCGGCGCCGGCCTGCAGATCGCCGCCGGCGTGCCGCTGCAATGCGACGAGCCGGCGGATTTCCGCAGCTTTCGCATCGGGCTGTTCGGACTGGACAAGCTCGGCGACATCGACCGCACCGTGCGGCACCTCGAAATGGCGCTGGACGGGATTCTCTAGTCCGCCTCGCTCACTTGCCGCGTTTTGTGCCGCCCTTGGCCTTCGCGTCGGACTGCTTCGGCTTGGCCTCTTCCGGCTTCCGGTAGTCGCCGAGGACGCCTTTCAGGGGGCAGATTTTGAGGGCCGGGCATTTCTGGCAGCCGGCGACGATGGCGATGGGGCAGAGGGTCATTTTGGTTCTCCCGGGATCGGTGAGCGCGCGGCAGCAGTAGCGGGCGGCCGCGATGGCCGCCGCCGTGCAGGTGGGGTATTTGGGATTGTAGGCTGCTGCGGAGGCGAGTCAATCGCCGGCTTGTCTGCCTGCAGGCGGCAAGCGCATCATTCGGCGCTGCTTTCATTGACCGTTATTTCCAGTCGAATCTTTCCCCTGTTGTCGCCGAGCAGTCTGGCGTGGTCGTTGACGCAGATTTCCAGGGGCGCGGTCTGGGCAACCCTGAACACCACCGG
>Ga0209476_10002474_pt1 | contig 12397 bp, 8 predicted proteins | sample KloWWTrecipitate_FD_187179 | JGI IMG/M metagenome (GOLD analysis project Ga0209476, IMG submission 187179) | Active sludge microbial communities from Klosterneuburg, Austria, studying microevolution and ecology of nitrifiers - Klosterneuburg... | ecosystem: Engineered > WWTP > Aerobic digester >... | reverse complement strand
CACGCCGACCAGCAGGCACAGCGTCACCAGGATCATCACCGGGACCCGCATCCACAGCGGCGGTTCGTGCGGCGTCCTCGGCAGGTCGACGGGCTCGCCGTTGAAGAACACGTCGTGGATGAAGCGCAGCGAATAGGCCACGGCAAAGATGCCCGCGAAGGTGACGGCGGCGGGCAGCAGCCAGCCGTTGCGCATCTGGCCGCCGGCCGCGACGGCCTCGGCGAAGAACATTTCCTTGGACAGGAAGCCGTTGAACAGGGGCACGCCGGCCATCGCCGCCGCCGCCACCATCGCCAGCAGGGCCGTGTACGGCATGTGCTTCCACATGCCGTTGACGCGCCGCATGTCACGCGTGCCGCACTCGTGGTCGATGATGCCGGCGGCCATGAACAGCCCCGCCTTGAAGATGGCGTGGTTGATGAGATGGAACACGCCGGCCACCGCCGCCAGCGGGGTACCGACGCCGAACAGGGCGACGATGAGGCCGAGGTGGCTGATGGTTGAATAAGCGAGCAGGCCCTTGAGATCGTGCTTGAACAGCGCGACGACCGCGCCGAGCAGAAGGGTCACCAGCCCGGTGCCGCCGACCCAGAACGTCCATTCCGGCGTTCCCGAGAGCACCGGAAACAGGCGGGCCAGCAGGAACACGCCGGCCTTCACCATGGTGGCGGAATGCAGGTAGGCCGAGACCGGCGTGGGCGCCGTCATGGCGTGCGGCAGCCAGAAGTGGAACGGAAACTGCGCCGACTTGGTGAACGCGCCGAGCAGCACCAGCGCGAGCACCGTGGTGTAGCGCGGGTCGGCGCGCACCGCCTCGCCATGCGCGAGCACCACGGAAAGCTCGTAGCTGCCGACGATATCACCGAGCAGCAGGAAGCCCGCCAGCAGCGCCAGGCCGCCCGCGCCCGTGATCGTGAGCGCCATGCGCGCACCGCGACGCGCCGCCGCGCGCCTGCGCCAGTACGCGATCAGCAGGAACGACGACAGGCTGGTGAGCTCCCAGAAGATCAGCAGCTGGATCAGGTTCTCCGACAGCACGACGCCCAGCATCGAGCCCATGAAGAGCATCAGGCAGGCGTAGAGCCGCCCGAGGCTGTCCTGTGCGGACAGGTAGTAATGGGCATAGAGGATGACCAGCAGGCCGATGCCGAGGATCAGCAGCACGAACAGCAGGCCGAGACCGTCGAGACGAAAGGCGAGGTCCAGACCCGCCGTCGGGATCCAGGGCAGTCGCTCGATCGCGGTGTCCCCGGCAAGGGTTGCCGGTAGCAGCGGTGCCAGCCACAGGCCCGCCAGCGCGATCACGCCGGCGGTACACCAGGCGGTCGCGGCGCGACCGCGGCCAGCGGCTAGGGCGACCAGCGGTGCGCCGAGGAAGGGCGTCAGCACCGTGAGCAGCAGGCTCATCGTGCCGATGGCCCCCGCGCACCGGGCGGCAGATCGGCGCTGCCCCACGCGCCGGCAACGCGCGGGCGCCGTGCATTGGATCGTGTACGCAAAATCTCCGGCCTCGCGAGACTATCGAGCCGGCACTTTACAGGCCGGGACGCGCCGTTGACAGCTTCGCGACCGGTCGGGCGCTGCGGGCACGAATCCGCATCGCGCGCCTGACTACCGCCAGCCCTGCAGTTGCGACTAATGCCGATCCAGATCAAGGAATTACCAACCGGTGGCCAGCATACTGCTTTTATCCGACAAAATCAGTCGGATTTATCCACAGTATCAGGAGTCCGCATGCAAACCGTCCACGCCTGCAACCACACCACCGCCGAGGCGATCTACCCCTTCGACGCCCGCGGCGTTGCCAAGCGTTTCCGCCACGCGGCGATCTTCGGCGCGCTCGATTCGCTGCAGCCGGGTGAAACGATGCGATTCTGCAACGACCATGATCCGCTGCCGCTATTGGGCCAGTTGCAGCAGCGCTACGGCGAGCAGGTGTCCATCACCTACCGGCAGCGCGAACCGGGCGCCATCGTGATCGACTTCGCCAGGCTCTGACACGCCGCGCCGGGTGCCGGGCGCCGGGCTCATTCGATCCCGTCACCCGGCGCCCGGCAGGCTCGAGGCAGCAAGCACATGCACTTTCCCGAGTTCTTCCAGCGCGTGCCGCGCTTGCGGGTGCGTGATCCCCTGGCCGAGTTTCTCGGTACCGCGCAGGATGGCCTGCTCGAATACGGCTACGAGGACGCCGTGCGGCTTGCCGGCCACTCGTGCCCTACCGTGGCTTCGGCGTATGTCATGGCGTGCCGCGCGATGACGATGCTGCACGGGCAGGGCGTGCCCGAACGCGGCAACCTCAGGCTCGCGTTCGCCGACGATCTCGAGCAGGGGGTGACGGGCGTGATCGCCAGCGTGTTCGGTCTGCTCACCGGTGCGGCGCAGGAAGGAGGCTTCAAGGGCCTCGGTGGTCAGTTCGTGCGTCGCGGACTGCAGCAGTTCGGTGTCGCGATACCGCTCGCGGTGCGCCTGACGCGCATCGACACCGGCGAGGCGGTCGACGCCGCGGTGGATCTGTCGCGCGTACCCGCGCATGGGGACATGTCGCTGCTCCTGGGACGTTGTATCCGCGACGAAGCGGATGCCGTCGAGCGTCGGCGCTTCGCCCAGTTGTGGCAGGAGCGGGTTGCTCGGATCCTGCTCGAACACTGGCAGGATGACGAGGTGTTTCAACTGGGTGCGGTGAAAGCGAAGAACTGAGAGCCCGGGAGCCACCGCATTCGACGCCGCGCGATGGCGCCGCGTGACGGCAATTCGCGTAAGCATGGCTCGCGTCCCCGGCACGCGCGCGACGGGCAGCGGTGCAGTCAAGGGTGTGTGACACCCTCCGGCTTCTTCGGCAGCGCGAACGCGATCAGGTAGTCGCCCTTGGGTTCCTGCGGCATGCCGAAGTGGCCGCCGGCGGCGATCACCACGAACTGTCGATCGTCACTCGGGGCGCGATAGATCGTCGGCGTGGCATGTCCTCCGGTGGGAAGTTTCGCCTTCCACAGTTCGGCGCCGGTGACGGTGTCGAAGGCGCGAAGGTAGTAGTCCGGCGTGGCGGCAATGAAGGTGATGCCTCCGGCGCTCACGCTGGGGCCACCGACGCTCGGGGCGCCCTTGATGCGCGAGAGGGGCCACGGCGCCATCTCCTCCAGCGTGCCGAGCGGCACTTCCCAGCGCTTCTCGCCGGTAGCGAGGTCCACGGCGACCAGCGTGCTCCATGGCGGCGCGATGCACGGCGCCCCGAGCGGGGACAGTATCGGCATGCTGCGCACGCAATACGGCGTCCCGGCCTGCGGCGAGGTGAAGGGATCCTTGCCGATCTCGCACTTGTCGCGCGGTATCAGTTGCAGCATCTCCGGCATGAACAGTGTGTTCAGGATGACGAGGCCGCGTTCGGGGTCGATCGCCGGCGTGCCCCAGTTGTTGCCGCCCATGTCGGCCGGGAACTGCACGGAGCCCTGCAGCGACGGTGGTGTGAAGATGCCTTCGTTCAGGAGGCCCTCGATCTGCTTGCGGCACTCGCCCCGGTCCCAGAACGTGAACCCCCAGGCGTCGTCCGCCGTGAGTCCGCCGGGGTGCAGCGGCGCGGGTTTCGTGGGAAACGGTTGTGTGGCGGCGAGATATTCACCCGGCACTGCCCCGTGCTGCGGCGCAGGTCGCTCCTCCACGGGAAACAGCGGTTCGCCCGTTTCACGGTTCAGCAGGAACAGGTGCCCCATCGTGGTCGGCTGCGCCAGCGCGGGGATCGGCTTGCCGTCGCGCGCGAAGTCGAACAGCGTCGGCTGTGCCGGGGTGTCGTAGTCCCAGATGTCGTGATGCACCATCTGGAAGTGCCAGACGACCTCGCCCGTCTCTCCCTTCAACGCGACCACGGAGCTCGAGTAATAGTCGTCCACGCCCTTGCGGTTACCGCCGTAGAAGTCGCTCGAGGTGTTGCCGGTGGGCAGGAACACGAGTTTGCGCTCGGGATCGACCGAGATGATCGACCACACGTTGGTGGTGCCGCGGTGATAGACCGGCTGGCCCTGCGCATCGAACTCATGCTGGGTGCCGGGCGGGATCGCATCCCAGTACCACACCAGTTTGCCCGAGCGTACGTCGAAGGCGCGCACCACGCCGCTGGGCATGTGGTCGTGCGTGCGGTCCAGCACCATCGCGCCGGTGATCACGAGGTCGTCGAGAATCGCCGGTGGGGACGTGACGGAGTAGTCCTGCGGCGAAAACCTGCCGAGGCCCGCGCTCAGGTCCACCTGGCCGCGCTCGCCGAAGTCCTCGCAGGCCTTGCCGGTCTTCGCGTCGACCGCGATCAGCCGCGCATCCAGCGTCCCCATGAAGATCCGGTGATCGCAGGCCGCGCCCGTCGGCGTGGCGCTCCGCCAGCTGCTCACGCCTCGGCAGTTGACGAGCATGTCCTGCGAAGTGTCCACGCCCGGGTCATAGCTCCACTTCTCCTCGCCCGTGGCGGCGTCGAGCGCGAACATCCGGTTGAGCGCGCTGCAGCCGTAGAGCGTGTCCCCGACCACGAGCGGCGTGAGCTGCCAGCTGCTGCCCGGTACGTTGTCGACCGCGACGCCGTCGAGCATCCCCTTGCCGGCTTCGCGCTTGTCGCCGGTGCGGTATACCCATGCCTGTTGCAGCACGTGCACATTGTCGCGCGTGATCTGTTCTGCCGCCGAGTAATGGCCACCTCCCGGCGCGCCCCCGTAGGCGTTCCATTCCGCCACCAGCCCGGGCGCGTAGTCGACCGGCGCGTGACGATCGCAGGAAACGACCAGGGTGCTCGTCAGCGCGGGAATGAGCAGGTAGCGGAGTGTTTGCAACGGAGTGTCCTTGCGCTTGGGTCGGGTCGGGTCGATGCGCCGGCGACCATGGCCGTGTCACCGTGCACACGACGCGGTGCGCGACGGCCCGCGGCTGCGAACACTGAAGAGCGGCCGTCGCATTGGCAACTTTCGAATTGTTCATGTTGCCCGGAATGGGCGCCGGGCTGCCGGGTGAGCGGCAAGGCGCTTCAACCGCCGTCGGGCAGCAGCAGGAAGCGCGCGACCATGTCCTTTAACGCCGCCCTGAATGCGGGGTCCTCGAGCAGGGCGGGCGCGTCTTCCGCGGCCCGGTCGATGATCGCGCCGATGCCGCGCGTGAAGATGAATTGCGCGCTGGTGTCGTTGGCTACGCGCAGCGTCGCGCCGAAGCGGGCGAACATGTCGCCGGTGGAGGTCATGGAGCGGCGCAGGCTGTCCGGTCCCGCGCCCTGCGCGATGCCGCCGGGCGTGAGCTGGAACTCGCGGTGGTACTTGCGGTAGAAGTCCGGGGCGATGGCGAGCAAGCGACGCCGCGAATCGATGCCGTGGTCTATCAGGCTCTCCAGCGTGTCGCGACTGCTTTGTGTCGCCACGTCCATGAATAGCGCCGTGATCGCCGCGCGCTCGCGCACGAGCAACTCTTCGTAGACGCTGGCGAGGATTGCGTCCTTGTTGGGGAAATACTGGTACACCGAGGCCACGCCCACGCCGGCCACCTCGGCGATGCGGTTGGTCGTCAGCGCCTCGGCACCCTCATGCTCGAGAATCCGCAGGCAGGCCTCTCGTATGGCGCGCACGAGACTGATCGAACGGCTCTGTCGGGGCTGCTTGCGCGGCCGCGGTGCGAGGTGCAGTTCGGTGGGCTTGCTCCAGTTCTTCTTCATCTGCGGGATCGCCGGTCGTTGTCAGAGGCACTCCGGGCGGGTGCCCCCGCCATCGCGCAGTTTAGTCCGATCTTGCGCCCATGCCTGCGGCAGTTGGCCATCGGGCGGTTGTTGCTGCATGGCGAGCGAAGCCCGGTCGCGGTTCTGCGCGATGGCGGTGAACTCCGACAAATGTGAATGGGTCGTCGCGCGGCGTGCCGTTGCCCTTCGTGGCGTGGATTTTTTCTCTTTGATTCAATTACATGTGGCGACGACACGGCGATCCCGCGCGCAGTGCGAATGCGAGTTGTACGCCGGCGGCGTCGAGGGCGAGAATTCGGTTTGATGCCCAAATGACCGGAACCGGAGACCCCTGCGTGAAACAGACACTGATTTCCGCCGACTCGCACATCACCGAACCACCGGACCTGTACGTGTCCCGCGTGGATACGAAGTATCGCGACCGCGTGCCGCATCTGGTGCGCAACGGCGAGCGTGGCGACATGTTCGTGATGGGCGATCCCCTGCCGCCGATCCCCGTGGGACTCATTGCCGCGGCCGGCAAGGACCCGATCGAGATTCGCACGGAAGGCGTGAAATGGGAGGACATGCATCGGGGCGGCTGGGATCCCGTGGCCCGGCTGCTGGAGCAGGACCAGGACGGCGTGTCGGCGGAACTGATTTACCCCACCGTGGGCATGATGTTCTGCAACCACCCGGACTTCGAACTGAAGCGTGCCTGCTTCCGGGCGTACAACGCATGGCTCGCGGAGTACTGCGCGAGCGCGCCGAACCGTCTGCTCGGCATCGGACAGATCGCGATGCACGATCCGCTCGAGGCGATCGCCGACCTCGAGGACATGCGCCGCCTCGGCATGCGCGGCGTGATGCTGCCGGGTGAACCCGCGCAGGAGGACTATGACAGCCCGATCTACGACGACTTCTTCCGTGCGGCCGTCGAGATGCGGTTGCCGGTTTCGTTCCACATCCTCACCTCGCGTGGCAAGCAGTATCGCGGTTCGGCGCTGAACGGCTTCATGAACACCATGCGCGCCTGCCAGGACGTGATGGGCATGCTGGTATTCGGCGGTGTGTTCGACCGTCATCCGGATCTCAGGGTGGTCAGCGTCGAGGCGGACGCGGGCTGGGTACCACACTATATGTACCGCATGGATCATGGCTACCTGCGCCATCGTCACCACATCACGCCGGGCAAGGAGTTGCAGCGCAAGCCATCGGAATACGTCTCGGAGAACATCTACGTCACCTTCCAGGACGACTGGACGGCCTTCGGTGCTGCGAAGGCCGGGATGATCAATCCGGAGCGCGTGATGTGGGCCAATGACTATCCGCACTCGGACTCGACCTGGCCGTGGTCGCAGCCGCTGCTGGCGAGCCAGTGCGACGGCATGCCCCGCGAGATGCTCGAGAAGATCCTGTTCCGCAACGTTGCCGCGCTCTACGACATCGATCTGGCGACTATCGAACAGGGCAAGGCGGAGCTGGTACCCGTTGCCGCGGGCGACGAGGGCGTGCATGGCTACAACGCCAGCAGCGTGAAGAACGCCGGACGGCTCGCGGATCTGCCGGGCATGGCGGCGCCGGTCAATTTCATTCTCGCGGAAGAAGCGCCGGCGCGCTGAGGCGCCGCGCGCCCGGAGTAGTCTCATGCTGGACACGATCGTACGCGGCGGCCTGGTGGTCGACGGCAGCGGTGCAAGCGCGCGCATTGCCGACATCGGGATCAGGAACGGCGTCATCGAGGTGATCGGCGCGATCGCGCAAGCCGGCGCGCAGGAGATCGATGCACGCGGACTCGTCGTGACGCCCGGCTTCGTCGATATCCACACGCATTACGACGGACAGGCGGTGTGGGATCCGTACCTGAGCCCTTCCTGCCTGCACGGTGTTACCACGGTCGTGATGGGCAATTGCGGCGTGGGCTTCGCGCCGGTGCGAGCAGGCGAGCGCGACTGGCTGATCCGCCTCATGGAGGGCGTGGAGGACATTCCGGGCACCGTGCTGGCGGAGGGTATCGACTGGCAGTGGGAAAGCTTTCCGCAATACCTCGCGGCGCTGCGCCGGAAGCGCTTTGCGCTCGACGTGGCGGCGCAGATCCCGCACGGCCCGTTGCGCACCTGGGTCATGGGCTCGCGCGGCGCTGATCCGACGATGCATCCGACGGAAGCGGAAATCCGTGCGATGGGGGAGTTGGTCAGCGAGGCGCTCGCGCTGGGTGCGATCGGCTTCTCGACCTCGCGCACGGTGGTGCATCGCTCCAGTGACGGCAAGCCCACGCCGAGCCTGAGCGCAAAGCCCGCGGAACTGCTCGGCATCGCGCGCGCGATGCGAACGAGCGGGCGCGGCATCTTCGAAATCGTTTCCGACTTCAGCCCGCTCGAGCACGAGTTCGCGCTGATCCGCGAGATCGCGGCACAGAGCGGCCGGCAGGTGTCGGTGGCGCTGACGCAGACGCCCGAACAGCCCGATGCGTGGCGGCGCATCCTCGAGCTGATCGCGGGCGCGCGTGCCGAGGGTCTCGATATCCACGCGCAGGTGGCAGCGCGGCCGATCAGCGTGCTGATGGGATTGTCGAACCGCGTGAATTTCCTCGCGGTGTCGGCGTCGTATCGGGCGCTGATGGGCTTGCCGCTGGACGAGCAGGCGGCACGCCTGCGCGAACCGGACACGAAACGGCGGATACTCGCGGAGCTCGATCTTTCGTTGCTTCCCTCGGCGATGCTATGTGACTGGAACAACATCTTCCGCTTCGACGCCACCCTGCCGTACCTGCCCCCGCGCGAGAGCTCGGTTGCCGTGCAGGCCGCGCGCAGCGCGACCGCGCCGGAGTTTCTGGCCTACGATTGGCTGCTGGAGGGCGAGGGGCGGCATTTCCTCTACACGCCGGTGCGCAACTACGCCGAGGCATCGCCCGCCGTGCTGCGCGAAATGATCCAGTCGGAGCTGACTGTCATTGGCCTGGCCGACGGCGGCGCGCATTGCGCGGTGCTGAGCGATGCCGGCATGCCCACTTTCGTGCTCACGCAGTGGCGCGAACAGCCGGACGGCAAGGGCTTCGCGCTCGAGTGGCTGGTGCAGCAGCTGACGCAGCGGCCCGCCGAGGCATGGGGTTTCATCGACCGCGGGCTGATCGCGCCCGGCAAGCGCGCGGACCTGAACCTGATCGACCTCGAGCGGCTCGCGTTGCGCATGCCCGCTTGGGAGTACGACCTGCCGGCAGGCGGTGGCCGCCTGGTGCAGGACGCCGACGGCTACGTCATGACGCTGGTCGCCGGCGTGCCCACCGTGTGCGACGGCGTCACCACCGGCCTGCTGCCCGGGCGCCTCCTCACCTGAATCCATTCGCCCCCGGGAACCGAAGACTATGCCAGAGTCGTTCTCCCTTCACCTTCGCCAGCGTACCGTCGTGACGCTGTGCGCCCTGTTGCCGCTGGGCGTCATGGCGGATTCCGCCACGGTCGAACCGCGTAATCCCTGGCTCGCGGATTCCACCTACCCGATCACGCACGCCGCGTCCGGTCAACCCGGGTCTGTCGCGGTCGCGGGGCCGGTGAGCAGCAACCGGACATTGACCGATGCCGATATCGCCTATCGCTTCATGGGGCCGGCGCACCTGATCCCGGTGATCAGCGGGCCGTATGCGGACGGGCGGCGCGTGATCTGGTCGGTGGGCGCGGACCGTCTGGTCAAGCAGGACTACGCGAGCTTCGACATCGTCGACACACTGATGCTGCGCGAGAACTCGCCCTACACGCCTGCCTGGGCGGAGCAGCGCGAGCGGGCGATCGAGACATCCAGCGGACCCCTGGCGGTGTGGTACGGAGTGCGCGAGATGATGTTGCTGCGAGAGTCGCAGGGCGTTTATCCGCTGGTCGACCGCGACAACGAATTCTACGTGCTGCGTAATGGTGGCGTGGAAGTCTATGGCGATGCGCAACGCGGTAACGCCGGGAGCCGCATCGAGCGGAAGCGGCGCTTCGAGATGCCGCCGCAAGCGCGGGGGATCCTGGTCGGTCTGAACTTCACTTACGACGGCTGGCTGGTCGGAGTTACCGATAAGGGCGACGTCGTTGCGGTGGCACGCGACTTCAGTCGTCACTACCTGGCGCATCTAGACGGGGCTCCCGCCAACGACGGGGATTCCAGCGATACGCTCTCGGGCTGGGTGCGTAATTCCTTTGCCATCGGCTCCGACAACAAGGTGTATATCGTTTCGCGCGACTTCATGCACTGCATTCGCTGGACCGGCTAGGGCTGGTCGCAGGACGAGGCCGACGGCGCGTGGCGTGAACCGTATCGGAACAGCGCCGGTAATGGCTCGGGATCGACGCCGACGCTGATGGGTTCCGGCGACGACGATCGTTTCGTGGTCATCACCGACGGTGACGCGCTGATGAACCTGACGTTGTTCTGGCGTGACGCGATCCCCGCGGACTGGAACGGTCTGCCTGGCCTGTCGAGGCGCATCGCCGCGAGCCAGCCCGCGACCATGGGCGATTCGAACCTGGCGGCGGTGCAGTCGGAACAGTCGGTGGGTGTTCTGGGTCATGGCGCGCTGGTCGTGAACAACGAGCCGCCGCATATCCCCTGGTATCTGCCGAAGAGCTTCAGCCCGGTGCTGGTCGGCTTGCTGGCCACACATGACGAGCACAGACCGCTCGGCGTGCAGAAGTTCGAGTGGAATGCCGCGACGCGTACGCTGGACGAAGCCTGGGTGAACCGCGAGGTGAGTTCGCCGAACTCCGTTCCGATGATCAGCGCGGGCAGCGGCATGGTCTATACCGAAGGCGCGCGCGACGGACACTGGACGCTCGAGGCGCTCGACTGGCGCACCGGCACGTCACGCTTTCACTGGGTGCTCCCGCGTGCGCGCTACAACACCATGTTCGCGCCCGTGGTGCTTGATCCCGACGGTCGCCTGATGTGGGGTGGGACATGGGGACGTTTGCGACTCGATCCGCGCGCCGGGTCCTGAGCGTCGCGGATTCTCGTTGCGAGTGGTATCAGCCCCGAGTGCCGTTGGGCGACGGGAACCCGTCATCGGGGCTGCCACCACGGCGCAGGGCGGCCAGCCGGCCGCGCATGCCTTCGATCTCGGACAGCTGCGATGCCATGATCGCCTCGGCAAGGACGCGAACCTGCGGATCCCGGCCCGCCGCGATCACGAGCCGTGCCATATCGACCGCGCCCTGGTGGTGCGGGATCATCATCGCGAGGAAATCGATGTCAGGGTCGCCAGATGGCGGATCCCGATGCATATCCTTCATCATCTGCTGCATGGAGGCATGCATCTCGCGCGTGTATGTCGCGTAGTCGTTCATCGTCTGTCTCTCACGCTGCCGTGGCGCTTGGCATGCCCGGGCGCACGTAGACCAGGTTGACGCTCTTCTTGTTGCGCAGCCGCCCCGAGGGCAGCGCGAGGTCGCCCAGCGGAATCTGCGTCATGAAACGCGGCGCGAACGGGTCCTTCACGTCGAATACGGTGCACACGGTCTGCCCCGCGTTCGGCTGCTGCGGAAGTTCGTCCAGTTCGTGCGCGATGAACAGCATCGACGCTGACGGGTCGCACCAGATGCCGTGCGCTTCGCGGCCCTGGCTGAAGAACTGCCCGACGATTCGCCGCTTGCCGTAAGGTGCCGAGCGGTCGATGATCATTATCGGACTGGCGATGCCGTTGCCCGCCGTGTCCAGCCGCGCGCAGCTCACGTAGACCGCGCGGCCGTTGGCGTTCTCCACGAACTCGAGATGATTGGGGCGCGCCTTGTCGCCGATTGCGAGCGTCTCTACAACCCGTGCCTCGACGACGCCACCCGTCGACAGCACAGACACCCGATCGGCGAGCTTGTGCACGGCCCAGATCTCTCGACCGTCCGGCGAGCGGCGCAGGAAGGGCGAGAACCCGAACGGATCCTGCGCGCTGATGTCGAGTGTCTTTCGCATGCCGACAGTGGAATATCCCGAAGCGTCGTAACCAACGTCCATCACCTCGATGCTCGAAGTCTTCTGCGAGACCACGAACGCGGTGCGGCCGCCATCCGCGAACCAGGCCATCGCGGGGCCGGGCGGCGTCCGGACGAACCCCCGGATGGAGGCGCCGCGCGCCGTCTGTCCGCTCGATTCCGCGGGAATCGCATCGACGTCGAGCACGGCAATACGGTCTTCGCCCCGCAGCGTGACCCAGATCTCGCGGCCCGTGGGGGTGAACGTGGGTTCGTGCGGCTCGCGTCCGACGAGGACGCCGGAGGTGAGAGTCTCGGCGTTGGTGGTCGGGCCTGCGCGCGGGTTCGGCCGGTTGCCGACCACAGCGAGGCTCTGTGTGTCGATCAGATACAGATTGCCGGAACCGCGGCCGACCGTCGCCAGCAACCTCGAATCCGGTGACGGCGCGCAACCGTGCACGGAGATCGCGCCGTGATAGAGCGGCTTCTGGATCATCGCGCCATGCGACGGGACCATGTCGCCGGTCACGAAGCGAAACGGCGGCCGCGGATCTTCATCGAAGCTCGTCAAGTTGATGGTGTGCTTGACGCGCTGCGTGGACGGGTCGATCACGGTCAGCGTGCAGGAATCCTCGTTCGAGAGAATCACCCGGTCGCCGCCGGACGGCGGGCCGGGCGCCGCATCTGCCGCTGCGAGGCCGAACGCTGGCGCCGCGGCGAGTGTCAGGGCGCTGGCGCCCAGGGCGAGCATCTCGCGACGGCTCATGAGATTGCCGGGGTTCTCGTG
>Ga0209476_10002472_pt1 | contig 12401 bp, 7 predicted proteins | sample KloWWTrecipitate_FD_187179 | JGI IMG/M metagenome (GOLD analysis project Ga0209476, IMG submission 187179) | Active sludge microbial communities from Klosterneuburg, Austria, studying microevolution and ecology of nitrifiers - Klosterneuburg... | ecosystem: Engineered > WWTP > Aerobic digester >... | reverse complement strand
GGCGCTTCGCCGCGTAGTCCTTCGAGATCAGCATCTGGAGGATGCCCTTCGGCATGGATTCGCGATCGGCGAGATACGCGCCGCGATCCGCGAAGGCGATCTTCTTCGTCTCCGAGACGAGGTGCAGGTAGTCGGCGCTGTTGTGCCCCATGGCCTTCACGTCGAATCCCTCCATCAGGTTCAGCATCTCCAGGGCCACGAAGCCCTGAGTGGAGGGCGGCATCTCCAGCACGTCGTAGCCGCGGTAGTTGGTGGAGATGGGGTCGACCCAGTCCGCCTTGTGCGCGGCCAGGTCTTCGAGGTCGATGAGGCCGTCGCGCGACTTCATGTCCGCGGCGATGGCCTGGGCGATCGCGCCCTTGTAGAACGCGTCGCGGCCTTCCTTCGCGATGAGTTCGAGGCTCTTCGCGAGGTTCTCGTTCCGGAAGATCTCACCCGGGCGCGGGGCCCGGCCGCCGGGCAGGAACGTCTTCGCGGCCGCGGGGTCGCGTGACAGCTTCCGGGTCGCGTCCTCCCAGTCGCCCGCCACGATCTCGTGCACGCCGAAACCATCGCGCGCGTAACCGATGGCGGGCTGCAGGACCTTGCTCAGGGGCGAGGTTCCGAATCGCGAGAGCATCTGGCTCCAGCCTTCGACCACCCCGGGGACGTCGACGGACAGCGGCCCGCTGCCCGGGACCTCCTTCAATCCGCGGCGCGCGAATTCCTCGGGGGTGGCGCGGTGCGAAGAGCGCCCGCTCGAGTCGAGACCGTAGACCTTCTTCGTCTTCGCGTCGTACACGAGAGCGAAGAAGTCGCCCCCGATGCCGTTCATCGACGGCTCCGTCACCGCGAGCACGGCGGCCGCGGTGATGGCGGCGTCGATGGCGTTGCCGCCGTCCTGCAGGGCCTTGAGTCCCGCCGCGGAAGCGAGCGATTGCGAGGTGGCGATCATCCCGTGACGCGCCTGGGGCGCCGATCGCGTGCCGCGGATGTTGCCGGCCGGCCGGTCGCCGGGGACGATGGTCTGAGCGGAGGAGGAAGTCACGAGAACAAGGCCTCCGATGAGGACGGGAAGATATGGGCGCAAGGGTGGCCTCCAGGGCGGGTGAGCGCGAACACGGGAACTCCGGCGGATTCTAAGCATCATGCACGCCGTTCCTGTGAGCGAGCGCGTTCGCGGTCGTTCCGGGCTCCGAAACTAAGATGACGCCGTCCGGCATCGGCGCAGGCTGATGATCCGGGACGCGGAGGAGACGAAGGATGAGACGCATTGCGAGTCTGGTGGTGTTGAGTGTGGCCATCGCGTGGGGGGTCACGCGAACCGGCGAGGTCGAGGCGCAGTCGCGAACCGGGACCGGGGTCGACCTCATGGACGTCGACCTCATGTTCATCGGCGCGCATCCCGACGATGACACCGGCATCATGGCCACCTTCGCCCGCTACCTGCTCGACGAGGGCTACAAGGGCACGGTCATCACCCTGACCGGAGGCGAGGGCGGCGGCAACGCCATCGGGCGCGAAAGCGGGCCATCGCTCGGTCTGATTCGCCAGGAGGAGGAACGCCGCTCCCTGGCCATGATCGGCGTGGCCTCGCCCCAGTTCATCGGCCTGCAGGATTTCTACTTCACCCTCTCCGCCGAGGAAGTCCAGAAGCGCTGGGGCGACACCTGGCTGTGCGACGTGGTGCGGCGCGTGCGCCTGGAGCGGCCCGAGGTCATCCTCACCATGTGGCCGGGGCCGGGCACGCATGGCCAGCATCAGATGGCCGCGCGCGCCGCCACCATCGCCTTCGAGAAGGCGGGCGATCCAACCTACTGCGCCGACCAGATCACCCGCGAGTTCCTCGAGCCTTTCGCCCCCGCCAAGCTCTACTACTACCCGAACGATCCGAAGGGCGCGAGCATCGTCTCGATCCCGAGCGGCGACATGTCGAGAACCGCGGCGCGCACCTACGCGGACATCCGGGCCATCGCGGCCTCGAGCTACCGCAGCCAGGGCTTCGATCGCGGGACGCGTCTCCCCGCGGAGGCGCGGCCCGAGGTGTTCCTTCTCGTGCGGTCGCGCGTTCCGGTGTCCGAGCCGGAGACCCATCTCCTCGAGGGCGCGCTGCGTCCGGCGGGGACGTCGCCCGCGGGAGTACGGCTCGAGGCGGTGGCCGCGGGTTCGGAGGCGGCCATCGGCGCCGACACGAACATCGAGGTGCGCTTCACCAATCAGACCACGGCCGCGATGAGCAAGGTGCGGCTGGGGCTGCGTGTTCCCGACGGCTGGACGGCCTCGCCCCCGGGAGAGACGGTGTTCGCGGCCATCGAGGCCGGGAAGACCGCGACCGCGAAGTTCGCGCTGCGTCCCGGCGCGAGCATCGCCGTGGGCGCGCAGGGAAAGGTCGAGGCTGAGTACGAAGCCTCCTGGAGCGGCCGCGCGGCGTCCGGGCGCAACCCGATCTGGCTCCGGGCGATCGCGCCCGTGCAGGTCGCCTTCGTCCCCACTTTCGACATCGCGGGCTACCGCGAATTCGCGAAGGAGACGAAGACCGAGTGGGTCATCCCGTCGCTGCCCACCCGCCTGCCCCTGGTCGTGGGCCGGACCGGAAAGGTCAAGGTCAGTGTTTCGAATCGTTCCGCGGAACCAGCGCGCGGTGAGGTGACACTCGCCGGTCCGAACGGCATCCGCCTCGCGAAGCCCGTGCCGGTGACGGTCGCGGGCGGAGGGGCGGCCGAGGCGACACTCGACGTGGAGGTCACGAGCGAAGCTCTGCCCGCGGGCCGCCACTCCGTTCGATGGCCCGTGACCGTGAAGGCGACCACCGGTGCTATCACCAGCGAGAACGCGGCCGAGGTCTACGTCCTGCCCTCGCTCACCGCGCCGCGGGTCCTGGTCGCGCCGAAAATCGACGGGGATCTCTCGGACATGCTCTCGCTCGCCCACGGGGAGATCGGCCCCAGCGACGCCTGGTGGCGGCGCCCCGCGAAGGACGCCGCGGATCTCTCCGCCGACTTCTACATCGGCTACGACGCGAAGTTCCTCTATGTCGGCGCTCACGTGCGCGACGAGTTGGTGGTCTGCAACATCGCCCCCGACGACGTGAAAGCGCAGCTTCGGTCCGACGCGATCGGGATCACCGTCGATCCTTCGGGGGTCAGCCGCGATACCTCGACCACGCTGCAGGCCGCGGCCTTCCCCTGCACCACCGCGGGCTTTGGCGCGCGTGGCTTCCGCGACGCGGACGCGCGTCAGGGCCTGATGGAGGACACCGCGCCCGGCATGCAGGTCGCGTCGAAACGGACTGGAGAGGGCTACGACATAGAGTTCGCAATTCCCTGGTCGGCCATGCCGAAGCAGCCCGTGGCGGGGGACGAGATCGGCCTCAACGTGGTCCTGTACGACGGGGACGAGAAGGACGCGAGGGTGGGAGCCAACATTTCCGAAACCGGCCTCGCGTGGGCGGCCTTCGAGTGGGGCGGCAAGCAGGCCTTGCCGTACCTGTGGCCGCGCGTGGTCCTCGGCCGTTAGGCTTGGATCTTGCTGTGGGTCCGGCTTGAGGGCAAACTACTTTTCCCTTCAACCTCAGGAGTTCAAAAAACATGGCCATCCGACTGGGCGACACCGCCCCCGACTTCATCGCCGAGACCACTCAAGGCCCGATCAGCTTCCACAAGTGGCTGGGCGATTCCTGGGGCGTTCTCTTCTCGCATCCCAAGGACTTCACCCCGGTCTGCACCACCGAGCTTGGCTACGTGGCGAAGATCAAGCCCGAGTTCGACAAGCGCAACGTGAAGGTCATCGGTCTCTCCGTGGACTCCGTCGAGTCACACGAAAGGTGGGAGGGTGATATCGGCGAGACCCAGGGGACGGCGGTGAATTTCCCCATGATCGGGGATCCCGACCGGAACGTCAGCAACCTCTACGACATGATCCACCCGAACGCGAACGACACCTTGACCGTGCGCTCGGTGTTCGTGATCGGGCCGGACAAGAAGGTGAAGCTGATGATCACCTACCCGGCCTCCACTGGCCGTAACTTCGATGAGATCCTGCGCGTGATCGATTCGCTTCAGCTCACCTCGAAGTTCAAGGTGGCGACGCCCGCGAACTGGAAGGACGGGCAGGACGTCATCATCGGTTCGTCGGTGAGCGACGAGGACGCGAAGAAGCTGTTTCCGCAGGGCTGGAAGACGGTCAAGCCCTATCTGAGGGTGCTGCCCCAGCCGAAATGATCGTCGGCGGCGCGACGGGCGTTTGGCCTGCAGCGGGCGGGGCATGCCCCGCCCCTACCTAGTTGAATTTTACCGAGACGAGTTTCGACACGCCCGGTTCTTCCATGGTGACGCCGTAGAGGTTGTCGGCGATCTGCATGGTCTTGCGGCTGTGCGTGATGATGATGAACTGGGTGTCGCCGCGGATGGTGTCGAGCATCTTCACGAACCGGCCGATGTTCGCGTCGTCGAGCGGGGCGTCCACCTCGTCGAGGATGCAGAAGGGCGAGGGCTTGTACTTGAAGATCGCGAAGAGCAGGCCGATGGCGGTCATGGCCTTCTCCCCGCCGGAGAGCAGCAGGACGTTTTGAAGCTTCTTGCCCGGGGGCATGGCCATGATGTCGATGCCGGCCTCCAGGATGTCCTCGTTGTCGACCAGGGCGAGGCCCGCGGAACCGCCGCCGAAGAGCTGCTTGAACGTCTCCTGGAAGTTCGCGTTGATGATGTGGAACGCTTCCTCGAAGCGTGAGCGCGACTCGGTGTCGATCTCCCTGATCGCGTCCTCGAGTTCCTTGATGGAATCGAGCAGGTCCTGGCGCTGCGAACTCATGAAGACGAAGCGCTCCTCGTTCTCCTGGGCCTCCTGAACCGCGAGCGGGTTCACCGGGCCGATCCGCTCGATCTTCTCCTTGACCTCGTTCAGCTCCTCGCGCACCGCGTCGAGGTCCTTCACGTGGTCTTCCTCGGTCAGAGTCTGGGCGGCCTGGGCCGCGGTCTGCCCGATCGCGGCGTGGGCCTCGCGGCCGAGGTGATCGAGATCGGAGGCGATCCGCGCCCGGCTCACCTCGATCTCGTTCAGGGCGTCCTTGATCCCGTCCCGTTCCCGGCGATGCGCCTTGAGCGCTTCTTCGCGCGCGTCGATCTCCGCGCGGGATCCCTTGAGGCGGTCCTCTTCCATGGCCACCGCGGCGGTGACGCGATGGCGTTCGGTGAGTGTCTCCTCGAGCGACTTCTCCGCGTCCTGGCGCTCGAGGTCGAGGGCCTTCGCCTTCTCCTCGAGTTCCCGCGAGCGGGTGAGCGCGTTCTCGATCCGGCTCTGCAGATCCGCGAATTCGGCGGTGAAGCGCTCCTTCATCTTGAGGGTGGCGGCTTCCTTCTCCACCAGGCCCGCGAGAGTCGAGCGGGCCTCGGCTGAGACCGCCTGCTTCTCCTCGGAATGGTTGCGGGCGGCCACGAGGCCCTGGCCGAGATTCGCGAGGAGGGTCGCAGTCTGCACGCGCTCGTCTTCGGCCGCCTGCAGTTCCTTGTCGATCTCGCCGATCCGGACTTCGCCGGCTTCGCGTTCGGACTCCGCCTGCTTCAGTTCGACGTCGATCACCTGCAGCTTGCGATCCGCGCGGACCTTCTCGTCGTCGAGCGCCGTCTTCTCGTGGTCGAGAGACAGGAGGCTCTTCTCGGCGTCGTGGATCGCGTCTTCGGTCTGCTTGATGGCGAGAAGCGCCGCCTCGATGCGAGCCGCCACTTCGCCCTCTCGGGCTTTGAGTTCGACCAGGCGCGCGTCGATCGCGATCTCGCGTTCCTTCAGTTCCTTCACCTCGCGCCGAGGCGCCAGGAAACCGCGTCCGCCGCGCCCACCCTCGACCCAGGCGCCCCGGACCACTTCGCCGTCCAGGGTCACGAGAGGAGCGTCGAGCGTCTCCGAAAGAGCGAGGGCGTCCGCGAGTGTGCGGACCACGAGGGCGTCGCACAGGCCGAGCTTGATGGACTCGCCGTCGGGCAGGCCGACCTTATAGAGGTCGGTCAGGCGGCCCACGATCCGGGCGTCGTTCGGCGATCCGAGGGCGGCGCAGGCTCCGGGCGCGCGTCCGAGGATCAGGAACGAGGCGCGGCCTTCGCCCGATTCGGCGAGGCGCGCGACACCCGCCCGCGCGGTCTCCGCGTTCGGCACCACCAGTGCCTGAAGGGCGTCGCCGAGGAAACCCTCGACCGCCTTCTCATACTCGGGCGCCACTTCGATGGTGTCCGCGAGGACGCCCTGGACGAGGGAGGTCGCGCGGTCGTCGAGGAGGGCGCGCACGCCCGCGTCGAACGCGCCGTGGGTGGCCACGAGTTCCTCGAGGGAGACGCGCCGCCCCGCGAGCTGGTCGCGCTCGCGGTGAAGGGCGTCGAGTTCACGGCCCAGATCGCCGCGCTCGGTCTCGGCTTCGACCCGATCCTTCCGGGCGCCTTCGAGCTTGACCCCGAGATCGGCCTTGACCGCCTCGACCTCCTCGCGGCGGGCCGCGGTCTCAACCAGCGAGGCTTCGACGCGCTCACGCTCGCGCGACACTTCCTCGAACTCGGTCCGGAGTTTGGAGAGGGTGGCCTGGGCCCGCTCGACGCGTTCGTGCGCGGCGCCCCGCGCGGAACCGAGCGCGGAGATGCGGGTGAGGGCCGAGAGCTGGGTGGAGCGGGCCGAGTCCATCTCCGCCTCGACGTTGCGAAGCGCCACCACGGCCTGGTCGAGGAGGGCCTCGATGCCCTGGAGTGTCGCTTCGCTGCTCGCGCGCTGCTCGGCGTAGGTGAGGACATCGGCCTCGTGCTGCTTGAGGCCCTCGCCCAGGGGAGCGAGACGTGCCTTCAAGTCCTCGGCCTCCTGCAGGGCGGCCTGCGAACGCACCACCGCGTCCCGCGATTGGTCGCGGCAATACGTGGCGTGGGTCTCGAACTTGTTGGCCCTGAGCGTGAGTTCTGAATGCTCGGCGCGGATGATCTCGAGCGCTTTCTCCTGCTCCATGACCCCGAGCCGGCCGGTTTCGAGTTCGGTCTCCTTCGCGGTGATGGCGGCGTCGATGCGTTCCGCGCGCTCGACCTCGACTTTCGATCGCTCCGCGAGCCCGTCCGCGTCCGCCTGGAGTTTCGCGAAGGTCCGGCCGTAGACGATGCGCTCGAGACCAAGCTGCTCTTCGGCCAGAACCATGCGCCGCCTCGCCTTGCTGGCCTGGCGCTTCAAGGACTCGAGCTGCTTCTCGACCTCGGTGACGATGTCGTTGACGCGCAGCAGGTTCTGCTGGGTGGCGTCGAGCTTCAGCTGGGTCTGACGCCGCCGCGCGCGGTACTTGGTGACCCCCGCGGCTTCCTCGATGAGGGCGCGGCGATCGGTCGGCTTGTTGGAGAGGATCTGGCCGATCTTGCCCTGCTCGATGAACGAATACGCCTTCGAGCCGAGGCCGGTGTCCATGAACAGTTCATGGATGTCCTTCAGGCGGCAGGTCGAGCCGTTCATCAGGTACTCGCTCTCGCCGTTCCGGTAGAGCCTGCGGGAGATCGTGCACTCGTCCCGGCCATCGGTGCTTCGGCCGTTGATGCCGGTCAGCTTGAGGTTGACCTCGGCCATGCCCACGGGCTGGCGCGCGGTGGTCCCCGCAAAAATGACGTCGGACATGGCCCCGCCGCGCAGGCTCTTCGCACTCTGCTCGCCGAGGACCCAGGAGATGGCGTCGGAGATGTTGCTCTTGCCGCAACCGTTGGGACCGACGATGCCGGTAACCCCCCCCTTGAAAGTCAGCTCCTGCCTGTCGCAGAACGACTTAAAGCCAACGATTTCAACTTGATCCAGACGCATCATGAAAGCGAAATTACCCCAATATGTTGTGCCAGCCCGCGACTCTAGCACAATGGAAATGGTGCCTGACCGCAGGCAGGAAGCGCTCGAAAACGCGCCGAAAATGGCGCATTCTCACCTCGCTCAGGCCCTTTTCGGGACCATTCTCAACCATCCCGGCTGATCGGCCTCAAGACGCCCTCGCGAGCGCCCTGCGGAATGGCGGTTCGCCTTTAGCAGACTGCTGAAAAACTCCATACGTCATTCCGGCGAAAGCCGGAATCCACGGATACACCAATAAGCAGAGGTTGGTGGATCCCGGCTTTCGCCGGGATGACGGTCTCAGAGAGTGATCTTCCGCACCCTGCTAGACGGTGTAGGTCCGGCCCTGGACGAACATGGTGACGTTCTTCCGCTTCAGGACCGCGATCTCTTTCTTGATCCGGGATACGAAACGGGGCTTGGCGCCGTAGATGTAGACCGGCACATCCCGCTTGAGCTTCTCGAGTTCCTTGCCGAGGAGAGCCGGAGTCAGATGCCCGGAAATCCGCGCGAGATCCTCTTCGCTGTTCGGGAATGACGACTCCGTGATGACCGCCTTCAGGTTCTTGGTGGCGTTCACCACATCCCAGAAGTGATGGGTGGGACCGGTGTCGCTCGAGAAGGCCAGGGACCCCTCGCCGTCATCCACGATGAATCCCGTGGTGGGCACGGAGTGGGAGACCGGCACCGCCCGGATCTTGAGCTTGCCTACCTTCACGGCCTTCTCCGGCTCGAGGGTCACGAGCTTGAGCACGGGGGTGAGGTCGTCCGGAATCGACGTGAAATCGGGCCAGAGCGAGCCGTTGAAGAGATGCCGCGAGAGCGCCGACACCACTTCGTGGATGCCGTAGATTCGCAGCGAGAAACCGGGCGCCGCGAAGCTGTTGTCGATCAGGAAAGGCAGGCAGCAGGTGTGATCGAGATGCGCGTGGGAGATGAAGACGTCCTTCACCTTCGCCTGGCGGTCGACCGGGAGGGCGAAAGACAGACCGCCGGCATCGAGAGCGACCGTGTCGTTGACCAGGAACGACGTCATTCCCTGACCGGGAGCGATTCCGCCGTAGCAGCCGAGGACTTTGACCTTCATGCCACCCCGGCCGAGCTAGAAAAGTCCCATCCGAAAGCAATCATTCAACTAGAAGTTCCAAGGTAGCGGGAGATCGAAAAACAGTCTAGTGCCCGACCTACCGATCGTCAAACGTTGGCTTTTTGGGGGTCCCTACTGCTTTCCGTCCCGGTTCAGGTCGACATTGCCGTGGCTGCCGAACTTGATCTTGCGGACTCCGGAGCCCTCCCGCACGTAGAAAGTGCCCTTGATCTCGGCGTCGACCCGGTCCTTGTCGAGGACGTTCTTGACCGCGCCGGGGACCTTGAGGAGGTTCACGTCCACCCGGGAGACGACCTTGTCTTCCTTGAATCCGGCCAGCATCAGGGGGTCGGAGCTGTAGCCGTGGCCGAGGACCTGGCCGTTCAGTTTGACCTCGTAGTCGAAGCGTTCGATCTGAAGGTCCTCGGGGTTCACGTTCCTGATCTGAAGGCCGACGTCCACCCGGGCCCCGGTGAGGGAGATGCCGTCGAGATGAATCCCGGCCACCCGCACCGCGGGCGGTTTGATCGAGGCGCAGGCGGTCAAAAGGGCCGCGGATCCGACGAGAACGAAAAGATGAGATGAGCGCATGGGGTCCTCCAGGGGCAAACTTGGATCTTAACGGTCCCCCCTGTTCCGGCCCGTTTGGATCAAATCCGGTGCAGGGCCTCGCGTGGCTCCAGACGGCTCGCGGCGTAGGCCGGATAGATGGCGGCGAGGGTGGACAAGGCGACGATGGCGAAGGCGGCCCGGAGCACGCTCAGGGCCTCGAGCCGGGGGTAGAGGAAGTCGCCTCCCGCGAGCCAGGCGAGGGTGACGGTGTTCATCTTTATCCCGACACTCGCCCAGTAGAGCACCATGGCCCCGCCCGCGAGCACGCCCAGCACCGCGGCCGCGACACCGAGGGCCAGGCCCTCCAGCAGGAAGAGCCGGACCACGCCGGCCCGCCGCATCCCCATGGCCCGGATGGTCCCGATCTCCCGCGTCCGCTCGTGCACGCTCATGAGCATGGCGTTCACGATTCCGACCGCGGCGGCCGCGAAGAGAAAGACCGACAGGATGGTGAGGCTGGCCTCGTTCGCCTGGATGATCGAGAAGGAGAAGCGGCCCGCCTCTTCGGCGCTCTCGACCGACGTTCCCGGCGAGAGGCCGGAGACGATCGCGCCGAGCGAGGCCCGCGTGGTTTCGAGCGACCTCCTCGAGCCCGAGGCTCGAAGCTTGATGTTGGTGACGCCTTCCGGCGAGTCCTCGAGCCGGCGCGCCGCGGCCAGGGGGACGAAGAAAGTGTTGTCGTACCAGGGGGCGCCCTTGCGGAAGATGCCGCACACCACCGCGTCGAGGGAGTTCATGGCCCCTTCGGGGGTCTGGATGAGCAGGGAGACGGAATCGCCCACCGAGAGCCTGAGGATCTTCGCGACCGGCTCGCCCACGTAGACCTCTTCCGGCCGGGCGCCAAGCACGGCGCCCCGGACCGGGGGCAGGGCCTTGAAGAGTTCGGGCTCTCTTTCCGGCATGATGCCGAGGACCACCGCGGGGGTCGACCGATTCGAGGCGATCGCGGTCCCGCGGGCGTGCAGGTAGGGGGCCACCTGCAGGATGTCGAAATCGCCCGAGCGCTTCTCGATCTCCCGGATCACCGCCTCGCCGTTTTGAATCGGTTCCCGCGAATAGGCGTCGAAGGGAGAGTTCTGGCGGACGAAGCCCTCCTCGCGCTTCACCACCATCATCTCGCCGGTCTGAACCGCGACCAGGTTGTCGGTGAGCTGTCGCGCGATGCCGTCGGAGAGGCCGCTTCCGAGGATCAGGGCCGCGGTCCCGAGGGCCATGGTCCCGCCGGCCAGCGCGTTTCGCCGGCGCGCCCGCAGGAGGTTCCGAAACGCGATGCCCAGGAGTCTCATCCCATCAGTCCAGGGTCGTAGACTATTCGATAGTTCGTTCCGCCTCCCGCCTCCCTTCAAAGAGAAAGAGTCCCATGAAATTTCTGCTAGCTGCCTCCGCCCTGGCGTTCGCGAGCCTCGCTCCCGCCCAGACCGTCGACGACATCCTCGCCAAGAACTTCGAAGCCAAGGGGGGCCTCGCGAAGATCCGCGCCGTCCAGGCCATGCGGATCAGCGGCAAGATGACCATCGGCCCCGGCATGGAAGCGCCCGCGGTCATCGAAGTGAAGCGCGGGGACAAGGTGCGAATGGACATCACCTTCCAGGGCATGACCCTCACCCCCATGGTCCTCAATGGAAGCACGGGCTGGAAGCTCATGCCCATCCAGGGCAACCCCAATCCCGAAGCCCTCTCTCCGGAGGAGATGAAGGACGCGCTCGAGCAGGCGGACATGGACGGGTTCTTCGTCGACTACAAGACCAAGGGGCACACCGTCGAATACCTGGGCAAGGAGAAGGTCGAGGGCACCGACGCCTACAAGCTCAAAGTGACCCTGAAGAGCGGCGACGTGCGCACCGTGTACATAGACACCGACAGCAATCTCGAGATCAAGATCGAGTCGAAGAGCACGCGGCGCGGCTCGGAGGTCGAGGGCGACACCAACCTCGGCGACTACAAGGACGTGGACGGTCTCATCTTCGCCCACTCCATCGACAGCGGACAGAAGGGCGCGCCCGCCCGTCAGATGATCACCATCACCAGGATCGAGGTCAATCCGAAGCTCGACGACGCGCGTTTCGTCATGCCGGCGAAGAAGGAAACCCCCGCCCCCGTCGCCAAGTAACCCAGAGGCCGTTCGCGCAAGGAGAAGACGTCCATGAATCGAGTGTTTTCCAGGAACCCCTGGGCGCTGGCCGTGCTCGGCCTCGCCGGTCTCTCTTCCGCGCAGGACATCAAGGTCGACTCCGACACGTTCGGCGGCCTCGAGGCCCGGAGCATCGGCCCCGCGGTCATGAGCGGCCGGGTGTCCGCCATAGACGCGGTCGCGGGAGGCCGGCTGACCATTTACGTGGGTGGCGCCGCCGGGGGCGTGTGGAAATCGGACGACGGCGGGGTCAGGTTCAAGCCCGTCTTCGACAAGTTCAACCCGTCGATCGGCGACATCCGGATCGACCCGAAGAACCCGAAGACGGTCTGGGTGGGCACGGGCGAATCGTGGGTGCGCAACAGCGTCTCCGTGGGCGACGGCATCTACCGCTCCAATGACGGCGGGGACAGCTGGCAGAAGCTTGGCCTCGAGAAGACCGAGCGCATCGCGCGGGTGGCCGTCGATCCCGCCGATTCCTCGAAGGTCTTCGCCTGCGCGCTCGGGCCGCTCTTCAATGACAGCGACGAGCGCGGGGTGTACGTCACCAGGGACGCGGGGAAGACCTGGGAGAAGACCCTGAAAGGCGGCCCCGACACCGGCTGCGCGGACCTTTCCATCGATCCGAAAGACGGGAAGACCGTGTACGCGGCGCTCTGGCAGCATCGCCGGTCGCCGGACTTCTTCAACTCGGGCGGACCGGGAAGCGGCCTCTTCAAGTCGACGGACGGCGGCGCCACCTGGCGCAAGCTGACGAAGGGATTGCCC
>Ga0209476_10002470_pt1 | contig 12405 bp, 9 predicted proteins | sample KloWWTrecipitate_FD_187179 | JGI IMG/M metagenome (GOLD analysis project Ga0209476, IMG submission 187179) | Active sludge microbial communities from Klosterneuburg, Austria, studying microevolution and ecology of nitrifiers - Klosterneuburg... | ecosystem: Engineered > WWTP > Aerobic digester >... | reverse complement strand
CCGGCACCACGCCGAGCTCCACGAAACCGGCCGCAGCGCGGAAGATCTGATTGCGGTAGTCGCGCCACGAGGTCGTCATCCAGCCATCGGCGGCGCGATGCGCCAGCGCCGGCAGCGCGCCGAATTCCACTGCGGCGCGCTCGAGCGCCGCGACCACCGTTCCTTGCGGGGCTGTCGCCATGGCTGCGGAACGCTAGCATTTCGCGTCCAGCGAAGGGAGATCTGGCCCCGGATCGGCGGTCGCGGCGGCGACCGTCACCAGCTCTCGGCGCGCCGCGGAGCCGCAAGGAAGAGTGACAACAGCACGAGCGCCACTACCAGGACGATGACGCGCGCTTCGGCGGCGCCCACGGCGAGGGTCGCCACCGAGACTCCCGCCCCCGGTGCCAGGCAGAACAGGGCGGCGAAGCGATAGCGCGTCCGGGCGGTGAACAACATCGCTGGCAGGAGAATCGCACCGGCGAGCCACAGGTCTGGCCGGTGCAGCCATTCGTTCGCTACCGTCAGGCTGGCACAGGAGAGCGCCAGGAGGAGGGGGAAGCCGGCGCGCAGCGCCGTCGAGACGACTCGCCGAACGAGCGGCTTCATCCCGGGAAACGCACTCGAGTCCGGAGCGACGAGCTTCTCGATCGCGAAAGTATCGGCTCCCGTCAGACTCCACCCACGCCGAGCGAAGGCCAGCACCGCGACCCAGGGACGGCGCAGGCCTGCACGCAGCGCCTGCCCCGTGAGGCGCCCTCGAGCGCTCGCGTCTTCGGATCGCCACGCGCTCCCCAGCCGGATCATCGTCGGCTCGAGAGGCTTGCCGGAACGATCCTCCACCATCAACCTCAAGTTGAACAGGAAGGTATCGTCGGGCAACCAGCGGCGAAAGCGGCGACCGTTGAAGACTGCGGCAAGAACAAGGCCAGCGAAGGCGAGGCCCAGGAGCGACAGGCGCGGGAACCAGCCGGCGCGAGGCGCCAGCAGCGTCACCGCGAATCCGAGAACCAGCGCGTCGATACGCACCAGTGTGGCGGCAGCCACGAGCCCGCCGAGAATCCAGAACATGACCGGGGAAATGCCGGCCGCGGCGCCCGCCTGAAGCCGTGCCGCCACCAGGAAGTAAAGCAGCAGACTGGCGTGCAGTGCCAACAGGGTGTCGGGCCAGAGACGTCGCGAAAGTACCCACCGATCGGGACAGAGCGCCAGCATCACGCCCGTGACTGCAGCGACGACGTCGCCGAACAGAAGGCCGCCCGCGGCAGCAGCGGCGGTGGTGGAGACGACAGCCACCAGGATCAGTGCCAGGTCGATCCCGCGCTCGCCCAACCGCCGGCCCACGAGCCAGAGAAACGCTGGATAGAGCGGAACCCGCAGGAACGGTTCGTGGAGCAAAGGCGCCGAGCTCCTCGCCCGGAAGAGGTACTCGACCTCGTCGCCGATCGCCTGGCGCGGGCCGAGAAGCCGTCGAGCAAGAAACTCGACGGCGAGCGTCAGAGCGGCGACCTGGACCAGAATGCCTGCCAGGGCTTCAGATGCCATCGCGGCCCAGGCTGGCGAACAGATGCTCGGCGAGGCGGAGCGCGAGCGCGACGACAGTGAGCGTGGGATTCGTGGCGCCGGAGGTCGGAAAGGTCGCTGCGCCGGCGACGTAGAGATTCTCGAGGCCGAATACACGACCCCGGCGATCCACGACTGCGCCCTCCGGATCGTTGCCCATCCGACATCCTCCCGCGGGGTGGAACCAGGTGACGGAAGACGGCGCCGCTCGCTCGGCAGTTCCGAGCAGCAGCGGGCACAGCTCCGCATCCAGCGCCGCGATGCGCCTGGCCGTACGGCGGTCGACTGTGGAAGGGCTCGCCTCGAGAATCGCCAGCGGCCGGCCCCAGCGGTCGGTGCGGGTCGGGTCGAACAGGACGCGGCTCTCCGCCGTCGGTTCGGCCTCCTGCGTCAGGTCGATTCCGGCCTCCGGCCCCAGTAGGTTGACATCCAGGCAGACGCTCCCCAACCCCTCGCGGCGGAGCGCATCGCAGAAGGCGTAGGAGCGGTAAGCGGCGCGCAGGTCGGCCCAGGGGCCCTGGCGCCGCACCCACGAGCGGTGTCGCGGATGGGCGTGAACGAACCGACCCAGCTGATCATGGCGGTTGCCGAGACCGTTCGGCCAGGCCGCAGAAGTCGACTGCCGCAGGAGGCGAACTGTTTCGAGAACTCCGGCGGCGAGCACGAACGACCGGGCCGCAATCCGCTCCACTTCGCCGTCTGGCCGCACCACATCGACAGCCTCGATCTCGCCATCGCGTTCGCACAGGCGCACCGCGGCGCACTCTGCGCGCAGCGTCCCCGCGGGCAGCGCAGTGAATCGCGGCAGCTCGATCTCGTGCAGCCGAATGGGATCTCCGGCCCGGCCTGCGGGGTGCCGGCTGCTGAAGGCGAGCGGGAAGAAGGCGAGGTCCTGGTAGGCGCCGGAACGACTGAAGGCGTCGTCCTCGACCGGCCACTCGATGCCATAGCGGCGATCCCGCGGCGGTTCGGCGCCGGGTCGTGGACTGGCGCCCTGGGTCGACAGGAGGGCTTCGGCCTCGTCGTAGTCGGCGCGAAGGTCGTCGAATCCGAGGGGCCAGTCGGCGAAGAGGCCGAAGGCGCTCGCGGTGCGGAAGTCGTTAGGCAGGAAGCGCGAGACGACACCGCTCCAGCGGTGGCTGGTGCCACCGATCGCGATCGTCCGGTTCCAGTCGAAGGGGAAGACAGCCTCGCCCCTCGCGGCATAGGGAAAGCGCTCATCGCTGCCTTCGGATGCGACTGGCGGAGGAGTCCTCCCGCCGGCCTCGAGCAGGACCGTGTCGACGCCCTGCTCGGCGAGCCGGGTCGCGACCGCGACTCCGGCGAAGCCCGAACCGACGACGCAGACGCCGTGCTCGCTCCGGGCGCTCGGCTTGGGGATGGAAAAACTCATGCAGGGTCTCGCGCAACCGTCGGGTTCAGAGGTGTGCCGTGCGGAGCGCCGCCAGGCGCGTGCTCTCGAGTTGGTCGCGGTAGAAGAGGTTGTAGGTATCGAACGGGATCAGGCGTCCGTCGTCGGGGTGCACGAAATGGATGCAGCTCTTCTTCACCGATCGCACGTCGAAGGCGTGGGCGTCGATGAACTGCACGATGAGGATGCGGAAGAGGTTGGCGTAGGAGAGCTCCGGCGGAACCGCCACCGACGGCAGGCAGCAGAGCAGGTCTTTGAGCGTGCCGGCGCTCGACTCCGGGGAGTGGTTGGTCGCGAAGAGCTTGAACAGGCCCTCGCGCACCGCCGGATCGCGCTCGTAGACGATCGAGTTCCGTCCGCCTTCGATGAGGATCTGCGGGTCGATCATGCCGGTGAGCGGCACGACCTCGCCGCCGATCTTGAGGGCGTAGGCCATGGCGAGCGCGTCCGGATGGCAGGGCACCGGGATCAGGTCCTCGGGGCGAAAGCGCGAGCTCTGCTCGAGAATGCGCCGCCGCACCTCGGTCAGGGTGAGGCGGTGCTTCGCCGGGTCGAAGCCCTCGAGCCGCCCGGCCGACTGCACCGGCTGGAAGGTGACCCCGCGCACGCACGACTGCTGGAGAGCGAACTCGACGATCTCGCCGAGCTCGTCGTCGTTCACCCCCTTCTCGACCGTCACCACCAGGGTGGTCGAGATGTCGAGCCGGTTCAGACGCTCGAGCGCCTGTTCGCGGATACGCCGCAAGTCGGCGCCGCGCAGCACCTTGAGCGCTGCTGCGCGCAGCGAGTCGAACTGCAGGTAGATCTCGAACGCCGGCCGGTATTCCGCCAGCCGCCGGGCGAACGCCTCATCCTCGGCGATCCGGATGCCGTTGGTGTTCACCATCAGGTGGCGGATCGGCCGGCGCCGCGCGGCGTCGAGGATCGCGAAGAACTCGGGATGGATCGTCGGCTCGCCGCCCGAGATTTGCACCACGTCGGGCTCGGTCTCGTTGCGCACCACGGCGTCGAGCATGCTCTCGACCTGGGCCAGCGGGCGGAAGAGCGGCCGATGCGGCCCGCTCTCGGCGTAGCAGATCGGGCAAGCGAGGTTACAGGCGTCGCAGATCTCGATGAGCGAAAGACAGGAATGCTGCTCGTGGTCGGTGCACAGGCCGCAGTCGTAGGGGCAGCCCCACTTCACCGGCGTGTTGTAGCGCGCCGGCATCTCGGGCGGCTTCAGGAAGACCTCGCGGCAGCGCCGGTAGTATTCGATGTCGTCGGCCACCAGGACCTTCTCGGCGCCGTGCTCGGGGCACCGCTTGAGCAGGAAGACCGACCCCTCCTCGAAGACGATCTTGCCCTCGAGCTTGCGGTAGCAGACCGAGCAGATCGTCACCGCGACGTCGTAGAAGAGGTACGGCCGGACCCGTACGCTCATCCCGGCCCGTCCGCTCCCGCGGCAGGCGGCGAGAGCGGCGCGGTCGTCCGGGACGGGCGGCCCTTCGTCGCGTTCTTGACCAGCCCGACGATGAACCAGATGAATCCCACCGGAATGGCGAGTGCGGAGAGGCCGAAGACGACGGCGATGAAGACGTTCGCTACCTCGCCGAGCTTCGACGAGCCGCTGTTCATATCGAGCGTGAGCAGGAATCCGAAGCAGCTCGTCGTGGCCAGCGCCGTGCCGGCGGCGACAATGACGCAGCCCTGCGCCCACGGGCGATCGTTGCCGAGATTGCGGAACCACCCCATCTCAAGTCCCTCCCTGGACCGAATCTGCGCGCCGGAGCCAGCGGAGCATATCCGGCACCAGGGCGACGAGGGCCAGCAGGCAGACCCACTGGATGGCGGAGAGGCCGAGCCCGCGGCAGGGCGAGGGCTTCAGGAAGTCGACCGCCAACCGGAAGGCGAAATACCCGGCCGCGAAGCCACGGAAGAGATCGCCGTTCACCGGACCACGACGGCGCCAGGCGGCGAGAAGCAGGGCGAGACCGGCGAGGAAAAGTGCCTCGTAGAGCGCGGTCGGGTGGCGCGCCATGCCGTCCCCGAAATCGATCCCCCACGGCAGAGCGGTCGCGACGCCGACCGTGTGGTCGCTCGGGCCGGTGAGGAAGCAGCCGACCCGGCCGACGGCGATCGCCACCGCGAGCGGCACGGCGAAGAGATCGCCGGTGCGCGACTCGACCTGCAGCAGGCGTTTCGCCCCCTCGACCGCCAGCCAGCCGCCGGCGAGGCCGCCGACGATCGTCTTGCCGGCGAGGAGATACCGCAGGTCGTCCAGGTGCCGGAGCGTTTCGGCCGGGCACTCGAACAGATACAGCAGTCGCGCGCCGAGCGCCGCGCCCGCGGCGGCCGCGGCGACCAACCACCAGCGCCGCGGATCGTCGACTGCGTCGCCGCGCCGGCGACGGGCGCGCAGATAGAGGCGGAAGCCGACGAAGTAGGCGAGCAGCTCGAAGACAAGGTGCGGATGAAGCCGCAAGCCGGCGACTTCGAGATAGAACGGAAAGCGCAGACCGCCGGACCTCAGCCGCCCGTGCGCGCCCGGTAGGCGAGGTAGAGGACGAGAAGGACTCCCAGCGCCAGCACGATCCGGGCGGCACCCATCAGCTGGGTGCGGGCCACCGGGCGCGTTCCGCGGGCTTTGATGCCGGTAAGGGCCGCGATGGCGGTGATGAGGACGGCGAGGCCGAGCCAGGTGAGCCAGGTCATGGCTCTGACCCTAGCAGAGACTCAGAACGCCAACACCTCGCGCGCCGTGGCGAGAAGCTTGTCGCGGTCGGGGAAGAGGGCGTGCTCGAGAATTCGCGAGTAGGGGCTCGGCCGATCGGGGTAGGCGACGCGCTTGACCGGCGCGTCGAGGTAGGCGAAGGCACGGTCGGCGAGACGCGCTGCGATCTCGCCGCCGAAACCGCCGGTCAACTGCGCCTCGTGCACAACGACCGCGCGGTTGGTCTTCTTCACCGACGCGAGCACCGTCTCTTCATCGTAGGGAACGAGGGAGCGCAGGTCGACCACTTCGGCCTCGACGCCCTCAGCGGCCAGCACTTCGGCGGCTTCCATGGCGATCCAGGTCGAGGCACCGTAGGCGACGAAGGTGATGTCGGTGCCGACGCGCAGCACGTGCGCCTTGCCGATCGGCGTCAGGTGCTCGCCCGCCGGAAGGGTCGCCTTGACCCGGCGGTAGAGGAACTTGTTCTCGCAGAAGATCACCGGGTTCGCGCCCCGCAGAGCCGACTTCAGCAGCCCTTTGGCATCCACCGCGGTCGCCGGACAGAGCACCGTGAGGCCCGCGACGTGCGCGAACCAGGCCTCCGGGTTCTGCGAGTGGAAGGCCCCGGCTCCGACCCCGCCGCCTGCCGGCAGACGCACGATCACTGGACAGGGGCGCTCGAAGCGATAGAACAGCTTGGCGATGACGTTGACGATCTGATTGAAACCGCACGAGACGAAGTCGGCGAACTGCATCTCGACCACCGGGAGATACCCGAACAGTGCCGCCCCCGCAGCGAGACCCAGCGTGCCGCTCTCGGAGATCGGGGTGTCGAGCACGCGGTCCGGCCAGCGCGCATGCAGCCCTTTGGTGACCCTAAAGGCGCCCTCGAACTGCGCGATGTCCTGGCCGAGGAGGACGATCGACGAATCGTGCTCCATCTCCTCCTGCAGGGCCTGGTGAATCGCGTCGAGGTAGGTGACCTCGCCCGCCTTCGTCGGACCGACGGCGCCGCCGGTGAAGGCATCCATGGCGGTCGGGATGTCGGGGTCGGGCAAGGAGATCACCGCGGACGCGGCCTCTTCGTCCTCAGGACCCTCGTCCGCCGCCTCGCCGTGCGCGGGGTCGAAGGGCTTGCCGAGAAGGTCGGTCAGGTCTTCGACCAGGCTGTCGGTGGCGTCCTCGGCCCTGGTCTCCGGCGAAAGCACCGGAAACGTCGGTGAGACGCAGCGCGGGTAGAGCCGTACCCCTGGCTCCGCGAGAACCGGACGGAAGGCCTCCTCCGCGGCAGGCGACGCCGCCGCCAGGGCGCGTTCGATGGCGGTCTCGACCAACTCCTCGACGCGCGCGTCGAGCCGCTGTTCGGTCGCGGGGTCGAGCAGGCCTTCGCCCGAGAGCCTCCGGGCGTAAACCGGCACCGGGTCCTGGGAGAGATAGAGCTCGAGCTCTTCCGGTGGCACGACCTTCATCGATCCATCGCCCTCGGCATGACCGCGCAGCCGCCCGACGACCGCCTCGATCAGGGTCGGCCCGCCGCCGGCGCGCGCCCGCAACACCGCCTTGCCCAGAGTCTCGGCCATGTCGTCGGGGTCGTTGCCGTTCACCGTCAGCGCTGGGATCCCGTATCCCGGCCCGCGATCGGAGAGCTGCAGGCAGGCATACTGATGCCGCGCCGGGGTCGAGAAAGCGTAGCGGTTGTTCTCGATCACCAGCACCAGCGGCAGCTTCCAGACCGCTGCGAGATTCATCGCTTCGTGGAAATCGCCCGTCGAAGTTCCGCCTTCGCCGATGAAGTTGATCGCCACGCGGTCGCCGCCGTTGCGCTTCATCGCGAAGGCGCAGCCGGCAGCGACCGGAATCATCGAACCGAGGTGGCTGATCATTCCGACGTGCGAGATCCCGGCGTCCTCGTCGAAATAGCCGTAGTGGTAGGAACGTTCGATCCCGCGCGAGAAGCCTTCCGCCTTGCCGAGCACCTGGCAGGCGAGGCGGTAGAAGAGCGCCTCGGGATCGGGCCGGCGGCCGTCCGGCGCACCGAAGCCGAAGCCAGGAAAGGCCCGGGCCGGATCGAGATAGAAGGCGAGGATCGCCCCGACGTCGCGGTGCAGGGAACAGAGCACGTCGCCGGCCTCGAGCGCCAGCCCGGCGGGGACCGTGATCCCCTCGTTGCCGATCGCGCTGTACCACTTCGAGACCCTGCCGGTCAGCAGCATGGCCTCGAAACGCGCGTCGAACTCGCGCGCCAGCTTCATGAACGCGTAAGTGCGGAGCCGGCCTTTCGGACTCTTCACGATCGGCGGAGTCTACGGCGCGAGAGCGCGGCCCGGCAAGAAACGCCTGCGTTTCAGCGCGGCAGGCTCTGGATCCGGTTCTCGAATTCGGCCCGGCGCGGGTACTCTGGATCCATCTGCAGGACGATCTTGAAGGCCAGTTCGGCCTCGGCGCGCTTCTTCAGCCGGAGGTAGTTCTCGAGCTGCTGAACTCCCTGTTCGATCCCCTGCTGGCGGCGGTGCACCTCCTCCAACCGGCTGATCTCGTTGAACAGGAGGGTCGGGCGGGGGCTGTCGGGGATGGAGTGCTCGAAGTCCAGGACGATGTCGCGTGCCGCGTACCAGTCCCTGGCCTGGACCTTCTCCTTATAGGCGCGCTCGAACTCTTGCGCCCTGGCGTCGCGCGCGGCGAGTGCCGCGATGTCGGCGATGCGCAGGCGATAGCTCTCGACAGAGACCTTGGCGAGGCCGGTGGCCGAGAGCCGGGCCAGCTCGCGTTCGGCCTCCTCCAGCCGGTGCGACTCGAGCAGCGACTCGAGATTGTCGCGCCGGCGGTCGACCGCGGCGACGCTCGCCGCTTGCTGCTCGGCGGTCTCGATCGAGTTGCGCAGCGCTTCAGCAAGCTGCATCGTCGGATCGGCCTTCTCGAGCTGTTCGAGCTTGCGGCGCGCCGCCACGAGGTCACTGTGAAGGAGCGCGTCCCGGCCCTCGGCGAGGATGGCGCCGGCGATCTCCATCTTGCCGCGCTCCTCCCCCATGATCCGGATCGCGCTCGCGAAGAGCTCGCGGCGCGGGTGATGGGAGTCGAGCTCGACCAGCGTCTCGAGCGCGAAGGCGGCGAGCGACTGCTTGTTCTCCTGCAGGTACTTGACCAGGAGCCGTTCGGCCTCCGCGACCTTGGCGGCGTGCTCGCGCTGCTCGGTCGTGGGCTCGGCCTGCACCGGGCGGGGCGCAGGGGCGCGAACCGCGAGCGCCGGCGATGCCGCGGGCGCCGGCGCGGGTGGCGCCACCGCAGCGGCGGCGGCGGCCGGCCGCGGCGGCACATCGATCTCGGCAGTGCGGCTCGGCCGCGGCGGCGTCGGCGCGACGGGCGAGGCGGCCGGCGCCGGTGCCTTCCTCGACGGCTGCAGCGAGAGGCCCTTGCCGACCTCGGCGAGCTGCTCCTTGAGCTGCGCCACGGCGGGATTGCGCGGCGCGACCGACTCGAGCTGGGTCACCAGGGCGGCGGCGTCGTCGTAGCGCTGGGCAGCGAAGGCCTGAGTCGCCAGATCGGCGAGGCGGGACGATTCGCTGACCTTCTTCGCGGCGCGCTCGATCTGGGCAAGAAGATCGCTGCGCTCTTCGCGCGACAGCTCGGAGGCCGAGCCGCTCCGCGTCGTCGGGCGGGGCGAGCTCGTCGGCTGCGGCTTGACGGGCCCCTTCGCGAGCCCGGGCAGCTCGATCTCCTGCGTAGCCACCTGGCGCAGTTGCTCGGCCATCCGGACCAGCGCCTGCAGGAAGGTCAGCGCGTCGGGGAAGCGCAGTTCGCGGTCCTTCTCGAGGCCCCGCAGCACGAGGTCGTTCAGCTCCTGCGGCACCCGCACCTGCGGGTTCCGGCCGATCAGCGGCTGCGGCGGCTCGGTCAGGCGCTTGAAGACGAAGCCGTGCTGATTCTCGGAATCGAACGGCGGCTTGCCGGTGATCATCTCGTACAGCACTGCGGCAAACGAGTAGAGGTCGCTCCGGTGGTCGAGAGGCGCATCCTTGATCGCGCCCGCCTGTTCGGGCGAGCAGTACATGAGCTTGCCCATGAAGATACCGGCCTGGGTAATTTCGAGGCCGGCCTGGACTTCGAGATTCTTCGCCAGACCGAGGTCGATGAGCTTCATCTGATAGCGCCCGCGGCGATCGCGGGTGATCATCATGTTGTCGGGCGAGATGTCGCGATGGATGACGCCGGCGGCGTGGATCGCCTCGAGCCCGCGCAGAGCCTGGATCCCCAAGTCCACGGCCAGGGGCAGCGGAAAGACCCCGTGGGCCTTCAGCCATTCGTGGACGTTCTCGCCCTCGATGTGCTCCGAAACCATGTAGAAGCTGCCATCCGGCAGGCGCGAGAAGTCGTAGAGAATAGCGACGTTCGGATGCTTGATCTGGGTGGCGATGCGCGCTTCCTGGGCGAAGCGCTGCAGGGCGTGCGGGTCGGTCGCACGATCGGCGCGCAGGATCTTGATGACGCGCAACTCCTGCAGGTGGACGTGGCGCGCGCGCCAGATCTCACCCATCCCGCCCGCGGCCAGGCGATCGAGGATCTCGTACTTACCGTCGAGGATCGTCCCGCTGTTGCGCTCGGTCACCGCGGTTCCTGGCTCCTTGATCCTTCGGTTGGTCGAATTCTCCCCTATTCTAGCCCGCGCCGCCCCGTGGCAGAATCTCGCGCCGCCCGAGCCCGGGCGAGGCCCCCGAATGACTCCCGCTCCCGACCCCGTTTCCGGCCCCGACATCGCGGGCGCGCTCCCCGCCAGCGCGCGCTCCGCCGCGTGCGCCACGGGGCTCGCCTGCGCCTGCCTGTTCGTCGCCATGCTCAACCTGACGCTGGTCGTCGCGGGCCTCAAGGAGTTGGTGGTCGACGACCTCGGCGGCTCGGTCGCCGACGCGGCGCTCTTCTTCACCGTCGAGATGGTGGCCTACCTGCTGTTCGCGCCGCTCTGGGGGGTGCTCTCCGACCGTTTGGGCCGGCGAAAACCGTTCATCGTCGCGGGTTTCGCGGCCAGCGGCCTGCTCTATCTCGCCTACCTGCGGATCGACTCGATTCCACTGCTCCTCGCGCTGCGCTTCCTGCAGGGCGGGGCGGCGATCGCCGGCTGGTCGACCACCATGGCGCTGCTGTTCGATGGCGCCGATACCACCGGAGCCGGCAGCCGCCCGCGCCTCGCCGGTTTCGCCGGCGCCTCACTGATCCTCGGCGTGGGGCTGGGCGCGCCGATCGGCGGCCTGGTCACGCAGCACTGGGGCGGACGGGCACCGCTCGCGCTGGCAGGGGGCCTCTTCCTCCTGCTCGCGGCGGCGGCGCTGGCACTGCGCGACGCTCCGGCACTCCACAGCCGCCCACGCCTCGGCGAGATCGGCCGCGCGCTCGCCGCACGCCCGCGTCTGCTCCTGCCCTGGGCGCTCTACGCCATGGAGCGCTTCACCGTCGGCCTCTTCGTCATCGTCTTCCCGCTCTGGCTGCTGGCGCAGCACGGCGCCGACCCGGCGGCGCGCGGCCGCGCCCTCGCCGCCTTCCTGCTGCCGTTCGCCTTCCTGCAGCTCGGCACCTACCGCCTGGCGCGCCGCTTCGGCCCGTTCGCGCTGCTCGCCGTGGGCTGCGCCGGCTACGCCGCCGCCTTCGCCGCCCTCGGACGGGTCGGCTCCGGGCCCTACTACCCGCTGCTCGTCGCCCTGGGGGCGCTCGCGGCAATGATCTTTCCGCCCACTCTCGCCCTCACCGCCGAGTGGACCGCCCCCGAGAGCCGCGCCAGCGCCCTCGCCGGCTTCAACGTCGCGGGCTCCCTCGGCTTCGCTCTCGGCCCCATCGCCGGCGCCTGGGCCCACCAGAGCGTCGGCGGGGGCGGCGGCAGCTTCACCGCCGCCTTCGACCTCGCGGCGGCGGCGGCGCTCGCCGGCGCAGTTGCTGCGACGGTCGCACTGCTGCGCCCGGCGCGAAGGCTCTGACGGCTCTGAAGGCGCGCTCGCCGGCGGCGCCAGCACGCGGAGACGCTCAGTCCGGCGACGGGCCGATGCGCTGGAGCTTCTGGAATGTCCGGTCGGTCTTGTCGATCGTCGCGAGCTCGCGTTCGGCCTCGGCGGTGCGGGGGTGGGTCGGGCCGTCGTGGGCGCGGAACCGGGCGAGCGCTTCGCTGAGGTCGCGGCGGGCGCTCGCGAGGTCGCCGCGCCGACGGGCGACCCGGCCGCTCGCCAGCAGGAAGTCGTCGAGCCGCGGCGCCTCCGGGTCGAGCTTGCGCACCATAGCGATCGCCGTGGCGAGCTCCTCGCCGGCCTCGGCCAGCGACTGCGGATCGGTCCGCAGCGCGAGATCGAGGGCGATCTGGTAGCGCGACGAGGCGACCGCGAGGTGCTCGTCCTTGCCGTACGCCCGGCGTTCGATGGCGAGCGCCCGGCGGTGGTGCGCGAGCGCCGCTTCGGGCCGCCCGAGCTCGCGCTCGGCCTCGCCGAGGTACTTGAGCGCCGTGCGCACCTGCAGGCTGTCGGGCCCGCCGGCCTTCTCGTTCTCGGCCGCCAGGCGTTCGAGGAGCGCCCGCGCTTCGGCGAAGCGCCCCGCCTTGAGGAGCGCCCAGCCCTGCGACATCCGCGCCGCCAGGGAGAGTGGGCCGTCGTCGCCGATCGACTCGCGGAAGGTCCTCTCCGCAGCGACGAAGAGCTCGTAGCCCTGGTCGAAGCGCTCCCGGCCCATTTCGACGAATCCGAGGTAGCGCAGCGCCGAACCGGCGTCGTAGTGCCCGATCGCCTGCAAC
>Ga0209476_10002468_pt1 | contig 12408 bp, 12 predicted proteins | sample KloWWTrecipitate_FD_187179 | JGI IMG/M metagenome (GOLD analysis project Ga0209476, IMG submission 187179) | Active sludge microbial communities from Klosterneuburg, Austria, studying microevolution and ecology of nitrifiers - Klosterneuburg... | ecosystem: Engineered > WWTP > Aerobic digester... | reverse complement strand
ACTTCCTCGATCAAGGCTGTTCGGCTCGCGGCTTTGCCCGAGCCAGGATTGGCGATCAGCAGGGCACGCTTGCTTTTATTTTTGTTGGACATTTTCCAGAATCCTCCGCTTGAAAAGTAGCTCAATAAGCGTATATGCGAGACCGCTCCAGGCAATTCCGAGGGCATAGCCCGCCAGAACATCCAAAAGGTAGTGATCGCCAACAAAGATGCGGCTGAAGCCGATAAACAGGCACCAATACATCAAGCTGGGCAAATGGCCCTTTGGTTTGAAGGCTCAAGGCCATCACCCCAAACGCGACTCCGCCCAGCAGGACCATCAACAGCCCGATCAGCGGCCGTCGCGCCAGAAGCCCGGGGGTGCGCATGCCCTGATCCGATCGCTGTCCGCAAAAGTCTTTCGCGATGGAGACGTCGGAAATCCTGGTCAATTTAACCTCTGAGCCTCAGCCAGACCCCGCTCATCACTGAATAGAACCCGAATGCGATCAGTCCGAGCGCAACTACGCCAAGCAGCCAGGGCCCCGCCGGCTGGGCGAGAAGGGCCTCGAGAACGCCATCGATGCCCTGCGCTTTGCTCGCATCGTGGGTATAGGCCGCCGAGAACAGGAACACGCCGATGAGGGCGAACACCGCGCCCCGCGCGGCGAATCCAAACTGGCTGACCCACACCATCCAGCGCTTCTGACCACTCGGCAGAGAATTGGGCGCCTTTTGTTCGTCGAACTTCCGCCGGACACCCGCAATGATTTGAATGATGCCGACGGCGGTGATGAGGATGGCCACACCTGCCACGGCATAAGCCCCTCCCGATTGCGCGAGGAGGGTCGCTGCCGTTTTCTGCGCCTGGGCGGTCTGCGCCCCGCTGCTGGCGGCGGCAGCGCCACCCGTAATCAGGCCATATGTCGCCACGACGAGCAACACGTACGACACGCCGCTCAGCGCATACCCGATGCGCGCCAAGGCTCCCCTCGGGCCGTTGCCTTTGTGGAGCGGATCCAGAATGGCCCGGATGAACCCCCACAGGCTGTACCCGACCAGTCCCACAAGAATCCCGTAGAGCAGGATCGCACGTGGCAAGGACTTCCCGATCACCGCGATCGCGCCTTGGGGATCGGTCAGCGCGCCGCCTCCCCCAAGCGCCACTTGAAGCGCCAAAGCGCCGATGACGACATAGACCAAGCCGCGAACGACGTACCCAAACCGGGCCAGGTTCTCCATCCCGGTACTGGTCGATGTTGCATGGGCGACCTGCCGTCCGCGCTGTTTCAGGCTTTGCCGGCTTTCGCTTGCGCCCATAGCCTCATGCTATCCAGATGTGTGCCGTGCCACATCGGCGGGCCAGGTGACCTTGGATCGCCCATTAGGAGGAGATTCGAGACAAGACGAGAATAGGCAACGGCGCCAGCGAGTCGTCGCTGGCGCCGTTTTCCGCCCACTCCCGAAGGTGGTCGACCCTGACCTACTGAGCCGGACCCTTCGGGGCCGGCTCAGTAGGTCAGGGTCGACTCAACATAGACCCAGCCTGTCACGCCGCCGAATCGGACGTTAAACCAGGCCCCATCCGCGCTGGCCGCCATAACCTCGACTTCGTCACCCCGCTTCAGAACATGGAGGGCGACCGAGCTGGTCGTCGGCAAAGCCCGAATCGTCAAACGCGGGACCGCTACGATGGCAACAGGATAATCTGACAGGATGGGCACACGCTTCGCCGCAGCCGAAAGAGACAACCGGTCATTGGCCGAAACCCATCCTGAAACCCCGCCCGCGGACATCAAATACCACTGGCGATCGGGGCTGGCGTTCAGGACCTGGGCGACCACACCCCGCCGGAACTCAGCGAAAGCGACTGAGGTGGCGCTTGGCGCGCGCCGCACGTCGACGTAGGCGGCGACCACGAAAGCCTGAGCGGCCGGATCGGGGCGCCCAGCGCTGGCAGCGGCCGAGTTCAGAGAAATACCAGCCGTCGATCGAATCCAGCCCTCAACACCGTCAGCCTTGATCTGAATCCACCGCCCATCCTTGCTTACAGCAAGCACTTGAGCGTTGACGCCTCGGCGAAGCTCGGCAAAGGCAAAGGACGCCTCGTTCGGCTCGCGCCGCACATCGACGCTCGACGCGGTCACCAATGCGCGCGCCGACGGATTATTCACCGCGGTTGAGCCGGTAAGCAGGCCTGGCGGCAGCGCGCTCGTCACCGGCGGGGGCGGCCCAACGTTCGCCGGTATGACGACCGCGATATCGAGGTAGGTGCCCGCCCCAGGCAGATAGAAGCCGGTGCTCGTCGCCATGACGTAGTTCTGAGCTTCATTCTTGACCAACCAACGATACGGGCCCGTGCCCCAATCCCGCCGCCAGACGTTCCAAAGCACCGTGCTTGTGTTTCGGAGCGGCTGAACCCAACCGCTGACGTCCTGCCACTGGCCGCTGGCGTTTCGGAACTGCACAACGGTTGTAATTCCGTCTCCGATAAAGCGCCCGATGATGCTGGGATCGGCCCACCCGACCGACAGGCGAATCCGCCCGGGATCGGGCTCGGGATCATCAGCGACGTAGCGGGCGCCGTCTCGCGCCTGGACCGCGCCTGGGGCCGCCAGGCAAAGAGCAGCCGCCATCGCGGCCATCAGCCCATGAGCGATCGAATGTCGATGTGTGAGCGCCATGATTCTCCTCTCGTTGGTGATTTTGCCGGCCGCGTCAGGCGTAAGCCAGAGACATCGCCTTGCAAGACTCCTTATTGTCCTACGCGGATGCCAAACCGTCAACCTGCGATCCTGGCCGTCTCAGAAACGTATCGGCTGGCGTCGGCCGGGTCGCCCAGGGCCCGCCCGGAATAGTCGGCGAACTCGGCCACCGGCCGCAGTCCCGCGGCCGCTAATGACGCCCGGCATTCGGCCAGTGTCGCCGTGGAGATTCGAAAGGTGTCTTCGGCCCGTTCCACCACCTGCCCCGCGATTTCAACTTCGAATGCCCAGGTCACCGCCCACAAACGATCCCCGCCGCGGATGGACTCAGAAAAGCGGCGATAGACGGCCTCGCCGATGCGGCGCTCGGCGGCCAGGGCCCGCGGACGCTCGGCCCGGCCCTCCTCCAGCGCAAAGTCAACGATCAGCCGGCCGCCCGGCGCCAGGTGGCCGGCCAGGTTCGCCAGCGCCGCCACGCGCGCTGCCGAGCCATCCAGAAGATACAGCGCATGGCTGAAAACGATCAGCGGAAAGCTCCGGCCCAAATCACAGGTCTGGGCGTCGCCGGGCACGATCGTCAGGCGCTCGTCCAGCGACGTATCGTCACCCAGTCGGGCGAGCATCACCCCGCGCATCCCGCGCGAGGGCTCGACCGCCCACACCCGCAAACCGCGCTCCGCCAGCGCCATGGCCGTCCGCCCCGTGCCAGCGCCCACGTCCATAACCGCATCGATGCCCTTGGTTCGGGCCAGGACAAATTCGCGATGCCACAGCGCGCCCGGATCATCGGCATCGAAAAGATCGTAGAAAGGCGCGGTCGTGTCGTAAATCATGGGGCGCTGACCGTTCGCAGGACGACATCGCGCAGGGCTTGCGTCCCCCAGTCAATCCCCTTCAACGAGATTCTCTCGTCGTGGCCGTGCATCAGATCGCTGAAGGCTTCGTCGGATTCAAAGCTCATCGGCGAGAAGCCATAGCAGATTGCGCCAAGCGCGGCGACATGCCGGGCGTCGGTCGCGCCAGTGAGCATATAGGGGATGGGAATGCCATGGGGGTCATGCTGGCGCAGGACCTCATGAATGGTCGTCATGAGCGGCGTGTCAGCCGGAAACTCCAGCCCGGGCGAGTCGCTGTCGAGCTGAAATTCGAGGCCGGCTGCCGCGTCACCCAGCGCGCGGCGCATCTCGGCGATCACGTCGGCGGCCGTATCGCCGGGCAAGGTGCGGCAATCGAGGGTCGCCTCCGCCGATGAGGGCACAACGTTGGTCATAAACCCGGCCCGCAGGCCGGTCGGCGTGACCGTGTTGTGGGTGACCGCGTGCAGCTCGGCTGCCAGGGCGCTGCCCTGCAGGATGCGATCCGCCAGCTCGGGGAACATCGGCTCGCCGGACAGGGCCGCCCGGAGCGCGACCGCGGCCGGCCCGCCCAGCGCATCCGCCAGACCGGCGATGTGCGCCCGCGCCGTCGCAGTGAGGCGCATCGGCAGGCGGGCGGCGCCAAGGCGCTCTACAGCCCGGGCCAGGACGACGACGGCGTTATCGTCGCGGGGAACACTGGCATGCCCGGGCGTGCCACGCGCCCGAAGCGTGATCCAGGCCGTGCCCTTCTCAGCCGTCTGAATGGGATAGAAGGTCTTGCCGGCCACCCGCATCGGGAAACCGCCGAATTCCGTCAGCGCGTATTCCGCTCGGAGTAGCTCCGGGTGACTGGCGGCCAGCAGACCGATCCCCTGGTTGGCGTTGGTCTCCTCATCAGCGGTGGCGGCCAGGATCAAATCGCGCTTGAGGGTGATCACCCCAGCCGCGGCCTGACGGGCGAGGTCGAGGAAGACCGCCAATTGCATGGCCCCGATCCCCTTCATGTCCAACGCGCCGCGACCATACACATAGCCAGCCCGGATCTCGCCGCCGAACGGGTCCACCGTCCACTGCGCGCGCTCGACCGGCACGACATCGAGATGCGAGAAGAGCAGGAGCGGGGCGGCCGTCCCGTCGCCGCGCAGCCGGGCGACCACATTGCCGCGCCCCGGCGCGGTCTCGATGACGGTCGGCGCGATGCCATCGGCGGTCAACACCCCGGCGATGTAGTCGGCGGCCGGGCGCTCGTTGCCGGGCGGGTTGGAGGTGTCAAAGCGCAGCAGGGCCTGGAGCAATCGAACCGCCTCGGCGGCGAGGGGCGGAAGCGTGGGCGGCATAGAGGATATCGTAACCGCTCGCGTCACGGAAGGATCTGTCCACAGATTTCGCCGATTTCCGCTGATTTGGTTATTGGACTACCGCCGGTAATCAGTATTCAGAATCGGCGCGAATCTGCGTAATCTGCGGATAGATCAATCCCCCAGCCACGTATAATCGCCGAGTCCGCATGACTGTGAGAGATTCATGACCCGCTTCCAAGCCGCCCTCGCGGCGTGCGCGCTTGCGCTGTGCGCCTGCGCGCCCGTGACGCCCGTTGCGCCCACCCCCACGCTTGCGCCCATCCGCATCGTCCCGCAAGGCACAATCCTGTTTTCGGCCGCTGGCGCCGACGGTGTTTTCAGCCTGTATACGATGAATGCGGACGGTTCGGGGCGCAAGGTCCTGTTCAGCGCAGGCAAGGATGACGTCATCGGCGGGCGCTGGTCGCCGGATGGCAAACAGATCGTCGCCGCCATCGAACGGGATGGTGCCAGCCAGCTCTATGTGATGGGCGCCGACGGATCAAACGCGCGCCGTATCACCCAGGGCAGGTCGGCCGCTCAGCCGGCCTGGTCCCCCGATGGCCAGGCCATCGTTTTTGTCGGGGCCGAAGCCGGCCAAAAAGACCTCTACTACGTGCGGGCCGACGGCACGGCGCTCCGCCGCCTGACCACCCGCAAGGGCGAGCACGAGCAGCCCGCCTGGGCACCTGACGGCACCCGGATCGCGTTCGTGTCCAACGAAGACAGTCAGTTCGGCAATTACCAACTGTATGTGCTCGAACTCGATCCGGCCGGCACGGTGACCCAGAAAACGCTGCTGCGCAACGAGCGGGTGAACTTCCAGTTTCCGGCCTGGTCGCGCGACGGCGCGCGGCTGGCCTACGCCTCCGACGCAACGGGCGTCTTTGATCTGTATGTCCTGACCGTGGCGACGGCCAAATCCGTGGCGCTGACCAAAGGCGCCGATCCGGCCGCCCAGCCAGTCTGGTCGCCCGACGATGCGTTGCTCGCTTACACCGTCAATCTGGCGCGGGGCTACACCCTGCATCTCATCACCGCCGAGGGCATTGGGGCCGTCCCGATCGACCTCAAGTACGACATGAACGAGTTCTTCCCCGACTGGAAACGCTAAATGGCCAAGATCACCCCCCGCTCCGAAGACTTCAACCAGTGGTATCTCGACGTGCTGCGCGAGGCCGACATGTTCGATTACGCGCCCGTGCGCGGCTGCATCGTCGTCAAGCCCTATGGCTGGACGCTTTACGAGAACATGCGCGACCTGCTCGACCGGCGCTTCAAGGACACCGGCCACAGCAACGCCGCCTTCCCGCTCCTCATCCCGATGAGTTTCCTCAAGCGCGAGGCCTCGCATGTCGAGGGCTTCTCACCCGAGCTGGCGGTCGTCACCCATGGCGGCGGCGAAGAACTCGAAGAACCGCTGGTCATCCGCCCGACCAGCGAGACCATTATTGGGCACTCATACGCCCAGTGGGTGAAGAGCTATCGCGACCTGCCGATCCTGATCAACCTGTGGAACAGCGTGGTGCGCTGGGAGAAGCGGACGAAGCCCTTCCTGCGCACGATGGAGTTCTACTGGCAGGAAGGCCATACCGCGCATGCCACCCATGAGGAGAGCTGGGCCGAAGTCACCCAGATGCTGGATGTGTATCACACCCACGGGGTGGAGGACTGCGCGGTGCCCAGCGTGAAGGGACGCAAGAGCCGCAACGAGCGCTTCGCCGGGGCGATCAATACGCTTTCGGTCGAGGCGATGATGGGCGACAAGCGCGCCCTGCAGGCCGGGACCAGCCACGACCTGGGTCAGAATTTCGCGCGCGCGTTTGACATCAAATTCCTCGACCGCGACAACACCGAAAAGCACTGCTGGACGACCTCGTGGGGGCTGAGCTGGCGCTTCATGGGCGGGATGATCATGATCCACGGCGACGACCAGGGGCTGCGTCTGCCGCCGCGCATCGCCCCGATTCAGGCCGTCATCGTCCCGATCTACAAGAGCGACGATGAAAAGGCCAAAGTGATGGAGGCAGCCGACCGTATCCGGTTGACGCTCAAAGCGGCCGGGATCAAAGTCAAGCTCGACGACCGCGACGAAACCCCCGGCTTTAAATTTAACGACTGGGAGATGCGCGGCGTGCCGGTCCGGGTTGAGGTCGGCCCGCGCGATGTGGCCAACAACAGCGTGGCTTTGGCCCGGCGCGACATCCCGGGCAAGGCCGGCAAGATTTTCACCCCGCAAGAGGGGCTGGCCGACAAGATCAAGGGCCTGTTCGACGAGATTCACGCCTCGCTGCTGCGCCAGGCCGAGGCCTTCCAGAAGGCCAACATTCGCGAGGCCAACACCTGGGAGGAGCTCAAGGCCGGGGTGCAGGAGGGCTGGGTGCTGGCCCCCCTGCTGGATGATCCGGCCGTCGATGCGAAGCTCAAGGAAGAGCTGCAGGTGACCAATCGCAACTTCCCCTTCGACCAGGCCCCCGGCGAGTGGAACTGCGTGGTGACAGGCAAGCCTGTTACGGAGCGGGCGCTGATCTCAAGGGCGTACTAGGCTGACGCGACCAGCCTGCGTGGCGACATCCGCGGGCTTCGCCCGCGGATGTCGCCGCCTTTTGCGGGCTAGATCGTCACCTTCTCGAGGCCGGCGCCGATCACCATTTCCTGCAGATTGGCGGTGTTTCCGACGCCGCGCTCGATCTTGATCCAGTTCTGGCGCTCAATCTCGGCCGAGCGCATCAGCTCGATGTACTTCTTGAACGCGGCCCGGGTGGGCTCGTCCGGCGCGCCTTTGCCGATCTTCTTCTTGACCATATTGTCGATGGCGACCTTCGTCTCCTTGAGGCCGGCAACCATCTGGCGAATCTGGTTGACGCGGTCGCGCATGACACCCGCGTCCTTGGAGTTGATGTTCAGGGTCTTGTAGTGCGTATACGCGATGTGGAGGAACATCAAGCGCGTTTTGAACTTGGGGTCCTCCTCGAAGCCCGCCGTCTTGTGGCTCTGCCACCAGGCGTAGTCAAAGTTGGTTGGTAGTTCACCTTTTTTCATGATCGATCTCCTTTCTGAGTGGGTCCCCCCCGTCCAGCGACCGAATCGCCGACAGGAAATCATTGAGAAGCGCGCGTGGGCGCCACAAGGCGCAAATCTAGTCGGAATCGATTACCTGTCAAGTGACCGCCAGATGGCTGCTACTTAGCCGAGGTCTATAGTTGGTCCCCAATCAATGTCACGTTTCGCGAATCGCGCGGACAACCCGGCCTGATCGCAGCGTGAGACGGTTCCGTCGCTTTCAAAGACAGGAGTTCAGAAAATGCAGAAGCGCGCACTTGGCAACAGCAGTCTTGACGTCTCGGCGCTCGGGCTTGGGTGCATGCGGATGAGCTTTGGCGACAGCCCGGTCGGCGACCGGCAGGAAATGATCGCCTTTCTTCATGCGGCGGTCGAGCGCGGGATCACCTTCTTCGACACGGCCGAAGTGTATGGCCCCTTCACCAACGAGGAACTTGTGGGGGAAGCGCTTGCTCCTTTCCGAGGAAAGGTCATCATCGCCACCAAGTTCGGCTTCGGCCCCAATCCCGACGGCAGCCCGGGCATGACGGGCCTGAACAGCCAACCTGAGCACATCAAACAGGTCGTCGAGGCCTCCCTGAAGCGCCTCAGGCTGGATGCCATCGATCTGCTCTATCAGCACCGGGTCGACCCGGACGTGCCGATTGAAGATGTTGCCGGCGCGGTGAAGGACCTCATTCAGCAGGGCAAGGTCAAGCACTTCGGTTTGTCCGAAGCCGGCGCGCAGACGATTCGGCGGGCTCACGCCGTCCAGCCGGTCACCGCGCTGCAGAGCGAGTACTCGTTGTGGTGGCGAAACCCCGAAGCAGATGTGCTGCCCGTGTGCGAGGAACTCGGGATCGGCTTCGTGCCGTTCAGCCCGCTGGGCCGGGGCTTTCTCACCGGCAAGGTCGACGAAAACACAACGTTCGACAGTTCCGACATTCGCAGCCGCAGCCCGCGCTACACGCCGGACGCGCGCAAGGCCAACCGGGTGGTCGTTGATTTGCTGGAGCGGATCGGGGCGCAGAAGGGCGTGACGCCGGCCCAGATCGCGCTGGCCTGGCTGCTCGCCCAGAAGCCGTGGATCGTCCCGATCCCGGGCAGCCGCAAGCTCGAGCGCCTGGACGAGAACATCGGCGCGGTGGCGGTCGAGCTCACCCCCGGTGATCTGGCGGAGATCGAAGGCGCCATCTCAGAGATCACCGTGATCGGCGATCGGTATCCCGAGGCGCTGAGGAAGCAGGCGGGGCGGTAAGGGCGGGCAGATACGGCGCGCGCATCGCGCAATTTGGCGGCATGGAATGCGTCTGGGCGAACACCCTTAAGGTGGGCCCCTGCATGCTTTTCCCTGTCGCGAGCGTATGTGGGCCCACCTTCAGGGTGTTCGCGTCGGAATCCAGCGCAGTGGCCCAGACGCGTGCCTTCCTGAACCTGGGAGGTGGGCGCTGAGGGTTCTTGGCAGGCACGACCTGTCAGCGCCCACCTCCCAGGTTCAGGAACATTCATGTCTGCCGGCGGGTTTGGTGTTGGGGTTTCTGGCAGCCCATTAGCGCAATATCAGCGGCAGGCTCGCGCGAGGGATCAGCGCCGACGTTGGCGTGGCCGTGGGCGTGTCGGTGGGCGTCGGTGTCGGCGTCACGGTCGGGGTCTCAGTCGGCGCGTCCGTTGGCGTGGCCGTCGGTGTCTCGGTCGGTGTCTCGGTCGGCACCTCCGTGGGCGTCTCCGTTGGTGTCTCTGTCGGCGTTGACGTCGACGCTACGCAAGCAGGGGGCGGAGTCGTGTTGAAGAGGCAATTGCCGATCGGACTCGCCGCGTGGAAGCACGCGAAATCGCCGTTGCACGAATAGTTACCGACCGAACCGGCCGTGCTCTCGCACGCGGCCGAGGCATTGCACGAGCCGGCGCCGATGGATCCCCCGGCCCTAAGGCACGCATAGGAGAAATTGCACGAACCTGCGCCGACTGTGCCGTGCGTTTCCTCGCAGGCAAGATCGCCATTGCATGAATTCGATCCCACCCCCAGCAACACGTACACCGCGTTGTAGCACGCGCGCACGCCATCGCAAGCGTTATCGCCCACCGAACCACCCATGGCATAGCAGGCGCGGTTGCCATTGCACGAGTTTGCCCCGATTGGCCCGGCCGCCACGTAGCACGAATAGTCCCCATTGCATGAACCGTCGGCGACGAGGTTGGGGTTAATCCCACCGCATGCTTCGATGCCGGTGCACTTGGTCAGCGGGATGGCCTGGTCCGCCGGTTTCGCGCTAGTAGCGTCCTGGGCGAAGGCGGCATCGGCGGTGGTCAGCAACGCAATAACGGCAAGGCCCGCCGCGATCATCAGAATGCTGAGTATCAGGAAAACAGATAAGCGGCTCTTTGACGTCATCGGTCAATCGTAGCAAAGATTCAAGACGCTGCGCCGACCTTTTTGGGGCCAGCGGCCTCGCTGTCGGCGAAGTTGATCGGCCCACAACGAATCATCGTAACCGTCAATCCTGCGCATTTCCCTCCCTCGCGCAATGGCATTGCGTTGAGGTGCGCAGGCTCAAGGCGCTGCCCGAACGATCCGCCATTCTTGTCATCCTGAGTTGGCGACCGCTTTCAGCGGAAAGGGCGGACAGAAACGGCGTGTGCGCGACAGCGCATACATAAAGCCCAGGCACCCTTCGACTGCGGGCGGCTGTTACGGCCGGGGCCACGCTCAACTTGGCCGCCGCCCTCCGCTCAGGATGCTTCCGCAGGTGAATGAAGGGCCTGGTTTCTGAGCAGCGAGCCCCTCGGGGCCTTGGCACGCCGAAATGCAAAGGAACGAGCGAAGGACCCCTTGTGCGTCGCACGGTGTGCACGAGAATCGGCGAACGCGCTTTGGCGCCGATCAACGATTGGCCTGCCCACGTCACAGCGGTCCTTCGCGCACCAAATTAGGGTTTTCATGCAGCGGCTCGGCAGGATGCGCTGCGAGCGAGGCCGCAGGCCTTTGTTGCATCGGACGTTTGACACAAACAGCGACCTCGGGCATCGTGGCGATCATCTGCAAGATTTTCTTCCGCGTAAATTCAGCCATCGGCCGAGCATAGACGCTTTCGGCAGTCGTGCCAGAATGCGCATGACGTGGCGTTTGGGGCGTTATGCCTGCCCGCACACACTCAGCTTGCTCGCCAACTCACCAAATGCGTCCTGTTTGGCACTCTATGGTTAGCTCCGCATCAGGATTGAGCGTGGGCGTCTGCGGCAAGCGCAGGATCATTACCCCCCTTTGCTCAGGCGTCGGAATGATCCCTTGCTCACCCCGCCCAGCTAACGCGCCTCGCCAGACTTCCCAGCCCAGGCGCGCATAGAAACCAGTTCGGTCGGTCTGCAAACAAGCTATCGCATAATCCGCAATGTTTCTTGCCAGGTGCTGCATGACGGCGCTCCCACAGCCCCGTCCTTGATAGGCCGGCAGGGTCGCCACGGCATCGACATAGGCCGTTTTCAATATCGGCTGACCTTGAGGTTGGAGCCAACGGGTCGTCACGACAGCATGACTTACCAAGACTTCTTCGCGATACGCCAGAAAATGTCGGCCACCGGAAGGGATGTATAAGAAAAGATGCTGGAAATCCTGTTCCTGATGCGCCGCGATGCACAACTCAACAATTGACGCTCGAGTGGCGGCACCGATGTCTTCGGTTTTGGCGGATGTTACGGAGATCGATCCCGTCATTGCATGAGAGTGGCTTGCTGGCACGCCAACCTTGCGACTCACTTCGGATAGCTGAAGGGGGTCCTGATCAGCCGGGCGCGTCACTCGTGGATAGTGCTATCGGCCATGGTCGTCCCGGTCAGGTCGGCCCCGCCAAGGTGGGCCCCACTCAGATTGGTTTCGCTCAGGTTGGCCTTACTAAGGTCGGCCTCGCGCAGATCCACCCCGCTCAGGTTCGACTTGCGCATATCGGCCCCGTGTAGGTTGACCTTGCGTAGATTAAGCCCGCCCAGGTCGAATCCAGCGAAGTCAACCGCGTTGCCAACAGGGATCGCCGCGATCATCTTTAGCACTTCATTCCGAGTAAATTCAGCCATGGCATAAGTGTATGCGTTTATTCGCGCCGCGTCAGGCGCAATGGCATTCAATTGGCGATTTCCACGACGCTGGGCGCACCCTTCGTCGCGGGACAACCGGCCCCGTTGGGGCCGGCCGTCGATAGCCCAGGGTGGAGCGACGCGGAACCCTGGGCTGTCAACGGCCGCGCCTTCGGCGCGGGGGCAATAGCGGCTTCGAGTTCGCCGCTCAACTTAATGCCATTGCGCGTCTGGCGGCCACAGGGCGTTGCGTTCGGCACTATCGACAGCGCTTTTGTGGCTGCCGTTGGCAGAGCCTGCGAAACATATCCTGTCCATCCTGTCCATCCATGTTCAACCTGCCCGCACGGCCCAGTGCTACCATTCCTGCACTATGTACGACCCCCGCTTCAACAATAGCGGAGGCCAATAGACATGC
>Ga0209476_10002467_pt1 | contig 12409 bp, 9 predicted proteins | sample KloWWTrecipitate_FD_187179 | JGI IMG/M metagenome (GOLD analysis project Ga0209476, IMG submission 187179) | Active sludge microbial communities from Klosterneuburg, Austria, studying microevolution and ecology of nitrifiers - Klosterneuburg... | ecosystem: Engineered > WWTP > Aerobic digester >... | reverse complement strand
AGTGGAAATGCCCATCTTGGACATGACCTTGTTCAGCCCCTTGCCGATTGCCTTGACGTAGTTATAAACATACTTCTCGGCTGTTTCAGCATCCCCCTTGGCCAGCGCCTCGATGGTTTCGAGTGCAAGATACGGATGCACGGCTTCCGCGCCGTAGCCGCCGAGCAATGCAAAGTGATGCGTTTCACGCGCCGAGCCGGTTTCAACAACCAAACCTGCACTTGTCCGCAGACCTTTTTTGACCAGATGCTGATGGATCGCCGAGGTAGCAAGTAACGCCGGGATGGCGACGTGATCGGCATCAACCTTGCGATCCGAAACAATCAGGACATTGGCGCCAGAACGTACGGCATCTTCGGCATCGGCTGCCAGCGAAGCCAGACGTGCCTCAATCCCTGCCTTGCCCCAGGCTACCGGATAGCAAATATCCAACTCCAGGGACTTGAACTTGCCGGCCGTATATTTTTCGATGTAGCGCAGTTTCTCCATATTGGTGCAGGTCAATACCGGCTGGGAAACTTCGAGGCGAATTGGCGGGTTGATATCGGTGGTGTTCAGCAGGTTCGGTTTCGGGCCAACGAACGAAACCAGTGACATGACCAGTTCTTCGCGAATCGGGTCGATCGGCGGATTGGTTACCTGAGCGAACAACTGCTGGAAGTAGGCATACAGCGTCTTGTTCTTGTTCGACAAGACTGGCAACGCGGAATCCGTACCCATCGAACCGGTCGCTTCTTCACCATTCTGAACCATCGGCTCAAGAATGATCTTGATGTCTTCCTGCGTGTAACCAAAAGCCTGTTGCCGATCAAGCAATGAGGCGGTTGCCAGCTCAACTTTTTCGGCCGGCGCCGGCATTTCGTCCAACCGGATACGGATCTTTTCGATCCACTCACGGTAGGGCTTGGCCTTGGCCAGCGAATCTTTCAGTTCTGTATCGTCAATGATGCGGCCCTGCTCGAGATCGATCAGGAACATCTTGCCCGGTTGCAGGCGCCACTTCTTGACGATCTTCTTTTCCGGAATCGGCAACACACCGGACTCCGAGGCCATGACCACAAGGTCGTCATCGGTGACCAGATAGCGGGCCGGACGCAGGCCGTTACGGTCGAGCGTGGCGCCGATCTGGCGGCCATCGGTGAACGCGACGGCGGCGGGGCCATCCCACGGCTCCATCATTGCAGCATGGTATTCGTAGAAGGCGCGACGGTTTTCATCCATCTGCGTATGCTTTTCCCAGGCTTCCGGGATCATCAGCATGACGGCATGGGCCATCGAGTAGCCGCCCATCACCAACAGTTCGAGCGCGTTGTCGAAAGAAGCCGAATCGGACTGACCCGGGTAATGCAACGGCCAGACCTTTTTCAGATCGTCGCCGAGAATCGGAGAGGAAATTGCCTGCTCACGTGCCTTGAACCAGTTAACGTTGCCACGCACGGTGTTGATTTCGCCGTTGTGAGCAATGTAGCGGAACGGATGCGCCAGATCCCAGGTCGGGAAGGTATTGGTCGAAAAACGTTGGTGGACCAATGCCAAGGCTGAAATCGTACGTTTGTCCTGGAGGTCGAGGTAATAAACACCGACTTGATCAGCCAGCAGCAGACCCTTGTAGTTCATTGTCCGCGCAGAGAAGGATGGCACGTAGAATTCCTGGCCGTGCTTGAGCTTGAGCGACTTGATGGCGTTTGCAGCACGACGGCGAATAATATAAAGCTTGCGCTCCAGCGCATCGGTCACAAAGACATCCGGGCCGCGACCGACAAATACCTGACGAATCACCGGTTCTTTGGCCTTGACCGTCGGCGACATCGGCATATCGCAATTCACCGGCACATCGCGCCAGCCGAGCAAAACCTGGCCTTCCGCCTTGACGGAGCGTTCGATTTCCTCGACGCAGGCGTGGCGCGATGCAGCCTCCTGCGGCAGGAAAACCATACCAACCCCGTATTCGCCCAAAGGCGGCAAGGAGATGCCCTGCTTGGCCATCTCTTCACGGTAAAACTGGTCAGGAATCTGGATAAGAATGCCGGCACCATCACCCTGCAGGGGGTCAGCGCCAACGGCACCGCGGTGATCCAGATTTTTCAGGATCAACAAACCCTGCTCGACGATGCTATGCGATTTCTGGCCTTTAAAATGGGCTACAAAGCCCACGCCACAAGCGTCGTGCTCGTTTGCAGGATCATACAAACCCTGCCGCTCAGGTACAGCCGATTCCATCACACGCATTCCTTCAAATAGCTTGGCCGGTATAAATGGGCCAACAATGAAAAAAGCCGAGAGTCATATTTCCCGCCTCGGCCTCTACGAAATTTTGAGGCAACCATCAAATATACTGGCAAAACCCTGTCGATTCAAGATGCTGCAACGCACCAATACGGCCCGGAAAACTCAAATCTTCCCTGTTTGAGTGCATCGCGCCTCAATCGCCGCACTAATTTGCGCCTCATCCGCCACATCCGACATGACTGCCCGACCAATTTCCTTGAGCAGAACCAGTCGCAGTTTTCCGTCTTGCACCTTCTTGTCGTGACGCATCAATTCAAGATACCTGGCCGCACCCAAAGGCGCCCCAAACACGGGCAAATCGGCCCGAAGAAACAGGCGTTCTATCCGTAGTACCGACTCGGCTGGCAACCAGCCCAACTGACATGATAGTTCCGCAGCAATTAACGTGCCGGCAGCTATCGCTTCACCATGCAACCACTCACCATAGCCGAGGCCGGTCTCAATCGCATGGCCGAAGGTATGACCAAGATTGAGCAGCGCCCGCTCGCCATTTTCCCGCTCATCAGCAGCGACAACTTCTGCCTTGTTGGTGCAAGAGCGGTGCACAGCGTAAATCAGTGCTTCTTTATCGCGCGCCAGCAGTTTCTCGATATTTTCCTCAAGCCAGACAAAAAATTCCGGATCGCGGATCAGGCCATACTTGATGACCTCGGCCAACCCGGCCTTCAGTTCGCGGTCAGGCAAAGTATCCAGGGTAGAGATATCGGCGAGCACCAGTTTCGGCTGATAAAAAGCGCCGATCATATTTTTGCCCAATGGGTGATTGATCGCTGTCTTGCCGCCAACCGAAGAGTCGACCAACGACAGCAGAGTTGTCGGCACTTGAATAAAAGGCATGCCTCGCTGGTAGCAAGCCGCCGCAAAACCCCCCATGTCACCAATCACGCCACCACCTAGCGCAATCAGTGTTGTGCTTCGCTCACAATGTGCGCCAAGCAAGGCGTCGAAGATCAAGTTCAGCGTTTGCCACGTTTTGTACTGCTCGCCGTCAGGAAGGATGACCGGCAACATTGAAATTTCAGCTTTTTCCAGCGTCGACCGCAGCAATTCGAGATAAAGCGGTCCTACCGTAGTATTCGTCACCACCACGGCTTTCTTTTGCTTGATGTGGGGCAGGATTAGTTCAGGTTTGCTCAGCACACCACAGCCGATTTGGATCGGATAGGCGCGTTCGCCCAGCGCGACGTTCAAGGTTTGAATCAGGTTTTGCATAAACGGCTAAATTCCCGCAATAATTGCTGAACAATACCCGAAGCCACCAAATGAGAGCCCTCGACCACGAAATGGGCGGCATCACGATAAAGAGGGTCACGCGCCGTGTAAAGTTCCTCCAACTTGGCCAACGGATCCTCTACCTGTAACAAGGGGCGATTCCGATCGTGCTTTGTTCGCTCATAGAGTAGTACCGGTGGAACATTGAGATACACACACCAACCCGTTTCGTGAAGTATCTTGCGATTTTCTGGACTGAGCACAGCACCGCCGCCTGTTGCCAGCACAATATTGTCAATATCCGACAACTCGGCAATCGTTTGCGCCTCACGACGGCGAAACCCCTCTTCACCCTCTATTTCGAAGATCGTCGGTATCAGCACTCCTGTACGCTCGACAATTTCATGATCAGAGTCGTAAAAATGCCGCCCCAGGCGCCTGGCCAGTTGCCGGCCGACAGTTGTTTTGCCGGCCCCCATCAGGCCAACGAGATATATGTTTCGACGATTTTCCACGGCCGGATTCTATCTGACTCTGCTCTAGGCACAAAAAAAGGCCGGCATTGCCGGCCTCGGTTTACCTGATTGTTTGACGATCAGTCAAAGCGAAGCTTGTCGGAAACAATCCGCGGCGTAATGAAGACCAGCAACTCACGGCGCTTTCCGATCTCATTCTTGTACTTGAACATCCAGCCAAAGAAGGGGATATCACCCAGCAAAGGTACCTTCTCAACTGAATTCTGACTGTCGGTGACAAAAACCCCGCCGATGACCACGGTTCCACCGTTTTCAACCACAACGTTCGTCTCGACAATGGAGCTTTTGATCGGTGGGTTACCAAGAATCGCCCGGGTATAGTCCGGCTCCTCCTTCTTGACCACCAGCAGCATTCTGACCGTCCCTTCAGGCGTAATCTGCGGCGTTGCTTCCAGCGAAAGCTTGGCTGATTTGAAACTGACAGTCTGCGTTACCGCTCCACCAGTAGTCTGCGTCGTGACATAAGGAATTTCGGTTCCGTCCTCAATCTTGGCCTTGACGTTGTTGGCAGTAATCACCCGCGGACTTGAAACAATCTTGCCGATACCATCCGACTCCAGCGCTGCCAGTTCGAGATTCAGAATCCTGGTCAGTGAAGCATTGAACAACGACAGAGCAAGAGTGCCACCTGTTGAGGTAAAGGATGGCAAATTTACGCCAAGCGCATTGGCGGATGTCTGAGTACCAGGCGTAAACGTTGAGTTCGTTGTAGTTACACCACCGGTAGTCGTCGAACTTGAACTTGAAGTCGGTGGCGCATAGGCGCCACCACCGACGTAAATGCCGCTGTTGCCAATCTGTTCAGCCCGGCGACTCAGGAAATTCATTTTCACGCCCAATTCCCGGTTAAACGTGTCGTTCGCCTCAACCACCCGAGCCTCAATCAAAACCTGTCGCGCACCAATATCGATCGCTTTGATGAAGCTGCGAATCTCTTCAAGCTTCGACGGTATGTCGTTCACAAAAACAATATTCGACTGCGGGTCGGCGATGGCACTTCCTCGCTTGCTCAGCAAGCGTTGAGCGGCAACATTTGCCCCTGCTGCTGGAGCAGCCCCGCCTGCAAGGGCCATTCCAGACAAAAGCCGTGCCACATCGGCTGCCTTCTGATAATTCATGACGAATTGCTCTAGCTTCAAAGGCTCCAGATCGCTGTTCTGCTGCTTTGATTCAAACTCAAGCTTTTCACGAGTGGCAATTTCATCCCGTGGGGCAATCATGATGATATTGCCCTTCTTGCGCATGTCCAGACCCTTTTGCTGGAAAATGATATCAATCACCTGATCAGCCGGCACATCCTTGAGTACCAGTGTCGTCATGCCTGTAACGGTGTCGCTAATCACCGCGTTCAAGCCCAGTTCTTCAGCCATCAGACGAAGCAAAGCGCGAACATCACCGTTCTGATAATTAATACTGACCCGCGGCCCCTCGTAACCAACCTTGCTTCCCTGAACAAGTTTGTTCGGGTCTTCAATAATGCGTTTTACCTCAACGACAAACTGGTTGTCGCTCTGGTAAGCATTATGTTCCCACAGCCCTTTCGGCGAAATCGTCATACGAACGTTTTCACCCATCGCCCTGGTTTCAACGCTCGAAACCGGCGTTGCGAAATCAACCACATCCAGCTTGCGACGCAGGTGTTCCGGTATCGACGTCTTCATGAAATCGACGATCAAATTGGCACCCTGTTGCCGAATATCAATGCCGGTTCCGGCGTCGCTGAGATCAACAACAATCCGCCCCTCACCATCTTTACCCCGACGGAACATGACGTCGCGCAGCGCATGCTTGCTGCCCACAGCACTTTCCTCAGCAAAACGGGTAGCGCGCTGGACGGCCGAATCGCCTATCCGAGCAATGGGTGAAAGCATCACATAGAGCGACTTGCCATCAAGGCGCGTCGTGTAGTTCATATTGCGCCCAAGATTGAGCACTAGGCGAGTCCGTTCACCAACCTGCACAACGTTCAGACTGCGCAGTTCGCCTTCATTTACCACTTGGCTGTTTTTCCCCAAGCCGTTTGCGGTCGACGGAAAATCGAGGGCAATTTTGGCTGGGTTGGCAATACTAAAACCAGCTGGCGGCGACGTCAGCGCTTCCTTGAGGTCAATCTTGACGGCGATATCGTTTCCCTGTTGAGCAACGTTGATTGCTTCAATACTGTTGGCCGACAGCGTCTGTGCCTTCAGTGGCGAAACAAATGCAAGGCAGGCCGAAGCGACTACCAGCGAGTAGTTGATGAATTTCATTTCTTGCTTCCCTCCTTGCTCTGTAGGTAAAGCGTGCTCTTGCGCTCGCTCCAGTCACCTGCAGAGTCCTGAATCAATTCGCGCAGTTCGACTTCCTTGTCCGAAATCTGCGTCACCATGCCGAAATCAAGGCCAATGTAATCGCCAACCTTAACTTGCTTGACCTTGTCTTCCACTTGCACCACTGCCATTGGCTGTTTGTTGATATTGAGGAAGCCAATCATTTTTAGTGATTCAATCGGATATTTTTCAAGAAGGCTGTTACGCAATTCACGGGCGTCGAAATCAGGCTGAAAAACACCTCCCTTGCCCCCGCCCTGCCCGCGTTTGGATTCCGGCTCAATCTTTCCCGGCTTGAATGGATCAAGCATACCCTCAACATCGTATGGAACCGGCTGGTAGGGCAGCACCTCGGGCAACTTGGGCACCCCCCCGCGCAGGTCCTTGGTGTTGTCTGCCATCCACTGCTTCAGGTCGTCATGCCCCTCGCCGGAACAGGCCGCCAAGGCAATACAGAGGGCGGTAAGCAATATTCGCTTCACTTCTTCGCTCCTTGTGCGGATTTTTTCTGCTTGGCGATCTCTTCTTCATCCAGATAACGGAAGGTTTTGGTTGTGGCATCCATCGTCAAAACGCCGCCGTCCTTGAGGGGCGCAATCGATATGTTGTTCAACGTCACAATCCGTGGAAGCTTGGCGATATCAGCCGCGAACGCACCAAAATCGTGATAAGTCCCGTTAATTTTGACCACAATTGGCAACTCAGCGTAGAAGTCCTTAATCTGCTCCTGAGCGGGCCGGAAGAGTTCGAACTGCAAACCACGCCCGAGGCCAGCTTGGTTAACTTCTATCAGCAAAGCCTCAATTTCCGATTTATTCGGCAATTGCTTTAACAAGGCGCCAAATGATCGATCAATGTCGGCAAGCTGCTGTGTGTAAAGCTCAAGATTGACTGCTTGGCGCTTTTTATCCAGAAACTGCTGTTTAAGGGTTTCCTCTTCACGCTGCTTGTTATCAAGCTCGGTAAGCTGGTCATTCCAGACGAACCACCAGCCAGCAACGAGAATGAGCAGGAACAGACCAGCCAGAACGGTTGCCTTGGGGATCCGATGCCACGACCCAGGATCGTTGGGATTCATATGACGAAAATCGTCAAGGACCTGCTGAAAGTCAATCTTGGGCATTGAAATGGACGTGGCTTTCATTTAGCTGCCTTTCCACTCTTGACATCATCGGACTTGGCCCGCGTCAGTACGAAATTCATGCTGAACTCGTTGATTCGGCGCCCATTGAGAATACCCGCCTTAACTTCAACCAGTTGCGGACTCTCCAGCCAAGGAGAGGCATCAATATTACGCATCAAGGCAGAGACCCGGGCATTGGATTGAGCATAACCCGTCAAACTAACCTTCAGTCCATCCTGTTTGAGAGTCCTGAGATAGACACCTTCAGGAACTTGCCTGACCATCTCGCCGAGCAGATAAACAGTCTCACCACGATCTCGCTGTAAATTTTCAATAACCTGTTTGCGCGACAGAAGCGCCTGCGTCTGCTCCTTGAGCCGTTTGATCTGGTCTAGCTGCTTGTCGAGTACGGCAATTTCCTGTTTAAGAAAATCATTGTTACTGGCCTGCGCAGCAACTTGACCATCAATCAGCGTATAGATCGCGAAAACAATAATTGCGCCAAGAACGGAGACAAGTCCCGTAAGGAGGTAAAACTGCTCGCGCTTCGCTTTTTTGGCTTCTTCACGGTGCGGAAGGAGGTTAATACGGATCATGACGGATCAAACCTCCGCAATGCCAAACCACAAGCCACCATCAGAGACGACGAATCGGCCAGCAGACTCTTGGCCCGCACCCGATCGGAAACGATCATATTGGCGAAAGGATTGGCAATCAGTGTATTGACCTGGGTACGAGTTGCAACAACTTCGTCAATACCGGGAATAACAGCACAGCCACCAGCCAATACAATGTGGTTTACTTGGTTGTATTGGGTTGAAGTAAAGAAAAACTGCAGTGCACGCGATACTTCAAGCGCCAAATTTTCCATAAACGGGTTGAGCAATTCGGCTTCATAGCCCTCGGGCAGATTGCCGGCCCGTTTGGCCGCCTCGGCATCCTCGTAGGTCATACCATAATGTCGGGTAATGTCCTGGGTCAGCAGCCCGCCGCCGAAGGCCTGTTCGCGTGCATAGAGTTGCAAACCATTGCGCAGTACGGTCAGATTCATGACGTTGGCGCCAGCGTCAATCAGGGCCACCACCTGGTTTTTCCCGGACTCTGGCAACTGACGCTCAATTAGCTCAAAGGCGGACAATGCCGCTAGCGACTCGACATCAACAACGACCGCCTTGAGACCCGCCGCATCGGCAACAGCGACACGGTCGTCAACCCGTTCTTTTTTGGAGGCCGCAATCAAGACCTCCAATTCGTCCGGCACAGAAGGTGAGGGCCCAATAATCTGATAATCCAGATTGACTTCATCAATCGCGAATGGAATGTATTGATTGGCTTCCGATTCGACTTGGGCTTCCAACTCCTCGTCGCGCAGACCGGCGGGAACAATAATTTTCTTGGTGATAACCGCAGAGCCTGGCAAGGCCATTGCAACATTGCGCGTCGACGTTCCCAAACGCTTCCAGGCACGCCTGACGCAATCAACAACCCCTTCCAGATTGGCAATATTGCCATCGGACACTGCGTCTTTCGGTAGCACCTCTATGGTGTAACGCTCGACGCGGTAGCCATCCTTACCGTTGGCGGTCAGTTCAACCAGCTTGACCGCGGACGAACTGATGTCCAATCCGATCAAGGGACGCGCCTTGGTATTCAACAACATGGAAATATCAAAGCCCACCAGACCCCCAAAAGTCTTTATAGAATGCGTAGTTAGCAAAACAACCAATAATTGACTTGAAATCCTAGCAACAACCCCTAGGCATGTAAAGCACTTTTACGGCGCCGCCAAGCCACAGCGTATAATTTGCACAACGACAACCTGATCCTCGACATTGTGCCTTCACTCCCATTGGCATTTCGCTTCATCCTTTATCCGCTCATCGCCTTGCTGGGCTTTGTGGCCATTGGCATTGCGGTCGCAATTATCATACTGGTGCTGACCTATCCCAACCTTCCTTCGCTCGAAATGCTAACTGATTATCGCCCCAAAATCCCACTCCGGGTATATACGGCCGACAATCACCTGATTGGTGAATTTGGCGAAGAACGCCGGGCTGTCGTTACAATCGACGAAGTACCCAGCATCATGAAACATGCCATTCTCTCTGCCGAGGATGACCGTTTCTACCAGCATGGCGGCATTGACTACTTGGGCGTTTTACGCGCCGCGGGCACCAATCTACTGGGGGGAGGTAAGAAGCAGGGGGCCTCGACGATCACCCAGCAAGTTGCACGAAATTTCTTTCTGACTGGTGAAAAAACCTACAGTCGCAAGCTTTACGAAGCGCTGCTCTCCTTCAAGATCGAAAACAATCTCTCCAAAGACCAGATTTTTGAGCTTTACATCAATCAGATATTCCTCGGCCAGCGCGCCTATGGCTTCGCTGCCGCCTCACAGATTTATTTCGGCAAACCCTTGAAGGATATTTCCATCGCGGAAGCGGCGATGTTGGCTGGCTTGCCGAAGGCACCGTCGGCCTATAACCCGATCGCTAATCCCAAGCGGGCACGCCTTCGCCAGCAGTATGTCTTACGCCGGATGCACGAGCTGGGGCACATCACTGATGCCCAGCACCAGGCCGCCCTTAAGGAACCTTTGATTATCAAGCGTGAATTGGCCGAGTACGCAGTGCACGCCGAATTTGCTGCAGAAATGGCCCGCCAGATCGCTGCCGAACGCTTCCCGGAGGACGTCTACTCCCGCGGCATGCAGATTTACACCACCTTGGTCAAGGACGAGCAACAGGCTGCCTACAACAGCCTGCGCAAGGGCGTCATGGATTACGATCGCCGACACGGCTATCGTGGCGCCGAATCGTTTCTGGACATGAAGGAAATCAGTTCCGATCAGGATGAAGCCATCGATGAAGCACTGCAGGACATCCACGATGCCGGCGACCTGATTCCCGCCTTGGTGCTGACCGCAGATATAAAGCAGATCAAGGTATACCGCAAGGGCGGCGAATTCGTCACATTGAGCGGAGATGCGATGAAATTTGCAGCCCGGATGCTGGATGACAAGGCACCACCCAACAAGCGCCTGAAGCGCGGTGCCATCGTTCGTATCCAGAAGGACGACAAGGGTAACTGGCAGATATCCCAGTTACCCGAGGTTGAATCAGCCTTTGTCGCTGTTGCGCCTCAGGATGGCGCCATTCGCGCCCTGGTGGGCGGTTTCGACTTCAATCGCAACAAATTCAACCACGTCACCCAAGCCTGGCGGCAACCGGGCTCCAGTTTCAAGCCCTTTATTTATTCCGCCTCGCTAGAGAAAGGCTACAGCCCGAACAGCATTCTGGCTGACGAACCGATTGTCATTTCGGCCACTCAAACGGGTTCCCAAGCCTGGGAACCGCACAACTATGATGGCAAATACGAAGGTCCGATGAAAATGCGGACGGCGCTGGCCAAGTCGAAGAACATGGTATCAATCCGCATCCTGCAGGCGATAGGCACGCACTACGCTCAGGACTACGCCGGACGCTTCGGCTTCGATCCGGCCAAGCATCCGCCCTATCTGACCATGGCACTCGGCGCCGGCTCGGTCACTCCCTGGCAGATGGTGACTGGATATGCCGTCTTCGCCAATGGCGGGTTCAAGATCAACCCTTACATTGTGCGCGATATTCGTAATGAGAAAAACCAGGTTTTGGCTCACTCTGCTGAAGTTCAGGCCGGCGATGACTCCATTCGTGCGATCGACCCACGCAATGCCTTCATGATGGATGCGATGCTGCGCGACGTGACCATCTATGGCACGGCAGCCAAAGCCTCCGTCGCGCTAAAGCGCCACGACTTGGCCGGCAAGACAGGCACCACCAACGAGTATGTTGATGCCTGGTTTTGCGGTTACCAGATGACCGTTGCCGGCTGCGCCTGGATCGGCTTCGATCAGCCGAAAAAACTGGGTGACAAGGAAACCGGCGGCGCTGCGGCACTACCGATCTGGATCGGCTACATGAGCCGGGCCTTGAAGGATGTCCCAGTCCAATTACCTGAGACACCGGAGGGCTTGATCTCGACAGGCGAGGGACGCGAGCGTAGTTATATTTACGCGGAAAACGCAGCCAAGGAACGCCCGCCGGAAGAGGACGAGCCGACACCTGAACCCAAGCCGGAACTCGACAAACCGCCGGCCGATTAATCAGCCAAGAACGATTTTTTCCCCTGCCTGCTGGCTGGCAAGAGTGGAAAGCTTTTCCATCAATTCGGTACCGTCGCGGGTATCGCGCCAAACGTCGTCATCCCGGCGAAAGTGGAAACCGCCCGCCTTGGCAGCCACCCAGATTTCACGCGCCACACCATGGCGATTGACAATGATTTTGCTGCCATCTGCAAATTCGATTTCCAGTACACCGCCGGCAGCCAGTTCAAAATCGATATCGGCTTCGCTCGCCTCCAGCGCATGCTCGATTCGCGTCAGCGTTACATCGGCCAAGCTGTTGAATTCCTTGTCATCCATCGTGTGCTACCATCCCGCCCTTTACTGACAGCGTCGTCGCCAATGACCCGAATAGCTGCCGTTTTACTGACAATTGGCCTTGCCGCCTGCGGCATGAAAGGCCCCCTCGAACTACCGCCCGGCCCGGCACCCGAACCTCTGTTCGGTACTCCAAAAGCCACAAAACCCGCTGCCAAAACAGACGCGGCGGATGTTAGCACGGACACCAAAGCAAACCAAAAATGAGCTCATTCACCCTGAAAAACGGCGTCCTGCATGCCGAATCCGTTGCCCTGCCCGCTCTTGCCGAACAGTTCGGCACGCCGGCCTACATCTATTCACGAGCCGCTTTGGAAGCCTCGCTGCGCGAGTTCCAGGAGGTACTGGGCAAGCACCCTACCGGCGACGGTGCACTCGTCTGTTTCGCCGTTAAAGCCAATGCCAACCTTGCCATTCTCAATATCTTTGCGCGCATGGGCGCTGGGTTTGACATCGTTTC
>Ga0209476_10002466_pt1 | contig 12415 bp, 17 predicted proteins | sample KloWWTrecipitate_FD_187179 | JGI IMG/M metagenome (GOLD analysis project Ga0209476, IMG submission 187179) | Active sludge microbial communities from Klosterneuburg, Austria, studying microevolution and ecology of nitrifiers - Klosterneuburg... | ecosystem: Engineered > WWTP > Aerobic digester... | reverse complement strand
GGCGCTGATCTTCGCCGCCATCCTGATCGTGGAACTGGTCCCGGCGCTGCGGCAGCGCCGGGAGTCTATCGCGTAGGCGAAATCAGCAGGCCGTCCGCACGCGGTCGCCGGCCACCAGGCCCTTAAAACCGAACACGTTGGTAACGCCGTAGCAAGGGTCACACGGTCCGCGCGACGCCACCAGCTGCCGGACATCGTTGAGATCGATCGAGGCGACGGCCGCACATCCCGGCGAGACCGGCGCGCTGAGCGAGTTGCCCGGCTTTGTCTGGGCGCAGAACCCGCCCGGGCGTTTCCAACCCTCGGGAACCGAGCCGTCGCAGATTGCGGCGACATTGACAGCCGCCAGCGCGGGAAGCGGCATCACGGCAAGAAGGGTCGTGGCGGCAAAGATGCCGGCAATGATCGTTTTCATGTGGTGCGTCCAACAAGCGTTGCACCCCTTGCAGAAGCAACAAGGGCGACAGAGCCCCCACGGCCTGCGTCGCCCTTGTAGCCGGGTCAGGCCGGATACGCACCAGTTGGCCTACATGCGGTAAAGATTGAACTTGCCGCAGATGACCAGATAGGCGCAGCCGTCGAAATGCAGCACGTCGCCGTCCAGCGTCATCGTGCCGTTCATCTTCTGGCCGGCGAAGATCAGGTCACCTTTCCAGGATTGCGGCCCGACGCGCTTGGCGCGATCGATGATCTGCTTGCCGACATTGCGCTGCAAACGGGCATCCTGGTCGCGGCTGTAGGTCAGGACGCCGCACAGCTCCTCCCCGTTGCCGCAGAATTCGAGCTTGTAGGCGAGATCGCCCGGGCCGGTCTGCCAGTTGCCGACGATGGTTTTCTCGACGGCCGCAACCGGCGCGACCATCGTGGCCACCAGCGCCAGTCCAGCCAAGGCCTTGAGAACAAATTTCATTTCCGGAACTCCCCATAACCCACCGCACGCACTGGCTAGCGGGCAATCGTGTCGCGATTGTGAAGAGGCCTGCCCACGCGCCCCCGGCCGCCCTGTCACTTGATTGTTATCTGGACCGCCTAGGGTCGTCCCGTTCGGTATCGATCCCCAGATCGCCGGATCAGGAAAGGGACCGCCGCACCCGCCCCAGTAGCTGCGGTTCCGGTCGTCGGGGCGTCCTGCGCCAACCCGCGCCCGAGCCCCTGTTTTGGCATACTGCGGCCGCCCTCCCCCCCGGCGGCCGCCTTTTTTTGTGGAGCGGGTGATCCCCCTCTCGCAAGGTGCGCCGGACTGGGGCACAACCGCCCGGATGGCCAAGCTCTACTTCTGCTACGCAGCAATGAACGCCGGCAAGTCGACCCTGCTCCTGCAGTCGTCGTACAATTACGCCGAGCGCGGCATGCGCACGCTGCTCTTCACCTCCGCCCTTTATGCCGAGGGCGGAACCGGAGTGATCTCGTCCCGCCTCGGCATTTCCTCCCCGGCCGAGCTCTACGACTCCGGCACCGATCTCTTCTCCCGCATCCGGGACGAGACCGACATCAGCAAGGTCGATTGCGTCTTTGTCGATGAGGCGCAGTTCCTCACCGCCGAGCAGGTCTGGCAGCTCGCGCGCGTCGCCGACCGGCTGCGCGTGCCGGTGATGTGCTATGGCCTGCGCACCGATTTCCAGGGCCGGCTGTTCCCCGGCTCGTCCGAGCTTCTGGCCATCGCCGACGTGCTGCGCGAAATCCGCACCATCTGCCACTGCGGCGCCAAGGCGACGATGGTCGTGCGGCAGGACCAGAACGGCCGCGTGCTGCTGGAAGGCGATCAGGTCTCGATCGAAAAATCCGTCTATGTCTCGCTGTGCCGCAGGCACTGGGAGGAAGATACGGCCCGCTGGCCGGTGAAAGGACCGCACCATGATTGACCCCACCGGCGAGCCCTCCGGGGCGCTCACCATCCGCACCCTCGCAATGCCGGCCGACACCAACCCGGCGGGCGATATTTTTGGCGGCTGGGTGATGAGCCAGATGGACATCGCGGGCGCCATCGCCGCCGTCGAGCGCGTGCCGGGCCGCGTGGTCACCGTCGCCGTCGAAGCGATGACCTTCATCGCCCCGGTGAAGGTGGGCGACATCCTGTGCGTCTACACCGCGATCGATCGCGTCGGCACCACGTCGATCACCGTCGCCATCGAGGCCTGGGTGCGGCGCAACCGCGTCGCCGATCGCGTCAAGGTAACAGCCGGCCATTTTGTCTATGTCGCCATCGGCGAAGACGGCCGGAAGCGCGTCATCGGCAAGTAGCCGTTTCGCGCCCTTGGATGTTGCCCCCGGCTGCGCTAGCCTGTTGCCACAACCGAGGGATCTGCCATGTCACTTGCCCGTATCGTTCTGCCGCTCGCCGCGGTGCTCGCCATGTCCCTGCCGGCAGCCGCCATCGAGACGGGCACCCGCGCGTGGCTGATCCACAGCCAGCCGGTGTTCGACACCTACAAGCCGTATCGCCGCGCCGTGGGCGAACTCGACGGCCAGATCCGCATCCGCGTCGACCGCTGCCACAAGCTGTGGTGCGAAATCCACGCCAAGGGCAATCACGGCTGGGTCCGCGGCTGGGTCTGGCAGGACAACATCAGCTTCGGCCGCGAGCCCAAGTGGCCCTGGTACCCCAACTTCTACTGACGCCTCTTCCTTCACCCTCCCCCTCGCGGGGAGGGTAGCGCCGCTAGGGCCGAAGGCCCGTAGCAAAGCTAGGGAGGGGGGCGACGCGATCCCCGATCGAGCCCCCTCACCCAGCCGCCGCCTCCAGATCCGCGATAACAATCTTGCGCATCTTCAGCATCGCCTGCATGGCCCGCCCGGCCTTGGCCTTGTCCGGGTCCATCTGCAGTTCCATCAGCCGCCGCGGAATGATCTGCCAGCTGACACCGAACTTGTCCTTCAGCCAGCCGCACATGCTCTCCTCGCCGCCATCGGCGGTGAGCGCGTTCCAGTAGTGGTCGACCTCCGCCTGGTCCTTGCAGTCGACCATGATCGAGAACGCCTCGGAATGCTTGAACTGCGGCCCGCCATTGAGCCCGCAGATGCGATATCCCTCGATCTCGAAGTCGGTCGTCATCACACCCCCACCCATTTCGGCAGGATACCTGCTGACCGCCCCCTTCTTCGAATTCGGAAACACCGAGCAGTAGAAGTTCATCGCCTCTTCGGCGTCAGTGTCGAACCAGAGCCACGTGGTAAGCTTGGACATTGTTCTTCTCCTTGAAAGACCGTCAGTTGGCAAAGATCGCAGCCATCTTGTCGAAGCACTCTTCCAGCCCGCAGCGGGAAAGCTGCATCAACTGCTCATTGCTATAACCAGCCTCGACCATGGTCAGTTCAGTCCCCCCGATATCCCTGAGGGCGACGGTGTGTCTGGCGTTGCGCGGAAAGTCGGGAGGCAACCCCATGCTCTGCGGATCGATCACCGTTCCGTTCGCATCCGCAAGGTTGAAGACATAGGCAAAGCCAGTCCCATCGCTCACCTGCGTGTAGGCCCAGGTTGAGGACATGATGGGCGCATCGAATGTGCGAACGACTTTGAGGTCTCTGCTCACCGTGCTGCCTGCTTCGCGAGAAATTCGTCGAGCCGCTTGAAGCCGATTTCCATGCCCTCGGCCATCGGCGAGGCGAGCGCCCCGTCACGGGCTTCCTTCGATGAATAGAGCACCCGCATCGTGGTGATCGTCCGGTCCTCGCCGTCGCGCTCCAGCATCAGCGTGTTGATCGTCTCGCCGCCGGTCCAGTCCACTTCGAAGATCTCGCTCTGGACGATGCGCACCGGCTTCACGACCTCGCGGTATTCGCCGCACTGCTTCATTTCGAAGCCGTCGGGGCTTTTGGTGACATAGCGCCACCGGCCGCCCACCCTGAGGTCCATCTCGCACACCGTCATCTCCCAGTCCGGGAGGCCGTACCACTGCTTCATCAGTGCCGGCACGGTGTAGCAGTCCCAGACAAGGTCGCGCGGCGCGTCGAACCCGCGGGTGACCACGATCTCGCGGTCGGATGGCGTGTGGATGGCGAGGGGTTTTGGCATGCTGACTACTCCTTGCTTTGCGCGCCTCTGTCGGCCTTGAGCCGCTCCAGCAGGCTGTCGAGCCGCTGATAGCTTTGCTCCCAGTACTGCCGGTAGGTTTCGAGCCAGTCGTTGGCGACGCCGAGCGGCACCGCTTCCATCTTCGCGAGCCGGCGCTGTGCATCGCGGCTGCGCGACACCAGCCCTGCCCGCTCCAGCACCTTGAGATGTTTCGAGATCGCCGGCTGGCTCATGTCGAACGGCGCCGCGAGCTCCGTCACCGAGGCCTCCCCCTCCGTCAGCCGCGCGAGGATCGCCCGGCGTGTCGGATCGGCGAGAGCCATGAAGGTCGCATCGAGCTGTTCGGACGGCGTCATTGTATAACCGAAAGGTTTCAGAACGCTTTGGTTATGGACTATCGCCGCTTCGCCGTCAACGCCCGTGCGGAAAATGTGATCCACGGATCGAAGCAATGCCCATTCAGCCCCGGTTCACATCCGTTATCGCTAAGTGCGCTGGCGATGCGGGGGCAGACGCGAAGTGCTCCCCCGCCACCCCGGAGCAATTCACATGAAATCCATCGTCCTTCCCGCCGCCATCGCCGCCGCTGCGATGCTTGTCGGCGCGACTGCTGTACTGGCGGCTGACGATGCCATCGTCCTTCAGGACTCACCCGTCTACAAGACCAAGACCGGCAACCTTGTGATCAACGAGGTCTACGAGGACGACGAAGTCATCGTGCTCGAATGCGGCACGCAGCGCTGCAAGATCAAGATCGACGGCCCCGACGGCTGGATCCGCAAGAACCGCCTCGCCCCCATCGATGACGAAGGCGACGTGCACGAGGACATCCCGTTCCAGTTTGGCCTCACCTTCGGCCCGAGCGGCCCCGGCATTTCGTTCGGCATCGGCGGCGGTGGCGGCAGCGGTATCTCCATCGATGCCGGCGGCGGCACCTCCTCCGGCCCGCGTGCCTGCATCTATCAGGGCGTGAACTACGGCGGCGCCTCGCGCTGCTTCGCCGAGGGCACGACGACCAACCTCACCTCCGTCGGCTGGAATGACGCCGCCTCCTCGATCCGCTTCTACGGGGGCGCGGGCGCACAGGTCTGCCAGGACGTCGGCGGTGGTGGCACCTGCTACAACATCAACACCAATACCCCCAGTCTTGGGGCTTTCAACGGTCAGATGTCGTACATCGATGTCTATTGACCAATTCGGGCGCCGCTCGCGTGGCGCCCGTCCTCCCGCCCGGCCCTGGCAACCTTTTTCACCCGTTAACGCAACCGGAACACAGTCTGCGCGATTGTCGCTCCGCGGAGTGGGCACTCCATCCTTTCAGGAGAAAACTATAATGCATCTTCCCAAGTTCATCCTTGCTGCCGCCGCGGTGGCCGCGACGTTGCTCGTCGCCGCGCCGGCGTTTGCAGCAACCGCAACCTCCAACATCAATGTCCGGTCTGCGCCCGGCGGATCCGTCGTCGATGTCATGCGTCGCGGTGAACAGGTCGATGTCGTCGGCCGTTCCGGCCAGTGGTGCGAAGTCGCGCGCAGCGGCCGTGACGGCTGGGTCTCCTGCCAGTACCTCAGCGGTATCGGTGGTGGCGGCGGCGGCAGCAATAGCGGCGGCAGCGTCAACATCGGCGTCGGCAACAACGGCCAGCCGAGCGTCAACTTCTCGGTCCCGGGCTTCAGCATTTCCATCGGCGAAGGCGGCTTTACCCGTCCGCCGCGTCCCGGCAATCCGGGCGGCCCGGGCTACCCCGGTGGGCCTGGTGGTCCCGGCGGCCCCGGCGGCGGTCGCGCTGAAGTCTGCTTCTACGAGCACGTGGATTTTGGCGGGAACAACTTCTGCGCCCGTCCCGGCGAGCGCCTCCGCGCCCTTGGCAGCTGGAACGACCAGATTTCCTCGATCCGCGTTCGAGGCGGTGCCCAGGCGCTGGTCTGCGAACACGCCGACTTTGGCGGCCGCTGTGTCGTGATCGACCGCAATGCGCGCAACCTCGGCTCCAACGGCAACGACATCATCTCGTCGATCCGCGTCCGCTGATCGGTACGCCTGAATGAGAGAGGGCCCCGCTCCGGCAATGGAGCGGGGCCCTCGCTTTTAAGCGGCAATCCTAGCCGACGAAATCGACCGGCACGCCCTTCGCCACCATGTGCGACAGTTCCTGCGCATCCCAGTTCGTCAACCGAACGCAGCCATGCGACGCCGTCTTGTCGATCTTCGCCGGCTCGGGCGTTCCGTGGATGCCGAAGGTCGGCTCCGTGAGGTCGATCCACACCGCCCCCACCGGCCCGTTCGGCCCCGGCGGAATGGTCAGCACCTCAGTGTTCTCGCCCTGCTGGAAATGGATCTTGGGGTTGTAGGTGTAGTTCGGCATCTGCACCACCGCATCGACAAGATGCGTTCCCGTCGGCGAGGGGTTGTCCTCGCTGCCGATGGTCGCCGGATAGGCCGCGATCAGCCCGCCATTGGCGTCATAGGCGCGCACCTGCCGCAGCGATTTGTCAGCCTCGATCCGCGCCACCTGCCCCGTCCGGAAGGCCCCGACATCGGCGACAAGCACCGTCTCACCCGGAACAAATTGCGCGGACGGGTTCAACGCCTTCAGCAGGTCGATATCCATGTGGAATTTTTCGGCCAGCGCCTCCGCCACACTCGCATATCCAAGGAACTCCATCTTGGCCTTCTCGGCGTAGTCAGCCGGCACTTCGCCGGTCACTTCCTTGATGTCCTCATCGGTGATGACATAGCTGCCGATCGCCTGATGCGCCGTATCGAGCTGCCCGAGCAAGTCCGGGTCGATGATGCCGTCCACATTGTGCCCGCTCATGATTTCGAGCGCCACGATGGCCTTGCGCACATTGTCGCCGTCGAACCCATCGATCACGCCGGGGCTGGCCCCCGCCCGATCCAGCAGCACCTGCAGCTTGACGATGGCCGGGTCCGGCTTCGCCGCCGGCGCCCTCTCGCCCTCGACGAGAATGGGCGAGCGAAACTCGGCGGGGACTTCCTCCAGCGCCGAGAGGTTGATCGCATCCGCCGTCAGCACCGGCGCAGCAACAACCGCCGGAGCGGGCTCCAGCGCTGCCCCGGCAGGGGCAGCAGGCGCCTCCTGCGCCACCGCCGCGAACGGCAGTATCGAGCAGGCAAGCAACAGTTCAGCAATATGAATTAACCGCATGATAACCCTCATCAACTTGAGGAAAACAATGCTTTTCGAGCCACCTTGGTTCCGGCTCCCCCCACGCAACAGCGCGTCGTGATGACGGCACGCCTCGCATTCAGCCGCGTTCGTCACCGAGTATCTCACCGCAACATCTGCTCGGCCCGCTCTCTGGCCGAATTCGTCGCCCCCGGGGCGCCCCGCAATGACGACGGCCGGCCCCTTGCGGAGCCGGCCGTCGTCATTTCACCATGCCGGCCGCAGCCGGCTCGCTCCGCCTAGCGGGCGAACGGCACGTGCGCCGTCAGCACGTTGCCGGAATTGTTGAACTCGACCTCGAAGTCGATCGCGATCCTGTCGCCAACCAGCTCAAGATGGCTGCCGATGCGGACGTTGTTCCCGCCGCTGTCGGTTTCCTGCTCGGCGAGATCGAAGGTGATGGTGTTGCCGCTTATGCGGCCGACGGCGGTGCCCTTGAAGCCCGCATTCGAACTCATCACCGCCTGGTAGCGCCGCGCCTTGTCATCGAAGGCGATCGTGCCGCTCACCGACAGGTTCATGTCGACCAGTGTGCAGCGCCCGGCATAGTTGACCTTGTTGAGATTGCCCTTGGTGACATTCAGCCGGCAGCGGAACGGCTCCGGTTTCTGGCCGCCAACGAGGTTACCCTCGCCCTTCCAGTTGCCGACATAAGTCTCGAGCAGGCTCATCTCGGCGGGACCGGATTGCGCAGGCGCCGCTACGAGGCTAGACAGCATGATCGCAGCCACGGCAGTTACAAGTCTATTTTGTTTGCCCAAAACGCCCTCCAATTGGCGTGGCCCCCGCTAGAAAACCGAAGTCAGAGTCTCGTAGGAAAGCTGTCTGGATACCATCTTTCTGACCGTTGCGAAACGTAGCCGTATCGCGAAGCTCGAAATGGTATGCACGGATGACGTTCCGATGATCTCGTGTTACCCGAAACGGGCGGCGTGCCGCTCGATCCGACCCGTGCCGTATTCGAGAATAGCCACACAAATCAAGCACCTCATGCAAATATGAACGCTCCGATCATCGAAGTTTCTGACGTCGACTACACCCTTGAGATCGCCGGGCGGCCGCTGCCGATCCTGCACAAGGTGGGGCTGCGGGTCGAACCGGCCGAGGTTGTGGCCATTGTCGGCCCGTCCGGCAGTGGCAAGACATCGCTGCTGATGCTCCTCGCCGGCCTCGAACGGCCCACGTCGGGGTCGGTGGTTGTTGCCGGAAAGTCACTTCCCGGCCTCAGTGAAGATCAGCTTTCGGTGTTCCGCCGGCAGACGCTCGGCATCGTGTTCCAGAGCTTCCACCTGATTCCATCGCTCACCGCCGTCGACAATGTCGGCCTCGCGCTCGAAATCGCCCGCCCCGACATGTCGCTCGCGGCTGCCCGCAAGGCCGCGGCCGAGACGCTGACCACGGTCGGCCTCGGCAAGCGCCTCGATCACCGCCCCTCCGCCCTTTCCGGCGGCGAACAGCAGCGCGTCGGCCTCGCCCGCGCCATGATCGCCAACCCCCGCCTGCTGCTCGCCGACGAGCCCACCGGCAACCTCGACCAGGCGACCGGCGCCCACGTTATCGAGCTGATGTTCGACATGGCGCGCCAGAAGGGCACCGCCGTGGTGCTCATCACCCACGACCCCGGCCTCGCCGAACGCGCCGACCGCGTGTTCACCATGGAACAGGGCGTCCTCACCGAAACCACGCCGGTACGCGCCTGATGCATGGTCTGTGGGCTGCCATCCGTATCGGTCTCCTCGACATGCGCGGAGACCTCCGGCGCTTTGCGCTGCTCGTCGCCTGCCTCGCGGTCGGCACGGCGCTGATCGCCGGCGTCAGTTCCGTCGGCGCCAGCATCCGCCAGGCCGTCGATGAAGACGCGGCCGTGCTGATGGGCGGCGACGTCGAGCTCTCGCGCGGCGACCGCGCCGCCAACGAGGGCGAACTGGCGCTGCTCTCCACGTTCGGCAAATTCTCGCGCGTCATCGACACCAACGTGCGCGCCCAGGCCGGCGAGCGCGACGCCTTCGTCGACCTCATCGCCGTCAACGACGCCTATCCCCTGCTCGGCGAAGTCGTCAGCCCCGAACTGCCCCCCGGCACCAACGTCGCCGAATTCCTCGGCAAGCGCGACGGCGCCTTTGGCGCGCTGGTCGAACCGCTGATGCTCGACCAGCTCGGCGTCGGCGTCGGCGACACGTTCGAGCTCGGCGGCACGCCGTTCCAGGTCCGCGGCCGCCTCACCGGCCTCCCCGATTCCGCCGTGCGCGGCTTCCGCCTCGGCCTGCCCACCCTCGTCACCATCGAGGCGCTGGGAACGCTCTCCGACCGCACCTCGCCGCTCCCCGGCCTCGGCACCTGGTTCCGCTACAAGGTGCTGCTCAACGAAGGCGACGGCGAAGCCGGCCAGCAGGCCATCGAGACCGCCCTCAACGATCCGACCTGGACCGTCCGCTCGGCGCGCGACGGCCTCGGTGAAATGGTGCGCTACTACGACATCTTCATGCGCTTCCTCACCATCGTGGGGCTCGCCTCGCTGCTGATCGGCGGCGTCAGCGTGTGGACCGGCATCTCGTCCTACGTGGCCGAGCGCGCCAACGTCATCGCCGTGCTGCGCAGCATGGGCGCCGGCGCGGGCCGCATCTTCATCCACTTCTTCACCCAGGTCGCGACCCTCGCCGCCATCGGCGTTGGCCTTGGCCTGCTGATCGGCGGCGGCGCGGCGTTCATCGCCATGCCGGTGGTCGGCGCCTCGGTCGGCGTCAACCTCGCCTCCACCGTCCACCTCCAGCCGCTGCTGGTCGCCGGCGGCGTCGGCCTCGTCACCGCCTTCGCCTTCTCCTACCTGCCGCTCACGCAGGCGCAGACCATCAGCCCGGTCTCGCTGTTCCGCTCAAAAGGCCTCGCCGCCCCCCCGATCGACTGGAAGGGCCTGTTCGGCTCCCTCCGCATCGTCCCGCTGGTCATCGCCGGCGTGCTCTTCGTCTGGCTCGCCATCGTCATGACCGGCGACCCGATGCTCGTCGCCGCCTTCCTCGTCGTCTCGGTGCTCGCGGTCGTCATCTTCCGGCTCGCCACCTCAGCGGCCATCTGGGCCCTGCGCCGCATGCCCGAGCCGAAGAACCGCGTGCTGCGCCATGCGCTCCGCGGCATCACCGGCCACGGCTCCAACGCTCCCTCGGTCGTCATCTCCGTCGGCATGGCGCTCGCCATGCTGGTGGTCGTGCTGGCGCTCGAAGTGAACCTGCGCAACGAGTATCTCGGCGCCTCCGTCTTCGATGCCCCCACCCTCGTCGCCTCCGACCTGTTCGAGGACGAAGTCGCCGCGCTCGAACAGATGCGCGACTCCGGCGGCGACATCACCGCCTTCACCGCCACGCCCATGCTGCGCGGCGCGCTGCTCACCGTGAACGGCACGCCGGCCGCCCAGGTCCGCACCCGCGGCCCCGAGGCCTCGTTCCTGCTTTCGGGCGAAGTCCCCCTCACCTTCCGCACCGCGCTGCCCGCGACGTCGCGCGTCGTCGACGGCCAGTGGTGGCCCGCCGACTACGCCGGCCCGCCGCTCGTCTCGCTGCACCAGAACCTGCGCTCCGGCCTCGGCGTGAAGATCGGCGACACCATCAGCTTCGACATTTTCGGCGACGAAGTGACCGCCACCATCGCAAACTTCCGCGATTACTCGTGGCAGGGCGGCATCGATTTCCTCGCCACCTTCTCGCCCGGCGTCCTCGAAGGCTACCCCTCGACCCTGCTCGGCGCCGTCACCGCCGCAGGCGGCACCGAGGAAAAGGTGGCGCGCGAACTCGCCGCCGATTTCCCCGATATCCGCTTCATCGCCATCGGCGCGACCCTCGAGCAGATCACCGCCGCCCTCGGCCAACTGGCCCTCGCCGCCTCGCTGGTCGGCGGCCTCGCCGTCAGCAACGGCCTGCTCGTCCTGATCGGCAGCCTCGCCACCGGCCGCAAACAGCGCCAGTCCGACGCGGTCATCACCAAGATGCTCGGCGCCGAACAGCCCGAGATCATCTGGGTGCAGGTCCTCACCTACGGCCTGCTGGCGCTCTTCGCCGCCGTCCTCGCGACCCCGCTCGGCATCGGCCTCGCCTGGATCCTCACCCAGGTCCTGCTGGAGGTGGAGTTCACCCTGAACCCGGTGACGCTCGCCGCCGTCAACCTCGGCGCCATCGCCATCACCGGCTTCCTCGGCGCCAGCACCATCTTCCGCATCCTCCGCGTCCCCGCCGCCCACCTCCTCCGCGAACCCTGACGCCTTCACCCTCCCCCGTCGCGGGGAGGGTAGCACCGCTAGCGGCAACGCCGCGTAGCAAAGCTAGGGAGGGGAGCGAGGCAGGCGCAGTTCCGCAACGCGTCCGCGCCCTCGAGCCCCTTCAGTCGTCATCCTCCACCCGCGTCTCCGGCCGGTCGCCGCCGCCCGAGCGTTCGACATGCCAGCGTCCGCTCGCATCCTCGAACTCGATATCGGTGGTTTCCCCGCCCAGATGCTGGCGTTGCGCCGCCGCTTCAGCGGCGCGGTGCGCTTCGGCATGGGTGGCAAATGGCTCGGAGAACACGTCGCCGACCTTGTAGGCCCAGCCGCCGTCGTGCTCGACCACTTCATACGTCAATAGCGTCATCCCGGACTCCTGCTCGTTGGCTGGCAATCCGGTTAAAACCCCGAGGGGCGTCCTGCGTTCCCTTGGGGGGCCTAGAGGCCCGCGGCCGTGCGCAGCGCCGCGTTGATGCGGTCCTGCCAGCCCGGGCCGTCGTCCTGGAAATGCGCCAGCACATCGCGGTCGAGCCGCAGAGACACCGTCTCCTTGCCCGTCGGGATGACATTCGCCTTCGGAGCGGCTTCGACGGGCTTGGTCGTCGCCGCCTTGAACAGGGCCTCTGCCTTCTCGATGTTGCTCATCGGCCGGCGCGGTGGGTGGGCCATGCGACTATCCTGTTGTGGTGTCCGTGTCGGTAAACCGCACCGAGCCGATATGGGGCAGGTTGCGGTTGCGCTGAGCGTAGTCGATTCCGTAGCCGACGACGAATGTGTCCGGAATCTCGAACCCCACCCACTTCGCCTTCACATCCACTTCGCGCCGCGACGGCTTGTCGAGCAGCGCGCAGACCTCGATCCGCCGCGGATGCCGGGTCCCGAGAAAATCCAGCACATGCCGCAGCGTATACCCGGTATCGACGATATCCTCGACCACCAGCACATCGCGGTTCTCGATCTCCCCGCGCA
>Ga0209476_10002463_pt1 | contig 12417 bp, 13 predicted proteins | sample KloWWTrecipitate_FD_187179 | JGI IMG/M metagenome (GOLD analysis project Ga0209476, IMG submission 187179) | Active sludge microbial communities from Klosterneuburg, Austria, studying microevolution and ecology of nitrifiers - Klosterneuburg... | ecosystem: Engineered > WWTP > Aerobic digester... | reverse complement strand
TTGCCCGGGTTTCGTGCCGCTCGCGCAGGATGCAGGCGCCGCGGCGCGTGCCTACGCCGCGTACATCGGCGGGCGCTGGCAGGGCATCGACGCGACGTTGCTGCCGACTCGGCATCGCGCGGTGCTCGCGCGTGGCGGTGACGGCGGCGCGCTCGACGCGATCGAGGATCCGGTCTCGAGGCTGGTCGCGGCCGGCGCGCTGTTTCGCGTCGGGCGCAGTGCACCGTCGGACATCGTCGCTGCCGTGGAGACCGCAGCGACGAACGGCTGGCGCCGTCCGCTCCTCGCGTGGCTCGGCGTGCAGGAGAAGCGTGCGCAGGCGGCCGGCGATGCGCAGGCCGCCGCCGCGATTCGCCGGCGCATCGAACTGGTGACCGGCGCGCCGCGTTGACTGGCGACCTAACGGCGCCGTCCGGCCAGCCGCGTTCGCACCGCCTCCTCCTGGTCGGCGAGCTCGAGGTGATCGTCGATCGACTTCAGAGCGGTTTCGATCTCGGGCAGCAACACGTTCTCCAGCGCACGCGCGCGCCGTTCGGTGCGGCGATACTCGGCGGCGAGCCGCTCGAGATTGCCGGCCGATGCGGCCAGCAGCGCGAGCGGACCGAGCAGCGCGGCGAACGCGTCGCGGCAAACGCGCGCTTCGGGCGACGGATCGACGGCCTCGTCGTCGGCACCGACGACGTGCGGGTCGAACTGCGCGGCGATTTGCGGGACGCCGAGGAACTGCGTGCGCGTCAGCGTCGGCGCGTGCGGCGCGACGCTGCCGGGCGGGTAGGCCTGCAGGCGCTCGAGCCCGTGACGCTGCAGGGCGCCCAGCATGGCCGCGCGCGCCTCGCCCAGTCGCTCGACGAGCCGGCCTTCGAGCACCCGGTGCTCGGCCAGTGCGCGCAGCATCTCGGCGGCCAGCAGCATCCGCTTCTCGTCGAGGAACTGGTAGCCCTGGCGCATCAGCGCGCGCTCGTCGGCGAGCGCGAGCGCGGCGCTCCTTGTGGCGCTCCTTGTGGTGCTCATTCAGGCGGCCGCCTCAGGCATCGGCGTCCGGCGAGGCCTCGCCGGTCTCGAGGTGCCGTGCGATCTGATCGTCGCTCAAGCGGGTGAGCTCGGCGCGGGGCAGCGTGCGCAGCAAGCCCCACGCAATCGTCATGCTGTCGTCGAGGCTGCGCGCCTCGTCCTGCCCGACCAGCTCGCGCTCGAAGCGCTCGGCGAAGGCGAGGTAGCGGCGATCGGTGTCGGTCAATCCGTCCTGGCCGACGACGCTCGCGAGTACGCGCACGCGCACGGCGCGCGCGTACGACGCGAACAGCTGGTGCGCGAGTGCCGGGTGGTCTGCATGCGTGAAGCCCTTGCCGGTGCCCTGGTCGAACAACCGCGACAGGCTGGGCAACACGTTGATCGGCGGATAGACGCCCTTGTGGTCGAGCGCGCGGTCCAGCACGATCTGGCCCTCGGTGATGTAGCCGGTGAGGTCCGGGATCGGGTGACTGATGTCGTCCGCAGGCATGGTCAGGATCGGCAGCTGGGTCACCGTGCCGCGCGCATCGCGCGCCGAGCCCGCGCGCTCGTAGATCGTCGCGAGGTCCGAGTACATGTAGCCGGGGTAGCCCTTTCGGCTCGGGATCTCGCCGTGGCTCGCCGACACTTCGCGCAGCGCCTCGCAGTAGTTGGTCATGTCGGTGAGGACGACCAGCACGTGCCGGCCCTCGTCGAACGCGAGGTACTCGGCGGCGGTCAGCGCGACGCGCGGCGTCAGCAGTCGCTGCGGGCTCGGTTCGCTCGCGAGGTTCAGGAACATCGCGGTGTGGCCGAGCGCGCCCGACTGCTCCATCGCGCGCCGGAACGCTTCGGCCGAGTCGTACGACACGCCGATGCCGACGAACACGATCGCGAACTCGCCGGCGCGCGCGTCGCGCAGTCGTGCGTGGCGCGCGATCTCGATCGCCAGCCGGTCGTGCGGCAACCCTCCCGACGAGAAGATCGGCAGCTTCTGGCCGCGAATCAGGCTGTTGGTGAGGTCGATCGCCGAGACGCCGGTTTCGATGAAGTCGCGCGGCAGCGCGCGGCGCGCCGGGTTCATTGCGCGCGCGTCGATGCGACGCCACTCGGCGGCCGCCACCGGCGGGCCGCCGTCGGCCGGCTGGCCCATGCCGTTGAAGACGCGCCCGAGCAGTCCGGGGCCGACGCCCAGGCGCACCGGCTCGCCGCGAAAGCGCACGCGCGTGCCGTCCAGGCTCAGTCCCTGCGTGCTCTCGAGGACCTCGACGACGATGACGTCGTCATCAAGGCTGGTGACGCGGCCGATGCGCGGACGCTGCGGGCGCTCGTCGTCGACGAGCACCTCGACCGCCTCGCCGAGCGTGACTTCGAGGTTGCGGCGCAGGAACAGCAGCGGCCCATCGATGCGGGTGAGGGTCCCGCGGACACTGAGCTCGGCGCGCATCATCGTCACGCCCCCGCCGACGCGAGCTCGCGTTCGAGTTGCGGCCACAACTCGGCGAAGCGTCCGATCGCGTCCTCGCCGATCTCCTCGCCCATGCGCTGCAGGCGACGCAGCACTGGCAAGGCGGCGATCTGCTCGGGCCGCGCGCCGCGCGTCAACGCCTCGCGCGCGAGCGCGACGAAGCGCATCACCAGGCGCAGCATCTCGCTCTGCCGCTCGGCCGAGCAATAGCGGTCGACCTCGGAGAACGCCGACTGGCGCAGCAGCGCCTCGTTGACCAGTTCGGCCGCGATCAGCGTGAGCTGCTGCTCGGCCGGCAGCGCGTCCTTGCCGACGATGCGCGCCATGCGTTCGAGGTGCGCCTGCTCCTCGAGCAGCACCAGCAGCTTCTCGCGCTGGCGCAGCCAGTTGTCGTTGCCGTGCGCGGTCCACCACGGCGCGAACCGGCCCGCGTCGACCGCATACGACTGCAGCGGATGGATCGCCGGGTAGAAGCGCGCCTGCGCGCGCTCGCGGTCCAGACCCCAGAAGCAGCCGACGTAGCGCTTCGTGTGGCTGGTGACCGGCTCGGAGAAGTCGCCGCCGGGCGGGCTGACCGCGCCGATGATGGTCAGCGAGCCTTCACGCCCGCACAGCGCTTCGACGCGCGCGGCGCGCTCGTAGAACTCCGCCAGCCGCGAACTGAGGTATGCCGGGTAGCCGGCCTCGCCCGGCAATTCGCCGAGTCGACCGGACACCTCGCGCAGCGCCTCGGCCCAGCGGCTGGTCGAGTCGGCCATCAACGCCACGTGCAGGCCCTGGTCGCGGAAGTACTCGGCCACCGTGACCGCGGTGTAGATGCTCGCCTCGCGCGCAGCCACGGGCATGTTCGACGCGTTGGCGATGATGACCGTGCGCTCCATCAGCGCGCGGCCGGTTCGCGGATCAGTCAGCTGGGGGAACTCGTCGAGCACCTCGGCCATCTCGTTGCCGCGCTCGCCGCAACCGACGTAGACGATGATGTCCGCGTGGCACCACTTGGCCAGCGTCTCCTGCAGAACCGTCTTGCCGGTGCCGAAGCCGCCCGGGATCGCGGCGCGACCGCCGCGCGCGACCGGAAACAGCGTGTCGAGGATGCGCTGTCCGGTGACCAGCGGTTCGTCTGCCGGCAGCCGACGCGCGACCGGGCGCGGCCGGCGCACCGGCCAGCGATGGAACAGGCCGATCGCGCGCTCGCGTCCGCTGTCGTCCCGCAGCACCAGCACGGTCGCGTCGGCGCCGACTTCGCCGTGCGCGGCGATCCGCACGACCACGCCGCCGGCGTCCGGCGGCAACAGGCACTGCCGCGCCTGCGCCGTGCCCTCGACCTCGCCGAACGCCGCCCCGGGCGCGAGCCTGCCGCCCGCGGTCACCGACGGCACGAACACGAAGCGCTCGCCCGGAGAGTCGCCCGGGACACCGGCGGCATCTCGGTCGACGTCGAGCCGGCGCAGCAGGCCGTCGTAGATGCGGCCGAGCAGGCCGGGTCCGAGCGGCACCGACAGCGGCGCGCCGGTGCCGCGCACCGGGTCTCCCGGCTTGAGGCCGGTCGTGTCCTCGTACACCTGCGCCACGAAGGAGTGGCCATCGAGGCGGATGATCTCGCCGGGCAGGCGTGCCTCACCCACTTCGACCGCCTCGCCGACCGAGAAGCGGCCTTGCGCGACCGCATGCAGCACCGGTCCGCTGATCGAACGAATGCGCGCGTCACTCATGTCCGTGCTTGCCGCGCAGGTTCGCGTCGAGTGCCGCGAGCAGTGCCGCCTCGACGAACGGACGGTCCGCGAGCAGCGCCTGCAACGTGCTGTCGAGCCGGACACCGTCCGCGTCGACGACCAGGCCGATGCTCACCCGTTCGTCGGCCACGAGGCCGGCGTCGGTCACGCCGCGCGCCGCCAGCAGCGTGCGCAGCGCATCGCAGTCGTCGTCGTGCCAGCTGGCCGGATGCCGCAGCACCCATCCTGTCGAGGGCAGCCGGGCTTGCGCGAGCGCGAGTTGCGCGTCGAGCCACAGGCGGCGCGCGTCGGCGTCGTCCCAGCGACGAGCGAGGGCGTCGCCGAGCTTCGGCCACGCCGCGGCCAGCGCGGCCAGGGCGCGCGCCGAGGACTGGCGACGTTCCGCGGTCTCGAGTTCGGCGCGCACCTGTTGCAGGCGCTCGCGCTCGGTGGCACGCAGCTCCGCGACTGCGCGGCTCATCTGGCGACGCGCCTTGTCGCGCGCGCGCGCGCGGATCTCGTCGCCCTCGCGCGCCGCGGCGTCGAGGATCTGCTGGCGCTGCGCTGCGGCCTGGCGCGCGATCTCGTCGACCAGGGCATCGGCCTGCGCCATCTCCGGCGACGTCGGCGAGGCTGCGCTCATGCCTCGATGCCCAGTACCGCGCGCATGCGCGCGGAGAAGCCCGCATCGGGGCGCGGATCGGCGAGCGCCGGCATGATCACGACCAGCGGCGCCTCGCGCGCCATTGCCGCGCGCAACGTGTCGGGTGCCAGCGCCGCGGCGCAGTCCTGCGTGAGCACGACCATAGCGGCGCCGGCCAGCGCGCGTTCGAACGCGGCCGCGAGCTCGGCGTGCGCCGGACTGTGCGCGTCGACGCCGGCCAGGCGAAAGCCCGCGCAGGTCGGCTCGTCGCCGATGACGACGATGGCGGCCATCGAGCCGGCGCTCCGTCAGGTGCGGTTCAGGATGAGGATCGCGACGATCAGGCCGTAGATCGCGATGCCTTCGGCGAGGCCGACCAGGATCAGCACCCGGCCGAGCAACTCGGGCTTCTCGGCCAGCGTGCCGACGGCCGCGCTGCCGACCACCGCGACGGCATAGCCAGCGGCGAGCGTCGACAGTCCCGCCGCGGCAGCAGCCGACATGAACGCCCAGCGCATCACCTCGGGGTCGGTGGCGGCGGCGCCGGCCGCGGGGGCCTGCGCGGCTGCGGGAATCGAGGTCATCAGGAACAGGGCCGTTCCGACGATGGCGATGGCCATCGTCACCAGCACTGCGGTGACGGTCTTGTGACCGGTTTTCATGGCGAACTCCCGAAGGCCGGATGGGTGGTGGCGAGCGGTGGCGGCAGCGGTCGGAAGGCGCGGCCTCTCCCCTCGAGGAAACGGACGAAGAACTCGAACAGCAGCAGCCGCGTGGTCTGGATGCCGACGACCATGCCCTCCAGCACGAGGACCAGGAGGTTGCCCAGCACGAGCACGATCCAGTAGCCGACGTCGCCGCTGGCGGCCGCGACGCCGACGACCGCAACCGACAGGCCGGCGTGCGCCAGCGCGAACGCACCGACCCGCGCGAACGACACGGTGTTGACCAGCAGTTGCAGCGCCTGTTCGACGAAGTGCGCCAGGCCACCGGCGAAGGCGGCGGCCCGGTTGCCGGTGGCGAAGCGCGCGGTGCCGAGGGCGAACCAGAACGCGCCGGCCAGCGCGAGCCACGCCGCAGCGGGGTGCAGGACCGTCGCGAGCAGCGACACGTAGGCCAGCACGAGCCCGGCTTCACGGCCCCACCAGCGCAGTGCCTCGCGCCGCCACCACGCCTGCAGGGCATTCAGTGCCAGCCCGCCCAGCAGGATAGCCGCGCCGAGCACGATTGCCGACACCAGCAACTCGACCGGGTGCTGCAGCGGGTGCAGCCACAGCGCAGGGATCAGGTCCTCGCGCGCGAAGACGCTGCCGAACATCAGCCCGAACACCATCGCCATCGCGCCGCCGGGAACCAGCAGCCCCAGCATCGGCAGGCGCTTGCGCAGCAGCCAGCCGACGATGCACAGCACCGCGCCCTGTCCCACGTCGCCGAACATGAAACCGAACAACAGCGGCGCGATCAGTGCCACCAGCGGGCTCGGGTCGGCCTCGTCGCGACCGGGTTGGCCGACCATGCGCGCGAAGGCCTCGAAGGCGCGGGCCCAGCGCGGATTGGCGAGCAGTGCCGGCGCTTCGGTACCGGCGGGCGGCTCGGACAGCTGCACGACGCAGCGCAGCCCCTTCGCGTGCAGCGGCGCGCACAGCCCGGCAGCGTCGGCAGCCGTGGTCCATCCGGTCACCCAGACGAGGCGATCGCTGGCCGGCATTCCCGATCCGTGTCTCAGCAGCCATTCGACCAGCTCGATGTCGGCCAGCGCATCGGCGAGTGCATGCCGTTGCGCGAGTGCCCGCAGCTCGTCGCCGAGCAGCTCGCGGCGCGCCGAGAGCGTCGCACGCCGCGCGGCCACTTCGCTCGCCGCGTCGGACACGCTGCCGCCGAGGTCGGCGGGCCACGCGACGCGACGCGCCTTGTGCGCGACGAGCCGCTCGTCGGCTTGCGCAATCGCGTCCCTGCGCCCGGTCAGCACGACGAAGGTCTCCGCGTCGTCCGCGCCGGCAGGCAGGGCGAGCTGCAGCAGGTCGGCCGACGGTGCCGGCGCGGCGGTGTGCGCGGGCAGGGCATAGACGCGCGCATCGACCACCAGGCGCCCCGCGCTCGCGAGTAGCGTCGGTGGCGGCAACAGGCCGGAGCCGGAACCCAGCACTCGGCCGAGGTCGTCCAGCGCGCGCAACTGGTCGTCGGTTCGCTCGATCCCGGCGATCAGCGGTTCGGCTTCGGTGCGCCAGGCCTCGAGGCGCGCCAGGCCCGCGTCCAGCGCGGCGGCCGGATCGGGGATCCGCCGCGCGCCGGACGCGCGCCCGACCGGCCAGTGGCCGCAGTAGGTGCGGGCCAGCTCGCGAAAACGCTCGAGCGCGCGCGCGACGTCGCTGCCGATCGCCAGCGACGCGGCGCGCCGCTCGTGAGCCTGGAGTTCGACCGAACCACCGCTTGCAAGCGCTGCGAGCACCGGTGCGAGATCGGCGCGCGACGTGATCAGCTCGAACCATTGGCAGGCGCGAGGTCGCAGCATCACGCCTCGTGCGCTTCGGGCGCGGTTTCGAACAGAACGCGGACGACCATGCCGCCGCGCAGCCGTTCGACGTCGAGCGCGACCAGGGCGAGGTACGCAAAGACCGCGACCGCCGATCCCGCATGGCGCCGGAACAGCCTCAGCAGTTCGCGGCGCTCTGCCGCGACTGCCGAGCGACGCTGGCGATCCGGTTGCACGAGCCGCGGCAGCAGCAGTTCGGCCGGCCGTTGCAGTAGCGCCCGGTCGCCGGCAGCGCGCGGCAGCGACGCGCGCCAGGTCTCCAGCCATTCGGTCGCGGCCTGCTGGCCGCGCCGAGCGGCATCGCCCAGCGACAAACCGGCGAGCGTGCCGAACCACTGCGTCGCCGGCGCCCACCGTGGCGGCAACCAACCCGCCACCTCGGTCACGAGCCGCAGCCAGCGCGCCTGCACGTGGCGCTCGACGTGGTGCGCATCGCGGGCCTCGTCCAGGCCCTCGACCCACCAGGCCAGCGGCCCCGAGCGCGCCTGCGCGACGTAGTGCGCTGCGGTGTGGCTGGCTTCGAGCAACTGCCACGCGGCGGTGTCCGGGCCGCGGCCGTGCCTGGCCTGCATTCGCGCCTGCGCGTACGCGAACTCAGCGATCGACATCGCGCGGGCGCGTGTCCGCTTCACCGGCCAGGCGTGCCGCCACACGGGCGGCCGCTTCGGCCAGGGTCGCTTCGTCGGGAAGCCGTTGCGTCCCGGCCGAGGCGGCTGCCTGGTCACGCAGCACGGCGATCCGGCGCTCCAGCGCCGCCGCGTGCCCCCGCTGCCAGCGCGCGATGCGTTCGGCGGCGCGGTTGACGATCGCCAGCGCGTCGTCACGGGCGCCATCCAGGCTCGCCTGCGCGAGCTGTCGCGCCCCGGCGATCGCGGCCTCGGCGTCCTGCTCGGCGCGCAGCACGCGCTCGATGGCCTGCGCCGCGGCGGCCTGCGTGCGCGTGTCGCTGCGCGGCTTCATCCGACTTCGTCGCGCGCGTCAGTCTTCGAGGTTGTCCGCGACCAGCTCGAGCAGGCTCTCTGTCGGCTTGTCCCACTTCGCGTGCTTCGCGCCCATCTCCAGCGTGATCCTGCACTGCCCGCAGCTGGTGACGAAACGCTTCGCGCCGGTGGCCTCGACCTGTTGCTTCTTCAGCTCGAAGACTCGAAGGCGCAACGGTGCCGCGCGCTGGTTCGACACCACGCCGCCGCCGCCTCCGCAGCAGAAGCCGCCGACGCCGTGCGCCTCGAGTTCGATCAGCCTGAAGCCGAGCGCCGCCAGGACGCGTCGCGCCGCGGCCTCGAGGCCGCCGCGGCGCACGATCTGGCAGGGGTCGTGGAAGGTTGCGGTATCGCCGATCTTCTTCATGCGGATCTTGCCCGACGCGATCACCTCGTCCAGGAACTCGGTCATGTGGATGATGCGGACCGGCAGCGCGGCGCCATACCACTTCGCCGCTTCCCATCGCGCTGCACCGTAGGCGTGGCCACACTCCGGCAGCAGCACCGTCCCGGCGCCGATCTTCACCGCGGTGTCGACGAGCGAGCGCGTGAGCCTCTCCTGCAGCTCGAGGTCGCCGTTGTTGAAACCGATGTTCGACGCGTCGAAGCCGGCCTGGTGCATGGTCCAGCGCGCGCCGATGCGGTTCAGGATCTTCGCCGCGTCGGCAAGCGCCTTGGTGTGCTCGCCCAGTTCGGCCGGCGCGGCCGTGACCAGGATGTCGGCGCTGTCGAGGTCGCACGGGATCGACACGCCGTGCTGCTGCGCGACCTCGGCCAGGATGTCGGGCAGGTCCTCGCCCGGCGTCGCCGTGCTGCCCCACTGGCGCGCGGCGCGATCCATCAGCGCCAGTCGCTCCGGCACCAGCCCGGCCTTGAACATGCCGTGGCGCGCCTCCTTCACCAGTTCCGCGATGTCGATGCCCATCGGGCAGGCGAGCGTGCAGCGGCCGCACATCGTGCACGAGTCGTAGAGCAGCTCCTGCCACTGCTCCAGGTCCTGGATCGTCGGCTTCCTGACCAGCCCGAGCGCGCGCACGAGCGGCGCGAACGGGCTGGCCTCGCGAAAGTACGCGCGGCGAAACGGCTCGAGCTTGTGGACCGGCGTGTATTTCGGATCACCGGTGGTGAGGAAGAAGTGGCAGGCTTCGGCGCACAGTCCGCAGCGCACGCACGATTCCATGTGCAGTGCAGCGGTCACGCTGAATTCTCGCGCAAAGCTGCTCATGGCGGCGTCGAGCCGCGCCTGGTCGGTTTCGCCGCCCTGCCTGTCGAAGGCGGGCGTGGCGGTGGTGGCGGCGCTCATACCTTGACTCCCCGGTGACCGAAGCGAATGCCGGTGGCGCCCCGAGAGAACGCGAACAGGACCGCGTGCATCAGCTTGCCGAACGGGAACCAGATCAGCAGCAACTCGAGCGTCAGCAGGTGCACGGCCAGCGGCGTGCGGTAGAGCACTTCGTCGCGCGCCAGCACCGCCGCCGAGGGCTCCATCGTCACCGCCATGCCGGTGATGAACGGCAGGAGGGTGATGGTCCAGGTGATCATGTCGTCCGCCGTCGAGATCTTCCTCCGGACCGGGCTGCCCAGCCGCATGCCCAGCGCGAGAAGCAGCGCGATGATCGTCGCCGCCGCGGACACGTACATCACGATGTCGGGCAGTGCCGGCCACGACAGGCCGGTGATCCGGTGGATGAATGCGATGTGCGGCGCATAGCCGAGAAAGACCAGCGCGAGCCCGACGTGAAACACGTAACCGTTGATCGTGGCGAAGCGCGTGGACGGCGAGAACTCCCTGCGCGGCCACATCGCGCGCAGGTTGGCGCGCCACGCGGCCGCCGCGTTCGACGGCGCACCTTCGCGGGGCGGCGACAGGTCGGGCATGCGGGGCAGTCGCAGGATGCCGACGAGGCGCCAGGCCGTGCCGATCACGAAGACTGCGATGGCGAACACCAGCGCCGGTCCGCGGGCGAATTCGAGTAGATCCATGGGGCCTTGCTCCCTGGTGCCGATCCTGCGTGCGATGTCGATCTGGAATGTATCCGATAACGACCCCGTCAAACAGGCGGGCGTGACGTCGTTGCGACGGGCCGCGCGGCCTGGGCGCCCTCGCGCGCGCCGGCGCCGAAACCCGTGGTCGCCCGCGGTCCGGTGCGCTAGGATGGGGCCGACCGGTGCCAGCGAAGGAGCGTGCGATGACGGAGGCAGAGGAGGCCATCGTGAAGCAGGTGCGCGCGGCGCTCGAGTGCGAGCCGCGCGTCAATCTCCACCGCTACCCGGTCCGGGTGGACTTCGAAGCGGGGGCGGTCGTGCTCGACGGCGAAGTCGGGAGCATCGCCGCCCGCAAGCGCGCGTTGCGGCTGGCCGCCGCCATCGACGGCGTGCGTGGCGTGGTCGACCGCCTGCACGTGGCGCCCGTGCAGCGCCGCAGCGACGGCGAGATCCGCGACGCGTTGTCGACGCTGCTGCTCGGCGAACCCGAGTTGCGCGACTGCGCCATGCGGATTCTCGCCAAGGGCGGCGCGGTCACGCTGCGCGACGTGCCCGCGCGTCGCGCTGGCGCCATCGACCTGGCGATCGCCGACGGCGTGGTGACCTTCGAGGGCACCGTGATCAGCCTCTCGCACAAGCGTCTGGTGGGCGTGCTCGCGTGGTGGACGCCAGGTTGCCGCGACGTCGTCAACTCGCTCGAGGTCGTGCCACCCGAGGAGGACAACGACGGTGAAGTGATCGATGCGCTCGGGCTCGTCTACGAGATCGATCCGGTGGTTCGACACGACCAGATCACCGTCCACTGCCACGGCGGGGTCGTGACGCTGTCGGGAGCCGTCGCCACCGAAGAGGAGCGGCGTCGAGCGGAGCTCGACGCCTGGGCGCTGTTTGCGGTGGACGACGTCGTCAACGCGATCGAGGTCCGGACGGCGCCGTAGGGCCGGCACCGTCGCAAGGCGCGCCGCGCGGCCCGGGCCGCGCGTTGGCAACCGGATCACGCCGTCAGAGCGGCGCGCACTGGTCCTCCTTGTTGCCCTGCACGCGATTCCCGCCGCCGGTCGGCACGGGCTGGTTCTGTTTGCACTGCAGGTTGCCGTCGACCGTGTTGTCGCGGACCCAGACGCCGGCAACGTTGTCGAACAGCTGGATGTCGCTGTCGACGACGTTGCCGAGCACGTGGACGGCCGCGCCGTTCGCCACGAGCTGGATCGAGCCGCCGATCGCATTGTCCCGAAGCGTGATCGCGCCGCCGATGTCGAGCTGGACGTTGCCGGCAACGGTCGACGTCTCGAGCACGACCGCGGCCGCGCGCTGACCCTGCACGTTGCCGCCGACGCGCACGCCCTGCGCGTAGAGCTCGCTGCGATCGCCGAGCTCGACGTTGCCGTCGACCACGACGCCGCGGTCGAGCACGCAGCGCGCGCCGTCCGGCACCGAGAGGTTCTCGATGTCGCGACTGCCGAACCGGTAACCGTCGCAGACGTTGACGCCGCTCGACCGGGGCAGCGGTGTCGGCGCGGGACCGAGCGCCGGCGCTGCAGCGAAACTCATCGGTTCGACCGCCGACGCTCCGCTGGCCTCGCCGGAGCCGCCGCCGCAGGCGGCGAGGCCCGCGACCAGCCAGGAGATCGCGCCGGCGCCGAGATAGCGCCGGAAGCGGCGCGCAGGCATGCCAGGTGTCATCGGTCCTCCGTTGCGAAGAAAAAGGGGCGCCGGCAGGACGGCGGCGTCGGCGGCCTGTCTTGCGGCGCTGTCAGTTTCAGGGGGGTTTGATGTGAAGAGTCGTCGGCGCGCCGGCGCAGGCCTTTCCTCCCGTGCCCGGGGCGCCGTGCCAGAGCGAGTTGGCGAGTCGGCCCATGCAGACCCGGGTGAGAGCCAGACGGACGGCGGGGCCCGCCCGACGAGTGACGGATTTCCTTCGGGACCTGCCGCCGGGCGTCACAAGATGTCGCATCGCGTCGGCACGGGCCGCGGGTCGATCCGGATCCGGGATCGCCGGCGGGACGCCGGGCGCGGCAACGGAGATTGGCCATGAGCAGTACCCACACCGTCGCATGGAAGTACCCCGATGGCACCGGTGGCCAGTGCAGGTTCGGGGAGTACGA
>Ga0209476_10002462_pt1 | contig 12418 bp, 8 predicted proteins | sample KloWWTrecipitate_FD_187179 | JGI IMG/M metagenome (GOLD analysis project Ga0209476, IMG submission 187179) | Active sludge microbial communities from Klosterneuburg, Austria, studying microevolution and ecology of nitrifiers - Klosterneuburg... | ecosystem: Engineered > WWTP > Aerobic digester >... | reverse complement strand
GAACTATCTTATAATCGGTGAACCTTGTGTTGATGTCATTCATAAAGCAGGCGGTGATATAATTCACAGCTACGGCGGGATCTTGTATTCAGTGATCAGTATGGCTGTGCTTGCTGATAAGACTGATAATATAATTCCCGTTATGAATATCGGTGAGGATGAATTTGACAACATTACAAAAATTTTAAGTGAATATCCAAACATAAGAACTTACGGTTTAAATAAATTAAAGCATCCTACAAGGAAAGTAAATTTATATTATAATCTGTACAACTCTGACAAAAGTGCCCGGTTTGAAAAATCAACAGAGCCGACATATACTGTTAATTACAATGATGTGGAAAGTCTGCTGAATATGGCTGATGCTGTACTTGTCAATATGATCTCAGGAGTGGATATTACGATTGAAACTCTTAAAAACATCAGAAAAAATTTCAAAGGCTTTATGCATATTGACATTCATAATATTGTGATGGAAACAAAAGAGGACGGCAGCAGAAATCATGTACCGGTCGATAACTGGTATGAGTGGTGTACAAATACTGATACTGTTCAGATGAATCAGTTTGAAATAAAAGTACTCAGCAGGGAAAAACTTACTGAATACAAAATAGCGGAGGAGATACTTTTTAATAATATACATGAAGTTAAAGGGGTGATCGTTACAAGAGGAGTCGAAGGAGTTACAGGTTTTACAAAAAAAATGAAAGAATACGGCACTGAAAAGTTCAGGGATCTTGATCATATTGAGATCGCTGCTATAGAGAATCCGAATTTCAAAGACTCTACAGGTTGTGGAGATGTATTTGCTTCTGCTTTCACGTTAGATTATTCAAAGAACGGAAACTTTGACAAAAGTATTCATTTTGCAAACAGACTTGCCTCATACAGTTCCTCACTGGAAGGGATCTCAGAACTTAAAGAACTTAAGTAAATTTTTTTTGAGATCATTAACAATTCTAACTGAAAAAATATTTATTAATAACAAATGAAAATTTTCATAACAGGATCAAACGGTTTACTCGGGCAGGCAGTGACTTCAATTTTCACAAGGGAGACAGATCACGAACTTATCCTTTCCTCTGTTGAAGAAAATTCCTATTTAGATTACAATCATACTTATTGCGAACTTGATATTACTTCCAAAGAAGATGTAAAAAAACTTATCGGATATTATGAACCTGATATTATAATTAACTGTGCTGCTTTTACCAATGTTGATAAATGTGAAACTGAAAGAGAATTGTCATGGAAGATCAACGTCGACGGAGTAAAAAATCTGATCATTGCTGCAAAAAAATATGATTCAAAGATAATTCATTTTTCGACTGACTATGTTTTTGACGGTAAGAACGGTCCTTATACAGAAGTCTCAAAGCCAAACCCAGTATCATTTTACGGAAGGGAAAAACTTGCAAGTGAAAATGCTCTAATTACCAGTGATATTAATTTTGCGATAATCAGGACTCTTGTGCTTTATGGAATTGGTAATAAAGTAAAACCAAATTTTGCGTTATGGATGATCGAAGAATTGAGAAATAACAGACCGGTGAATATTGTGACTGATCAGATAAGTAATATGACAATGATTGACGACCTTGCATACGGAGCTATGAAGATTGCTGAGAAAGATGTTACAGGTATTTATAATATTTCAGGACCTGACATTCTTTCAAGATATGATTTTGCTTTAAAGCTTTGTGAGGTTTTTAAATATAATCCGGCACTTGTAATACCAATCACAACTGATAGTTTGAAACAGCCTGCTCCAAGACCTTTGAATTCAGGACTGATAATTCTCAAAGCGCAGTCAGAACTTGGATTCAATCCGATGGATTCTCTCGAAGGTCTCAGATTGCTGAAGGTTCAGCTTGGATATTAGTCCGTGTATTAAATTAAATAAAAAATTAAATTTTATATGTTAGATATAAAAATGATCAGGGAAAATCCTGACGATGTAAAAAATAAATTAGATCTTCGCAATGAAGATCCGGCTGTTATTGAGAAAATTTTTGAGATGGATAAAAGTCGTCTGGAGCTGATCCATAAAACTGAAACTCTCAAAGAAGAAAGAAATAAAGCTACCGATGAAATTGCTCTGATGAAAAGGAATAAAGAAAATACCGATGAGAAAATTTCTGAAATGAAAAAAGTATCAGAGAATATTAAAATGTCAGATGAAGAGCTGAAGAAATACGATGCCGACATTGACAATCTGATGAGATATATTCCGAATCTTCCGCATGACAGTGTGCCGCATGGTAAGTCTGAAAAGGATAATGTAGAAATAAAACTCTCGGGTAAAAAAAAGAAATTTGATTTTGAAGTGAAAGATCACATTCAGCTTGGAAAGGATCACGATATTCTTGATTTTGAAAGAGGTACAAAAATTTCGGGCAGCGGTTTTGCTTTGTATAAAGGAAAAGGCGCAAGACTTGAACGTGCGCTGATAAATTTTATGCTCGACGAACAGGGGAAGAACGGCTACAAAGAAGTTATGACACCGGTTATTGTCACACGTGAATCTATGGAAGCCGCCGAGAAAGTTCCAAAGTTTGAAGATGATATGTACTATATGGAAAAAGATGATATGTTTGCAATTCCAACTGCTGAAGTTTCCATATTGAATATTCACAGAGATGAAATTTTAAAAAGCGAAGATCTGCCGATAAAATACTGCGGATTCACTAACTGTTTCAGACGTGAAGCGGGAAGTTACGGAAAAGATACAAAAGGTTTTTTACGAGTGCATCAGTTCAATAAGGTTGAACTTATCACATTCTGCAAACCCGAAGATTCATATATAGAAGTGGAAAAAATGCTTTCTCACGCAACAGGAATTCTGGACAAGCTTGGACTTCATTACAGGGTAATTGAGCTTTGCACGGCTGACATTGGATTTGCAGCGACGAAATGTTATGACATTGAAGTATGGTCTTATGCTGAGAATAAATGGCTTGAGACTTCTTCAGTCAGCAACTGTACAGATTTTCAGTCGAGAAGAGCGCAGATAAGATATAAAAAAATGCTTGAGAATAATAAAACTAAAACTGAATTTGTACATATTCTGAACGGTTCCGGTCTTGCTACATCGAGACTTATGGTAGCACTTCTTGAAGCGAATCAGACTATGGACGGAAATATTGAAATTCCGGATGTATTAAAAGAGTACTCGGGATTTGATAAGATTTAACTATACTATTCCAAATCTTTAAGCCTTATAATAATATTACAATTGCCTCTAACGCTCTAAAACTCTAAGTCTCTAAGTCTCAAAGCAAAAAAACATTCATAATATTTACCTTTGAGTCTTCGGGACTTAGAGGTAAAATAAATAATTATGTATTCGGATTGTATGTCAGTCTGGATTACTTAATAAGTGTAAAAGGATTTAATCGAATTTCTTTTTTGCGAGTACAATCGCGCCGACAATGGCAGCAAGAAGTAAGAAAGATGCGAGTTCAAAAGGAAATGAAAAGTTTGTAAAAAGTTCAGCACCCAGAGTTTCAGCAGTACCATTCAATTCAGCATTATCAGCCATCTTATCGAACTTCCCTTCAAACCCAAAAAACACAGTATATCCGAGGATTCCAAAAAGCATTAATGCCAAAAGAATTGAAGTTAATTTCTTATAAGTATAAGATTCCCTGAGCTTACTTTTGTCCTGAAGATTCAGAAGCATAATTACAAAAAGAAAAAGCACCATGATCGCGCCCATGTAAACAAGTACCTGTATGACGGCAATGAACTGCGCTCGGAGCAGCAGAAAAAGACCTGATACAGTAAAGAAATTCAGTATGAGATATAATGCGCTGTTAATGGGATTTTTTCTTGTGATCATTAGGATTGCAGATGCAACTGCTAAAACACTCAGCGAGAAAAATAAAACAGTTTCTAAATCGAAATTCATATATTGGATTAATTCAAGACATGCAAATATAAGATTTATATTTTATTTTTGTAATTCTAAATTTGAATCCAAACATATTTATCCGACCTTTATAAAAACAATATTATGAATTTGCGTACCCGAATTTATTCGGGAGAAGCAATCCGAATTTTATACATGTCTATAATTCAGAAGAATACTGTTTCAAATATAAAATGATCAAATGCCCGATCAAAGCACCCGGGAATGACGCTTATTCGGAGATTTCTTAGTCACATTACTCAATAAAAAATCATTTTTCAGCTTTTCTCCCCATCCTTTCTTTTTAAAGGAGTGGGCGGGGGAGGTTGAGCAAAACCGTATTGGCATTGCTTTTACCAGCATTCATAAAATATTTTTCATTTGAATAAAAATATAACTTGAATCTCATTTTTTTTTTTTTCTTTTTTGTGGAAATATGAAAAATGATATTCCCGCCCCAAACGCTAATATCAAAATATTAATTTATAAATTTATGAAAGTTTACGTATGAAAAAAACTTTATTAGTTCTATTCTTATTTTTAATTTCAATTCAAAATTCAGAAGCTCAATGGTTCACTCAGCAGAGCGGGACAACGAATCCATTGTATGATATTGAATTTATAAATGAACAGACAGGATGGTGCAGCGGAGTTGGAGTTATTTTAAAAACAACAAACGGAGGGGTACACTGGATTGATTTTTTAAATGATGCTCCGTCAAAACCTTATTCTGCTATATTCCCTGTAGACACAAATGTAGTTTATGCAGTTGGATATTTCAGAACATTTATAAAATCAACAAATGGCGGTGTGAATTGGACAATAATTGAAAATGGGAATACAGGAGAGGGAGATTACTATTCATTATTTTTTTTAAATCAAAATACAGGTTGGGCGGGTGTTAATTACGCAAATGGAATAAGGGGAGTTCGTTATACTACCGACGGAGGCACTAATTTTATAATAGGTCAGACCGGCATACCTCAGGATTTATATTTTAAAGACAGTCTTAACGGAATTGGCGTAGGCGGATTATCTTACATTTATAAAACTACAGACGGCGGATTAAACTGGAATTCATTTTCATTAGTGTTTACCGGTGACTTTTACAGGGTATCTTTCATAAATGATTATACAGGGTATACAGCCAGTAAAAGAGCGGTTTATAAAACAACAAATTTCGGTTCAGACTGGGACAGCGTAGGAAATATTCCGGTATCTCTTGGAAGTGTTTTAAGTGTAGAATTTTGTAATGAAAATACTGGTTGGGCTGGAACGCAATATCAGATTTTTAAAACTACAAACGGAGGAAGAGATTGGTTTTCGCAAATCGGCACGGGTGTAATATACAACATTACTTCTTTCAACGACAGCTTGGTCTGGGCATGCGGAAACGGAGGAAGAATCTGGCATACAATGAACGGAGGCACAAGTAATTTAAATAACATTTCAAATTCAATTCCTTCAATTTTTAAATTATATCAAAACTATCCAAACCCATTTAACAGTAAGACAAAAATAAGAATTGATATTAGAAAAACAGGTAATTATGAAATGGAAATATTTAATAATACAGGTAAAAAAATTGAAACATTTTTTAATGTTGAATTAAATACAGGTCAGTATGAGATTATATATGACGCTAAAGAATTAAGCTCCGGAATATATTTTTACAGATTGTCAGGAAATAACATCAGTGAAACAAAAAAGCTTATATTGATAAAATAGCCAATAAGTGATTTGCAGACAGACATTTTTAAATTCATTTAATTTTTAAATTAAAAATAATGAAAAAAATAATTTTAGTATTTATTTTTATTCAAATCTCTTATCAATTTGCAGAAGCTCAATGGTTCACTCAGCAGAGCGGAACTACTAATCCTCTTAAAGATATCGAGTTTATAAATGATAAAACCGGATGGGCTTGCGGAGTTGACGGATACATTATAAAAACAACAAACGGAGGAATGAATTGGATAAGGCATGGATTTGGAATTACATTCGAACCGCTTTTCGGAATACATCCCATTGATTCAAATACTGTTTATGCTGTAGGGTTTTACAGAACAATTGTCAAGACAACAAACGGAGGAGCAGAATGGTTTAAGGCTCAAAGCGGAATGCAGGGAGATGGAAATTATGAATGTGTGTTTTTCATAAATACAAATACGGGCTGGATTGGAAATTTTGACAGTCCGGAATATGGTGTAAGAAAAACAACAAATGGAGGTAAATCAGTATTTTCTATACCATTTAGCGGCATACCAAGGGATTTGTATTTTAAAGACAGTCTCAACGGAATTGGTGTAGGCGGATTATCATATATATACAAAACTTCAGACGGCGGATTAAACTGGAATTCTTTTTCGTTAGTACTTACAGGTGACTTTTACAGAGTATCTTTCATAAATGATAATACCGGATTTACTGCAAGCCGTAGAGCAGTTTACAAAACAACAAATTTCGGTACAGACTGGGACAGCATAGGAAATATTCCGGTAGCTCTTGGAAGTGTTTTAAGCGTAGAATTTTGTAATGAAAATACAGGTTGAGCCGGTACTCAATATCAATTGTATAAGACAACGAATGGCGGAAGAAACTGGTTAATACAAAATTCTACTTTACCTGGAGTGGTATATAGTTTGTGGGCATTTAACGACTCATTAGTTTGGGGATGTGGAAACGGAGGTAGAATTTGGCATACAATCAGAGGCGGTGATACTTTAACAAATATAAACAATAATTCAACTTCTGTTATTAAAGATTTTAAGCTATATCAAAATTATCCAAATCCATTCAATCCAACTACAAACATAAAATTCGATCTGCCGAAAGATGTTCAGGTTTCTGTAAAAATATATGATATGGTCGGAAGAGAAATAAAGACACTTGCAATCGAATTCAAAACAGCCGGCAGGTATTCCGTAACATTCAGCGGAGCTGATCTCGCAAGCGGAGTTTATTACTATAAAATAAAAGCAGGGGAATTTGAACAAGTGAGGAAGATGATTCTACTCAAATAAATTTCAAATTACAAAATTCAAATTAAAAATATATAATTTTACAAATACTACTTTATCCCGCAGAGGTAAAAATCTTTGCGGGATTTTTTTTAAATGTAACTTCCGCACACAGCCGCGCCAATCTCCCTGATTAGAAAATTCAAAATAAATTAACTTGATTTTTTTTTTTTTTTTCATAATTATATGCAAAACGAAAAAAGATATTCCCGCCCCAAAAGAAAATATCTTAAACAAAAATATGAAAAACTTTAGTGAAGCTAATATGAAAAACTTTATTTAATTCTATTCTTAAATTTAAATTCAATTTTAGCTCCTGTCAGTCAGACAAAATTGTTTGAAAGCCCGTTGCTGCGGTAACAATGATCAGAAACGGTGATAAATTTCATTAGAAAGTCATACGGTATAATATAAGTTGTCTTTATATATTTTTATAATTAAAAATGATTTACCTAAAAGGATTAAGCATGAAAAATCAACCGATATATAAATTTCAGAATATACAATATAAATAAATTCAATATGAGATTTTATAAAATAATTTTAATAGCGCTGTTTTGCTTTTTGCTTAATAATAATTCTATCTCTCAGCCGCATACTGAGTGGGTGCAGAGATATAACAGTCCTGGAAATTATAACGACTATGTAACTGACATCGCAATTGACAAATCAGGTAATGTTTATTTGACTGGATATACAATAAAAAGTACATTTGATTATGATTTCCTCACTATTAAGTATAATAACGCAGGAGTCTTTCAATGGTCTAAGACCTATGATGGTTCTGCTCATGAATATGACGCACCTGTTGGCATTGATGTTGATGATTCAGGTTATGTTTATATTGCTGGTACGAGCAAAGACAGTATTACAAATTTTGATTACTTACTTATAAAATACGACAAATTTGGTGATACAGTATATGTGAGAAAATACAATCACTCTATATTTGATGAAGCATCTTCCATGTGTTTAGATAAACAAGGAAATATATTTATTTCAGGATCCGGTATGGGCTGCGATACTTGTATACCGGGATATTTAACTGTTAAATTTAACTCGGAGGGAGTTTATCAATGGTCAAGGATTTATAAAGGTCCAACAAAAAGTTCTGATTTTGTAAGAGATATTATAGCTGATTCAATAGGAAATCTTTACGTTACGGGGCAGGTGATTGGAACAATGGGAACTATTACAATAAAATATGATCAGCAAGGTGACACCATCTGGACGAGAGAATCTTTAAACGGAGGTAATATTCTTAAAATAAATTTGGGAAATCTTTTTTTAATGGAAGCTCTTCATAGAATTATTAAATATGATTTAGATGGTGATTTATTCTGGTCTATAAATATTGAGGGAGTATATTATGATATCCTTGTTAATGGTTCTAACTCAATTTTTCTTCCAGGTGTAAAAAGTACAGGAATGTCTGGGTCATCAGCTATTACAAAAAAGCTTAATCTCTTAGGAGATTCGATATGGAGTAATAGTTTTCAAGTAGTCTCCTTTAGTAATAATAGAGTGGTATCGATAGCCGAGGATAAGAATTCTAACCTATTTGTCACAGGTCACTCAGATTATAACACTCCATGGAACAGATTTTTAACTCTTTCATATGATAAATCAGGAAATTTATTATGGTCAAAAGATTATAATAACAATAACCCGTTTCTTCAACATGAAGCGGTAAAAGTAAAAACTGACACCTCCGGAAATATTTTCGTTGCAGGTATCAGCCAGGGAAACGGAACAGGTTGGGATATTGCATTAATTAAATATTCAAAGTTAACCGGAATCAATAAGTTTTCAAATATTGTACCAAAGGAATACAAACTTTATCCGAATTATCCTAATCCCTTTAATCCGTTGACGAATATCAAATATGAAATCCCTTTATTATCAGATATTGAATTTTTAATTATTAATGCTTCCGGTAAAGAGATATTTAAACTGACAAATTCCAATGTTCCACCTGGAAATTACAATTTTGAGTTTAACGGTAACGATATACCAAGCGGGATATATTTCCTTAGATTTATCGCAAATAATAAACTTATAAAAACACATAAACTAATTTTGTTAAAATAAAAAGGGAGGTTTTATGAATCAGTTTGAAAAACTGGTTCGATTAAAGCGACCTGAAAAAATTTAAAAAGAGGGCAGAGACTTTCTTCGATTAATCCGTGCAGGGTATTAATAAAAGATAATTACAAATTATTCAAATTTGTAAATTCTGTCTTGCCCTCTTTTTTTATCTAATTTACAAAATTTTAAAATAAATAATTATTTCAAAAATTTTATTAAACAAAAAATGAAAACCTTTATAGTTTTACTCATTATTATTTTTTTCTGTTCAGGTTTGTTTAGTCAAACCGATAACTATATTTGCTATACAGATGAAAATATATCAGCTGGATATTTACAGCTTCCAACTAATTCAGTTGAATCAGATCAATATCTAAGAATGCTAATTATTTATGTAACTTTTCCAGATGATAATTTTGACGGTCCAAGTAATACCTATGAGAATATTTGGCCAAGGCCGGATACGGCAGTAAATGGGACCCGGCCTCTTAATCCTTATACAACAGATAAAAAACTCATTGATTCACTTGAAAAATCTGACACGATTCCATTCATGAATAGATATAGGGAATACACATATTCAGATTGGTTTTGTGAAATGTCACAGGGAAAACTTGATGTAATAGGTGATGAAATTTATTTTAGATTACCTCAAAATTCATCGTATTATCAAAATTCTTTAAACTGGAGAAGAAATGAATTAAACAAGTGGATATTACGGTATGTGCAAAATACATTAAATGTAGATTTTTCCCGATATGATAATTGGACTTATTCAAATGGAGAATGGAGTTGGGGTTCGGACGGAATTGCTGAAATGGTAGCAATACAATTTCGAAGAATTCCCGGTTCATATGAAAGTTATTATTGGAATATTGGTATCGGAGGTGTCGGAGGTGAAGCTTCCCTTGGAATTGATTCGACTCTATTATTAGACAATACATATGTCGGAAGTGGAAATGGAATTACAGCCACACAGGGAATTAACAGAGTTACAAGGGTAATGTTGGTTGTAGAACATGAAATAAGTCATCATATTTTTGGAAGTTATTTTAACCACTTAGGATTTAATTTTTCTCATACAAGTATTGGTTTGATGACAGAAGGTCACGGTAATTCAACATATACAATGCTGCCGATGGAGAGGAGTATGACAGGATTAAATTGGTCAATACCAGACACAGTGAATTCAGGAAACGTTCAATCTTCATACACATTAGATGACTTTATCTCATCAGGTGAATGTTTGAAAGTAGAAATACCAAATACAAATCCAAAAGAGTTTTTTTGGATTTCAAACCATCAAAAAGTTTCAAAATATGATGGGGTTTCTAGAGGAAGCCACAGTTGCTGGCAAACAAATAAGTATGAACAGGATCCCTACTGTGGTGAAGGAATAGGCCTTTACATTTTTCATGAGTCTCCAAGGAACTGTAATAATAATGTCAACGGATATAATTTAATTCATGGAAACAGGCATTTTGCTTTTGATTTGATAAATTCAGAAGGGAGATATAACTGGGCTTTGGATAGAACAGTTTCAGATCCATATTTAGGTTCTTTTGGTATTCAAAAGAATTTAAATGGAAATAGGGACAGCGGAGTATACGAATTCTATAAATACTATCTTCAGACTTACCCGACTTGGTCAGCACAATTAATTACTGACGATTTTTGCTCATCAGCTTCAAATGACTATTTCATAACGGGGGATTTTCATGGGGATGGATTAGATGGATATAATATTGGATACGATGAAATATTCAGTCCATATAGTAACCCTACTACTCGTTCCTGTCAGGATCTTTCTAATAATGGCTTAACAATAGTTCTTCAAAGTCAGGATTCATATGGAGCAATTACTTTAAAAATTTATTACAATGACGAAGATGCACTCATCGATCTTCCTCCTTCAAAACCAAAGAATTTAAAAGTTGGTAAGCAATATTTTGGAGAGCCGGAAAGCTATAAATTTTATCCGGTTGTAACATGGGATTCAAATATTGAACCTGACTTTTATGACGCTCCCGCTGTTTCACCACTGCTGATTACACCCGTTTATGAGATTTACAGAGCTGACACAACAGTATGTGATATTGAACCTGTGTATTCACTTATAACAACTGTGAGTTCGACAACTACGCAATATGTTGACAGCAATGTTACATTATATGATAATATTCCTGCGATTCCGGATTATTGCGAATATACTTTATTAACCTATTCTTATAAGATACTTGCAAAAGACAATCGCGGCAACAGGTCGTTAAAATCAGAACGCGGATTGTTAACCGGATATAATCAGGAATGCGGTCCGGAGACAGAAGATTTAATTGAATCGGAAAATAATATTTTACCTGATATGTTTTCAATAACAAATTATCCAAATCCATTCAATCCAACTACAAACATTAAATTCGATCTTCCGAAAGATGTTTTAGTTTCGATAAAAATCTTTGATATGCTCGGAAGGGAAATCAGGACATTGGTAAATGACTATAAGACTGCCGGAAGTTATACAATCTCATTCAATGGATCAGACCTCTCAAGCGGAATTTATTATTTTAAGATAAAGGCGGAAGATTTTGAGCAGGTGAGGAAGATGATGCTTCTGAAATAATTTCAAATTACTAATTTCAAATTACAAATATGAAATTTTAAATAACCAGTATCCCGCAGAGAATAATTTTCTTTGCGGGATTTTTTTAGCTTTAGAATTCCAGATCATAGAACTAAATAATCTCATCCAAATCACTATTTAAATGAGTAGTTCATTTTGTTAAATTAATACTTTCTGAAAATAAACTTTATAATGGAAAAAGACTCTCTCTTAAATGAACCCGATAAGAAAAAAATATTAAGACTTATCGGTTCAAAAGATTTTGATAAAATAATCGGTATGCTGGAAAAAATCAGTTCTGATCATGCAGGTACGGCAAAGACAAAGGATAAAAGATTTGTGATCAGGGAGATTGTCAGAGAGATAATAGATAAAGAAGGTAATAGAGAAAGTGAGTTTTATAAAACAGGTATGTACTTTTGTAAACGGAAAGAAGATAATGCAAAAGAGATTGGAGTCTCTTTGATCTGGAGAGGATATGATCATGCTCCGGAAAAAGTAAAAGAAATGCTGCACAGAATTTCAGATGATCCGAACTGGGAAGTAAGGGAATATGCAGGAAATGCATTTGCTGAAACACTTTACTATCATAAAGATTTTTTAACCGACCTGAAAGAATGGAGTAAGCATCCATCTGAAAATGTAAGACGTGCAGTGGTATTCTCCGCACTTGGAGTCAGAGATGAAAAGAAATACAAGACAGGTTTTAAAATACTCAGATCCCTGATGAATGACAGTTCGGTATATGTGAAAAAAAATCTCGGACCATTTATACTCGGT
>Ga0209476_10002461_pt1 | contig 12422 bp, 11 predicted proteins | sample KloWWTrecipitate_FD_187179 | JGI IMG/M metagenome (GOLD analysis project Ga0209476, IMG submission 187179) | Active sludge microbial communities from Klosterneuburg, Austria, studying microevolution and ecology of nitrifiers - Klosterneuburg... | ecosystem: Engineered > WWTP > Aerobic digester... | reverse complement strand
ACTGGTTGTAGCGCGTTTCGACGCCCAGGCCGATGATGTAGCCGCATTCCTCGTCGATCACTTCGTCGGGCAGGCGGAACTTCGGAATCTGGCTGCGCATCATGCCGCCGGGCGCGACGCCGTTGTCAAACACCGTGACCTGGTAGCCGAGCACCGCCAGGTCGCGCGCCACGGTCAGCGAAGCGGGACCGGCGCCGACGCAGGCGATGCGTTTGCCGTTCTTTTTCTCCGGCGCCCGCGGCAGGCGGTCCTGGATGTCGTCCTTGAGGTCGGCGCAGACGCGCTTCAGCCGGCAGATGGCCACCGGCTCCTTGTCCACCCGGCCGCGACGGCAGGCCGGCTCGCAGGGACGGTCGCAAACGCGTCCCAGGATGCCGGGAAAGACATTCGAGCGCCAGTTGATCATGTAGGCATCCGAGTAGCGGCCGGCGGCAATCAGGCGGATGTACTCGGGAACGGGGGTGTGGGCCGGGCAGGCCCATTGACAATCCACGACCTTGTGGAAATAGTCGTGGCCGCCGATGTTCGTCGGTTTCACGTGCGCTCGGTCTCCAGTTGCGGTGCTGCTTCGGGTTCGCCGGCAGGGCGCCGACGCCAACCACGTGCACTCTAGCACCGTCGGGCTCCAAGCAAAACAAGGGCTCGCGAAGTTTCAGTGCAGGCTGATGCCCGCGCAAGCAGGCGTTAAGCCGAAACTGAAATTCCACTCATTCGAAGTTTCCCACCCGGCCGAAAATCGGCTAGTCTTTAACCCTCATTTCATGTCGGGTGTTACTCATCATGGCTCTGCGCGCGATCATTTTTGATGTGGACGGTACCCTCGCCAATACGGAACGCGACGGCCATCGCCCGGCGTTCAATGCAGCCTTCGCCGAAGTCGGGCTGCCCTGGCACTGGGACGAAGCCTTTTACGGCACCCTGCTGGATGTCACCGGCGGGCAGGAAAGGATTCGCCATTACGCTGAAAAGTTCGACCCCACGACGCGCGCGCGGCCGGACTTCGATGAGCTGCTGCTCCGGATACACGAGATCAAGACGCGCAACTATCAGCGCCTGCTGGCCGCCGGCGCAATTCCCCTGCGCGCGGACATCGGCCAGCTGATCTGCGATGCGCGCACCGATGGCGTGCGGCTGGCCATCGCCTCGAGTTCCAAGCTGGAAAACGTAGTCGGGCTGTTGCGGGCGAACCTTGGCCCGAATGCCGACACATGGTTCGATGCCATCGCCTCCGGCGCGGTGGTCGCGGCCAAGAAGCCTTCCCCGGAGCTCTACCACTGGACGCTGAAGCAACTCAACCTGCCGCCGCGCGACTGCCTGGCGATCGAGGATTCCTCGCATGGCCTGGCCGCCAGCCTGGCGGCCGGAATCCCGACGGTGATCACGGTGAGCGACTACACCATCAACGAGAATTTTGACGGTGCCCGCATGGTCTTGCCGGAGGCCGACCGGATCTCGCTGGACAAACTGCGACTGTGGCACGCCACCGCAAGCACGTCCTGAAGCACTGCGCCCGGTGCGTACCTGATCCGGTACGCACCTGCCGCGGGATTTCCTAATCGCGCGACTGCTGCTCGGCGCGATCGAGTTCCCGGTTCATTTCCTCGTCCGAGGGCGGCCGGTAATCGGACTGGCCGGCCGGTTCTGCGGCGGGCTTGACGATGAAACTGGCAAGGATGATCCCCAGCTCATACAGCAGCCACAGCGGCACCGCCATCATGAACTGCGAAATCACGTCGGGCGGGGTGAACACGGCGCCGACGACAAAGGCGCCAACGATCACATAGGGTCGCCACTCGCGCAACTTGACCACGTCGACCAGGCCGATCTTGACCAGCACGATGACGATGATGGGTACCTCGAAGGTAACGCCGAAAGCGAGGAACATCGTCAGTACGAAGGAAAAGTACTTCTCGATGTCGGTCATCCAGGCCACGCCTTCCGGGGCGAACTGCGCCATGAAGCCGAACACCATCGGGAAAAAGGCGAAATAGGCAAAGGCCATGCCGATGAAAAACAGGATCACCGAGGCGGCCACCAGCGGCATCGCCAGCTTTTTCTCATGGGCATACAAACCCGGCGCGACAAAGGCCCAGACCTGATACAGCACGTAAGGCAGGACGACCAGAAAGGCCGTCATCAGGGAGACCTTCATGGGTACCAGAAAGACACCGACAACATCCGTGGCGATCATCTGGCCGCCCGCGGGCAGCTTCTTCAGCAAAGGGTCGGCCAGCAGCGAATACAGCTCGCGGGCATAGAAGGCCAGCGGCACGAAGACCACGCCGACGGCAATGAGGATCCGGATCAGGCGGTCGCGCAACTCGACCAGATGGGAGAGAAAAGTCTCCTGCTGTTCGTCGGCCATCAGGTCTTGAGCGCTTCTGCGGTAGCGGCGGCCGGGGCGGGGGCCGGCATCGGCGCCGCCTGCGCCTCGAGTGCCGGAAGTGCATCGGAAGTCGGCGCCGGCGACACGGCGACATCGGCCGCCAGTGGTGCGATTACGGTATTCACCGACGACTCCACCTCGCGCATTTCGTGAGTCACGGACGCTTGCAGGTTCGTAACCTGATCGGTCATCTCCTGCTGCATCTTTTTCAGCTCGTCAAGCTGGATCTCGCGATTGATGTCGCTCTTTACATCGCTGACGTAGCGCTGCAGGCGCCCGAGCAGGAGACCCGCGGTACGCGCCACCCTGGGCAGGCGCTCCGGGCCGATGACGACCAGCGCCACGACGGCGATGACCATCAACTCGGTAAGGCCGACGTCGAACATGAATTAGGTGGGAGCCTTGAAAGTGCGGAACAGACCGGAGAAACGCCACCGCGGCACGAGCCCGCATGACGCGCAACCTCCCGGCATCAGGACTTGGTCTGCTCCCGACGCGACTCGACGTCGATGGTCTGGCCGGTAACCTGTTGCGGCTCGGCCGACTTTTCGGAGGATTTGTCGGCACCGGCGTCCTTCATGCCGTCCTTGAAGCCTTTTACGGCGCCACCGAGGTCCGATCCGACGTTGCGCAGCTTCTTCGTGCCGAATACCAGCATCACGATGACCAGCACGATCAGCCAATGCCAAATGCTAAATGAACCCATTCTGCCTTCTCCTCGCGCTCATTGAATTTTCAAGGCGCTCTGCGCTTGAGCATGGACCCCAGGGGCTCGGGACCGCCCAGGATGTGAATGTGCAGATGATACACCTCCTGCTGTCCGATCCGCCCGGTGTTGATGATGGTGCGGAAGCCTTCGTCGAGTCCCTGGCTGCGGGCCAGCTCGTTGGCTTTTGCCAGCATGTGCCCGAGCAGCATCCGGTGATTCATGTCGGCTTCCATCAGCGACGGAATGTGCAGCTTCGGCACGATCATGAAATGTACCGGCGCGATCGGGTTGATGTCATGGAAGGCGAAGATCTCCTCGTCCTCATAGACTTTTTTCGACGGGATCTCGCCACGCGCGATCCGGCAAAAAATGCAGTCGCCCATCATTCCGGGCTCCGGCTGTTCTTCTCGTCGATCCCGGAAATGCCTTCCCGGCGCCGAAATTCGACCATCACGTCATCGACGCCGATGCCGAACTGTGCGAGCAGGATCATGCTGTGGAACCAAAGGTCGGTGACTTCGCGCACCAGATGCAGGCGATCGCCATCCTTGGCCGCCATGATGGTTTCCGCGGCTTCCTCGGCTACCTTCTTGCAGATCGCGTCGGTGCCCTTGGCATACAGGCTGGCGACGTAGGACGAATCCGGCGCTGCGCCCTTGCGCTCGAGCAGGGTCGCCTGGATGCGGTGCATTACTTCAAGATCGATCATTTCTTGCTCCAATTTTCCCTTCCGGTACCAGGAAAGGGGATGACGAATGTGCGCTGGCCGGTGACGACGCCGATCCGTGGTCTGCCCAGGTCGAAAACGTGCAGTCATCCGGCAACAGCACGCATAGTCTACATAGTAATGACCGATGGCAGGATGAATTTGTCCATTCGGGAATGGAGCGGGCGTTCAAGGGTTTGATAATCAAAACCGTACACGGCCGCACGCAATCGGCCCATCCGCCAGGTGACAGGCGTGCGGCGGATGGCAATTTCCCCAGTAGAATCCGTCAGGCGGGAAGCGGGTGCCTCGGTCGTTCGCCGCATTCGCCAGCCATCAAGCCTTGCCCCTCCAACACAACCCTCCGGAAAGTGCGATGAAAAAACTGTTCTCCCTCACCCTGCTGGCGGCCTTCGCCCTGAGTTCCCATGCCGCCGACGCCCCCGATACCCTCGGCAAGATCAAGGCATCCAAAACCATCACGCTGGCCTATGCGCAAAATGCGACGCCGTTTTCCTTCGACGACACCAGGGCCTTCAAGCCGGCCGGTTACTCGATCAGCCTGTGCGAAGGCATCGTCGCGCAGATCCAGCGCCAGCTCGGCCTCGACACGCTGAAGATCAACTGGGTCGCCGGCACCACGCCCGAGCGCCTGGCGCTGGTGGCCGAAGGCAAGGCCGACATGGAATGCGGCGTCACCACCAACACGCTCAAGCGCCAGGAAAAGGTCGACTTCAGCATTACCACCTTCGTTCAGACCGGCGCCTTGCTGGTGCGCGCCGACAGCGGCGTGAAGAAGGCGGCCGACCTGGCCGGCAAGAAGCTTTCGGTGGTCGCCGGTACGACGACCCAAAGACGCGTCACCGAGGCGTTGGCCAACGCCAAGATCGCCGCCGAAGTGCTGCCCTTCAAGGACCGCGAGGATGCCTTCAAGGCCATGGAAGACGGCAAGGTGCAGGCCCTGGCCGGCGACCGGATCGTGCTGATCGGCCTGGTCGGGCGCGATCCGTCGCGCACGCGCTTCGCCCTGCTCGACGAGGACTTCTCCCTGGAGCCCTATGCCTTCGCCCTGCGCCGCGGCGATCCGGACTTCCGCCTGGCCGTGAACCGCGCCCTGGCGGTGACCTACCGCTCGGGCGCCATCGCCTCGATCTTCGAGCGCTGGTTCGCCCCCTTCAAGCCCAGCGACGTGCTGGTCGCCATCTACGGCCTCAATTCGATGGAAGAGTAAGGCAATACGGCGACCCGGGTGAGGTGCCCAGGTCGCCGTATCGCCGGCGCCGACTTTCTGCCTGACGGCGCCACCCTGGCGTTAACCCCCGGCGGCTGCCGATTTCCCTGCCGGCGAGGCTCCCATTTTTTCCGCTTCCGTCACCCAGCCGCCGCCCATCGCCTTGTAAAGATTGGTCATCGCCTGGAATTGCGCCTGCTGCGTCTGCGTATATTGCAGCTGGGCGTTGAACAGGCTGCGCTCGGCATCGAGCACTTCGATATAGCTGGTGTAGCCGTTGTCGTAGCGTAGCCGGGCAATCTCCGAATATTGGGTCAAGGACTGGACCTGCTCCTTCTGCGCCTTGAGTTGCGCCCCCGTGCGGTCCTGGCTGACGAGTTCATCATTGACCTCACGGAAGGCCTCCTGGATCGCCTTCTGATAGCCGAACAACGCCTGTTGCTGCACCGCCTCGGCAGCCTGTAACTGGCCGGCAAGCCCGCCCGCGGTAAAGATCGGCATGCTGATCGGGGCGGCGTACTGCCATACCTTCGACGCGCTGTCGAACAGATTGCCCAGGTCGAGACTGGCAAAACCGAATAGCCCAGTCAGCGAAATTCTCGGGAAGTAGGCTGCTTTGGCGGCACCGATCAAGGCATTGGCAGCGACCAGGTCCTGTTCCGCGCGCCGGAGGTCGGGCCGGCGTTCGAGCAGGTCCGAAGGCAGCCCGGCAGGGATGGCCGGCAGGGCGAGTTGATCGATGGACTTGCCACGCGGGATCGGCCCGGGGTTGCGTCCGAGCAGCACGCTCAGTCCATTTTCCTGCTGGGCCACGGCCTTTTCCAGCGGCGGAATGCTGGCCAGAGCCTCGTCGTATTGTGACTTGTTCTGGCTGAGTTCAAGCTGCGAGATGACCCCGCCGGAGAAGCGGAGCTTGAAGATTTCGTAGGACTCGCCGCGACTCTTGGCCGTCTCCCTGGCGATTTCCAGTTGACGATCGAGGGAGCGCAGGTTGATGTAGGAACCGGCAACGCTGCCGACCAGAGACAGGATGACGCCTCGCCGCCCCTCTTCGCTGGCCAGCAGTTGGGCGCGTGCGGCCTCGGTCTGGCGGCGGATGCGGCCCCAGATGTCGATTTCCCAACTCGCGCTCAACGCCACCTGGTAAGCGTTGTAGGTCGATGACTTGACGTCGCCCGGCAAGGTATTCCTTTGCCGGCTTGCCTCGTAACCGGCGCCGACCTGCGGGAAGAGTCCCGAGCGAACGATGCCGTAATTGCCGGCAAACTCTTCGATGCGGGCGGCAGCGATCATCAGATCCTTGTTTTCCCGCAGGGCCGTGGCCATCAGGTCGTTGAGCACCGGATCGCCGAACTGCTCCCACCAGGCGGTATTGGCCAGATCCTTGGCGCTCTGCTCGGTGAGGCGCCAGGCAGGCGGCGTTTCCACCGCGGGGCGGAAATAGTCCGGCCCCATCATGCAGCCGCCGAGCAGCAGAGCCAGCAATGCGGCGAACAAGGGCTTACGCATGGGCATCCCCTTTCTTCGCGGCCGGTGTCTCTGACACATGGCCTTTGCCATCTCCATGTCCGCCATCGCCTGTTTTTCCCTTCCCAGTCATTTTTTCGACGATGAAATACGACACCGGAATGATGAAGATCGCGATGCAGGTGGCCGCCAGCATGCCGCCGATGACGGCGCCGCCCATGACCTGGCGCGAAATGGCGCCGGCGCCGCTGGCAATGGCCAGCGGCACACAGCCGAGGATGAAGGCGAACGAGGTCATCAGGATCGGCCGCAGGCGCAGTTGGGCTCCCCTGAGGGTCGCCTCGACCAGCGACAACTCGCCCTTCTCGTACTCCATCTTGGCGAATTCGACGATCAGGATGGCGTTCTTGGCCGCCAGGCCGATCAGCATCACCAGACCGATCTGCGCATAAACGTTGAACTCCTGGCCGCGCAGCAGCAGTGCGATGAATGCACCGGCCACGGCGATCGGGGTACCGAGCAGAACCGAGAAGGGCAATGACCAGCTTTCGTACTGGGCCGCCAGGATCAGGAACACGCAGAGCAGCGAGAAAGCGAAGATGACCGCCGGCGAAATGCCCTGCTGGGCCTTCTGCTCCTGGAACGACATCCCCGAATAATCGTAGCCCATTTCATTCGGCATGGTCTCGGCAAAGACCTGCTCGAGCGCCCGCATCACCTGCGCCGAACTGTAGCCGGGCGCTGCCGACGCATTGATCTGCGCGCTGCGGTAGAGGTTGTAGCGCATGGTGAATTCCGGACCGGAAACGTGGCGGATCGAGGTCAGCGCCGACAGCGGCACCGCTTCGCCCTTGGCGTTGCGCACATAGAACTGGCCGATGTTCTCGATGTTGGTCCGGTAGTCGCCCTCGGCCTGGACATATACCTGCCATTGGCGCCCGAACCGGTTGAAGTAGTTGATGAAGCCGCTGCCGAGGAAGCTCTGCAGCGTCTTGTAGACATCGCTGATGGCGACACCCTGCTTGAGCACCTTGTCCTGGTCCACCTCGATGAACAGTTGCGGCACGGTCGGCCGGAAAGTGGTCGACACGCTGGCGAGTTCAGGGCGCTTCCTTGCTGCTTCCACGAACTTTGTGGTGTTTTCGGCAAGGAAGGCAATATCCTTCCCGGCACGATCCTGAAGAATGAAAGTCGCGCCGCCCGAAGTACCGACCCCCTGGATGGCGGGTGGTGGAAAGGCAAAGGCGATGGCACTGCTGATGCCGCCAAGCTTCTTCGTCAGTTCCTCCTTGATCACAGTGTATTGTTCTTCGGGTTTCTTGCGCTTGGCCCAATCCTCGAGCGTGACGAAGAAGAAGGCGCTGTAGGTATTCGTCACCTGGCTCAACAGGCTATAGCCGACGATGGTGCTCACGTACTTGACGCCCGGCGTCGACTTGATCAGTTCTTCGGCCTGGCGGGCGACCTCCGAGGTGCGTTGCAGCGACGAGGCATCGGGAAGCTGGACAGCGGCAAAAAGGTATCCCTGGTCTTCATCGGGCAGGAAGCCGGAGGGTACGACTTTGCCGAAGAAGCCGATGCTCACGGTGACGGCCGCCAGGAAGACGAGACTAATGAGGCTTCGGCGGATGGCGATCCGGCAGATACCGACGTAACCGCCGGTCACCCTGGCAAACATCCTGTTGAAGCCGTCGTAGAACTTCTGCAGCGGGCCGCTGCCCTTCACCTTCGGCTTGAGCAGCATGGCGCAAAGCGCCGGGCTCAGCGTCAGCGCGTTGAACGCCGAGATGATCACCGAGATGGCGATGGTGACCGCGAACTGCTGGTAGAGCTGGCCGGTGATGCCGGGAATGAAGGCGGTCGGCACGAAAACCGCAGCCAGGATCACGGCGATTGCGATCACCGGACCGGTGACCTCTTCCATGGCCCTGAGCGTCGCTTCCTTGGGCGTCATGCCATGCTCGATATGGTGCTCGACCGCCTCGACGACGACGATGGCATCGTCAACTACCAAACCGATGGCCAGCACCAGGCCAAACAGCGACAACGTATTGATCGAGAAGCCGAACAGAGGGAAGAGCATGAAAGTGCCGATCAGCGATACCGGCACCGCCAGCAGCGGGATCAGCGTCGCCCGCCAGCCCTGCAGGAAGACGAAGACGACGATGATGACCAGCACCAGCGCCTCGACCAGGGTGTGCTGGATTTCCTTGATGCCCTCGGTCACCGACAGCGTGGTATCGAGGGCGACGACATAGTCAAGGTCGGGCGGGAAGCCCTGCTTGATCTTTTCCATCAGCTTCTTGGCGCCGTCGGCCGCTTCCAAGGCATTGGCGCCCGGCATCAGGTAGAGGGCGACGAGAGCGGCCGGCTTGCCGTTGAGCCGACCCTGCATGCCGTAGGTCTGGGCGCCAAGTTCGATACGGGCAACATCCCTGACACGGACAATCGAGCCATCCGGATTGGCGCGCAACACGATGCGACCGAAGTCCTCCTCGCTCTGCAGCCGCCCCTGGGCGCGTACCGCGTAGGTGAACTCCTGACCCTGCGGCACCGGTTCGGCCCCGATGGTCCCTGCGGGATTGACCGTGTTCTGCGCGTTGACCGAGTTGATGATCTCCGGGATCGTTATGTTGAGCTTGGCCAACTGGTCGGGCTTGACCCACAGCCGCATCGCATACTGGCCGGCGCCGAACACGGTGATGCTGGCGATGCCCTTGACCCGCGTCATCTGGTCGTTGATGTTGATGTGCGAATAATTGGCGAGGAAGATGTTGTCGTAGGTGCCGTTCGGCGAGTAGAGCGCGAACATGAGCAGCGGCGATGAGGTCGACTTGGCCGTGGTAATGCCGTAGTTGCGCACGTCCGAAGGCAGTTGCGATTCGGCCTGGCCCTGGCGCATCTGGGCGAGCAACTGGTCGGTATTGGCGTCGGTGCCGAGGGCGAAGTTGACGTAAACGGTTGTCTCGCCGTTGTTGGCGTTGATCGAGTACATGTAGTCCATGTTGTCGACGCCGGACATCTGCTGCTCGATCGGGGTGGCCACCGCCTGTTCGACGGTCAGCGCGTCGGCGCCGGTGTAGGTGGTCTTCACAGTGATCTGTGGCGGAACGATGTCCGGGAACTGGGCGGTGGGCAGCCCGGACATGGCGACCAGGCCGACGATGGTCATCAGGATCGAGATGACCATGGCCACGATGGGTCGGTTGATGAAGAACTTTGACATGGCGGCTTATCCCTTGGCTGCCGGTGCCGCGGGTTTTGCTTCAGGCTTGGCCGGACCGCCGGCAGCGGCTGGCGCTGCCGGCGCAAAAGGCTTCGGACTGACCGTGCTTCCCGGCCTGACTTTCTGGGTTCCCTCGGCGACGACGCTTTCGCCCGGCTTGAGGCCGTTGCTGATGATCCACTCGGTGCCGATGCGCTCGCCGACCGTCACCGGGCGGATATCGACCTTGTTGTCGGCACCGATTACCGCGACCAGGTACTTGCCCTGCATTTCGGTGACGGCGCGTTGCGGAACCAGGAGAGCGCCCTGGTTGACCGACATCGTCACCCGGATCTTGCCGTACAGCCCGGGGCGCAGCAGTTTCTTGGGATTCGGGAACTGGGCAACGGCCTTGAAGGTGCCGGTCGTCGCGTCCACCTGGCGGTCGAGCAGAAGGAACTTCCCCTTCTCCGGATAGGAAGAGCCATCGACCAGTATCAGCTCGATCGGTATGGCGGACTTGTTCTCCTCGGGACGATGGGTAGCGGCAAACTTGAGATATTCCCGTTCGCTGATGTTGAAATAAACCTTGATCGGATCGATGGCCGAGACGGTTGTCAGTTCCGTCGACATGCTGGGACTGAGAAGGTCACCGATCTGGGCCTTGGCGATTCCTGCAACGCCGGTGATCGGCGACGTTATGCGGGTGAAACCAAGATTGAGCTGTGCAGTCTTCAACGCGGCTTCGGCTGAGTCGACCGCCGCCTTGGCAGCCATGTCCGAGCCCACGGCGTCGTCGAGGTCCTTCTGGCTGACTGCGTTCTTCGCCGCCAGCGGCTTGATTCGTGCCAGGTTGGCGCTGGTCGTTTCGCGGCGGGCCTGATTCTGTGCGAGCACGCCTTTGGCTTCCTGAACGGAGGCCTCGAAGGTGCGCGGATCGATTTCGAACAGCGGCTGCCCCTGCTTGACCAGGTCGCCTTCCCGATAGTTCTGTTTGATCAGGTAACCCGTGACCTGCGGCCGAATGATGGCATTGACGTTGCCATCGAGCGAACCGATCCACTCCATGTAGATCGGCACGTCCCTTTGTGCGACCGTTACGACTTCGACAACCGGCGCCGTCGGCGGAGGCGGCGCCGAACTGTCGCATGCAGTCGCAAGGATCAAAACAAGAAAGGCGGCTCCGATCGAGGTTTGCGGACGCACACGGGAACCCAAAAAAGAAGGCTGCAAGCTGATTTGCTTCATGACCGCTCCCACTATCGAAATTTCGCTGCATTTTACATGGACACCCGGCGGTCCCGGTCATTACCGCGAACCATGTTGCATTTGACGCCAATGCGGCGTTGAAGCGACACCTGGTTTCAGCGATACTCCAACAAGCCCCTCAATGCCGAGCATGGATCGGACGGATGCCGGGCTGATCCTTGTCACTCTTCTATCGCTGAAACCGTATGACTCATTCACCTCTGTCGCTGTGTTGCAAGACGCGGCGCCTGGCAGAAGTTGCGACTCTGAAACCAGACAACTAAGTCGCCATCCCGTGAACCTTCGGTTTCTCGCCGCACTGGCGTCAGGCAGTTTTTTCGCCGGCTGCGCCCCGATCAACGTGACCGACGTTTCATTCTCCTATTTCCACTTGCCGACAAGCACGATGGTCGACGTCCGGCAACCCATTACGATTCCCAAGGAAACCGCCCACGTCACCCTGCAGGACGGTCAGGTAGTCGCCATCGACCGCCTGCGCCGCTATGAACCCTTCTGCGAACTCGAGGTCAATGACGTTTTGGAAAGCGAACAACAGGTGCGCCCCGGGAGGTTTGCCGCGACGCGAATCATTCGCCGGCAAGAGCTTGGGGCGCAGCCACAGCCGGTCCGGTTGACAGCCAACACGGTCACAGCAAACGAAATCAATGCAGCCAGTGCCCCATGGATCCTTGCCGCGCTGGACGACGCCTTGAGGCTCAACCAGGTGCATTTCCGATTGCAATCCGCCGTGCAGCCGAATGTGCGCGAGCTGCGCTGCGCGGGAGGCTGGGCCTTCACATCGAACGTAGCCTATCCGACACTGGCCGAAATGAACCGTGCGCTTGGCGCGCTCGTCAGCATCGAGATCAACTGATGGCATCCTGCAATTACTGATCCCGGCTCGCGAGCATTGACATCAACCGATGTTGCGTCGCACAATTGCAACAATATACTGATTGAATGACGAATGTCCTGTCGATGCCAACATAGAAACGGGGCGAATCCATGATCGACGCACGTAATTATCTGGTTCGTGAAACCCTGCGCAACGGCCTTGCGGTTTGCATCCGTGCGGCGCGACCCGAGGACGGCGACCTGCTGGTCGAGGCCTTTCACAAGCTTGATCCCGAATCGATCTATCTGCGCTTCTTCGGGCCGAAAAAGGAGATTTCGGCGGCGGATTTGAAAAGCCTCCGCGAAGCCGATTTCGACACCCGCGTCATCCTCATCTGCACCCTTATCGAGGGCGATCGTGAAATTGCCATCGCTTCGGCTACCTATGTGCGCTGCGGGGATGCCGTCGCGGAAGTTGCCTTTCTCGTCGAAGAGGATTACCACCGGCTCGGGATCGCCCGCCGCCTGCTGACACATCTGGGGAAAATAGCCACGGATGCCGGAATACATTCATTCATTGCCGAAGTCCTGCCGCACAACACCGCCATGCTCGGCGTCTTCGGGCGCTGCGGCTGG
>Ga0209476_10002459_pt1 | contig 12424 bp, 11 predicted proteins | sample KloWWTrecipitate_FD_187179 | JGI IMG/M metagenome (GOLD analysis project Ga0209476, IMG submission 187179) | Active sludge microbial communities from Klosterneuburg, Austria, studying microevolution and ecology of nitrifiers - Klosterneuburg... | ecosystem: Engineered > WWTP > Aerobic digester... | reverse complement strand
GACGGAATTCGCCCGCCAGGCAAGGGTTTCGAGGCCCGTCGAAGGCCTGATGACCGCCGAAAACTAGCTCTCGGGGCTGTCCAGAAAAGCCAAGCGATTCAGGCGGTAGGGAATCTGACGCGTCAGCTGGGCATCTCGGAGCAGAGGTTCTACCCTTCAAACGCTTTGAACTGCCTAAGAATCGCCGGGCGCTCTCAAGCCGTCACCCACGACAATTCCTTTTCTTAGATCTGCGTGCCCCTCCAACCGCAATATATCGTAGCGGCTATAGTGCCCGCAGGCATCAAAGAACGCTTTGGCAAGTCTTCTATCCTTTAGGTCTATCTCTGCCCATATCAGTTCCTCGCGATTAAAGGTCGGTGGAACAATGTAGATTCCAGAAGGATTAATAATGTTACTACCTCCTATCGCCACCTGATTGACATATGCACGGCTCCATGGCCCAGATCGCGCCGACTCGGGTGCATAAGGGCAACAGTTAACAACGAACGTGCCATTCTGAATAGCGTATGCTCGCGTTATCGGCTCGATATCGCAATACTTCGCATCCACGTCTGCCCGCTTGTCTCCGAGATGCCGCGCTAGTTCCCACCAACCCGGCCAAACTGCGCAGTGGATTTCCTCGCCCAACAACCCCATCGCTGCTGACAATAGACCTAGGTGGTGCTCATAGCAGATCAGAGCGCCAACCCGTCCGACGTCAAGATCGAATGCAACGATATCTGCAGTTCCACCACGTCCCCAATATGTTCGCTCGGAGTGGGTGGGCATCAACTTCCTACGTATTGCCAGAAGTTCGCCGGCCTTCGAGATGATCAGTTGCGAGTTATAGAGAGTAAATGCGCCCCCTTCTCGATCGAGTTCATTCGCCCCTATTACGCAGTTAACTTTGTGTTTCTCGGCCGCGCGACACAATCTGAAGATTTCCGAGGAATTGCGTTCGACTGCGTTTTCTTGGAGGAGCGATAGGTATTCGATCGACTCACTCATCGTTTCGCTGCCTCGCCAGTATGGATATCCTCCAAGAAAACACTCGGGAAACACCAATAGATCAATCGACTCCAGGCTCGCCTTTTCGATCCAAGCTTCAACCTTCTGCACCGTACCTTCCAGATCAAACCACTCAGGAAACGTCTGTGCAGCACCAACTCGGACACGCTTATCAACCAGCATATCTTCGCCTCCTTTTCTCAGAATTATTCCATTCAGCAAACAAGAAAAACAGCCTCCCCACTCGCCGTCTGACGTCGATCTCCCCACGTAAGCATCTCTCGGGTGGAGTCCCCGCCGCGAGCAGACGCTCGCGGTAGCGCGCTGGCGGCAGGCTTCCCAGCGCGTCGTGCGGCCTGATTTCGTTGTAGCGGCCCAGCCAGTCGTCGGTGATCTCCCGGACCTCGTTGATCGAGTCGAACAGGTAGGTGTTGAGCACCTCCTCGCGGTAGGTGCGGTTGAAGCGTTCGATGTAGGCGTTCTGGTCCGGCTTGCCCGGCTGGATGAAGCGCAGCTCGATGTCCTTGGCCTTGCACCACTCGGTGAAGTCGTAGCTGGTCAGCTCTGGGCCGTTGTCGCACCGGATCGCCGCCGGCTTGCCGTGGATCTCGATCAACTGCTCCACGAAGCGGATCACCCGTGCCGCCGGGATACTCGTCGAGAGATCGATCCCCAGGCAACCGCGGTCGGCTTCGTCGATCACGTTTAGTGTTCGGAACGTGCGGCCGCTGTAGAGCGTGTCGTGCATGAAGTCCAGCGCCCACACCGCGTTGATGATCTGGGTCGCCATCAACGGTTGCCGCGGCCGCGTCGGTAGCCGCCGCTTGGTGCGCCGCTTCTGGTTCAGCGTCATCTGGCAGTACACCCTGTGCACCCGCTTGTGGTTCCACGGCTTGCCCATCTGGCGCAGCCGATCGAAGCACTTCCAGAAGCCCCAGCGCAGCTCCTTCGCGACGATCTCGTTCAGCGCTTCGATCACCTCGTGATCGCGCGCGCCTCGATCCCGCTCCGGTCTGTAGTACGCCGCCCGCGATAACCGGGCTGCCTGGCAAGCGCGCTTCACCGAGACCCCGTGCTCCTCGACCATGATCCGGATCGCTTCGCGCTTGGCGGACGGCGTCAGAGCTTTCGGCCAAGCACGTCCCGGATCGCCGCGTTCTCCAGGGCCAGCTCGGCGTACATGCGCTTGAGCTTGGCGTTCTCGAGCTCGAGCTCCTTCAGGCGCTTGAGCTCGGCCACCGACGCGCCGCCGTACTTCGTCTTCCAGTTGTAGTACGTGGCTTGGCTGATCCCGTACTTCCTCAGAATCTGCGCGACCGGCAGCCCCGCCTCGCCTTCCTGAAGAATCACCACGATCTGCGATTCGCTGAACGTCGTCTTCTTCATCCGACTTCCCCCGGCAGCAAATCCTGCCAGAAAAGTCCACTTACGGATGTCTACCGGTCAGGGGAGCCTGCGCGTGCGACCCATCGTTCCACCCAATGCGTGATTGCTGACGACACCAGGTCTACTCGATACCTGTCAAGTCCGGCGTGATCGCCGAAAGCGGCGGTAACTCCCCACCCTCCGTGGCAAAGGCCTCGGCGGGCAACTGTCGAATGAGGAGCACGAAGGAATGAGGCCTCGGATTCAGTACGTCATTGAGAGAATCTCGAATCATCCGATGTAGAAGCTCGCTTCGCTTCTTCTCGTGACCACGCCCCTCTCTCAAATCCACTGTAACAATAGCCTGAACGTCATCGGGATCGGTAAACATCTCACCGATCGCAATATAAATATGCTCGGTAGCCCAAGTCCTTGCAACGGCGTCGCGTATTCTATTTCTTAGAACTGCCTTCGCCTCATCGCTCTGACCCGTCGGAATGTCTGCTCGAATGATTGGCACTGACGCCTCCATACTGAATGACAGCAACGACTATCAACAGGGTTCGCGGAGAATCACTCACCAGTGAACGCCCACCCTTTGGTCTCGATAGGATTCTTTGGCCTCGTAGGCAATCCTCTAGCAACTGATCTCTCAAAAAGAGGCACCCCAGGCGCCAACAGATTATTAAAGAAGTACAGCATCGCTTTACTCATTTCCTCTGGCCTCTCGTGCGTAACGAAATGACCACACTCTAGCAGCAATACTGCCTCCAAACCGGGAATGAAATCCTCGATTCCCCTTACATACTCCAGAGGCTGTCTTGGATCATACTCACCATGAACATACAAGACTGGCATGGTCAGTTTCGAGTAATCCATGGCCGGCGTTTTTCCCATATCTCGGAAATAGCGGACAACTGCCTCGGCAACTCCAGGTTGTGAAAACTCGAGCGCTATCCGATCAATTTCAGCCTGCGGTGGTTTCGTTCCTGGATAGCAGGAGCTATCAAACCATATGCCAACATAGACAGCGGAACTTTTCATGAGTCGTGCGCCAGCGATGGGGTCACGATTTAGATAATAGTGATGGAGCGAGTTTCGTACATCGTATCGATGCACCGATATCGACGCTCTGACATACTGAAGTACGCGATCAGGAGCCTGTTCGCAAATTCGATCCGCGATCGGACTCCCCCAGTCATGACCCGCGAGCCGAAAAGTTTCAATTTTAAGGGAGCTCAACAAGGCGAGTATCTCGCGCGCGCAGTTCGGTGTTGTGTAATCCCCGTCCTCTTTGCCTGAGAGACCGTAACCCTTCAAGTCAGGCGCAATCACTCGAAATTGTTGTGCGAGCTGCGGAATCTGATGATGCCAGCAATACCAGCTCTCCGGTATGCCGTGCAACAACACAACAGGATCGCCCACCCCCATCTCGACCCAGTGCCAGCTCTGGCCGTTCACGGTACGGTAGTGATGTGTGACCAGCGAATCAATACTCGTCTGCATAAATACGTACCTCTCAGCATCGCTTACGTTCGTGGAAATACACGCCGCAACAAAATGAAATGTTTGAAACCGACTGTAATCGGCATCAGCTGGCGGCATTGTCGTCGAGTGATTCGATTGGAGTGTCGCTGCGGAGGGGCGCGACTGCAAGCGTCGCAGCGCGGTTTCTGAAACGTACGCCGTCATAGACTTGGCGCTGAGGCGCAATGAGCCGCTCCGGTTTCCTGTACCAGCCTGAGCGCTAGTCTTCGGCGCCTTTGAATCGCTTGGCTTTTCTGGACAGCCCCGAGAGCTAGTTTTCGGCGGTCATCAGGCCTTCGACGGGCCTCGAAACCCTTGCCTGGCGGGCGAATTCCGTCGGTGCAAGGTCCATGAGAGCACTGTGAGGACGAACCTCATTGTAATCACGCCTCCAGGCCTCGACGCTCGCCTTGGCCTCGGCGAGCGATTCGAACCAATGCAGGTTCAGGCACTCGTCACGCAGCGACCCGTTGAACGTCTCGACGTGCCCGTTGTCGGTCGGCTTGCCCGGACGGCTGAAGTCGATGCGGACCTTGTGGTGGTACGCCCACATGTCCATCAGGCGCCCGGTGAACTCGGATCCGTTGTCGACGAAGACGAACTTCGGCGCCCCATGCCTCGCCGCCAATCGGTTGAGCACATCGACGACGTCTTGTCCGCGCAGCCTCGATCCGACCTCGATCGCCAGTGCTGCGCGGCTGAACACGTCGATGACCGTGAGCAGTCGGAACTTCGACCCGTTGGCGAGCGCATCGGCTACGAAGTCCATCGCCCACACCTGCCCGGGTTCGCGTGGCTCAAACCGTGCCGCGCGTTGCACCGACATCTTGCGTCGCTTCGGGCGCTTCGAGCGCAGCTGCAGCTGCTCCTCGACGTAGATTCGATACGTCTGGTTGCGCCCGAGCTGCCAGCCTTCGCGCCGCAGCAGCACATGGATCCGACGGTATCCGTATCGCACGCGCGTGTGCGCGATCTCGCGCATCCGCGAGCGCAGATCCTCCCGGCGATCCTTGACGCTGCAGTAGTAGTCGGTGCTTCGGGTCTGCTTGACCAATGCGCAGGCCCGACGTCGGGCGACCGCGTAGCAGCGCAGGATGTGCGCCACCGCGTGTCGCTTCAACGCGGGCCGCGCCAGTTTTTTGAGGCGACGTCCTGCAGGATCGCCTTGTCCAGGCTCAGCTCCGCTACGAGCTTCTTCAGCCGCGCGTTCTCCTCCTGCAGCTGCTTGAGCTCACGCACCTGGTCAGACTGCATTCCGGCGTACTGCTTCTTCCAACGGTAGAACGTCTGCTCGGAGATCCCGACCTGCCGGATGAGGTCTGCGACCGGCATCCCGAGTTCGGCTTGCTTGAGCACGGCGACGATCTGCTCGACCGAAAAGCGCTTGCGTTTCACGACAGACTCCTTGGGCCCTTTTCGGGGCTCAGTTTGCCGAAAAACTCGCTCCCAAAACTGTCCACTTTCGCCAACGCAGATTAGGGCCTTACGCCGCTACTGGCGCAGCACGGCGGGCAGCCATAGCGCGATCGACGGGAACCAAAGAATGAGCAGCAGGCCGATCACCTGCAGCACCATGAACTGCATCATCCCGAGGTAGATGTCCTTCAGGTCCCACTGCGGCACCACGCCCTTCAGGAAGTAGGCGGACAGCGCAACCGGCGGCGACATCCATGCGGTCTGCAGGCACACGGCGACCAGCGTGCAGAACCAGACCAGGTCGATGCCGAGCTTGTTGACGATCGGCAGGAAGATCGGCACCACGACCAGCACGATCGGCACCCATTCGAGCGGCCAGCCGAGGATGAAAATCAGCAGCAGCATCAGCAGCAGCATGATCGTCGGCGAGAACTCGAGGCCGAGCAGCAGGTTCGCAATGTAGTCGGCGCTGCCCAGGCGCGAGAAGATCGAGCCGAAGTAGTTCGAAGCTGCGACGAGCAGCAGGATCATGCACGAGACCTCGACCGTCGACATCATCGCGCGCCGGAAGCCTGGCCAGGTCATGCGACGGTAGACGAGCGTCAGGACCAGCGTCGCGAACGCGCCGACCGCGCCGGCGTCGGTGGGGGTGGCGATACCGGCGAGGATCACGCCGAGCGTCGCGAGGATCACCAGGACGACCGGCACCGCGCCGATGACCAGCTCGCGCATCACCTCGAGAAGCGGGCGGCGCTCGGACATCGGCAGCGCCGGCCCGAGCTTCGGGTTCCAGTAGCTGCGCACCAGCGTGTAGACGACGAACAGCCCGGACAGCAACAGCCCCGGGAAGATCGCCGCGGCGAACAGGTCGGTGGCCGGCACGCCGACCACCGGGCCCATCACGATCAGCATCACCGATGGCGGGATCAGGATGCCGAGCGTGCCCCCGGCGGTGATCGACCCGGCGCTCATCCGCACGTCGTAGCCGCTTTTCATCATCGCCGGCGCGGCCATCACGCCGAGCAGCGTCACCGAGGAGCCGACGATGCCGGTGGCCGCGGCGAAGATCGTCGCGGTGATGATCACCGCCAGGTACAGCGAACCGTTGACCGGTGCCAGCAGCAGCTGCACGCCGCGGAACAGGCGCTGTATCAGCCCCGATTCCTCGAGCAGGTAGCCCATGAACAGGAAGAACGGCACCGACGCCAGCGTCGGGTCGCGCATCACCGAGAACACCTGCAGCGTCATCAGGTGGATCGCGACGTCGCCGAGCGCGAACTGGCCGACGCCGAGCGCCAGCGCGATCAGCGTGAAGGCGATCGGAAAGCCGATGAAGATCGCGACGAACAGCACCGCGAGGGCGAGCAGCCCGATGATCTCGGGGCTCACAACCAGACGCCCCGGCGCGCCGCGATACAGCTCTTGATGAACTCGGAGACGCCCTGCAGCAGCATCAGGCCGGTGGCGAGCGGGATCGACAGCTTGAACGGCCAGACGATCGGCATCCAGGGACTGGTCACCATGCGCTCCTGGCGTACCCACGACGCCCAGAAGAAATCCCAGCCGACGACCACGAACGCGATCATTGCCGGGAAGAAGAACAACAGGTAGCAGGTCGCGTCGACGGTGCCCTGCGTACGCACCGACCAGTTGCCATAGAACGTGTCGGTGCGGATGTGGCCCTTGCGCATCAGCGTGTAGGCCGAGCCGAGCATGAAGAAGCTGCCGTACAACATGTAGGTCATGTCGTAGGCCCAGACGGTCGGCGCGTTGAACAGGTAGCGCGCGCCGACCTCGTAGACCAGGCTGGCGACCATCGGGATCAGCAGCCAGGACACCGTCCGCCCGGACCACAGCGAGACGGTGTCCAGCGCGGCGGCGAGGCGGCCGAGCCGCCCCGCGCCGGCGAGCCTGTCGCTCATCGCCGCGCGCTCACTTCTTGTCTTGCAGCGCCGCGTTGCCCATGTTGGTGTACAGGGCGTTGATCTTGGTCCAGTACGGCACGACGGTCTTCGCGAAGGTGCGCTGCGAGTCGAGCACCTCCTTGAAGAACGCGTCCTTCGCGGCGTGGCGATCGAGCACGATGTTGGTCGCCTTGATGAACGCCGGGAAGAAGTCGGCCGGCGTGTCGTGCACCTGCACTTGGGCTTCCGACTTCAGCTTCTCGAGGGCCCGGGCGTTGCGCGCCACGTTGAACACGTAGGTGTCGGCCACCGTCGCCATCGCCGCAGTGCGAAGGATCTCCTTGACCTCCGGGCTCTGCTTGTCGAACCAGCCCTTGTTGAAGATCACCTCGCCGACGTCGGTCGACTGGTGCAGCCCCTGCAGGTAGTAGTGCTTCCAGACCCGGTGCAGGCCGAGGTTGACGTCGTCGGCCGGGCCGATCCACTCTGCGGCGTCGATCACGCCGCGCTGCGCGGCCGGGACGATCTCGCCGCCGGGCATCGCCACCGCCGACACGCCCATCTCCTTGAAGATCTCGCCGGTGATCCCGGGCGGCGCGCGGTACTTCATCTTCTTGAAGTCCTCGACGCTGGAGATCGGCTGCTTGAACCAGCCGAGCGGGTCCGGGCCCATCGGCTGCAGCATCATGCCGACGACCTTGACCTTCAGCACATCGTTGTACAGCTTCTCGTACAGCGCCTGGCCGCCGCCCTCGGCGAGCCAGGCCATGTGCGACAACTGGTCGAGACCGGCGCCTGCGCCGGCCATCGGGTTCGCGAACAGGCCCGCCGCGGCGTGCTTGCCCGACCAGTAGTGGGTCCACGCGAATCCGCCTTCGACGATGCCCTTGTCGACCGCGTCGAGGATCTCGAACGCCGGCACCACCGCGCCGTCGGGGAGGATGTCCATCTTGATCTTGCCGCCGGTCATCTTGTCGACCCGCTCGGCGTAGCGCTTCATCAGCTCGAAGTAGATGCTCGCCGACGGCACGGCAGTCTGGATGCGGACCTTCTGCTGCGCCGATGCGCCGGCGGCGATCGTCAGGCCGGCGACGGCCAGCACGGTGCCGGCCAGTTTTCTGAACCAGGGTTTCATGTCTCCTCCACGCTGTTACGGGACGGTGGTCAGGTACGCCGGGTCGCCGGTTCCGCAGCGCGCGGCAACGCCCGGGGCACAGCGGAACCTATCACTGGCCGCGCGGCGGGGAGAACGGGCGTCCCGCCGTTGCGTTCCGGAAAATCGTCATTTGCATTCCGCTGGATTGAATCCTTCCGGGGGTTCCGATTCAATCCCCGTGATGGCGCGCAACCGGCGATCACGGTGCGCGCGAACGGCACGGATGCGGCAATGGACGAATACGACTACATCGTGGTGGGGGCGGGCTCGGCTGGCTGCGTGATGGCCGCGCGCCTGAGCGAAGGAGGGCGCCACCGCGTGCTGCTGCTCGAAGCGGGGCCCGAGGACCGCTATCCGTGGATCCACGTGCCGATCGGCTACGCCAAGACGATGTTCAACCCGGCGCTGAACTGGATGTTCCGCACCGATCCCGACCCGGGCATGAACCGGCGCGAGGTCTACTGGCCACGCGGCAAGACCCTGGGCGGCTCGAGCGCGATCAACGGGCTGATCTTCATCCGCGGCCAGGCCGAGGACTACGACGACTGGGCGGCGCAGGGCAACGAGATGTGGTCCTACCGCGAGGTGCTGCCATGGTTCAGGCGCCTCGAGCACAACACGCTCGGCGCCGACGAGTGGCGCGGCACCGGCGGACCGCTGTGGTCGTCGCACATCCGCGCTCGCCATCCGCTGATCGACGCGATCATCGCCGCCTGCGAGGAGATCGGCATCCCGCGCAATCCCGACTTCAACGGCGCGCGACAGGAGGGCGCCGGCTACTACCAGCTCACCACGCGCAACGGGTTTCGCTGCAGCACCGCGGTCGCCTACCTGCGCCCCGCGCGCAAGCGGCCGAACCTGCGCGTGCTGACACGCGCGCAGACCACGCGCATCCTGTTCGAGGGACGCCGCGCGGTCGGCGTCGAGTACCGGCCCGGCGCGCGCGCCGACCTTCGGGCGGCCGGGACCGCGAAGGCGTCGGGCGTCACGGTCGAGGCCGGCCCGCCGGTGCGGGTGCGCGCGAGGCGCGAGGTGATCCTGTGCGCCGGCGCGCTGCAATCGCCGCAGCTCCTTCAGCTCTCGGGCGTGGGGCCCGCCGCGCTGATGCAGTCGTTCGGGATCCCGGTGGTGCACGACCTGCCCGGCGTCGGCGAGAACCTGCAGGACCACCTGCAGGCGCGGGTGATGTTCCGCTGCAGCCGGCCGATCACGACCAACGACCAGCTCGCGTCGTGGTGGGGCAAGCTGCGCATCGGCATGGAGTACGTGTTGGCGCGCGGCGGGCCGATGGCCATCGGCATCAACCAGGGCGGGATCTTCGCGCGCACGCGCCCCGACCTGGACCGCCCCGACGTCCAGTTCCACGTCGCGACGCTTTCGTCCGACATGGCCGGCTCTCCGGTGCATGCGCATTCGGGCTTCACGATGTCGGTGTGCCAGTTGCGGCCCGAGTCGCGCGGGCGCGTGCGGATCCGGTCGACCGATCCGCTGCAGCCACCGTCGATGCAGGCGAACTACCTGTCGACTCCCACCGATCGCGCCACGGTCGTCGACGGCGTCAGGCTCGCGCGCCGGATCGCTGCAGCGCGCGCGCTCGCGCCATTCGTGTCGGGCGAGTACGCGCCCGGCGAGAAGGCGGCCAGCGACGACGCGCTGCTCGGGTTCGTGCGCGACCACGCCGGCACGATCTTCCACCCGAGCGGCACGTGCCGGATGGGCGGCGACGCGATGGCGGTCGTCGACCAGCAGCTGCGCGTGCGCGGCGTCGGCGGGCTGCGCGTCGTCGATTGCTCGATCATGCCGACGCTGGTCTCCGGGAACACCAACGTGCCGGTGGTGATGATCGCCGAGCGTGCCGCGGCGTTCGCGCTCGGCGACGCGGGCTGACGGGTTCAGCGACGCGGGCTGGCGGGTTCAGCGAGGCGGGCTGGCGGGTTCAGCGAGGCGGGCGTCGGCGGCGGCGCTGGCGATCGCGATGACGCCGGGCTCGATGCGCTCGGTGGCGATCGAAGACAAACCAAGGCGCACGCCGTGGCGACCGTCGCGGGCGCGCGCGAAGAACACGCTTCCGGGCTCGACCAGCGCGCCGTGGCGGCTGGCGGACTCGGCGAGCCGATCGGTATCGAGGTCGGGCGGCAACTGCGCCCACAGTGCCGAGCCGCCCCGCGGTGGCGTGTACGACCAGTCCGGCAGGTGGTGGTCGATCGCGGTCGCGAGCCGGCTCGCACGCTCGCGCCAGATGCCGCGCAGGCGGCGGGCCAGCGAATCGAGATGGCCCTCGGCGAGAAACAACGCCAGCGCGCGCTGGCCCGCGGTCGGCGGATGGCGCAGCATCAGCCGTCGCAGCCTGCGCAGCTCGGCGATCAGCTCGGTCGGGCCGACCACGCAGCCGAGCCGGATGCCGGGGGCCAGCGTCTTCGACAGGCTGCCGACGTAGACCACGCGGCCGGCGAGATCGAGGCTCTTGAGCGCCGGCGTCGGGGACCCTTCGTAGCTGGCCTCGGGTTCGAAGTCGTCCTCGATCAGCACGCAGTCGTTCGCCGATGCGAAGTCGATCAGCGCGCGCCGGCGCTCGATCGGCATGGTCACCGTCGTCGGACACTGGTGGCTGGGCGTCAGGTAAAGGTAGTCGCAGCCTGCGAGCCCATGGCCGATGCGCAGACCGTGCGCGTCGATCGGCAGCGGCCGCAGGCGCGCCCCGAAAAGCGCGAAGATGTTGCGCGCATCGGGGTAGCACGGATCCTCGATGCCGAACGTCGTGCCGCGGCCAACCAGCAGCGAGGCGACCAGGTACAACGCATGCTGGGCGCCCAGCGTGACCAGGATCTCGCTGTCGCGAGCCCAGACGCCGCGGCGCGGCAGCAGACGCGTGCGGATCTGTTCGACCAGCAGGGGATCGTCGCGGTCGACCTGGTCGACCAATGCCTCGCGCGCGTCGTGGCCGCGCAGTGCCCGATCGCAGCAGTCGCGCCATTCGGCGTGTGGGAACAGCGCCGGGTCGACCTGCCCGTAGACGAACGGGTAGCGGTAACGCTCCCAGTCGAGCGGCTTGGCCAGCGTGCGCTGTCGCCCCGGCTGAAGCCGGAAGCGCGCGCCCCAGACCGGCGCCGCGAGTTCGCCGAGCGCGACCATCGGATCGCTGCGGGGCCACGCGTCGCCGGCCGTCTCGCCGACGAAGAATCCGCTGCGCGGGCGGCTCTCCAGCAGGCCTTCGGCAACCAGACGCTCGAGCGCCGCGACCGCGGTGTTGCGGGCCACGCCGAGCTCGGCCGCGAGTTCTCGCGAAGACGGCAAGGCGCTGCCGGGGACCAGCACCCGTGCGCGGATCGCTGCGATGAGCATCCGGGCGATGCGGTCGGTCAGGCTGGGGCCGGCCGGTGTCTGTTCGAGCCGGCTTCTCCAGATCTGGCCCAGTGGGGTTCGCATGTCTGGACCTGTCGTCCCGTTGCCGAAGCGGTTAGTCTGCCGTATTGCCACGGAAAAATCCGAAGCAGTCACTGACATTGGAGGGAGCACATGGGTCACGCCGATCCGCGGCTGGACGTACAGCTGCAGCCGTTCTGGATGCCGTTCTCGCCGAACAAGGAGTTCAAGCAGGAGCCCCGGTTGTTCGCGCGCGCCGAGGGGATGTATTTCTATACGCCCGACGATCGCGCGGTGATCGACGCATCGGCCGGACTGTTCTGCGTCGCGGCCGGTCACTGCCGGCCGGAGATCTCCGAAGCGGTCTACCGGCAGCTGCAGACGCTCGACTACACGCCGCCGTTCCTGCGCGGCCACTCGAAGGCGTTCGAGCTCGCCGAGCGCATCGCCGAGTACACGCCGGCCGGGCTCAACCGCGTGTTCTTCACCAACTCGGGTTCCGAGTCGATCGACACCGCGATGAAGATCGCGCTGATGTACCACCGCGTGCGCGGCGAGCCGCAGCGGCAGATCTTCGTGTCGCGCGAGCGCGCGTATCACGGCGTCAACCTGGGCGGGGTTGCGCTGTCGGGGCTGGTCAACAATCGTCGCGCGTTCGGTGTCGGCCTGCCTGGCGTTTACCACATGCGCCACACGGCGCTGC
>Ga0209476_10002458_pt1 | contig 12428 bp, 9 predicted proteins | sample KloWWTrecipitate_FD_187179 | JGI IMG/M metagenome (GOLD analysis project Ga0209476, IMG submission 187179) | Active sludge microbial communities from Klosterneuburg, Austria, studying microevolution and ecology of nitrifiers - Klosterneuburg... | ecosystem: Engineered > WWTP > Aerobic digester >... | reverse complement strand
ATGAAGCGCAGGCGAAGAGCAAGGTGGTTGTGAGCGCAGACCCTGCCGAGTGTTCGTTCCAATTCAACCCTACCGGGACCGCCAAGTTCACAAGCTCCTGCGACATTGCCAAGCAGGTGCTGGCCGCAGCGTCGGTGAGCTACGACAACGTCGCATCCGCCCCCGGCACGCCGGCATCGATCAAGATCGGCGAGACCGTGATTGCGGGCTATTCGGCAAAGGGGATCAGCGCGGACGAGGCGAAGAAGAAGGATGCCGAATTCAAGAAGGCGGTGGCGGACACGCTCAAGGCCGACGGCTATCCGACCAGCGCCGATCCGGCCAGGATGGACAAGTTCATGATGGTCGTGATCCTGACCTACCTGGTGATCCTGGTGACCATGGTGTATGGCCCGATCGCCGCCATGCTGGTTGAACTGTTCCCGACCCGGATCCGGTATACGTCAATGAGCCTGCCCTACCATATCGGCAACGGATGGTTCGGGGGCCTGCTGCCGACGACCGCATTCGCCATCGTGGCGCAGACCGGCAATATGTACAACGGCTTGTGGTACCCGATCATCGTGGCCGGCATGACGCTGGTCATCGGAACCATCTTCATCAAGGAGACCAAGGACGTCGACATCTACGCCAAGGATTGACGTCGCGATCGGCGCCGGGGCACGCGCGGTGCCCTGCAAGACCCTGCCCGCATCATCTGCCGGCAGGGTTTTTTGTGCCGACCGGACACTTGCGGACCCAGCCTCGTGAAGATCGCACTGCTGTCGGACCTGCACGGCAACCTGGAGGCCTTGCAGGCATGCCTGCGCCATGCGTGCGGGCAGGGGGCTGGACGATTCGCGTTTCTCGGCGACCTGGTCGGATATGGCGCCGATCCCGGCGCGGTGCTGGACATCGTCCGCGCGCATGCGTCCTGCGGGGCGGTGGTTGTCCAGGGCAACCACGATGCCGCCATCCTGCATGCGGACCACACGCTGAGCAGCGACGCCCGCACGGCGATCGACTGGACGCGCGCCCGGCTGGCGCAGCCGCAGCGCGACTTTCTGGCCTCGCTGCCCCTGATCGTGCGTCAGGACGCAATCTGCTTCGTCCACAGCAGTGCGGATGCTCCGGCACGATGGACCTACGTGAGCGACGAGCGGATGGCGGAGCGCAGCCTGGCCGCTGCCGGCAGTACCTGGTGTTTTTCGGGCCACGTGCATGACCAGGTTCTCTATTACCGGGGCGCTGGCCAGGGCCTGATGGCGTTTCGGCCGGTCCCCGGAGCACCAATTCCGGTCGGCGCACATCGCCGCTGGCTGGCGCTGGTCGGCTCGAGCGGCCAACCCAGGGATGGCAATACCGCGGCGGCCTATGCGGTATTCGACATCGGGCGCAGGGAACTGGTCTTTTTTCGCGTGCCTTATGACCATGCGTGCGCGGCCGCCAAGGTGCGGGCTGCGGGCCTGCCGGAAGCACTGGCCTTGACCCTGGAACGTGGAGAATGAAGCGGAGGATGCGATGGCGATGGAGCTCAAGACCGGCTCGGAGATCGACGGTTTCACGATCGGCGAATGCATGCACGTCGGCGGCATGGGGTTCATCTACCGCGTCAGCGGGCCGGCCACCGGCTTTCCGATGATGATGAAGGTTCCGCGCCTTGGCCGGGCCGAACCCACCGAAGGGGTGGTCGGCTTCGAAGCCGAAGCCATGGTGCTGCCGACCCTGCGCGGCGCCCATGTGCCGCGCTTCGTGGCGGCCGGTGACCTCTCCAGGACCCCCTATCTGGTGACCGAATGGATCGAGGGATGTACATTCGAGCCGTTGGTGCAGCGCGCGCCCTTGCCGCCGGACGAGGTGGCACGTGTGGGCGCGGCACTTGCCGATGCGGTGGAATGCCTGCACCAGCAGGATGTGATCCATCTGGACATCAAGCCCGGCAATGCGATCCTGCGGCCGGACGGGCGCGTAGTGCTGATTGATTTCGGCCTATCGCACCATACCAGGTTGCCGGACCTGTTGGCCGAGGAGATGCGCCGCGCCATCGGTACTGCGCAATACATTTCTCCGGAGCAGGTGCTGGGCGTGCGCAGCGATCCGCGCAGCGACATTTTTTCCCTGGGCGTCGTGCTGTATGAACTGGCCACCGGAGAATTGCCGTTCGGTTCACCGCGCTCCATTACCGCCATGCGCGATCGGCTGTGGCTGGACCCGCGCCCGCCCAGGGCGTCGATCAAGGACTTCCCGCCCTGGCTGCAGGAAGTCATCCTGCGCTGCCTCGCCGTTCGCCCCGAGCAGCGGTACCCCACGGCAGCGCAACTTGCATTCGATCTGCGCAACCCGCAAGGCGTGCAGATCACCGCACGCGCAGAGAAAACGCGCCGCGTCGGCTTCATTTCCCATGTCCGGCGCTGGCTCTGGGCCTCGGGGCGCGAAGCGCAGACCGCCGTTGCGCCCGCGCAGCAATCGGCGTCGGCACCGATCGTGCTGGCTGCGGTCGACACGGCGCACCTCGACGATGATCTGCAGCAAGCCCTGCAGGGTGCTGTGCTGCGGGTGATCGGCCATGCGCCCGAGGCGCGCCTGAGCTGTGTCGCGGTCTTGACGGGAACGCCGGTGCAGGACGGCGACCGGCCGCAGGACACCGCATCCGGCATGCATCTGGACCACCTCGTGCGGCTGCGCCACTGGGCCAAGCCGATGAACCTGTCGCCCGAGCGCCTGTCGGTCCACGTGCTGGAGGGGTCGGATGCCGCCAAAGTGCTGATCGCCTATGCCCGTCAGAACCACGTCTCGCTGATCGTGATCGGTGCCGCGAACTACTCCGAGCCGCGGCTGGGTCTGGGCCGATCCATCACGACGGCGGTCGCGGAAGACGCACCGTGCAGCGTGTACGTGGTGCGCGCGTCCCGGCCGGTGCTAGCGCCCCAGGATTGACCGGTAGCGGCGGCGGCCCGGCGCGGCATCCGTCACGGCATGCGCGTGGCGGTGCGACCGCAGTCTGACAAGGGGATTGCTGTATGGTAGTCTCGGCCAACCACTACACCGTCAGGTCCGGGCGACGCCGCGCAGGATGCGACGATGCAGATTCCTGGCCAGCGTCAGGAAAAGATGAAGTACGCAAAGTCGCCGGCTGGCCAGCTCGCCTTTAACCAACGTTCCGCGTCATTGTCGGCCCGGCAGCGCACGGCGTTCATCCTGTTCGACGGCAAGCGCGAACTGGATGAAGTACTGGCCTCGACCGCAGGCATCGGCGTCTCTGAAGGCGACCTGCAGCACCTGATCGACCTCGGCTTTGTGACCGCCGTCGAAAGCGCGGCGGCCCACGAAGTCCAGCAACCCCCCCCGTCCGCCGAAGGCGCGGGCGAAGCCGCACCGTCGCAGCAGCAGCGCTACCAGATGGCATACCCGCTGGCAACGCAACTCACGGCCCAACTGGGTCTACGCGGATTCCGGCTGAATCTGGCGATAGAGGCGGCAACCAGCTACGAGAGCCTGGTCAAGCTGTATCCGAAGATCGCCGAAGCGGTCGGGCCGGAAAAGGCCCGGCCGCTTGCGCAGGCGCTCGGTCTCTGAGCCGCCATGCATCCTGCGATGCCAGGTCACGGCGTCGCACCCGCGCGCCGAGCGCCCTGGCGTGCTAGGATGCGACTTCTGAATTGCGCGTGGCGTGCATATCGGACATCGGTTGCGATAGCGGCGACAACGCGAGTTGTCCTTGCAGTCGGCGCAGCAAGGCCTGAATGCGTGGCAATTCGATGCGGCTGCCTGGTACCAGGGCCTTGAGCCAGAGATCGGGCGGGTGCAACTGGGGCAATACCTCGACCAATGTGCCGCTGCGCAGATGAGGGGCGACCAGATAGTCGGCGAGCACCGCAATTCCCTGACCGGCCAGCGTGGCCCGGCACAACGCCATTGCATCGTTGGTCTTGAGTCTGGGCAGGACCTCGACGCCCACCAGGCCTTGGGGGCCCAGGAATTCCCAGGGCAGGCCGGAGGTGGCAAACACCAGGCAGTCATGGTCGAGCAATTGCGCCGGCGTTTCCGGCATTGCGCGGCGCTCCAGGTATGCGGGTGACGCACACAGGCGGCGCTGGATGCGACATAGCGGATGGTCCTGCACCTGTCCGTACGACTCTGGCCGTGCGCCGATGGCAATGTCGAAGCCCTCTTCGGCCGGGTTGACGGCACCAGTCCCAACTGGCGTGCGGCCTGCGAGAAGCTGCCGGCTTCTGCGGTGGCAACAAATGCCCTGAGATTGTCCAGTGCGTCCATCATTCAACGCGATTTGCGGAAAGTAACGATCTGAATTGATGTATTGTTAGTCAATCCGACGCTGATTACTTTCGGGCTCAGCCACTTTGCGCGAACAGGCGCCTTGACCGATGCAATTACCCGATCCCGACTCCACTCGCAAGCCGTCACCGGCACCGTATCTGCGCATCGCCACCGAGGAGGCGTTTGCGCCGCCGGAGATGTTGGCCATCTACCGTCGCTTGCTCGGACGCACCGGAGTCGACCCTGGATTCGAAGGCCTGATGGGGTTCTACATGAGCAGCCCGAGCGAACGCGCGCAACACATCATGCGTTGCCTGCTGGACATGGATGACGTCCGGCTGGCGCACATGGATGCGACCGGTATCGACATGCAGGTGCTGGCGCTGACCTCGCCCGGTGTGCAGGTCATGGACAAGGCGCAGGCGGTTGCCTTCAGCATCGTGGCCAACGACTACCTGGCAGAGGCCATCGGGCGCCACCCTACACGGTTCGCCGGCATGATTGCCGTTGCTCCGCAGGATCCCCAGGCCGCTGCACGTGAGATCGAGCGCGGCGTGCGCGAACTGGGCATGCATGCGGTGGTCATCAATTCCCATACCCAGGGCGAATACCTGTCGGATCCGAAGTTCTGGGATATCTTCGCCGCCGCCGAGGCGTTGGATACGCCGATCTACCTGCATCCGAATTCGCTGCCAGCCAACATGATCGGCTCGTTCCAGGATTGTGGCCTGGACGGTGCCATCTACGGCTTCGGGGTCGAAACCGGACTGCATGCGCTGCGCATCATCACGGCCGGCGTGTTCGACCGTTTTCCCAAGCTGCGCATGATCATTGGCCACATGGGCGAGGCCTTGCCGTTCTGGGCTTACCGGTTGGACTACATGCACCGCGCCACGGTGCGCTCGCAGCGATATGACAGTGTCAAGCCACTGAAAAAGAAACCCAGCGACTATCTGCGCGAGCACTTCTACATCACCAACAGCGGCGTGGCCTGGGAGCAGGCCATCCGGTTCACGCAGGAGTTCATGGGACCCGAGCGGGTGCTGTATGCGATGGACTACCCTTACCAGTACGCGGTGGACGAGGTGATCGCACTCGATAACATGGCCATCAGCGATGCGCACAAACGCATGTTTTTCCAGACCAACGCGCAGGCGGTGTTCAAGATCGCCGAGCGCTGAGCAATGCAGCGCAATCATCTACCGAGAAGTCAGGGGACAGACAATATGCAGAAACCTTTGATCAAGACCGCCGCCGGCCTGCTGCTCGCCGCCTGTGCCTTGTTGTCGCAGGCACAAACCTGGCCGGCGCAGACGATCCGGGTCGTGGTTCCGTTCACGCCGGGCACCGGCATGGATACGATTGCGCGTACCGTTGCGCCGCGCCTGGCCGAGCGGCTGGGACAGCCCGTGGTGGTGCAGAACACGCCGGGTGCCAGCGGCAATATCGGTGCCGACAACGTGGCCAAGGCCCAGCCGGATGGCTACACGGTGCTGATGGGCGCCAACACCATGCTGATGGCTTCGCAGCTATACAAGAACGTGCCCTTTGGTCCGATCAAGGACTTTGCGCCGGTGTCGTTGGCCGCCTGGGGCACGCTGATGCTGGTGGCCAATCCCAAGACCGGCATCCAGTCGATGGCCGACCTGACTGCACGTTCCAAGGCCAAGCCCGGCTCGATCACCTTCGGTTCGCCCGGAGTGGGTACGCCGCACCACATGGCGATGGAGTTGTTCAAGGCCCAGACCGGTTTGTTCATGCTGCACGTGCCGTACCGGGGGTCCGCCGGTTATACCCAGGACATCCTGTCGGGCGAGATCATGGTCGGTTTCCTGCCGGTGCACGTGGCACAGAGTTTTGTCGCCGCCGGCAAGCTGACGGCGCTGGCGGTTGGCAGTCCCAAACGGCACCCGGTCGCGCCGACGGTTGCGACCTTCGAGGAACTTGGTGTCAAGGACGTTGACGTGGACCTCTGGTACGCCTTCTTCGCGCCGGCCAGGACACCGCCGGCCGTCGTGACGCGGCTCAATGCCGAGATCGCTGCCATTTTGAAGTTGCCAGAGGTGCGCGAGGTGCTTGGCAAGGCTGGCATGGACGCAGCGACGTCGACGCCGGCCGAGTTGGCCAGTCTGTCGGCCAAGGACTATCCACGCTGGGGTGCGGTGATCAAGCGCAACGGCATCACCGCCGAATAAGGGACGCGACAGATGGCAAGTGCGCCTGGTATCGCAAAGCTCCGGATTGCCGTCGTCGGTGGCGGCATCGCCGGCCTGGGGTTCGCATTGGCCCTGCACCAGCGTGGCCTGGCCTGCGACGTGTATGAAAGCGTGCCGCAGGTACGCGAATTGGGCGTCGGCATCACCTTGCTGCCGCACGCCATGCGCGAGTTGGCTGCGCTGGGCCTGCAGGCCGAACTCGAGGCGGCCGGTATCGAGAATCTGGAGAGCGTGTTCTTCAACCGTTTTGGCCAGTTTATCTACCGTGAGCCGCGCGGGCGCCATGCGGGTTATCCCATGCCCGAGGTCGGCATTCACCGCGGCAAGTTGCACCGCATCCTGTTCGACGCGGCCTGCCGGCAACTGGGCACCGATCGCATTCACACCAACCGCCGCTGTGTTGGAATGACCCAGGATGCTGACGGTGCCCATCTGTCGTTCGTACAAGGCAGCGACGGTACAGCACTGCCGCCAGTCGACTGCGACCTCGTGGTGGCCTGCGACGGCATCCACTCGGCGCTGCGCAAGCAGTTCTACCCCGACGAAAAATTGGCGTTCGCCGGCATCAACACCTGGCGCGGCGTGACCCGCCACGCGCCGATTCTGACCGGCAAGAGCTATATGCGTGTCGGGTCGATCAAGACCGGAAAGATGGTGATCTATCCGATCGTCGACAGCGTCGACGAGCAGGGCCGGCAACTGGTCAACTGGATGGCCGAGATCGAGGGCCAGGACCAGGCCATGAATGACTGGAACACCGGTGGCAAAGTCGACGATTTTCTGTCGATCTTTGCCGACTGGAAGTTCGACTGGCTCGACGTGCCGGCGCTGATCCGCAATGCCGATCAGGTGTTGCAGTATCCGATGGTAGACAAGGATCCGGTGGCGCAATGGACGTTCGGCCGCATCACGCTGATGGGCGATGCGGCGCATCCGATGTACCCGCGCGGGTCCAACGGCTCGGCCCAGGCCCTGATCGACGGGCGGGTCCTCGCGACGCAGCTGGCAACCCAGGGCGACCCGCTGGCGGCGTTGCGGGCCTACGAGGACCTGCGGCGCGAGACCACGGCGCGCATCGTGCGGACCAACCGCGAGTTGCCGCCGGATTTCATCAATATCCGGGTCGACGAACTCGCCGGGGACAAACCGTTCCGTCATATCGACGACGTGATCAGCCAGGCCGAGTTGCGCGAAATATCGGAGAACTACAAGCGGATCGCCGGATTCTCGCTGGAGTCGGCCAAGACCTGACGCCGTCCCTGGCGCCGATCGGTGACCGCGTGGCTCAGACTTGATCCAGGTCAGTGTTTGTCGTCTGCCGGGCCTTGAAAACGCATGGAAGTGCCTAAGCTGTTGGGCAACCCAAAGGATATTTCCATGCGTATCGACAAACTCACCACCAAATTCCAGGAAGCCCTGGGCGAGGCTCAGACCCTTGCGCTGGGCAATGACCACGCCTACATCGAACCGGCCCACGTGCTGGTGGCCATGTTGCGCCAGGACGATGGGCCCAAGGCGCTGCTGCAGCGCGCGGGTGCCAACGTTGGCGGCCTGCTGAACGCCGCCGAGGCGGCGATCAAGCGCCTGCCCCAGGTGCAGGGCCAGGAGCAGGTGCAGATTGGCCGTGACATGGTCAGCCTGCTGCAGGCGGCCGAGAAGGAATCGATCAAACGTGGCGACCAGTACGTGGCCGGCGAGTTGTTTCTGCTGGCGCTGACCGACAACAAGGGCGAGATCGGCAAGATCGCGCGTGAGAACGGACTGACCCGCAAGGCGCTGGAAACGGCCATCGAAGCGGTGCGCGGAGGCCAGAACGTTGACAGTGCCGATGCCGAGGACCAGCGCGAGTCGCTCAAGAAATACTGCATCGACCTGACCGAACGCGCCCGCATGGGCAAGCTCGACCCGGTGATCGGCCGTGATGACGAGATCCGCCGCGCAATCCAGGTGCTGCAGCGCCGCACCAAGAACAACCCGGTACTGATCGGCGAGCCCGGCGTCGGCAAGACCGCCATCGTCGAAGGGCTGGCCCAGCGCATCGTCGCAGGCGAAGTGCCCGAGTCGCTCAAGGGCAAACGGGTGCTGTCGCTTGACATGGCGGCATTGCTGGCCGGTGCCAAGTTCCGCGGCGAATTCGAGGAACGGCTGAAGAACGTGCTCAAGGACCTGGCCAAGGACGAAGGCCAGACCATCGTGTTCATCGACGAACTGCACACCATGGTCGGCGCCGGCAAGGCCGAAGGCGCGATGGACGCCGGCAACATGCTCAAGCCGGCGCTGGCGCGGGGTGAGCTGCACTGCGTGGGCGCTACCACGCTGGACGAGTACCGCAAGTACATCGAGAAGGATGCCGCGCTCGAGCGCCGGTTCCAGAAAATACTGGTCGGCGAGCCTTCGGTCGAGGCGACCATCGCCATCCTGCGTGGACTGCAGGAGAAGTACGAGGTCCACCATGGCGTGGACATCACCGATCCGGCCATTGTCGCTGCGGCCGAACTCAGCCACCGCTACATCACCGACCGTTTTCTGCCCGACAAGGCGATCGACCTGATCGACGAGGCTGCGGCCAAGATCAAGATCGAGATCGACTCCAAGCCCGAGGTCATGGACAAGCTTGACCGGCGGCTGATCCAGTTGCAGATCGAGCGCGAGGCAGTGCGGCGCGAGAAGGACGAGGCCTCGCAGAAGCGTTTCGACCTGATCGAGGTCGAGATCGAGAAGCTGCAGAAAGAAATCGCCGACATGGACGAAATCTGGAAAGCGGAGAAGGCGCAGGCCCAGGGTAGCGCGCATGTGCGCGAGGACATCGACAAGCTGCGCCAGCAGATCGAGGAGCTGACGCGCAAGGGTGACTACAACAAGGTCGCAGAGTTGCAGTACGGCCGCTTGCCCGAACTCGAGCGCCAACTCAAGGAAGCCCAGGACAAGGAATCGAACAAAGGCAAGTCCGAAGGCCAGGCGCCCCGCCTGCTGCGCACGCAGGTTGGGGCCGAAGAGATCGCCGAGGTGGTGGCCCGTGCCACCGGCATTCCGGTGTCCAAGCTGATGCAGGGCGAGCGTGAGAAGCTGCTGCAGATGGAAGACAAGCTGCACCAGCGGGTGGTCGGGCAGGGCGAGGCCATCACCGCGGTGGCCAATGCGATCCGGCGTTCGCGTGCTGGCCTGGGCGACCCGAACCGCCCGACCGGCTCCTTCCTGTTCCTGGGCCCGACGGGCGTAGGCAAGACCGAGTTGTGCAAGGCCCTTGCGAACTTCATGTTCGATTCGGAAGACCACCTGATCCGCGTCGACATGAGCGAATTCATGGAGAAGCACTCGGTGGCGCGCCTGATCGGCGCACCTCCGGGCTACGTAGGCTACGACGAGGGTGGCTACCTGACCGAAGCCGTACGGCGCAAGCCTTACAGCGTGTTGCTGCTCGACGAGGTCGAGAAGGCGCACCCGGATGTGTTCAACGTATTGCTGCAGGTGCTCGACGATGGCCGCCTGACCGATGGCCAGGGCCGGACCGTGGATTTCAAGAACACCGTGATCGTGATGACCAGCAATATCGGTTCGCAGATCATCCAGAACATGGTCGGGCAGGACTACGAGGACATCAAGGACGCGGTGACCGGCGAGTTGAAGAACTACTTCCGCCCCGAGTTCCTGAACCGGATCGACGAGACCGTGGTGTTCCATGCGCTCGACGCGAAGAACATCGAGGCAATTGCGGCAATCCAGATCCAGGTGCTGGAGCAACGCCTGTCCAAGATGGACCTGACGCTGCAGGTGTCGCCGGCGGCGCTGGCCGAACTGGCCAAGGTCGGTTTCGACCCGCTGTTCGGTGCCCGCCCGCTCAAGCGCGCGATCCAGCAACGGATCGAGAATCCGCTGTCCAAGTTGCTGCTCGAGGGCAAGTTCCTGCCCAAGGCGGTGATCAAGGTCGACGTCGATCCGATCCAGGCGCCGGGGCAGTTCAGTTTCTCTGCAGGAGCTGCCGGCTGATGTTGCTGGCGGCGGACCTGCCAACGGTCATCCTGGGGGTGGCCGCACCGCTGGCGGGCAATGGCGATGCCACTTCAAGGCCGTCAAGGTCAGCAGGCAAAAGCCGGCGCCGGTAAGGAAGGTGGCGGCAGCGCCCCAGCGGTCCCACAACAGCCCGGCCAACACGCTGGCAAATAACATCGCCGCACCGCTGACCAGGTTGAAGAATCCGTAGGCGGTGCCGCGCAGATCGGCGGGCGCGGTATCGGCCACCATCGTCGCCAGCAGGCCCTGTGTCATCCCCATATGGATGCCCCACAGGCCGACGCCGAGCAGTACCGTCCACAGGCACGGATGCAGGGCCAGCACCAGGTCGGCCAGCAGCAGGACCAGCACACCAAACGTCAGCAGAATCCGGTGCGAGACGCGGTCGGACAACTTCCCGAACGGATAGGCGCTGGCGGCGTAGACGATGTTCATCGCCACCATCACCAGCGGCACCAGCGCCAGGGCGATGCCGCTTTGCTCGGCGCGCAGCACCAGAAAGGCCTCGCTGAAACGCGCCAGCGTAAACAAGGCCCCAATCACCACCACCCACCAATAGCTGGCGGGCAGCCGGCGCAACATATCGCGCCGTATCGGATTTTTCCGCGCTGCGACCTGCTGCTCTGGTGTGCGTGCCGGCTCCTTCAGCCCGAGCCAGAGCAGCGTCACGGCCAATGCCCCGGGTATCACGGCGACCCAGAATACGGCGCGAAAATCATCGGCCCATAACAACATCAGGCCCACTGCGAGCAAAGGACCGAGGAACGCGCCGACGGTGTCCAGCGACTGGCGCAAGCCGAACGCGGCACCGCGCAGCTGCGGCGGCGCGATGTCGGCTACCAGGGCGTCACGCGGCGCGCCGCGGATGCCTTTGCCGACCCGATCGATCAGCCGCGCCGTCACCAGCAGGCCGATGCCGGGTGCAATGGCGAACATGGGTTTGCTCAGCGCGCCTAATCCATATCCCAGCACCGCCAGGCCCTTGCGCCGTCCGAGGTAGTCACTCAGTGCGCCGGAGAAGACCTTGACGATCAGTGCGGTCGACTCCGCCAGGCCTTCGATCAGGCCAACCGCGAGCACGCTGGTGCCCAGTGCCGTGACCATGAATAGCGGCAGCAGGCTATGGATCATCTCGGACGAGACGTCCATCAACAGGCTGACCAGGCCCAGGACCCAGATGCCGGCTGGCAACTGGCGCAGGGACGGGGAGGGTGGTGGGGTCATCGCAAAAGCTTGGCCAGGCAGAAGGCCGCGGCGCACCGCATCGCATCGCATCGCATCGCATCGCATTGTCGCATCGGTATTGCCTTCATTGCGCCAAAAACTGGCGCATTGGCGACGAAGATGCGCGCCTGCCATGGCCTGCATTGGTCCGGTTGTGATTACCATTGCGCCATGAGTTCCACCACCCTCGACGCCGCGCCGCCGGTCGCCTTGCGCCAGGACGCCGCCATCATTGCCATGGTCGGGCTTGCGCATGCCTCATCGCATTTCTCGCACCTGCTGCTGCCGCTGATGTTTCCGGTTTTCATGACCGAGTTCAAGCTCAGCTATTCCGAGCTGGGCTTGCTGATGTCGGTGTTCTTCGTCGTGTCGGGCATGGGCCAGGCCAGTGGCGGCTTTCTGGTCGACCGCATCGGCGCCCGGCCGGTGTTGTTCGGTTCCCTGGCCTTGTTCGTGCTGGCCTGTGTCGCGGCCGCCAATGCGCACGGTTATCCCGCGTTGATGCTGGTGGCGGTGCTTGCAGGTCTGGGCAACTCGCCGTTCCATCCGGTGGACTTCACGATCATGAACCAGCGTGTGTCGCCGGCGCGGCTGGGCTACGCATTCAGCGTGCATGGCGTCACCGGAAACCTGGGCTGGGCCGTGGCGCCGGTCTTCTTTGCCACCATCAGCGGCCTGGCCAACTGGCGCGTGGCGTATTGGTCAGCCGCCGGCATGTAT
>Ga0209476_10002457_pt1 | contig 12428 bp, 7 predicted proteins | sample KloWWTrecipitate_FD_187179 | JGI IMG/M metagenome (GOLD analysis project Ga0209476, IMG submission 187179) | Active sludge microbial communities from Klosterneuburg, Austria, studying microevolution and ecology of nitrifiers - Klosterneuburg... | ecosystem: Engineered > WWTP > Aerobic digester >... | reverse complement strand
TCGAGGCGGCGGTCGTGGCCATCCCCGACGAGAAGTGGCAGGAGCGGCCGTTGGCGTCGGTCGTGCTGCGCGAGGGGGCGACGACGACCCCGGAGGAGCTGCGCGAGTTCCTGTCCGAGCACTTCGCCAAGTGGCAGTTGCCGGATGCCTGGGCCTTCATCGAGGCGGTGCCGAGGACCAGCGTCGGCAAGTTCGACAAAAAGGTGCTGCGCAAGCAATACGGCGACGGCGAGTTGGACGTCGTGCTCTGGGCCCCCTGAGCCATCTCATGCAGCGCAATCCACCGCAACGCGCCGACAGCGATCAGATTGCGGTGACGAGGGCGTTCGAGATGTTGTTGTTGACGTTCGAGTCGCCGGCGGAGGAAGTGTAGATGGTGGCCGTGACGTTGTTCTGGGTGTTGGTGGCCACATCCGCCAGCCGCTGGACGGTGAAGTTCAACACTGTGGACGGTTGGTTCGCCGAGGCCCCCGGGTACGTGTAGTTCAGGATGACGAATGAGCCAGTCGTCGACTCAACTACCCAGGCCGCTGGTGGGGTGATCGTGAAGGTGGACCAATCAAGAACTTGATCCTTGGCGATGCGCACCCTGACCGGACCTGTCGCCGAGCCACCCGCGACCTCGGTCAGTTGCAGGGTGCCGCTTGCCGTTGCATCTACAGGGAGTTGGGCGGGCGTGATGCCCAGCGCCACGGTGAAGTCGGGTGCCGGGATCGTGAAGGTCGCCGCCCTGGTGTCGCTGTTGTTGAGGAAGTTGCACTCCCCACCGGACTCGTCCTCGACATGGACGTTGATGGTGTGGGTGCCGGCAGTCGCTCCCGAGCTCCACGTGAACGGGGCCGAGAAGGTGAACGAGCCTCCCTCGGGCACGGGTTCGTTCGTCGTGGGGTACTCCCAGTAGTGCTTGCCCACGATCACGCCCAAGTAGTTGATCTCCACTGCGGACGTCGTGCAGGTGTCGGGATCAGGGGCTGTGCACGAGTAGGTGTAGTCGGAGGTCACCGGCATGCTGACGTAGATGGCCTTCGTCGGATCTTGGGGGCCCCCGACGTTGGTGACGGTGATGGTTGCCGTGAAGGGTGAGGGGCCTGTGAACGTGTATTGGGACAGTGCCAGCGACGGCGTGAAGTCAGGGCAGCCCGAGGCAGATGCCCAAGGAGCCGCTGCCCCAGCGAGGACCGCAGGCACCGTCCACGCGGTGCCGGCCATCAGCGTGCGTCTTTGCACGATTGATTTCGTGTGCGCATCCGTTGCTCGGTGCATGATCTCGTCTGCTCCCCATCTCCGATGGCCGAGAACTCTCGGCCATTGCGTCCCTCAGCCGAGTGGAGAATAACGAGAGTGTATGGACTTCGTAAAGGTCTCGTAAGGGACTTGGTCAAGACGGGCGCTCGGTCAGGGGTCGTCGACGCAAGGACCCATCCGCAACCCAGGCGGATGGAAGGCTACGGGGCATGAACCCGCTCAAGGACGTGACCGGCGCGTGGACCGGCACTGCCAGCTTCCGGATGATGCCGACCGACGAATTCGCCGAAGGGGCCGCGACGGCCTCGTCGGACTCGGAGGCGGCGGGGTGGGGGTGGTCGCTCCGCTACACGTGGGTGCACGCCGAGGATGGCGAGCAGTCCGGTCTGTTGCTCGTGGCCTCGCCGACGGACGATGGCGCGATCACGGCCGCGTGGATCGACTCGTGGCACCAGAAGCCCTACCTCCAAGCCTTCACCGGCACCTTCACCGAGGGCGTGGTCGACGTGTCGGCCGAATACGCACCGGGCTGGGTGTGGCGGATCGTCGTCGGACCCGAGGGCGACGGACTGCGCATGGTGATGCACAACGCCGTGCCCGAGGGTCACGGTGATTTCGCCGGGTCCTATCCGGTCATGGAGTTCGCGTTGGCTCGGAGCAGAGGCTGAGCCCGAGCCGGAGCAACTCGGGTGCCTCGGGCCGACCGTCGAGGAGCCGGTTGTTGCGTCTGGTCACCTGCCACCCTTCGGCGGTGCGCGCGAACTCCCAGCGATTCGTGCTCGTCCGCCAGAGGCGGTGCGCGTCCTGGTCCTGCTCTCGCACGGCCACCTGCGAGTAATTGGTCACCACCGCATGATCGCCGTCGATGACGATGTGCGGCACGCCCATGAGGTGCGCGACCCCGCCGGCGATGAGGCCCTGATGGAAGTCGCTGGACACCATGTCTCGCAACGCCTTTCGCCCCTCGAGGAGGACCGGGTCGACGTCGTAGAGCCCGTCCTCCGTCCAGATCTCAGCGGTGGCATCTGCCTCTCCGCTGTCCACGGCCAGGCCATAAGACGCGACGATCCGCCAGAGGGTCAAGTGGTCCTCGGCGAGGCGCATTCGCTCCTCGACCCCGGCCAGCCGGGTCTCCAGCGCGGCCATGCGGTCAGCGTCCACGGTCGTCATCGATCCTCTCGGGTTGCCGGGGGTGCTCAGGTTTGCGACCCTAGAGGACAGAGTCGCAGGGCGACTCCCGGACGAGGGGTGCCGTACCCGGTCAGCGCAAAGACGGCCCGGAGGCATCTGTCATGGCTTGGCTCGTTCTCGTTTTGTCCGGCGTCCTCGAAGCAGTCTGGGCCACCGCGCTCGGCCGCTCCGAGGGCTTCACCAAACTCGCCCCGTCGGTCGTCTTCGGCATCGCCTTGGTCGCCAGCATGGGCGGCCTCGCCTGGGCGATGCGCACCCTCCCGATCGGGACCTCGTATGCCGTGTGGGTCGGCATCGGTGCCGCCCTCACCGTGACCTACGCGATGGTCACCGGCACCGAGCCCTTCTCACTCCTCAAGGCCGGCTTGATCGTCGTGCTCATCGGCTGTGTCATCGGCCTGAAACTCGCCCACTGACCAAGGCGCGTTGACCCCGGGGCCGGCTCACGGCATACACGTTCGTTGCCTTTGGGGCGGAAAGCCCCACTTTGGAACGCGAACTAGCGTCCCAGAGTGGGGCCTTCCGGCATTGGGCGGGAAACTCAGGCGCGGGCGGCTCGGTCCGTCAGGGAGGCGGGTGGGTTGAAGCGCTCGCCGTAACGCTCCGCCAACTCGTTGGCGCGGGCCACGAAGCCCGCGACGCCACCGGGATAGCCCTCGACGTATTGGACGACACCGCCCGTCCAAGCGGGGAAGCCGATGCCCATGATCGAGCCGATGTTGGCGTCGGCGGTCGAGCGCAGGACGCCCTCGTCGAAGCACTTCACCGTCTCGAGGGCCTCGGCGAAGAGCATCCGCTCCTTCATGTCCTCGAACGGGATCTCAGCGCCACCAGCCTCCGAGCCACCGAAGCGCTCGCCGAGCCCGGACCACAGCCCGGTGCGCTTGCCGTCGGCGTATTCGTAGAAGCCGGCACCGCGCAGCCTTCCCGGGCGCCCCTCCTCGATCATTGCGCTGACGACCTCGGTCGCGGGGTGGGCCTTGAGGTCCTCGCCGGCAGCCTCGGCCGCAGCACGTGTCTCGCCCTGGATCTTGGCCATGAGCTCCATGTTGAGCTCGTCGCACAGTTGGAGCGGCGCCGCGGGGTAGCCCGCCTGCAGCCCGGCCTGCTCGATCGATGCCGGAGCCACGCCCTCGCCGACCATCGCCAGCGCTTCGTTGATGAAGGTGCCGATGACCCGAGAGGTGAAGAACCCCCGTGAGTCGTTGACGACGATCGGCGTCTTCTTGATCTGCTGCGCGAGGTCGAAGGCCTTGGCCAGCACCTCGTCGCTCGTCTCCTTGCCCGCAATGATCTCGAGCAGCGGCATCTTGTCGACAGGGGAGAAGAAGTGCAGGCCGATGAAGTTCTCCGGCCGCTTCACGCCCGCCGCGAGGCCCGTGATCGGCAGCGTCGAGGTGTTGGACCCGAGCACCGTGTCCGCACCCACGACGTCCTCGATCTCCTGGAAGACCTTGTGCTTGAGCTCGGTGTTCTCGAAGACCGCTTCGATGATCAGGTCGACGCCCGCGAGATCGTCGACCGAGGCCGTCGGCGTGATCTTGGCGAGCAGGGCGTCACCGGCCTCCTGAGTCATGCGGCCACGGCCAATTGCCTTCTCCACCAACGAGACTGAGTAGCCCTTGCCCTTCTCCGCGGCCTCCTGAGAGATGTCCTTGAGGACCACGTCGATGCCCGCCTTGGCGCAGACGTAGGCGATGCCGGCGCCCATCATCCCGGCTCCCAGCACGCCCACCTTTTGAGCCTTGTATGCCGGGATGCCGGCCGGCCGTGAACCCCCACCGTTGATGGTGGCCAGGTCGAAGAAGAACGCCTGGATCATGTTCTTGCTGACCTGGCCGGTGAGGAGGGAGACGAACCAACGCGTCTCGATATCGAACGCCGTGTCGATGTCCACCTGGGTGGACTCGACGGCAGCGGACAGGATCGCCTTGGGGGCAGGCATGTTCGCGCCCTTGAGCTGCTTGCGCAGGTTGGCCGGGAAGGCCGGGAGGTTGGCCGCGAAGGCGGGGTTCGACGGGGTGCCGCCGGGGACCTTGTAGCCCTTGCGGTCCCACGGCTGCGTCGCCGCGTCGGTGGCCTTCTCCGGGGTGTCGGTGCTGGCCATGATCCACGCCTTGGCGGCGGGCACGAGCTCCTCAACCGAACCCACGACCTCGTCGACGAGGCCGACCTCCTTGGCCTCGGTCGGCCGGAAGCGCTTGCCCGTGCTGAGCACCTTGAGGAAGGCATCGAGGATGCCGAACATCCGGACGGTGCGGACCACCCCGCCGCCGCCGGGGAGGAGGCCGAGGGTGACCTCGGGGAGGCCGACCTCGGCACCGCGGACGTCGGCGAGGATCCGGTGGTGGGCGGCCAGGGCGATCTCGAGTCCGCCGCCGAGGGCGGCACCGTTGATCGCGGCGACGACGGGCACGCCGAGGGTTTCCAGGGCCCGCAGTTGCTTCTTTATGCCGTTGACATTGGCCGTGAGGCGGGCGGCGTCGTCGGGCCCGGTCTTCATCATGTCCTTGAGGTCGCCACCGGCGAAGAAGGTCTTCTTCGCCGACGTGATGACCACGCCCTTGATCGAGTCCTTCTCGGCCTGGAGGCGCTCGACCGCAGCAGCCATGGACGCGCCGTAGTCGTTGTTCATCGTGTTCGCCGACTGGTTCGGGTCGTCCATGGTCAGGGTGACGATCCCGTCAGGGTCTTGGTCCCACCGGATGGTGTTCGTGAAGTCGCTCATGATGTCTGGTCTGTCCTTGTCGAAAGTCGTGGCAGCCGAAAGTCGTTGTGGCAGTGAGTCGCTGGGTGGTCAGACGCGCTCGATGAGCGTGGCCACGCCCATCCCGCCGCCGATGCAGAGGGTGACGACCGCGCGACGCAGGTCGCGACGCTCCAACTCGTCGACCATGGTGCCGAGAACGATCGCCCCGGTCGCGCCCAAGGGGTGGCCCATCGCGATCGCGCCACCGTTGACGTTGAGCACTTCGTCGGGGATCTCCATGTCCTTCTGATACTTCAGGACGACGGAGGCAAAGGCCTCGTTGATCTCCCACAGGTCGATGTCCGCCGGGGTCAGGCCGGCCGTCTTGAGCAGCTTGCGCGTGGCCGGCGTGGGCCCGGTGAGCATGATCGTCGGGTCAGCCCCGCTGGTGGCGGTGGCCACGATCCGTGCGCGGGGCTTGAGCCCCAGCTCGGCGCCGACCTCGCCTGAACCCACGAGCATGAGGGCAGCGCCATCGACGATGCCCGAGGAGTTCGCCGGGGTGTGGACGTGGTTGATCCGCTCGACCTGGTGATACTTCTGCAGCGCCACGGCATTGAAGCCGCCGGCCTCACCCATCCCGGCAAAGGACGGGTTCAGAGCGCCGAGCGACTCCACGGTCGAGTCGGGGCGCATGTGCTCGTCATGGTCGAGGACCACGACACCGTTGATGTCCTTGACCGGCACGATCGACCCGGCGAACCGGCCCTCATCCCACGCCTGCTTGGCCAACCGTTGGGAGCGCACGGCATACGTGTCGACGTCGGTGCGGGAGAAGCCCTCCAAGGTGGCGATGAGGTCGGCGCCCACGCCCTGCGGGACGAAGTAGGTGTCGTAGTTCGTCGCGGGGTCGAGTGCCCACGCGCCTCCGTCGGAGCCCATCGGCACGCGTGACATCGACTCGACGCCACCGGCGAGGACGAGCGAGTCCCAGCCGGACCGGACCTTTTGAGCGGCGGTGTTGACCGCCTCGAGTCCGCTCGCGCAGAAGCGGTTGAGCTGGACCCCGCCCACCGTGTCCGGCAGTCCAGCGGCAATGGCCGCGGTGCGGGGGAGGACGGCACCCTGGTCGCCGACGGGGGAGACGATGCCCATGACGAGGTCGTCGATCCGGTCGGTGTCCAGGCCCGGGTTGCGCTCGCGGAGAGCGTCGACGAGGCCGACGACGAGGTCGATCGGCTTGGTCCCATGGAGTGAGCCCTTGCGCCCCCGCCCGCGGGGGGTCCGGACGTGGTCATAGATGAATGCCTCGGTCATGGGGCCATCCTCTCCCGATCACCTGAGATCGCGACGCACGATCCCGCCGTCATTACTCGCGAGTTACCCAGATCACATGGAAGTCTCGGGACGTGCAGAAGTTCACCCGGATCGCCGTCGTCAACCGGGGTGAGTCCGCGATGCGGCTCATCCACGCCGTCCGTGACCTCAACGCGGCCTCCGCGGCCCCGGGAGGAGACGGACATCGCATCGAGGTGATCGCACTCCACACGGAGGCCGAGCGGCACGCGATGTTCGTGCGGGAGGCGGACACGGCATACGACCTCGGTCCCGCCGCGAACCGGCCCTATCTCGACCATGCCCTGCTGGAGCGGGCTCTCACCGAGACCGGCGCCGAAGCCGCGTGGGTCGGATGGGGGTTCGTCGCCGAGGACGCCGGCTTCGCCGACCTCTGCGGTCGCATTGGCGTCACCTTCATCGGCCCCAGCGGCGAAGCCATGCGCAGGCTGGGCGACAAGATCGGCTCCAAGCTCATCGCCGAGGAAGTCGGAGTGCCGGTCGCGCCGTGGAGTCGCGGTGGTGTGGACACCCTCGAGCAGGCGCTCGCGGTGGCCAACGATCTGGGCTACCCGCTCATGCTCAAGGCCACCGCCGGTGGCGGGGGACGCGGGATCCGCAAGGTCACCAATGACGACGAGCTCACCGCGGCCTACCAGTTGACGCGTGACGAGGCCCAGCGGGCCTTCGGTTCTGGTGTCGTCTTCCTCGAGAGCCTCGTGACCGGTGCTCGGCACGTCGAGGTCCAGGTCATCGCCGATGGTCAGGGCACGGCATGGGCCATCGGGGTCCGCGACTGCTCCGTGCAGCGACGCAACCAGAAGGTCATCGAGGAGTCCTCCTCGCCGGTCATGACGGCTGAGCAAGCGCAGGTGCTCAAGGACAGTGCCGAGCGGCTCGCCATCGCGGTGGGGTATGCCGGGGCCGGGACCGTCGAGTTCCTCTTCCAGCCGCAGGACGGCACGTTTGCCTTCCTCGAGGTCAACACCCGGCTCCAGGTCGAGCACCCGATCACCGAAGAGGTCACCGGCACCGACCTGGTCAAGCTGCAGATCCACGTCGCCCAGGGCGGACGGCTCGAGGGAGAGCGGCCCCGCGAGCACGGGCACGCGGTCGAGGCACGGCTCAATGCCGAGGACCCGGACCGCGATTTCGCGCCGAGCCCGGGACACATCTCCCTGCTCGAGCTGCCCGCCGGCCCGGGGATCCGCGTGGACACCGGTGTGGGAGAAGGGGATTCGATCCCCGCCGACTTCGACTCGATGATCGCCAAGATCATCGCGTGGGGTGCCACACGCGAGGAGGCGCTGGCCCGCCTCCGCCGCGCGATGGAGGAGACGACCGTCGTCATCGACGGCGGCTCGACGAACAAGTCCTTCATCCTCGATCTGCTCGACCAGCCCGAGGTCATCGACGGCAGCGCCGACACCGGCTGGATCGACCGGGTCCGCGGCGAGGGGCGGCTGGTCTCGCATCGGCACTCGGGCGTGGCGCTGGTGTCAGCAGGCATCGAGGCCTATCTCGATGAGGAGGAGCTCGAGCGGACCCGACTCCTCGAGACCGCCCGGGGCGGGCGCCCACAGGTCCAGCACCGCGTGGGCCAGGGGGTCGACCTCAAGCTGCGCGGCACGGCATACAAGGTCCATGTCCTGCGGATCGGGCCGCACCGTTTCCGCGTCTCCATCACCGGTGGTGGCGAGGCCAAGGTCGATGTCGACATCGAGCGACTCTCCGACTACGCCAGCAGGCTCCGCGTCGGCGGGCGCACCCATCGCCTCGTGACGGCCACCCATGGGCCGACCCAACTCGTCGAGGTCGACGGCGTGACCCATCGCGTCTCGCGGGACGAGGGGGGCGTGTTGCGTTCTCCTGCACCGGCTCTCGTCGTCGCCACCCCGGTGGAGGCCGGCGCCGAGATCGCCGAGGGTGCACCGGCGATCGTCCTCGAGTCGATGAAGATGGAGACCGTGCTGCCCGCGCCGTTTGCAGGCGTCGTGCGCGAGGTGCTCGTCGCAGCCGGTCACCAGGTGGAGACCGGAGCACCACTCATGCGCATCGACCCGGTGGCCGAAGACGAGGGGGGCAATTCCGTCGCGGCTCCAGCGGCGACCGCCGCGCTCGTCGACCTCGACCTGCCGGCGAGCAACGGAGAGGCCTCGGGCATCGTGCGCGACCGGGCCGACCTGGAAGCCATGCTCCTCGGCTATGACATCGACCCGGCCGACGAGGGCGCGACGCTCCAGCGCTACCTGCACGAGCGCGAGGGCCAGTCACTCAGTGCGGGCGAGGTCGACCTCCTCGAGGTCTTCGCGGACTTCGCCGAACTCTCTCGCAACCGTCCTGTCGGCGCCGATGAGCAGGTGGAGAACCGCGTCCATTCGCCGCGCGAGCACTTCCACACCTACCTGCAGAGTCTCGACGCTGATCGCGGCGGGATGCCCGAGGCCTTCCGCACCAAGATCGCTCGGGTCGTTGCCCATTACGAGGTGACCTCCCTCGATCGCACTGCTGAGCTGGAAGAGGCGGTCTTCCGCGTCTTCCTCGCGCAACAGCGCTCAGCGCCTGACGTCTCGCTCGCGACCAGCCTGCTCCGCGAATGGATCACTGAGCCGCCACCGTCCGGCGCACTCGGTGATCGCGCCAGAGACGTCCTCGATCGTCTGATCCTCGCTGCCCAATTGAGATTCCCCGTCGTCGGTGATCTGGCGCGCAGCGTGCGCTTCCGGTGGTTCGACCAGCCGCTCGTCGACGAGAACAGGACGGCTGTCCTCGAGCGCGTGGGGCCTGAGATCGAGGAGTTGGCGGCACTCCCCGCGAGCGCGGCGCGGTCGGCGCGCCTCGACGCCCTGGCCCAGATCCCGGAGCGCATCGTTGCCTTCCTCGGCGCCCGCCTCGAGCAGGGGGTCCCGGCGACCGAGCCGATGCTGGCCGTCCTCATCAAGCGCCACTACCACGAGCACGAGATCTCAGAGATTCCCGAGTATGCCGTGCACGGGCGACCGTTTGCGGGTGCGGATTACGTCCTCGACGGGCGCCCCTCGCACCTGGTGACGACGGTGGCCGACATCGATGAGATCGTCCCGGGCTCCACGCTGGCCGACGATCTCGCCGACCTCATCGCAGCCCGCCCAGTCGGCTCAGAGGGCGTCATCGACCTCTACCTGCGCTGGCCCGATGCTCCCGAGGACGATGACGAAGCCTCCGCGACCCTCGCGCAGCGGTTCGCAGCGCTCCCGGTGGCCCACGAGATCCGACGGATCGCGATCGGGGTCGTCGCTGGTGGTGGGCGCGAGGTCGGCTACTTCACGCTTCGTCCCGCCGGGGACGGCACGCTGTTCGAGGACCTCTTGGTCCGCAACGTGCACCCGATGGTCGGTCGGCGACTCTCCCTGTGGCGCCTCCGGGACTTCGACCTCACCCGGCTCGACGGCCCGACGGACGTCCTGCTCCTCCAGGGCAAGGCCAAGGACAACCCGGCCGACGAGCGACTCTTCGCCCTCGCCCAGGTCCGCCAGTTCAGCGTCGTCCGCGACGACACGGGCCGGGTCACCTCGCTCCCGCACCTCGAGCGCGCGATCGCCAACTGCCTCGAGGGCATCCGCCGCACCCGAGCCGCGCGAGGTGCTGCTGGGGCGCGCCTCGACATGAACCATGTCTGGCTGCACATCTGGCCGCCGATCTCTGCTGATCTCGACCAACTCACTGCCCTCGCCGGACGCATCGCCCCGCTGACCGCCGGGGCCGGGATCGAGGAGTTGCGCATCGAGGGCCGCCTCATCGTCGATGACGACACGGTGACTCCGATGGTCGCGAAGTTCTCCTCACAGCCGGGCAGTGGCATCGTCACGAGCATCGAGGCACCCGCCACCGACCGACTGGCTCCCCTCGACAGCTATTCGGAGAAGGTCGTCCGCGCCCGACGCCGCGGGCTCGTCTATCCCTACGAACTCGTCTCGATGATCGCGGGCTCCGGGGGCAGTGCCGTCGAGCACGACCTCGACGAGAGCGGTCGGCTCGTCCCGGTGGATCGCCCCTACGGCCTCAACACGGCCGGCATCATCTGCGGCGTCGTGACGACCCCCACGGCGCTCCATCCCGAGGGAGTCACTCGCGTCCTGCTCTGCGGCGACCCCCTCAAGAGCCTGGGCTCGGTGGCCGAGGCCGAGTGCACCCGGATCATGGCGGCCATTGATCTCGCCGAGTCGATGGGCGTGCCGGTTGAGTGGTTCGCCCTGTCGGCGGGCGCTCGGATCGCCATGGACTCCGGCACCGAGAACATGGACTGGATCGCCAAGGCGCTCAAGCGGATCGTCGAGTTCACCCAGTCCGGCGGCGAGATCAACGTCGTGGTCGCGGGCATCAACGTTGGGGCGCAACCGTATTGGAACGCCGAGGCCACGATGCTCATGCACACCAAGGGCGTGCTCATCATGACTCCTGACTCGGCGATGGTCCTCACCGGCAAGCAGTCCCTCGACTTCTCCGGTGGCGTCAGCGCCGAGGACAACTTCGGCATCGGCGGCTACGACCGCGTCATGGGCCCCAACGGTCAGGCGCAGTACTGGGCCAAGGATCTCGCCGAGGCCTTCGGCCTGCTTCTCGACCATTACGACCACACGTGGGTCGCTCCCGGAGATTCCGGACCCCGCCACGCGGAGACGGAAGATCCGATCGATCGGGATGTCACGGCATACCCGCACGATCCCAAGGACAGTGGCTTCACCACGGTCGGCGACATCTTCAGCCGGGCCACCAACCCGGACCGCAAGAAGGCCTTCGACATCCGCACCCTCATGCGGTCGGTCACCGACCTGGACCACCCGATGATCGAACGCTGGGCGGGCATGGCCGATGCCGAGACCTCCGTGGTCACCGATGCCCACATTGGAGGTATGCCGGTCTGTCTCCTTGGCATCGAATCGAAGACCGTTGCGCGGCGCGGCTTCCCGCCCACCGACGGGCCGGACACCTACACGGCGGGCACGCTCTTCCCGCGCTCGAGCAAGAAGACCGCACGAGCCATCAACGCGGCCTCGGGCAATCGGCCGCTCGTCGTCCTGGCCAACCTCTCCGGCTTCGACGGCTCGCCGGAGTCGATGAGGGCGCTGCAGCTCGAATACGGGGCCGAGATCGGTCGGGCCATCGTCAACTTCGAGGGTCGGATCGTCTTCGTCGTCGTCTCGCGCTATCACGGTGGAGCCTTCGTCGTCTTCTCCAAGGCGCTCAACGACAACATGACCGTGCTCGCGGTCGAGGGCTCGTTCGCCTCGGTCATCGGTGGGGCTCCGGCCGCCGCGGTCGTCTTTGCCCGCGACGTCGATGCCCGGACAGCCAAGGACTCGCGGGTGGCCGATCTCGAGGGGCAGGTGGCGGCTGCCAAGGGTGTCGAGCGAGCGGCACTCGTGGCCCGTCTCGACGAGACGCGTCAGGCCGTGCGGGCCGAGGTGCTCGGGCAGGTGGCCGCGGAGTTCGACGGGGTCCACTCGATCCATCGCGCGGTCGAGGTCGGCTCGGTCGACGAGGTCATCGCCGCCGAGGACCTCCGCCCCAAGATCGTGTCAGCGCTCAGTGCTGGATGATTTCCGGCCCTCGTCCGACGTGGGCTTGGGATGCCAGAAGCGCGTGGGTCAGCGCGCTTGGCATCCCCGTCGACACGTCGGCGTCGCCAACGTCGGTGGGAGGGATGCCAGTGGCGGGATTGGTCACGCCCTTGGCATCCCAACCGGTCACCCGAGCCCAGGTGAGGGAGTGCTGCCGGCATGACGAGGGCCGTAGGGCTCGTGCTGGCGGCGGGAGCGGGGAGGCGGATGGGGCAGCCCAAGGCCCTCGTCGAGGACTCGGCGTCCGAGCTGACGTGGGTCGAGCTCACCGTCAAGAAGCTCGCGCTCGCCGGCTGCTCCTCGATCTTTGTCGTCATGGGCGCCGAGGCCGACGAGGTCGCGCTGAGACTCCTGCCGGGCGCCTGGGC
>Ga0209476_10002450_pt1 | contig 12449 bp, 12 predicted proteins | sample KloWWTrecipitate_FD_187179 | JGI IMG/M metagenome (GOLD analysis project Ga0209476, IMG submission 187179) | Active sludge microbial communities from Klosterneuburg, Austria, studying microevolution and ecology of nitrifiers - Klosterneuburg... | ecosystem: Engineered > WWTP > Aerobic digester... | reverse complement strand
CCCCAGCGCATCACCTTTGGAATCGGCAAGGCCTTGATCGCGTCCTGGACGATGACCGACAGCACATCGGCGAGCTTCGCACCCGCCACGCTGGCGGTATGGAACAAAGCTTCGGCCTTGCCGTCCACACGACGCTCGAAGTGCGCGACGGCGTCGGCGGAGATGCCCTTCGCTTCCATCTTCTTCAGCAGCGCAGGCGTCGGCTTGCCCTCGGCGTCGAGCGCGACGGACACCGGCATCAGCTTCTCGGTGACTTCCTTGGCGGCGCCCTCTGCGGCCACGTGGGCAACCGTCACCGCGAGGCGGCGCGGGCTGGCGTAGGTGCGAAAGGCCGCATCGAGCGGAGCGAGACCCCTGGCCTTCAGGCCTTCGGCGATCCGCGTGGCAAAGGTCTCGCCCAGACGCGGCAAGGCCTTGGGCGGCAGCTCTTCGGTGAGCAGTTCAACAAGCAGCGTTGCGGTCGCGCCAGTCATCACGCGGCCTCCTTGGTGGCGTTCAGCATCGGGAAGCCGAGGGCTTCGCGGGATTCGAAATACGCCTGGGCGACGGCACGCGACAGGTTGCGAATGCGGCCGATGTAGGCGGCGCGCTCGGTCACCGAAATGGCACCGCGGGCATCGAGCATGTTGAAGGTATGAGCCGCCTTCAACACCATCTCGTAGGCGGGCAGCGCCAGGCCGAGGTCCACGACACGCCGGGCCTCGGACTCGTAATTGGCGAACAGCGAGAACAGGAAGTCGACGTTGCTGTGCTCGAAGTTGAAGGTCGATTGCTCGACTTCGTTCTGATGGTAGACGTCGCCGTAGCTCACCTTGCGCCCGTCAGGTGCGATCGACCACACCAGGTCGTAGACGTTTTCCACGCCCTGCAGGTACATCGCCAGACGTTCGATGCCGTAAGTGATTTCGCCCAGCACCGGCTTGCAGTCGAGGCCGCCGACTTGCTGGAAGTAGGTGAACTGGGTGACTTCCATGCCGTCGAGCCACACCTCCCAGCCCAGGCCCCAGGCGCCCAGCGTGGGATTTTCCCAGTCGTCCTCGACGAAGCGGATGTCGTGCACGCCCGGGTCGATGCCCAGCGCGCGCAACGAGTCCAGGTACAACTCCTGGATGTTAAGCGGCGAGGGCTTCATCACCACCTGGAACTGGTAGTAGTGCTGCAGGCGGTTGGGGTTCTCACCGTAGCGACCGTCCTTGGGGCGGCGCGAGGGCTGCACGTAGGCTGCGCTCCAGGGCTCGGGGCCGATCGCGCGCAGGAAGGTGGCAGTATGGCTGGTGCCGGCCCCCACTTCGAGGTCGTAGGGCTGCAGCAGCACGCAGCCTCGCTCGCCCCAGAAGTGCTGGAGCGTGAGGATCACTTGCTGGAAAGTCGGTTTCACGAGTCGGGATTCGATAGTCATGGTCTCGGAGGCCTTGCGGCCACGCAGCGCACACAAAGATTTCGATTTTACTGGGATTCGAAGCGACGCGCGCGCCGCATGCCGATCAAGGCCAGCGCGAGCAGCGCCGCAAGCAGCGCCGGGTGGTCGCCCCAGCGCGCAAATGGCGTCTGCCCGGCATAGCCGCGCACCGTTGTGCGCAGCACGCTGCGCTCGAACGCCGGCAGCACCGCGCTGACGCTGCCGTCTGGCAGGACAAGCGCAGTCATGCCGGTATTGGTCGCGCGCAGCATGGGCCGACCGGTTTCCAGCGCACGCACGCGGGCAATCTGCAGGTGCTGCGGCTGGGCGAAGGAGTCGCCGTACCAGGCGAGATTGGAGATGTTCAGCAACAGTGTCGCCTGAGGCAAGGCCCGGATCAGCTCGGCGCCAAACAAATCCTCGTAGCAGATGTTGAGCGCCACGCGCTGTTCATTCAGGGCCATCGGCGAAGGGTCGGGCGCACCACGCGTCTGGTCCGACATGGGAATGTTCGCCAGGCGGTAGAACCAGCCAAATAGCGGTGGCGAATACTCGCCGAAGGGCACCAGATGCTGCTTGGCGTAATGCTGCACCGGCGCGCTGCCGAGGCTGATTGCGGCATTGTAGATATTGCCCGCCTCGTCGCGGCGGAAAGCGCCCAGCACCAGGTCGGCACCGGCCTCGCGGGCAAGTTGGGCCAGGGTCTCCAGGTAGCCCTCCGGCAGACGGTCGAGCAGGTTGGGCAGCGTGGTTTCGGGCAGGACCACGATGGTGGGCGGATCCACGCGCAGGAACTCATCGCGCACCAGGTCGAGATTGACCTGCAGTACCTCGGCATAGCGCTGCGGGTCCCACTTCAGGCTTTGTTCGAAATCGGTCTGCACCAGTGCAACCCTGATCGGCTCACCAACCGGCAGGGTCCAGGCCCGCCCCTGCAGCACGACCCCAACCGCCAGCAAGGCAACCGCCACCAGCCCCAGCGGCCACACGCCAGCAACACGTCGCCAATCAGCGAAGGCGAGCACCCCCCCCATGAAAGCCAGCACGCCACCGACCCCGTAAACGCCAATGAGCGGCAGGTAAGCCGCCAACGGGCTGGGTGGCGTCTGCGAATAGCCCACCGCCAGCCACGGAAAACCGGTCAGCACCACACCCCGCAACCATTCGCCGCACAGCCACAGGGCGCCAAACAACACCGCAGCCGCCAGCGGACCAAGCCCCCAGCCGGCGCGCCGCAGGCGCACGAAAAGCGCACCGACCAGCGCCGGATAAAGCGCCAGGTAGGCACAGAACAGCGCAATTGCCAGCCCTGCCAGCGGCGCCGGCATGCCGCCGTAGCGGTTGAGTGCGACGTAAAGCCAGGACACACCGGCGATGAAAGCGCCCCAGCCCCAGCCAAACCCCAGCCAGAAGCCCTCGCGGGTGCGCTCGGCGCGCCTCAGCAGGCCGGCCAGCGCAGCCAGACTGAACAGGGCCAGGGGAAAGAACGCAAAGGGTTCGAACGCCAGCACGCTCGCGGCACCCGCAAACAGCGCCCACAGCATCTGACGGCGCATCACCTGGCGACCGTTTCGGACGGCGCCTCGGGCGCGGGTTCGACGAGCAGTGAATGCAGGCGCCGGCTATCGGCGCGCAGTACCTGGAACTTGAGGCCCGCAAGTTCGACTGTGTCGCCGCGCTGCGGCAGGCGCCCAAACTGGCGCATCAGCAGGCCACCGACCGTTTCGTACTCATCGTCGGACAGCTCGGTCGCAAAAGCCCTGTTGAAGTCCTCGATCGCGGTCGTCGCCTTGACCCGGTAGCGGCCGTTGTACGCGAGCCGGATGTTGTCGCCGATGTCGTCGAGATCGCATTCGTCCTCGATGTCGCCGACGATCTGCTCCAGCACGTCCTCAATTGTCACCAGCCCGGCCACCCCGCCATATTCGTCGACCACGACCGCCATGTGATTGTGACTGACGCGAAACTCGCGCAACAGCACGTTCAGTCGCTTGGATTCGGGAATGAAGACCGCGGGTCGCAACATGCTGCGCAGGTCAAGCTCGCGCCCGGCAAAATAGCGCAGCAGGTCCTTGGCAAGCAGGATACCGACGACGTCGTCCTTGTCCTCGCCAATCACCGGAAAGCGCGAATGCCCCGTGTCGACGACAAAGTTCGCGATCTCGTCGACCGAAAGCTCGAGGCTCACACAGTCCATCTGCGCGCGCGACACCATGACGTCGTGCACCTGAATGTCGGACACTTGCAGCGCCCCCTCGATGATCGACAGGGCCTCGGCGTCGAGCAGGTTACGCTCGAAGCCAGCATGCAGCAGCGCAAGCAGGTCCTCGCGGTCTTCAGGTTCGCGTGACAGCAGCGCTGAAATTCGATCGATCAGCGACGGTTTTGAAGGGCTTTCCATGTCGTGAGAACGGGAGTTTCCGCTGGCAGCACACACCAAAATGTGGCTGCGCCGCAATGCATCAGGCGTACGGGTCAGCGTAGCCGAGGCCGCGGAGAATATCCGTTTCCAGTTTCTCCATCACCAGGGCATCGGCCTCGGCCTCATGATCGTAGCCCTGCAGATGCAACATACCATGCACCACCAGATGGGCGAAATGCGCTTCCAGCGTCTTGCCCTGCTCGGCCGCTTCCCGCACCACGACCGGCACGCACAGCACCAGATCACCCGCCAGCGGCAGGCTGTCGTCGCTGACGCCCGCCAGCTCCTCGCCCTCACCATAGACAAAGGTGAGCACATTGGTGGCGTAGTCCTTGCCGCGAAACTCGCGGTTCAGTTTGCGCCCCTCGTTCTCGCCAACCAGGCGCAGCGTCACTTCGGCATCGTGCAGCAAGGCGGCCTGAGCCCAGCGACGCATCTGGTGCTTCTTGGGCGCACTCGCCTTGTCGCCTCCTTCGACCGCCTTCTGCACCGCCAGCTTCAGCAGCGGCGGGCTGTCACCCCGCGGCAGATCAATCGACTCGACCGGCAGCATGTCGCGGTGGACATCGACGCGCAGCGTGATCAGATTGCAGGCACCAGGCTGCAGCGACAACATCGGCACGACGTCGTCCCTGTCCGCGTCAACACCGCCCACCTCGGCCTCGATCTCCAGGTCGCCCCAACCCGATCCGGGAAAGGCGAGCAGCAGCTTGCGGCCATCGCCAAGGTCGATCTCAAGCCGCTCGGCCTTGATCCGTGTCGCCTTGCCATCGCCGTTGATGGCAAGGATTTTCGGGAGCTTGGGCGTGGGGTCATTCGCCATTTTCGGCATCTTGATTCTCCTCGTCCTGGGCGTGTTGCACCCGGGTTGCCGCCTTGGCGCGTTCCACCCGGGCAGCTTCGTTGTCATACGCTTCGACGATGCGGGCCACCAGCGGATGGCGGACAACGTCTTCCTTGGTGAATTCGGTAAACGCGATCCCACGCACCCCCGACAGCACCGCCCGCGCTTCCTTCAGGCCGCTGCGCTGGCCACGCGCCAGGTCGACCTGGGTCTGGTCGCCGGTGACCACTGCCTTGGCACCAAAGCCGATACGCGTGAGGAACATTTTCATCTGCTCGGGCGTAGTGTTTTGCGCCTCGTCGAGAATGATGAAGGCGTTGTTGAGCGTGCGCCCGCGCATGAAGGCGAGCGGCGCGATCTCGATCAGGCTGCGTTCGAACAGCTTGCCGACACGATCGAAGCCCATCAGGTCATAGAGCGCGTCGTACAGCGGCCGCAGATAGGGATCGACCTTCTGCGCCAGGTCACCCGGCAGGAAACCCAGGCGCTCACCGGCCTCGACCGCGGGCCGGGTCAGGATGATGCGCTCGACCAGGTCGCGCTCGAAGGCGTCGACCGCGCTGGCCACGGCCAGATAGGTCTTGCCTGTGCCCGCCGGGCCGATGCCGAAGGTGATGTCGTGTTCCTGGATGTGCTTCAGGTACTCCACCTGGCGCGGCGTACGGCCGTGCAATTCGGTACGGCGCGTCATCAGCACCTGTGCAGGCGCGGCGGAGTCGCCCCGATTGGCAATCTCGATCAGGCCGAGTTGCACGTCGTCAAGCGACAGATCATTTTCGGCGCGCTCGTAGAAGTGCTTCAGTGCCATCTCGCCGCGCAGCACCTGGGCCGGATGCCCGTGCAGGGTGAATTGCTCGCCGCGACGCATCACGGTGATGTCGAAGGCGTTTTCTATCTGTCGCAGATTCTCGTCCAGCACCCCACACAATCTGGCGAGCCGGGCGTTATCGACCGGCTCAAAAAACACTTCCAGGGTTTTTGCCATTCAGAATTCCCGGGTCAGGATTTCGCCGCGCAGGCTGTGCGGCAGGGCTGCGGTGATGCGCACGTCGATGAACTGATTGATCAGGCGCGCGCGGTTGAGCGAGGGGGCGGCAAAGTTGACCACGCGGTTGTTGTCAGTGCGCCCCATCAACTCTTCGCCAGCATTTTTCTTGGCTGCGCCTTCCACCAGGATGCGCTGCACCGTGCCGACCATGGCTGCGCCATTGGCCTGGTACTGCTCGTCGATACGCTTTTGCAGGCGCGCCAGCCAGCGCAGCTTGGTTTCCTGCGGCACCGGGTCATCCAGATCGGACGCCGGCGTGCCGGGGCGCGCACTGTATACAAAGCTGAAGGCTCCATCGAAGCCGATCTCGTCGATCAGCTTCATGGTCTTCTCGAAGTCCGCTTCGGTCTCTCCCGGGAAGCCGATGATGAAGTCAGAGGTCAGCGCCAGATCGGGACGCGCCGCGCGCAGCTTGCGTACGACCGACTTGAATTCCAGCACCGAATAGCCGCGTTTCATCGCCGCCAGCACGCGGTCCGAGCCCGACTGCACCGGCAGATGCAGTTGCGACACCAGCTTGGGAATCGTCGCGTAGCAGTCGATCAGGCGCTGCGTCATCTCGCGCGGGTGCGAAGTGGTGTAGCGCAGACGCTCGATTCCAGGAATTTCGGCTACGCATTCGAGCAGGAAGGCAAAGTCGCCCTCCTCGCCACCTTCGCGCACCAACTCACCGCGCCAGGCATTCACGTTCTGTCCGAGCAGCGTCACTTCCTGCACGCCCTGCGCGGCGAGCCCTGCAATCTCGGTGAGGATGTCGTCGAGCGGCCGTGACACTTCCTCGCCACGGGTGTAAGGCACGACGCAGAAGGTGCAGTACTTGGAACAGCCCTCCATGATCGAGACAAAGGCGCTCGCGCCCTCGACGCGCGCCGGCGGCATGGCGTCGAACTTCTCGATCTCGGGGAAGGAAATATCCACCTGCGAGCGCCCGGTGCGCCTGCGCGCCTCGATCAGCCCCGGCAGGCGATGCAGCGTCTGCGGGCCGAACACCACGTCCACATAGGGCGCGCGCTTCACGATTGCCTCGCCCTCCTGACTGGCGACGCAGCCCCCCACCCCGATGATCAGATCCGGCTTGGCCTGCTTCAGCAGCCGCACCCGGCCGAGGTCGTGGAACACCCGCTCCTGCGCCTTCTCGCGCACCGAACAGGTGTTGAACAGGATCACGTCCGCATCTTCGGGGTTGTCGGTCTTGACCAGTTCTTCGTGGGCACCGAGCACGTCCACCATCTTGTCGGAGTCGTACTCGTTCATCTGGCACCCGAAGGTGCGGATGTAGAGTTTCTTCATTGGGGGCGTCGAATCACCGCGGATTTACCGCTTCGGGTCTGGAGTGGCGGCTTCTTCGGGCGTGAGAATCCACACCCGGTGTATCTGGCCGTGCTTGTCGAACTTGACCCGCACCTTGTATTCGCCACGGATGTGCGAAGGCTGCACGATACGGTTGTAGGTGTTGCGGATCTGTGCGCCGGGGCTCAGGTGCACCGGCTCGTCATCCACCAGCACCGTGCCCGCCGGCGCGAAGGTGATCGTGGTCTTGCGGGCGTCTTCCGGGAACGCCCGCGACGGCGCCGCGTTTGCCGCGGTGCCGGGTGCCCCCGCCAAAGACAGCAACAGAAGTGAGAGAGGAATCTTGCGCAAGACATCCACCGGCAATAACCGGCATTTACGTTAACAGGGGCAGAATGATCCCCGATCACCCACCCAATGTCAATGCAAAAGCCTTATAAATCAAACGCTACGCCAGCAAAACAAGCCCTCGAACAACGCCCGGAGTAGCCCCGAACCGGCAGCAGCGGGCGCTCTGGCCCCTTGACGCGCGCCGCCGTAACCCGCTATATTCGCGCGCTCTGTTGGTGATGTAGCTCAGACGGTTAGAGCGATGGATTCATAACCCATAGGTCGGCGGTTCGATCCCGCCCATCACCACCAACACATTCAAGGGCTTGCAGCGATGCAGGCCCTTTTCAATTTCAGGCGGGGTTACGCCGGGCTAACATCCGAGCCGAAACCGCCTGACCGCGCGCACCCAAAAGGGGCAGTCCTGTGGGCCGGCCAGGGCGCTGACCTCGGTTGTGTGCCAGGCCCTGCTGCTCATCGTTGTCCGCAAACCGTTGGATGTTGCGCCACTTGAACTGGCCTTGCCAGTCATCGTGCGGCCGTGATTGCAGTGGCACTGCCACACCGGCATCAGCAAGATCATCAAGCGTACCGAGCGTGAGCACACGGTGCAGTCCTAGGATGCGCTCGGGCGTGATCGAATCATCCCGCAGGATGCGGATATGCCCCAGCGCCCGGTAGTTATTGAAGATCATGGTCTCGCTGCGGTCGCGTGGCCTACGCCCCCCCCCAGAAGCATTGCCTCAGCGACCTTGCGCGTCGTCGAGGCGCCTTCCAGCTGGCGGGAAGTGATGGATTCCTCGATCAACGAATGCAGCAGATAACGCTCGCGGCTCTCATGGACCGGCGTCGCCTCGAAACTGCGAATCTGCCCAGCCACTGAAGGCTACTAAATAGGCGCTAACCGAGTAGATCCTGGTAGGCCCGGCGCGCCCATGCCAAATGAGCCAAGATGCGCGGCAACTGACCACTGCAAGCCTCGGCGAACACTCACGCGCTCAACAAAATCGACCCCAGCAAGAGTTTTATATAATTGACTATGGTTGCCTTGATAGTCACATCCTGCGATAATTGCATTTGTACAAATTAATTGGGTGAAAATTAACTGGTCATCCTAGGCACCTGCCAGGTCGATGCACAACTCGACCTGGTTCGCCTGCCGCCAGTAAAAACACTGCATGACGAATCCAGACGGGAATATTACAGACACCGCAACTTCGATCATTTTTCGCACGCCGGGGGCTTCAGACGGTGCTGCACTGTGGCAGTTGGTCAAGGCTTCGGGCGGACTTGAGCCCAACACACCGTATTGCTACCTGCTGCTTGCGACCGACTTCGCCGACACCTGCCTGGTGGCTGAAGCCGAGGGCAAAATCGTGGGGGCCGTCATTGGCTACCGCCCGCCCCGCGAGCCGGACGCTGCTTTTGTCTGGCAAGTCGGCGTGCTTCCTGAATGTCGTGGGCTCGGCCTGGGGCTGAAAATGCTCCATGCATGGCGGGACCTGCCCGCCAATCGCAACTGCCGCTGGGTAACCGCCACGGTTGCTGATGACAACCCCGCCTCCCAGTCGCTGTTTCACCGTCTCGCCCTTACAGCAGGTGTGAAATGCGCCGTCGAGCCGCATTTCACCGCAGACCTCTTCCCACTTGAGCACCCACCCGAGCCGCTCTACCGGATCGGCCCGTTTTCCCTTTAGTCGACCGTGTCCGTGTCATCCGACCGAGGCCGCGCGCTGCCAGGCGCGCCCCTTTCGTCATGCGCTGACCTCGATCGCCGTGTCCAGAATCAACCGGAGATATACACAATGAATACATTCGAACAATATGAATCCGAAGTCCGTGGTTACTGCCGCAACTTTCCGGCCGTTTTCAGCAGCGCCAAGGGCGCCTGGATGACCGACGCCGACGGCCGCCGCTACCTGGACTTCTTTTGCGGCGCGGGCGTCCTGAACTACGGCCACAATCCCGACCGGATCAAGCAGGCCCTGCTCGGCTATCTGATGCGCGACGGCATCACCCATACGCTGGACATGTACAGCGAGGCCAAGGAGCGCTTCATCGATCAGTTCAACGAGGTGATCCTGAAGCCGCGCGGGCTGCACTACAAGTTCCAGTTCCCCGGCCCGACCGGCACGAATGCGGTGGAGGCCGCGCTCAAGCTGGCGCGCAAGGTTACCGGCAGGGAACAGGTGGTCGGCTTCACCAATGCCTTCCACGGCATGACGCTGGGCGCGCTCGCGGTGACGGGCAACGGCTTCAAGCGTGCTGGCGCCGGCGTTCCGCTGTCACACACCGCGTCCCTGCCGTTCGACGGCTACATGGGTCCGGATAGCGACACCCTCGACTATTTCGAGATGATGCTGAACGACGACGGCAGCGGGCTTGATCTACCGGCGGCGGTCATCATCGAGACCGTGCAGGCCGAGGGCGGGGTGAACGTCGCCAGCATCGCCTGGCTGAAGCGGCTGCGCGAGATCACCGAGCGCCACGGCATCGTGCTGATCGTCGATGACATTCAGGTCGGCTGTGGTCGCACGGGCAAGTTCTTCAGCTTCGAAGAGGCCGGCATCATCCCCGACATCGTGACGCTGTCGAAGTCGCTGTCGGGCTACGGCCTGCCCCTGGCGCTGGTGCTGATCAAGCCCGAACTCGACCAGTGGGCGCCCGGCGAGCACAACGGCACCTTCCGCGGTCATTGCCCGGCTTTCGTGACGGCAACTGCTGCGCTGTCGTTCTGGAAGGACGAGCAGCTCGAACGCGCGGTCTTCACCAAGCAAGCCATTATCGAAAAGCGTCTGGCACACATTGGCACCATCGAGGGCGCCGAGTCGACCGTGCGCGGGCGCGGCATGATCCAGGGCATCGAGTTTGCCGACCCCACGCTGGCCGGGCGTATCTCGGCAGCCTGCTTCGAGCGCGGCCTGATCGTCGAGACGGCCGGCATCGATGATCAGGTGCTGAAGCTTCTGCCAAGCCTGACGATCGAGGAGAGCGAGCTCAAGCTGGGCCTGGACATCATCGAAGACAGCGTGCGCGCCCTGGTCAAGGCCTCGCCTCGCGAGCTTCGCAGCGCAGCCTGAGCCAACACCCGAACACCGAAACAAGGAAACCGAACATGATCGTCAAGCATCTGGAAGACGTGATCGGCACCCCCGCGGATGTCGATACGGAAGGCTGGAACAGCCGGCGCCTGCTCTACAAGGACGCGGGCATGGGGTATTCAGTGAACGACACCCTCATCAAGCAGGGCCACGAGATGGAGTTCGAGTACCGCAACCACCTCGAGACCGTGTACTGCATCGAGGGCGAGGGCCAGATCACCGACCTCGCCAGCGGCACGACCCACGACATCCGGCCAGGAACGATCTACGCCCTCAACAAGCACGATCGCCATGTGCTGCGCGCCAACAAGGGCACGCACATGCGCATGGTGTGTGTATTCAACCCACCGCTCACCGGCCGTGAAGTGCATGACGAAAGCGGCGCCTATTCGCTGAGCGCCTGACCAGGAGGAGCCGCCGATGAGCAGCAGCATGAGTGTCGGCATCGCGCCGGGACTGAACAGACCTCGAGCCGACGATCGCTACCCGTCGCGCTTCGACGCCAGGACCCGGGTCAGCAACCGTCAGGACCCGGTAGTGTACGGCAGCGCTGATGACGGGCCCCTTAGCCAATCGGACCTGCGCTTCTACGACGACAACGGCTACCTCAGCTTCGACGCCGTGCTGCAGCCTGAAGAGTTGCAGTCGGCGCTGGACGAACTTCAGCGCCTGCGCCTTGATGAGGTGCTCAAGGACAGCGACGAGGCCGTGATCGAACCGGGTAGCCGCGAGCTGCGTTCGATCTTCGCCGTCCATCGCCACAACGCGGTGCTGAGCCGCCTGTGTGCCCAGCCGAAACTGGCCGCCATCGCGCGTCAGTTACTGGGCGGCGAGGTGTACATCCACCAGTCGCGCATCAACTACAAGGGCGGCTTTCGCGGCAAGGAGTTCTATTGGCACTCGGATTTCGAGACCTGGCACGTCGAGGACGGCATACCGGCAATGCGCATGGTGAGCTGCTCGATCAGCCTGACCCCGAACACGCCAAACAACGGTCCGCTGATGATCATGCCGGGCTCGCACCATCGCTATGTGGCATGCGTCGGCGCAACACCCGAAAACCATTACAAGGCTTCATTGAAGAAGCAGGACGTCGGCGTGCCGGACGACGCCAGCCTTGCCGCGCTGGCCGATCAGTTCGGCATCATCGCGCCAACCGGCCCCATCGGTGCGGTGACCTTCTTCGATTGCAATGTGATGCATGGCTCGAACTCCAACATCACGCCCGCGCCGCGCAGCAATCTGTTCGTCGTCTATAACAGTGTCGACAACACGCCGACCCCCCCCTTTTGCGGGCTTGCACCACGGCCCAATTTCATCGCGGAGCGGGTGGACTGCTCGCCGATCAAAGTGCGCTGAACGATACCCTGCGCCAGGATGCCGTCGCCCATCATCGACGAGCGCGTGGTGAGGGCGATTCATGGTGACGGCCTATCGGCTCCGCCCGCCTGCGCTCCCTGCAAGGCACTTCGCCAGCTGACTCTTGGGGACACCCTGAATGCGGCGCAGCAACTCGACCGAGACCTCGGCCACACGGTGACGGTCGCGCAGCTCCGCCTCCAGGCGGGTCAGCAGGCTGGCGGCCATCTCGGCATCGGCCAGGGCGCGGTGGTAGCGTCCGGCAAGCGGCAGCTGCGCGTATTCGACCAGCGCGCCAAGCTTGTGGCTGGGCGCGAGCGGGAAGATCCGTCGCGACAGCAGCAGGGAGCAGACGAAGTCCTGACGCCGCCGGCGCTGAATCCGGTCGAGCTCGGCATCCCAGAACTTGCAGTCGAATGAGGCATTGTGCGCCACCAGAGGGTAGTCGCCGACGAAATCCGCCACCTCGCGCATCACCTGCGCGGCAGGCGGCGCCTGGCGAGTCATCGCGTTCGAGATCCCGGTCAGCACCTCGATGAAGGCGGGAATACGCACTCCCGTGTTCATCAGGCTCTGATAGCGGTCGACGATCCTGCCGTCCTCCACGATCACGGCGGCAATCTCGGTTGCACGATCGCCTTGTGCCGGCGACAGGC
>Ga0209476_10002448_pt1 | contig 12457 bp, 7 predicted proteins | sample KloWWTrecipitate_FD_187179 | JGI IMG/M metagenome (GOLD analysis project Ga0209476, IMG submission 187179) | Active sludge microbial communities from Klosterneuburg, Austria, studying microevolution and ecology of nitrifiers - Klosterneuburg... | ecosystem: Engineered > WWTP > Aerobic digester >... | reverse complement strand
TCAGGTCACGGGCGCGGGGTTGAAGAGCACGAGCGCGTTGGCGAGCTTCCAGCGCTCCGCCCAGGTGCGCCGCCCGCTCGCCACGTCGAGGATGAGCCGGAAGAGCTCCCAGCCCGCCTCCTCGATCGTCGCCTCGCCGGTGGCGATGCGCCCGGCGTCGAGGTCCATGAGGTCGTGCCAGCGGCGGGCGAGGTCGGTGCGCGTGGCGACCTTGATCACGGGGCATTCCGCGAGGCCGTAGGGCGTGCCGCGGCCGGTGGTGAAGACGTGCACGTTCATGCCGGCGGCGAGCTGCAGCGTGCCGCAGATGAAGTCGCTCGCCGGCGTGGCGGCGAAGACGAGCCCGCGCTGGCCGGGCGCGAGCTTCTCCCCGGGCGGCAGCACGTGCGCGATGGGCGCCGTGCCGCTCTTCACGATGGAGCCCATCGCCTTCTCGGCGATGTTGGCGAGCCCGCCGGCCTTGTTGCCGGGCGTGGTGTTGGCGGTGCGGTCGGCGCGGCCGCGCTCGAGGTAGCGGTCGTACCAGCCCAGCTCGCGCACGACGGCCTCGGCCACCTCCGGCGTGGCGGCGCGGCGGGTGAGTTGCTCCACCGCGTCGCGCACCTCGGTGTTCTCGCTGAACATGACGGTCGCGCCCGCGCGCACGAGGAGGTCCGCGGCGAAGCCCACGGCGGGGTTGGCGGTGAAGCCCGAGAAGGCGTCGCTGCCCCCGCACTGCACGCCGACCACGAGCTCCGAGGCGGGGATCGTCTCGCGCCGGCGCGCGTCGAGCCGCTCGAGGTGCGGGCGCGCGCGCGCGACGATATCGTCCAGCATCGACTGGAAGCCCACGTGGTCCGGCGACTGCAGGCACACGGTGTCGGGCCCCGCGCCTGCGTCGCGCCCGCCGGCGATCGGGAACGAGCCCGGCGGCAGGAGCCGCTCGGGCTGCAGCTTCTCGCAGCCCAGGCTCACCACCAGCACCTCGCCGCCGAAGTTGGGGTTGAGCGAGATGTGGCACAGCGTGCGGATCGGGATCGCCGCGTCGGGCGCGTCGATCGCCACGCCGCAACCGTAGGCGTGCTCGAGGCCCACCACGTCGTCGACGTTGGGGAATTGCGGCAGCAGCTCCGCCTTGATGCGCGCCACGGCTTGTGCCACCACCCCGGCCACGCATTGCACGGTGGTGGTCACGGCGAGGATGTTGCGCGTGCCCACGGAGCCGTCGGCGTTGCGGAAGCCCTCGAAGGTGAAGCCTTCCAGCGGCGGCAGCGGCCCGGGCCTCACGGTGGCCATGGGCAGGCCTTCGAGCGCGCGCGCCTCGGGAATGGCCAGCACGCGCTCGTGCACCCAGCTGCCGGCGGCGAGCGGCTTCAAGGCGAAGCCGATGGTGACGCCGTAGCGGCGCACGGCGCCGCCTTCGGGAATGTCGGCGAGCGCCACCTTGTGGCCCTGCGGCACCTTGTCGATGAGCGTGAGCCCGGCGCCGGGGATGCCCTCGGGAAGGACGGCGCCCGCCGCGAGACCGCCGTCGTTGGCCACGACCGCCACGTTGTCGTCCTCGCGCATGCGGAGGGTAAGCGGGGGGCGCGATGGGGTCATGGCACGGGCCGGGGCGGGATGGGGGGCCGGCGGAAACGATTCGGGGGGAGGATGATCCTCCCCCCGAAGGGAAACTGGAGCGGCAGAAGAGTCTCGAACTCTCGACCTCAACCTTGGCAAAGCTGACTCTACGCCGCGCTACGACTGACAACACCGAATTATAGCAAAGTGTCGTCGGTTGTAGCCCGGAGTAGGTTCAGGTCTCTCGGTGGAATCGGCACACCGGTCGTGTGCTCCAGCGCTCAATCTGGTCGGGTCGCTCAATCGGTCTCTTTGGCGTCCCGATCTCTGTCGAGCAGGTCCTGGGCAAACACCTCGTAGCGATGCGGCATCTGGTCCAGTGCATGTCCCAACCAGAGCACGTCTTGCCGCGCGGTCAGCAATTGGCGAGGGACCGATGCCACCAGCGCCTGCAAGACTCCCCATCGCTCACGACTGTCCAGCGATGGCAACTCGGTCAGCAGCCGGTGCGCGTTCGCAAGTCGACGCTGCCGTCGAAGCGCGACAATCGCCTCCTCCCGGACCCTTCCCTCCGCGTCGTGCTCGAAGGCCGACCGCACCCACGACTCGGTCGGCTCACGCAACCAGCCGGCGCAATGCACGGCCACGCGTCGATCATTCATCACGGGTGATCGCCCAAGCGCCTGGAGCGTCGGGAATACCATCTCAAAATCCAGCCCCCTCATCGCACGGCCAATAGCCCGGCAGCGATCGTCCTTGCATCCCGTGGCGGCATTGATCAACCAGCGTAGCGCCCTCTCCGGCCCAGCCATCTCGACCACGGCGCGACAGACGGCGTCCGCGGTCTTCGGCTCCGAGGCGAATTCCTGTCGCGCAGCCTCGAGCGCCCCGTCCAGGTCGAATATCGCCAGTGCACGAAAGGCTCGCACTCTCCGGCCAACGAACGTGCGATCTTTGGAAAACGATGCCAGTCGAATGCTGTCTTTCGCACCTGCAACGCCGGAGCGAGCAGCGATGTCGTAAAACGTGGGGGTCAAGCCTCGTGGATCGAGATCGCGAAGGGCGAACTTCTCGACAACGTCGGCGTTGACGGGATCGCGATGCAACGCCTCCACGATGGCTTCATCGAGGTGGTCAGGTCGTTTGGGATCGCGCGACTGCAAGTGCGACCGGAGCGGGCTTGCCCCCCGTTCGCCGAACGACAACAGCAGATTCACCCCCAGCCACCGGCTCTCCTGGGCAATCAACATGCGCTTGGCAAACTGCAATGCCTCGTCGGAGCGATCCTCGAGCCTGAGGAGCAGATGCGCCGCAATCGCCGCGGTGAGTGATCCCGGCACAAGTTCTCCAAGTCGAGCACGCACCTTGGGCAGGAGTCCAGCGTCCCCACTGAGCCAGGCTACGGCTATCGCGCGCTGCAACACTTCCTGTTCTGCATTGAGGTCCTCCAGAACCTGCTCGGCGCGACGCAGGATCGGATGGGACATCGTCGTCGCGTCTCGAATGCTGGCCAGGTCGCGCGGGATGTCGCTGATGCCACACTTCCAGATCGCTTCGACAAGCTGTTCATCGGCTTCGATCGCCGCCAGCTTGCGCAAGGCCGTGTATCGCTCCGCCTTTGCATCTCCGGACTTGTCTTCATGGGGCACCGCTCCGAGGGAGATCCGAAGGAGTTGGTCGGCCACTCCAAGGTCGGCAACTTCGGCCCAGTAGAGCCCCGAATGCCGCCCCCAATATCTGTCCGAGCCCAGTTCTGCACGGATCAACCGCTCGATGCCCGGACCAGCAATCCTCAAGAGGACGGCGCGCGCCGACTCCAGCACGTGATCGACCACCCCGGGCGCTTTCCCGACTCGACGAATCGCAACGTCCGCAATCTTTCCTTCGAGCGACCCACCACGCAGGGACCTGAGGGTTTGGAGCTGCTCCCTGTCGACGACGCCCGCCAGCAGATCGAGCGGACGGCTGAAGGGTTCGCGATCGGGCAAAGGGTCGATTCCGACCTCGTCGATCCAGGGCTCAAACATCTTGAGGTAGCGCCGCAGAAGATCCGACCCCACGTCATCCGGCCGTGACTCGAAGAGCATTCCCAGCTCGTTGAAGCCGATTGCCCCCTCTTCCACGAGCCGATCAACCCGGCTTCGCAGGTCTTCTCGATTTCTTTCGAGGAGTTCCGGCAGCCACGCGTGCCTGGCAAAGTCGCGCGTGTGAGCATCCACCTCGGAAAACCTCGCGAGGGCACGCTCGGGAGCGATACGAGCAAGTGCGGGCAGGGCGGCCGAATCCAGGAAGTCGGATTTATTCAAGAGGAAGGACTCGCAGTACGGAGCCAAGCTCTTGTCGCCAAATCGACGAATGCAGTACAGAACGCCCCGCGCTCTCCCCACGGGCGTGCGCGCGACAAGGTCATCCCGAACCTGAAGCCATAGCGCCGGCGCTTCCTCCAGCTCGAGGCCTGCCAGCACGTAGGTCAGGTCGGAGATGTTCTCCGCAACCGTGTCCGCGGACCGTATACGGTGAACCAGCCAGTGGGGATCCTTGGAGACGCAGGCCCGCACCGCGTTGCACCAGGCGGTTACGACCAGGTGGCGATCGGGGCCCTTTCTCGAATGCCATTCACGCATCCCCCACAAGGCCCCCAGGTACTCGCCTTGCGGTGCGACTTGAATGATGTCCATCGCAATCCGCTGCAACTCTTCGACCATGGAATCGAGCAGCTCATAGACCGCAGGTCTGGCGTCGAACTGCTCTTGGGCGGCCAGTGCCTTGAGCCCTTCCCGCAGGTAGATCGATCGCGCGTCACCGAAGGCGATGGTCGCCTTCAGCCGACCCAGGAGCCACCGGGCGGCCAGCTCGCCCAAGGTGGGCAGGAGGTCTTCATATAGCGTGCCGGCAAAGTGAGAGTCCTCCCGCTCGATGGCCTCGAGCACCGTGTCCGCGTCGAATCCTTTCGGCGGTCTCGAGGCCAGGAGCCAGAGCACGTCCATGGTCAGGTAGCGAACCGGGCGCGAGAATGGCTGCTCTCCGTGCATGCTTGTGCGAAGGAGGCTCGCGAGAGCCGCTTCATCGATGGCTCCTGTTTCCACCTTCACATACACCGCCTCTGCGGCGGCCCAGTTCATCAGACGATCGTGCGAGAACGCCACTCGCTCGGAACGATCCACACGTAGCCACCCGAGATCTCCCAAGCGCCGAACGATCGCGGGATCGAGCAAGCATTCCGCCCAGTCGCCCCTCGCGATTGGATAAGAGCGTTTCTGCAGCACGCGTTCGCCAATCCCGATCAGTACCGCGACATCGCCCTCGTGGGCCTTCCTGCGCATCTGCTCCCAGTACGCGCTGAACAGTTCGTATTCACTCTTGGGCGCGGAGGCATAGGAGGCGTAGGGCAGCGCGGCGAAGAGGCTCGCTAGGATTGGCTTCTTCAACAGCTGCTGCAGGTCGTCCGGCAGGGTGGACCAACTCCGCCCCCGTTTCTCGAAGAACTGAGTGAGCTCGTCACCGGTGAACTCGGTCGTGTCCAAGACTTGAACTTTTCCGGGAAACTGCAGCTCGAGCTGATCGGCAACTCGCCGCGTCGCACTGAAAGCAAGCCGGGCTCCGCTGACCCGCCATTCAGGCAACGCGACGAATTCACGGGCCATGTCCGCGTCGAAGATTTCATCGACGACGACGGTCAACCAATAGGCGTTGTCCGGGCTCACCCATCGCCGGCAATAGGCCTCGATCGCCGCGAGCCTCCGCGGCTCGGTTTGCTTCAACGCCCTTGTCCAAAGGCTGTCGACGACTTGGGCTACGGTCTCGTCAACGCTCCTTTCCGCGGCGAACCAGGTCACAAGGCCCCGTTGCGCCGCGAGGTCGGCGGCGAGTCTCGCCAAGCGCCAACTCTTGCCATTCCCGCTCTCGCCGGTGATGACGAGGACGGGCTTTTCGGGCGACCAGGCCACGCTCCCGCGGACATCCTGCCCGCGGTCGTAGTTGCGTTCAGTAGCAAGGCGCGCCTCTATGTCGTGGGCCAGCCGCTCGGGCAAAGTCGCAAGTCGCTCTGGAAGATCGGCGTCGAGTCCGGCGCGAAGGAAGAACTCGGCGATCTCATCGTGGGTCATTCGCAACTCCCGACCCGACATGCGCTCGATCAACGCGCCGATGAGACTCGCTCGCGCGCGATCGACGTCTCGGTCGAGCGGAAACATCTGTTCGAGAGCCTCATTCACCTTGGCGACGACCCTGTTGAGGTCCTCTTGCCATCGCACGCCGAGGTGAGATAACAAATGGAAGACCTCTGCACGCTCCCTCGTCTCACCTCCCGAGTAGCCTGAGGGACGTGTCTCGGAACAAACCTGCGAGAAGAGTTCATCGTCAGACAGATTCCGGCGGAAGTACCGGCGAATAGTCTCGCGGTCCAGCTCATCGGGACCGGAGAGTGTGCAGACCCGCTGGGTGAACTCCAGGAACTCCTCGACGCCGTGTCCCGCCCATCCGTTCGTGATGAAGCGGTATGCCGCCTTCTCCGTCGCGGCATCCTTGACGGCGCGGCGAAGGTCCGGCAACACGTCGCGAAGGATCTCGTTGAAAGACCACGGGCCGTTGCGAGTCTTGTATTGCTCCACGACATACTCGACCCCATGCCGCTGGGCGTCACCGCCGGATCGCGGCTCGAAAACAACCATCCCGGCATCGTCGCCTTCGCCAAGGCGGTGAAAGCGGGCGTCCGCAACCCACTTCAGGTGCTGGCAAAGCTGGTACAGAAAACCGTACAGTGCCGCGGAGCCTCCGGGATCAGGCGTGAAGCTCATGATGACGAACCCCGCGTCGTGGGACCGGGCAGGCTGTGCACTCGGCGCAGCGGATCCATGGAATCCGCGACATCGCGCGCCCATCGGAGCCACTCGGCGTCGTGGCGCTTGTCGCCCGAGGCCTCGACGTAGTCCACGTATTGCCGGAGCAGGTTCGCCTTCTGCCAGGCGGCCGCGTCCTCCAGGAGCTTCGCCTGGCGCGCGGCCTCCTGCCGGCGCCGCTCCTCCGCCACCTGCCGCCGGCGCTCGTCCTCCTCCCACCGGCGGCGCCAGGCCTCGCGCTCGCGCTTCTCCACGCGCGACTTCACGATGTGATTCCAGGTCCGGATGAACACGTCGTTGAGCTGCACTTCCAGCGTGTTGGTACCCTCCGAAATCTGGCTTTCGCGATAGGAAGTGCCTAGGTACAGCCGCAGCTCGCCGGTCGGCATCTTGTACTTCACGTTCTCGACCTTCCGGTCCCAGCTGCGCAATTCCTTGCGCCACGCTTCCTCCAATCGTTCACTGATGCGCAGCGCGACACTCCCGTCGAAACCTGTCAGCACCAGCCGCGCCTCCTTTTTGTCGTGGGCTAGCACGAGTCCGCGCCGCTCGGCCTCGAAGCAAATGGCGTTGAAGATTGCGAGCGCCCGTTCATATCCCAAAGGCGTGACCTTCAGCGGCGAACCATGGAGCAGCTGTCCGTCGTCCATGAACGCCTTGTAGCGCCACCCGGTGAAGTCCGGTTCGCGTATCACCAGCGGATTCTTCCTCTGCCGTTCTGCATCCCGCTGCATTCGTGGGATTGCTTTCACTGCCTCGCGCAGACTGTCGCGTAGCTCGATCACGGCTCGGTGCCAGCGCGTGGGTGCCAAATCGACCGCGATCCGATTCTCGGCCGGCTCTCGAATGCGATGCGTTCGGCGAGCCATGCGTCGTCCTCGGCGGTCCGGTGCGTCGGCTGCGAGGTGTTCACCCGACGGCTCGTGAAGCTGGTGCGGTCCGCCTGCGCCGGCAGCGGGACCTTGGCGACCTTCTGGCCTGCTGCGACCTTCGCCCAATGTCCGTGCACCGGCAGCGGGATGTTCATCGCCTTGCACACCTTGCGGATGCCGTTATCCGACATCGCGTACTTCTTCGCGAGCGTGGTGAGTGGGGTCGACCACACCTCCTCGTAGAGGGGCTCACGCTCGAAGGTGATGTCCTTCATGGCAACCTCTTCTCAATCCAGGCCGAGTCCTCATCGACCGTGAATCCCAGGGAGCGATACCAGCGGAGCAGCCGCGGGACATCCGGCCCGACCGCCTCGCCTTTCAACACCGAAACCCCCACCCCCGGCAGCAGCTCGAACACGGCCTTGATCACTTCGGTGCCGAACCCCGATCCGCGGAACGACACGACGTGTGGGCGCCCGAGCAACTGTCGCAAGAACCCTCCCGCGCTGGTCGGGACGCGCTCCTGGAGCACGATGTCCTGGAGGATCGCCTCACCATCCTCGATCGCGATATATAAGTGCCCGACCCGCATGTCCCGCCACGTGAGGATTCCCGTTAGCAGTCCACCGCGGCCCGAGAACTTGAGATACACGGCGTCGCCATCTCGAGCACCGACGGTGCGACGCTTCTTGTCGAACGCGGCTCGACTGGGCAATTGTTCACGCCTACATGTAATAGCTGTATCGGCTCTGCGGCTTGTCGGACTCGCCGAGGTACTTGAGGACTTCGCCCACCTTGCGCGCACAACCTAGGGTGACGGGGTACTTTCCGTCGAACTGTGTGTTGTTCCAGTTCATCTTGGTGAGGCCGAGCACCTCGTTCGCGAGGAAGAGCGGCGTCTCCTCCGACCGCACGATGCGCAGCTCGATGGGCTCCGGGATGTACATGCCCGGATAGGTCTCATAGAACCACACGGAGCCGCGGGTGTAGAGAAGATGCCGCTCTCCATCGAGATCCAGGAGCGTACCCCGGTACGGCGGATAGTTTCCTTGACGAAAAATCCGCAGGCGCGAGTCGAGGATCGTCACGAAATCCACGGTGTTGATGTGCAGGTCCTGCGCCGCGGCATCGAAGCCGGCGATCTCCTCGGGCGTGAAGCGCGATGATTTGTGGACGACCACCCGCGCCGGCATGGTCTTCATGGCAATGCGGTACTCCTCGAGGGCACGACGGAGCAGCTGCTGTGCCTGGGCTTCCGACAAGTGAGGGTTGCGGTCTTCCTGGGAGATATTGACTGGCGTCCCGCGCAGAATGAGTCCGTGGCCTAGTTCGTCGAAGACCTGGGCAAGGCTGGTGTTCAGGCTCTGATAGTCCCGGCTTCGATAGAACGCAATACCCACCGCGCACGAGGTCGGCCTCGCCGAGGCGCTGGCCAGTTTCCACGGAACCTTGGGGCCGGACTTGTAGTACAGCGCCGTGCAGAAATTCCACGCCTTGGTCGCCGGATCCTGCTGACCCGTGGCATCGGGCTTGAGCGACTTCGCCCGGATCAGCTGCAGCGGCGCGCTCAGATGCATCGCCTTGGCTTTCAGGGCTCGACGGAAGTTCATCTCCCCCGTGACATCGACCGTGGCTTCCAGCGATTCATCCGCTTCGGCCTTCCCTTTGCCCGCGATCGCCTGGTGCAGCGCGTCCGGCACGACACAGACAATGACATCGACTTCCCGATGTTCAGCGAGGAATTTCACTTCCTCGTAGAAGACATCCACCGCCTTGCCGATCCTCTCATGAAGGCTGCTGATTCCGACGACCTGCGCGATGTCGACGTTGCGCACCGGACGAGTCAGGTTGGAGTGCCACACGAGCTCCACGTCGAAACCGAACCCGGGGCGCATCCCGCTGAATGCGGGGAACAGGCGGGCTTGTCGCGTCCCGGGACTGGCGTCAATGTGCCCGCGGCATTTCTCGATCCATGCCTGAAGGGCTTCGAGACCGGCCGAATCTCCCACGGCTCCGACGCGGATCGTGGCGCGGCGCGAATGGGGATCCTTCGAGTCGAACACTCCGTGCGCAGCGATCCCGTGACGCGGGCAGATGTGCTCTCCCCTTGCGAACAGGAGTCGCGGTTCCTTCAGGGTTTGAAGATGCATCATTGCAACATCAGCTCCGCAAGTTCTGGAGGAGCATCGGGGTCGACGTCGACGGGCTCCGCCTTGAGAGGGCGCCACCGGTCGTCGTCAAGTGCCGGATGCGTGTCGAAGGTCTTGATGTCCCCGAAACTGAGGTGACCAGACTTGTCGGTCCAGAGATCTCCGTAGCTCTGCGATTGCAGCCAGCGCCATAGAAACCGGAAGTGCTGCTCGACCGACTTGTTGTTTTCCAGGCGTTTCAGACCCGTCATCAACTTCCCGCCGATCGGTGAAGGCCGATAGTCCGGGTTAGTGCTGAAGTACCAGTCCGGTCGCAGCGCGATGAACCAATCATCGGCGGCTCGAACGAAGTCGGCCTGAAACGCGAAGTGCCGGAAGCCGCCCTTCGACGGATCGCGCTTGCTCGCCTTGTAGATGACGACCGTTCGGGTATTCGCCTTCTTGTCCGACCAGGTCTCGACCCGTTCCAGCTTGCCTTCCTCGGGAAGGAAGACGAACAGTCCTTCCTCGTGACGCCACCCGACGCGCTTCCGATACACCTGCTGCTGGAGGCTGAAGCGCAGGAGCGACTTGAAGACCCGTTCATGGTCCCCGTCGATTCTCCAGAACTCCTTCGACGAAATGGCCGTGGTCGTCCCCTTGTCGAAAAGGCCCGGAAAGGGGTGGTTCTCGCCGTCCAGGTCGTGAAACGTGACAAGCTTGCCTTCGAACACTTCGAAATCCGACGGCAACTTGAGCTGCAGGGCCTGCGCGCTCTTGCGCGCGTGCTTGCGACCGTTGCTGCGTGCACCCGGGCGATCCAGCAGGTCGGCGAGGTACAACTCCTGCGGAAAATAGAGGTCGACCAGGTTCGCTTCCACGGTCTCCGTGACGCGCGGCGGATCGAAATCGGCTGACGCCAAGGACGCCAAGGCGCCGCTGTCGTATGCATCGAACACATCGATCGCCCGCTGGAGGGCGACCGGCGACGCATGAGTGGCTTTCCTTAGAAGATCCCGGTAATCCCAGATTGCGTCATCGGCGGCGAACTTGAATCTCCCTCCCACGACCTTGTCGATCGAGGCTTGGGAATAGCTATCCTGCTTGGCTGTCAGGATGAACAAGCGCAGTTCGGGATACTGCTGGTGCAGGTCATGATCGATGACCGTGGAAAGTGTCTGCTTGATCTTGTCCAACGAGGTAGTCGCGGTGACCTGGAATGCGGTGCGCCGCTCGTCGTCGGCAAGGTCCAGTCCCGGAAAGGACCCCGCGCCGGTATTCAGATTGCGAATGTTCCGGTAGCCCAGCAGTTCCCGCAGAAGCTCGGCCACGAGATCCTCGGCCTGCTTGGGTAGATCCGTCATGCCCTGGGCGCAGCTGGCCGCGACCTTCGCCGACAAGGTCGCCAGGCGGCTGCGCAGTTCGGCTTGCAGGTTGAGGATGTTCATCCGCGTGCTCTCACGATGACTGAGCCAGTCGGCGGCGGAGCCCCGGTGCGCGCTTTCTGGACGCCGATCGAGCGTTCGATGTTTTCGAGTAGCAGGGTGAGGATCGTGCGCTCGTCGCTTTGTCCAACCAGCAACGAGCGCGCCAGGATTCCCATGGCCTCCTCGCAGTTGCCCGCTCGTGCTTCCTCATCCGCCCAGCGCGCGAGTGCGACAGCCCGCCGGACACGCTCGCCATGTGCCTCGAAATACTTGACCGCGTCACCGTACCCCTGTCGCCCGGCGTCGATCTGGCCGCGCCGGAATGCGAGCAACCCCTCCGTAGCGCGATACACCGCGCGGTCGCGCGCCTCGCCGTCTTGCCGCGCAATCGCCGTTCGGCAAGTCACGAAGACGGCTTCGGCGCGATCGAGAACGCCCAGATGGGCAAGCGTGAACGCGAGGTTGTTGTGCTGCATGGGCTTGCCAGGATTCGCTTGATACCCCTTCTCCGCGAACTCGTAGGCCGCATTCATGTCTTGCAGTCCGACCTCCGCGGCGGTGAATCCAAGGTTGACGGGGCGCGTCGAGAACGGCTCATCCTGCAGCCAACGGTGCGCCTGTTTGCACGCTTCCGCCCAGTCGCCTCGGGCAAGCGCGTCGAAGCCTCGAGCCTCCGGCGCTTCACGCAGCGCCCCCATCGCGTGATCGACCGGAAGGTTGGACACGTTGCCTGTAGCCGAAAGGAACTGCGCCTGGGCGACGACGTTCTCCGTGGGATCGCGAAGCGCGACGAGGTAGCTCTTCTTCGCGAGCTTGTGGTCACCGCGCCGCACCTGCATGTCGCCCAGCGCGGCCTGCAGCTCGGCGCGATGGAACGGCGCCAGGTTCTCGGAGACCGCCAACTCTCGGGCCGTCCGCACGTGACTCGAGGTTCGGTCCAGCACTTCGGCGAGAGCGAGCTCGCCCGCCAGGAGCCACGGATCGTGCTTCAGGCTTGGCGCTCGCGCCAACAGCCGATGCGCGCGCTCGGGCGCGTCGACGTGGAGTAGAAACCGGGCGGCTCCACGCAAGATCGTGCGGTTGTTCCCGGCCACTGCGAGCGCCCAGTCGACCGCTCGCTTCGCGGCCTCCTTCTTGCCGATGGCGCAAAAGGCGTGGGCCAGGTTGAGGGCGGCGAATGCGTTGCGCGGATCGCGGGCCAACCGGGCTCTCGCCTCGCGGATGGCAACCCCGGGGTCGAAGATCGGTTCCCCAAGCTCGCGTCGCCCCGCGTAGCGGCCTATGGCCAGGGCCTTCGCGGCGAGGGAAGCGTCGGCATGCTCGATCACGTACTCAGCCGCCTCCTGGAGGTCGCTGGCGCCGTCCAGGTGACTCGCCGACGTCAGGAGTTCGAGGGCATGCGGGAGGCTTCGCTTCGACTGCCAGGCGCCGACCGACGACTGCATCTCCAGCGCATCCACCGGCTCCAGCGGAGCCAACTTGCCGGCGCTGAGCGGGTGCTCCTCCTTGAGGGACGCGCGCGCCTTGAGCGGGCGCCAGCGGGGTACCAGCCGGCGGTCCGACCGCAGCGGGATGAAGGTGACCGTCATGCAGTCGCAGGGGCGTTCGCCGGGGCCGCCATGAGTTCTTTCAGGCGCCGGGCCTTTTCG
>Ga0209476_10002446_pt1 | contig 12459 bp, 10 predicted proteins | sample KloWWTrecipitate_FD_187179 | JGI IMG/M metagenome (GOLD analysis project Ga0209476, IMG submission 187179) | Active sludge microbial communities from Klosterneuburg, Austria, studying microevolution and ecology of nitrifiers - Klosterneuburg... | ecosystem: Engineered > WWTP > Aerobic digester... | reverse complement strand
CCATGACAACCAGTGCGGCGGCAACGGCAAAGGTCCGCTGCATTCCGGCGGTCAGCGCCAGCGCCGGCATCGTCGATGCATCGGAGGCGGCCGAACCGGCTACGAACACCGCACCCATCACCGATGCGCCGGTGACCAGCCCCAGATTGCGCGACAGGTTGAGCAGTCCGGAGACCACGCCACGCTGGTCTGCGCGAACGTCGGCCAGCACGCCGGTATTGTTGGCCGCCTGGAAGACCGCGTAGCCGCCGGTTGCCACCAGCAGCGGAACCACATAACCGGCCACACCCAGTTGAGCGGGCAACAGGGCCAGCGCGGCGGTTCCCGCCACCATGGCGGCCAAACCGGCCAGCGTCAGGCGGCCGGCCCCGAACCGGTCCACCGCGCGGCCGGCCGGCACGCCGACCAGCGCGGCAACGATGGGCCCACCCGACATGACCAGACCGACCCGCACGGCGTCCAGCCCGAACACACCGGCCAGGTAGAACGGGCCTACGACAAGCGTCGCCATCACCACCGTCGTGACCAATGCGCTCATCGCGAACCCTGCGCGCAGCACCGGATCGCGAAACAGCGCCGGGCGCACCAGAGGCGACGCGGCCCGGGCCTCGACGCGCACGAACAGCAGCAGGCCGATCGCGGCAAGCAGCACCAGTGCGCCATTGCGCCAGCCAAAGTCGCCGCGCCCGGTGGTCATCGCGAGTGCATAGGTGCCCAGCACCAGGGCCAGCACGGCGGTGCCGGCGATGTCGAAGCGTGGCCGCTGCGAGGCAGGCGCCGGCCGATCTGCCGGCAGGTGGCGGTGCAGCATCCACAAAGCCAGCAAACCGAGCGGCAGGTTGACCAGGAACATCGCCGGCCAACCCCAGGCGGCGATCAGCGCGCCACCGAGCGTGGGGCCCAGCGCCGTTCCGACGGCCGACATCGTGCCAAGCAGTCCCATGGCGCTGCCAGCCTTGTTCCTGGGCACGGTTTCGCCGACGAAAGCCATGGTCAGCGCCATCATCACCGCCGCGCCCAGCCCCTGGACCGCGCGGGCGGCGATCAACTGCCCGAGGGTCGCGGCGGCGCCACACAGAACCGACGCCATGGTGAACAGCAACACACCGGCGAGCATCAGCCGGCGCCGGCCCACCAAATCGCCAAGGCGCCCGACACTGACGATCAGCGTGGTGATGGCCAGCAGATACGCCAGCACCACCCACTGGACATGCTGGAACGACGCGTGGAAGGCCTGTGCCAGTGTCGGCAGGCCGACATTGGCGATGCTGGTTCCCAGCGACGACAGCAACATGGTCAGGGCCAGACTGGCCAGTGCCCAGCGCGCTTGTGGCGCCAGCCGCTGCGGGGCCGGTGCGGCAGATGGTGGGGGCGGGTTCCCCGAAAAATCCGGGCCACCGCTGGCGGCAACCGGGTTCGATACGGTTTTCATCGCAAGACTCCTTCAATTCGATGGCTCGATCGTAGGGATCGGGCCCGGCCGGCGGAAGGCGCGCCGGTCGCAATGCATCATTGCACGCAACGCCATCTCGAAGCACATTCCTGCTAATGTCCGGCCATGGCATCACCCGACCTCAACCTGCTGATCACGCTGGATGTACTGCTTGCCGAAGGCAACGTGACACGCGCCGCGCAGCGCCTGCAACTGAGCCCGTCGGCCATGAGCCGGGCGCTGGCGCGCCTGCGCGAAACCACCGGCGATCCGCTGCTGGTGCGGGCCGGGCGGGCGCTGGTGCCGACGCCCCGGGCGCTCGAATTGCGCGAGCGGGTCCGCCAGCTGGTGCAGGACGCCGAGGCGGTATTGCGCCCGGCCGAAGTGCCTCGGCTGGATCGACTGGAGCGAACCTTCACGCTGCGCACCAGCGAGGGTTTTGTCGAAAACTTCGGCCCGGCATTGATGACGCGCATCGGCCGAGAGGCGCCTGCCGTACGCCTGCGCTTCGTGCCAAAGCCGGACCGTGAGAGTACCGCGCTACGCGGGGGAATCGTCGATCTGGAGACAGGTGTTGTTGGTGAAACCCTGGGCCCGGAGCTGCATGTGCAGGCCTTGTTCCGCGACCGCTTCGTCGGTGTCGTGCGCCAGGGCCATGCGCTGGCCAAGGGCAGGATCACGGCGGCGCGTTATGCGGGCGGCCGCCATATCCTGGTATCGCGGCGTGGGCTGGACAGGGGCCCGATCGACGATGCCCTGGCATCGATCGGCCAGCAGCGCCATGTCGCCACCATCGTGGCCGGGTTCGCGACCGCGCTGGCGCTGGCCCGCGGCTCCGACCTGATCGCCAGCGTACCCGAGCGCCACACCGGCGAGCTGCGCGCCGGCATGTTCAGCTTCGCGCTGCCGGTGGCATTGCCGGGGATCACGGTCTCGCTGATATGGCATCCGCGTTTTCAGGCGGACCCGGCGCACCGGTGGCTGCGCGGTTGCGTGCGGGAGGTGTGTACGGTGCCATTGGACGGCGATCAGCCAGACACCAGCTCCGTCGCGCCGGACTGATCCGGCGCGACCTCCCGCGGCGTGATGGCAAGCAGCAAAAGCGTCAGACCGCCGCGACGACGGTGATCTCTACCAACAGGCTGTCGGACGCCAGCGCCGACTGCACGGTCGTACGGGCCGGCGCTGCGCCTTCAGGCAGCCAAACATCCCAGACCGCATTCATCGCGGCGAAGTCGCTGATGTTGCGCAGATGGATCAGCGCCGTCAGCAATTTCGATTTGTCGGTGCCCGCCTCCTTGAGCAACCGGTCTATGCGGCGCAATACCTCGCTGGTCTGACCTGCAACGTCGGCAATGTCGGTGCCGCCCGATGTCTGACCGCACAGGTAGACCAGGTCACCATGGCGGACGATCTTGCTCATGCGGGAGGTGGTGTGGGTGCGTGTAATGCTGCTGCTCATGGTTTCTCCCTGGTTTCGTGATGGGTTGCGCCAGTATCGGCGCCAGCGTCAGCCGGCGTTCTCGGCGTGGCCGGATCGCGCGAACAGTGATCGAAGTGTCATCGGACTCCTCTCTCGATAACCTGGTCGCGACCGTCACGCCAGCAGACACGCAGCTTCGGTGTCGGCAGCAATCCTGCGCAGCTGCGGTACCTCCGCTGCACAGCGCGCGATCGCCTGCGGACACCGCGTGCGGAACACGCAGCCGCTGGGTGGGTGGATGGGCGAGGGCAGATCGCCCTGCAACAACGCGACCACCTTGGCACGCTGCAACAGGGGATCGGGGATCGGTATCGCCGACAACAGTGCCTGCGTATACGGATGGCATGGTTGTGCGTACAAGGCGTGTTTGCCGGCGACCTCCATTTCATGGCCCAGGTACATCACCAGGATACGGTGGCTGATGTGCTTGACCACCGCCAGATCGTGCGCGATGAAGATCAGCGCCAGGCCCATCGACTGCTGCAGTTCGCGCAGCAGGTTGATGATCTGGGCCTGGATCGACACGTCCAGCGCCGACACCGGCTCGTCGCAGATGATGAGTTTGGGTTGCAGGATCAGCGCGCGCGCAATGCCGATGCGCTGGCACTGTCCACCCGAGAATTCGTGCGGGTAGCGGTTGATCTGCTGCTGCGTCAGTCCCACGCGCTGCATCATGTCGCGCACCCGCTCCATGGCCTCGGCCCGCGAGAGCGCCGGATGGTGGGTGCGCAGCGGCTCGGCAATGATCTGTGCAATCGTCATGCGCGGGTCGAGTGAAGCCAGCGGATCCTGAAAAATCATCTGTACGTCGCGGCGCACCGCCAGCCACTGTGCAGGCGACGCGCCGGTCATCTCCTGGCCGAGCCAGCGAATGCTGCCGGACGTGGCCGGAATCAGGTTCAGGATGGCGCGCGCCAGTGTCGACTTGCCGCAGCCGGACTCACCGACCACCCCCAGCGTCTCGCCAGGCGCCACGTCGAACGAGATGCCATCGACCGCCTTGAGCGTGCGGCTGGCCGTCCAGGGCCAATCCTTGGCATCGCGCACCTGGAAATGCACCTTCAGGTCGCGCACCGACAGCAAGGGTCCGCGCGCCTCAGGCATGCTCGCCCTCCCCGGTTGTGTGCGCCATGACCAGGTCGATTTCTTCCGGTGTGCGCAGACACGCACGCGACATACCGGCCTGGTTGGCGGGTTGCAGCAGCGGGATTTCCTCGGCGCAACGTGCTTGTGCCGCGGCACAACGCGGGCTGAACGGACAGCCGCGTGGCAAGCGTGCCATGTTCGGCGGTGCACCGGGTATGGCAGTCAGACTGGCCTCGTCCCGGTCCAGCCGCGGCACGGCACCGAGCAGGCCACGGGTGTACGGATGGGTCGGCCGGTAGAAGATCTCCTGGGCACTTCCCTGCTCCATCACCCGCCCGCCATACAGCACCATGACCTGGTCGCACAAGCCGGCCACAACACCCAGGTCGTGCGTGATGAGCACGATGGCGGTGCCGAAGTCGCGCTGCAAGTCGCGCAGCAGTTCGAGAATCTGCGCCTGCACCGTCACGTCGAGCGCCGTGGTGGGTTCGTCGGCGATCAGCACCTCTGGCTCGCACAACAAGGCCATCGCAATCATCACGCGCTGGCGCATGCCGCCGGAGAACGCGTGCGGGTACATGTCGATGCGCCGCGCCGCCTCCGGAATCTTCACTGCTTCGAGCAGTTCCACCGAGCGCTTGCGCGCAGCCTTGCGGTCCATGCCCTTGTGGAACTGCAGCACCTCGGTCATCTGGCGCTCGACAGTGAGGTAGGGGTTCAGCGAGGTCATCGGATCCTGGAAGATCATGGCTACGCGATTGCCGCGGACCCGGTTCAGCGCCGCCGGCTGCATTGCCAGCAGATCCTGGCCGTCGTACAGTGCCTGGCCACTGGCCCGGCCGTTGCGCGCCAGCAGCCCCATCATGGCCAGCACGCTCTGGCTCTTGCCCGAGCCGCTTTCACCGACGATGCCCAGCGTCTGCCCGCGATCGAGCGCGAAGTTGATACCGTTGACGGCATATACCAGGCCGTCCGAGGTCTGGAACTGTACGCCGAGGTCTTTGACGTCGATCAGCGCCATCGCCTACCGGTCCTTCGGATCGAGCGCATCGCGCAGCCCGTCACCGATATAGTTGAAGCAATACAGCGTCAGCGACAACAGCGCCACCGGGAACAGCAGCATCCACGGCGATATCTCCATCACCGCCGCGCCATCGTGGATCAGCACACCCCAGCTGGTCATCGGCTCCTGGATGCCCAGGCCCAGAAAACTCAGCACCGATTCGGTCAGGATCACGCCGGGAATCGTCACGGTGGCGTAGATCACCACCACGCCCAGCAGGTTGGGCACGATATGGCCGAAGATGATGCGCCGCGTTGGCACGCCGATGGCACGGGCCGCCTCGATGAACTCCCTGGAGCGCAGCGACAGCGTCTGCCCGCGCACCACACGGGCCATATCCATCCACGAGAACACGGTGATGGTGAGCACCACCAGGTAGAACGCGCGCCCGAGGATGGTAATCATCAGGATCGCGATCAGCAGATACGGCACGGCATACATCATGTCAACCACCCGCATCATGAAGGCATCGACCCGCCCGCCGATGAATCCGGCGGTCGCGCCCCAGGCAATACCCAGCGACACCGAGGCCAGCGTCGCCATCAGGCCCACCAGCAGCGAGATGCGCCCGCCGATCAGGGTACGCACCAAAAGGTCCCGGCCGGACTCGTCGGTACCGAAAAAATGCGCGTTCTTGAATGTGGGTGGCAGGCTCATCGCATCCCAGTCCGCGCTGTCGAAGGCATGGGGCAACACCAGGGGCCCCAGGCCGCACAGCAACACGATCAGCACCAGCAGGCACAGGCCGGTCACTGCCGCCCGGTTGCGCATGAACCGATCCCGGGCATCCAGCCACGGGCTTCGCCCGGGTACCGCGGCCTCGACCGCCGCACCCAGCGCGCGCACCAGCTTGTCGTCTCGATGGGATTGCAACACGCCGGGGCCTTCAGTAACGGATCTTGGGATCAAGCGCGGCATAGGCCAGATCGACCAGCAGGTTGAAGCTCACCGCCACCACCGTCATCAGCACCACCAGCCCCAGCACCAGGGTGTAGTCGCGGTTGCCAGCGCCGTTGACGATCAGTTTGCCCAGACCCGGCAACGAGAATACCGATTCGGTGACGACCGCCGACGTGATCGACGAGATGGCCAGCGGTCCGATCAGCGACACCACCGGCAGCAGCGCCGGCTTGAGCGCGTGGCGCAGCACCACCACATGGGTAGGCAGGCCCTTGGCGCGCGCGGTGCGGATGAAGTTGCCGTGCATCACCTCGATCAGGCTGCCACGCATCACCCGCCCTATCGTGGCCACGTTGATGAACACCAGCATCACCATCGGCAGCACCATGTAGCGCGGCGCGAAGTTGTCCCAGCCGCCAGCCGGAAACCAGCGCAGCCACAACGCGAAGATCAGAATCAGTACCGGCCCGATCACGAACGACGGAAAGGCATGGCCCAGGTTGCTGAACAGCATCACGGTGTAGTCGACCACGCTGTTCTGGCGCAATGCGGCGATCGTGCCCAGCGTCACGCCCAGCACCAGCGCGATCAGCAAGGCGCCGCCGCCAATCGCCGCCGAGATCGGCAGCGCCTTGGCCACCAGCTGGTTGACGCTCCAGTCCTCGTAGCGAAACGAGGCGCCCAGATCACCATGGAGCAGGCTGCCCAGGTACAGCAGGTACTGCTTCCACAACGGTTCGTCCAGGTGGTACTTGGCCTGCAGATTGGCCAGCACCGCCGCCGAGACCTTGCGCTCGGCGTCGAAAGGACCGCCGGGCGTGGCATGGAGCAGCAGATAACAGACCGTGATGACGGCCAGCAGGGTCGGCAATGCTGCCAGCACCCGGCGAAACGTGTACGACCACATCGACGATTCTCCGCCCGCGCGCCGCAGGCATGCATGCAAAGACAGACTGGCGTCGCTGACAACGCCAGTCCATTGTCACGGCAAACGGCGGCTCAGTGCTTGATGATGTACAGGTCCTTGCCGCGGTAGCGGTCCAGCGGGTTGCTGGTCGAATAACCACCCACATAAGGCTTGACCAGGCGCGGCACCGTGTACTGCAGCAGCGGGATCATCGGATAGTCGTCCATGATCTTCTTCGCCGCCTGCGTCAGCAAGGTCTTGCGTTTGGCCTGGTCGAGCGACTGGTTGCCCTGCTCGATGAGTTTTTCGGCATCGCGGTTGCAGTTGCCCTGGCTGTTCTGGTCGGAGTCGCATTGCACCAGCGTCAGGAACGATGTGGCGTCGTCATAGTCGGCGATCCAGCCGTTGCGCGCCATCTGGTAGTCGCGGTCGTTGCGCTTCTTGATCAGCACCTTGAACTCCATCGCCTCGAGTTCCAGGTCAAGGCCCAGCTTGGTCTTCCACTCGGAGGCGGCGAAAATCGCCATCTTCTTGTGGTAGTCACTGGTGTTGTAGGCGAACTTCATCTTGGCACCGGGTGCCACTCCCGCGGCGGCCAGCAGCTTCTTGGCTTCCTCGACTTTTTTCGCCATCGGCCAGTTGGCCCAGTCATACGAGGTCACGTCGGCACCCGCGACGCCCTTGACGATCACACCGTACGACGGTACCTGCCCATCGGCGGTCACCTTGTCGGCCAGGATATTTCGGTCGATCACCATCGACAAGGCCTTGCGCACGCGCACGTCCTTCATCATCGGGTCGGCATTGTTCAGCGAGTAGTAACGCAGGCCCAGCATCGGTGAGTTGCGGATGTCCTTGGGATATTGCGCCTTGTACTTGTCGTAGCTGCCCGGTGGCAACTGGTAGACCCAGTCGTTTTCGCCCGACTCGTACAGCTTGACATCGGCATTGCCTTCCTCGACCGCCAGATAGGTCACCTGGGTCAGCTGGACATTCTTGTTGTCCCAGTAACTCGGGCTCTTGCTCAGCACGATCTTGCTGTTGACCTGCCAGTCCTTCAGTGTGAAGGCGCCATTGCCGACGATGTTGCCGGGTTTGGTCCAGTCCTTGCCGAATTTCTCGATCGTGGCCTTGTGGATCGGGCCGAGCTGCAGGTTGGAAACCACCTCGGGCAGAAAACCAGCCGGGAACGGCGTCTTGATCTCCACGGTGTTCGCGTCGACCGCCTTCACGCCCAGCTCGGTCACCGGCTTCTTGCCATCGATGATCTCCTTGGCGTTCTGCAGGAAGACGCCGTAGGTCGATGCATACTTGGACGCGGTGGCCGGGTCGACGAAGCGGCGCATGCCGTACACAAAGTCTTCGGCCGTGACCGGATCGCCGTTGGACCACTTGGCGTTTTTGCGCAGCTTGAACACCCAGGTGGTCGGATCGGTCTGCTTCCAGCTCTCGGCCGTACCCGGAACCACCTTGCCGTTGTTGTCGACGGCGGTGAGGCCTTCGAACATTTCGCGGATCACATTGTTGGCCGGCACGCCCGAGGCCAGCGCCGGGTCGAGCGTCTCGGGCTCGGAACCGTTGTTACGCACCAGTTCCTGCTTGGCATTGAGTTGCACACCAGCGGGAACGGTGGCGGCAAATGCTGTCGAACCATAAGCCAGTGCGATGGCCAGGCTCAGGGCAAAACCCTTCTTGCGATGGAAATTCATGGAAATCCTCCGGAAAATGATGTTGACGCCGTCTGCGGCGTGGCAGAACACGCAATATAGCGCTGCGCCAGCGCACCCAATCTAGGGGCTTACCCTTCGCCTCAAGCCCGGATCTGCTGCACGATGGCGCATCGGTCTTCAACCCCGGTACAACCACCCGAGATCGAGCAGCCGTTCGCCGAGCACCGACATCGCAGCGTCGCGCGCCATGCGCACCGGTCCGCGCGCGTGAAAGATGCTGCCGTTGCGCCGCGAGCGCAGTTGCACCCGCCGGTTGCGTTGCCAGCGTCGCTGCGCGAATGCCTGCAGTTGCGCGGCCACATCACCCAAGCCATCACCCAGGCAGGCGGCCAGCACCTGTGCATCCTCGATCGCCATGCCGGCGCCTTGCGCCAGATACGGCCGCATCGGATGCGCCGCGTCACCCAGCAGTGCAACCCGACCTTGCGCATGTTGCTCGGGGCCGCTCATCGGCGGGCGGTCGCACAGGATCCATAGTCGCCATCCACCGGCAGCCTCCACCAGCGCGCGCAACGGCGCGCAGACGCCATGCAGGGCGCCCGCAACATCGGCACCATCGGCGTGCTGGTTCCAGTTCGCCAGCTTCCCGGGCACGGCATTGGCGGCACGCAGCCAGTCGGGGTCGCCGTGCACGATCGCCACCAGATTGAGTTCGGCGCCCGCACGCACCGGATACTGCACCACATGCATCTGCGGTCCGAGCCAGACCGTCACCTGCCCGCTGCGCAGGGCCGACGGCAGATCGTCCTGCTTGAGCAAGGCGCGGTAGGCCAGATGTCCGGTGGGTTGCGCCATGCCGTCGCCCAGCAGGCCCTGGCGCACCGGGCTCCACAAGCCGTCGGCGCCAATCAGCGCGGCGCCGCAGATCCGGCGGCCATCGGCAAGCGCCAGAACCACGGACAGCGGCGACTGGCTGAACCCGTCGAGCTGCGCGCCCAGCACCAGCTCTGCGCCACCCTGGCCCTGCAGCGCCGCCAGCAGCAGCTGATGCAGGTCGGCCCGGTGCACCGTGGCATACGGCGCGCCATACCGCTGCAAGGCGCTGCGGCCCAGCGTCAACACGCCCAGTTCACGGCCGGATGCGGCACTGCGCACCTGCAGCCGATCCGGAAATGCAGCCACCCGCGCCAGCGCGTCGGCCAGGCCCCAGGCATGCAGGATGCGCGTGACGTTCGGGCCGATCTGGATGCCGGCGCCGACCTCGCCAAATGCCACCGCCCGCTCGTACACCCGTACTGCCGCACCGGCGCGGCGGCACGCCAGCGCCGCCGCCAGCCCGCCAATGCCGGCACCTGCTATCAAGACATCATCAGTGGTCATGCCGGCAATGGTAGCCGTCCACTGGCGGCCGCCCGGCCACTACCCACCAGGTAATGACCCGCCGCTGCTTTGGGCCTAGGATCACCCCATGACCCTCCGTACGCCCACCAGCCCTGCACCTGTCGGCCAGCGCGCCGTTCCCGCACCCTTCGGCCAGCATCTGCGCAGCTGGCGCCAGCGCCGGCACCTGAGCCAGCAAGGTCTGGCGCTGGAGGCGGAGATCTCGACCCGCCATCTGAGTTTTGTCGAGACCGGCCGCGCCGAACCCAGCCGGGAGATGGTGCTGCGCCTGGCCGAACGGCTCGACATTCCGCTGCGCGAACGCAATACGCTGCTGGTGGCAGCCGGCTACGCACCGATGTACCGCGAGCGGCCGCTGGACGATCCGGCGCTGGCCAGCGCACGGGCGGCGGTGGAACTGGTGCTCAAGGGCCACGAACCCTATCCGGCACTGGCGCTGGACCGGACCTACAACGTGGTCGCTGTCAACCGCGCCGTTGCGCTGTTCCTGCAAGGCCTGCCCGAGGAACTGCTGCGCCCTCCGATGAACGTGCTGCGCATCAGCCTGCATCCGCAAGGCGTGGCGCCACGCATCGACAACCTGTTGCAGTGGCGCGCCCATCTGTTCGAACGCCTGCGCCAGCAGATCGCCGCCACGGCCGACCCGCGATTGGTCGAGCTGCTCGACGAGTTGCGCGCTTATCCGGTGCCCGCCGACAGCAATCCGCAATCCGTGGCCGGTGAACACCTGGGCGTCGTGATGCCATTTCGCATGCGCTCGCCCGCGGGTGTGCTCAGCTTCATCAGTACCGTGACCATCTTCGGAACCGCACACGACGTGACCTTGCAGGAGCTGATGATCGAATCGTTTTTTCCGGCGGACGAATTCACGGCGCAGGTGCTGCGCCAGCAGCAGGTCTGAGGGACGTGACTGAACGGGTCGCGTCCGGAGCAGGCGTATGCTGCTTCATCCAGCCCTGATGACGCGAGCGCCCTGCGTCGATGCATACTCCAACGACTCCGAACATCTGCCCCGGCCCCATGCCCAGCCCGAAACCCAGCCCGGCGGCGTACCCGCACAACCCGCCGATGGACCTCGTCACATTGCGGCTGGTCGTCGCGGTGGCCGATTGCGGCTCCATCAGTGCCGGAAGCGATCGAGTCCAGCTGGCGCTCGGTGCGGCCAGCGCCCGTGTCTCCGCGCTGGAAGCGGCGACCGGCGTGCGCATCTTCGAGCGTTCATCGCGTGGCGTGCAGCTCACGCCGACGGGCCACATGCTGGTGCAACGCAGCCGCGAACTGCTGGCCGACGCGCACCGCCTGACGGTGGACCTGCACGACTACAGCCAGGGCCTGCAGGGTCATGTGCGGGTATTGGCCAATGCCTCCTCGATCCTCGAACTGCTGCCCGACCGGCTGATGCAGTTTTCGCGCAGCCATCCGCACATCCGGGTCGACGTCCAAGAGCGGCCCAGTCCGGAAATTCCCCTGGCGCTGCTCGACGGGCGGGCCGACCTGGGCATCGTCGACATCGCCCACCCGCTGATGGGGCTGCAGTTCCAGGACCTGGCCCACGACACCCTGGTGCTCATCGTGCCGGACGAAAACCCGCTGGCGCACCGCACCGAAGTCGCATTGCAGGACGCACTGACCGAGGACTTCATCTGTCTGACCGATGGCAATGCGCTCACCACCCGGCTGACCGCGGCAGCCGCCCAGATCGGGCAACCCATCAAGATGCGCATGCAGATGCGCAGCTTCGACGCGATTTGCCGGATGGTCGCCGGTGGCCTCGGCGTGGGCGTGTTGCCCATCGAAGCGCTGGCGCCGCAACTGGCGGCCTTGCCAATCAAGGCCGTTCCCCTGTCGGACCCCTGGGCCCGGCGCACGCATCGGCTGGCCTTGCGCGAAGGCGTGGCGCCTACGGCCGCCACCCAGCATCTGATGCAGGTATTGCTGGCGCCTGCCAGAACCTGAACACGTCACCCGCGCGCGCCGGTCGGACGCACGCATGTTTCCCAGCCTTCGCGAATGCCGAAGGCCGCTTTCGGCCCAGATTCTTGCCGGACGCGGCAGCTGCCCCTACCCTTGCGCTCACCTTCCATCGGCGCATGTCTGGCGCACACGAGCTTCATGAAAATCACCCGCGTACACGCAACCCCGCTGAACCTGCCGGTCTCGGTCGACATCAACGGTCGCACCAAGACCACCTCGCTGTCGATGTGCCTGGTCAGCATCGAAACCGACACCGGCCTCGTGGGTACCGGATTGACTGCCATCACCGAAGAAGAGGTGATCGGCTCCATCGTCAACGACATCGCTGCCCACACGCTGCTCGGCATGGACCCGTTGCGCCATGAGCAGATCTGGGAGCGGATGTACTGGTTGCTGTCGCCGCGCGGCCAGTCGGGGTATGCCAGCCATGCCATCGCCGCCATCGACATTGCCCTTTGGGACATCAAGGGCCAGGCCTACGGCGAACCGTGCTGGAAGCTGCTGGGCGCCGCGCGAGACCAGGTGCCGGTCTACGCCACCTTC
>Ga0209476_10002445_pt1 | contig 12460 bp, 11 predicted proteins | sample KloWWTrecipitate_FD_187179 | JGI IMG/M metagenome (GOLD analysis project Ga0209476, IMG submission 187179) | Active sludge microbial communities from Klosterneuburg, Austria, studying microevolution and ecology of nitrifiers - Klosterneuburg... | ecosystem: Engineered > WWTP > Aerobic digester... | reverse complement strand
GGGGACGGCATCGGCCTCGGCCTGTCGCTGGTGCAGCGCATCTGCCAGCGGCAGGGTTGGCGCATCCGCCTGGATGAACACAAGGACGGCGGCTGCGAATTCCGCGTGGACTTTTTCCCGGCTTGACGCTTTTTTCACGCCGGCTTGACGCGGCGGTCACGGGGCGGCGCATACAGTGCGCGGCAGACAACCTCGTGGACTGCCGCGCATGCCCGACACTTCTCCCTCGCAGATCACCCTGCCGTTCGCCGGCGCGGATGAGCGTGCGTTTTCGGCGCCCCGGCCGCACGGACGCCTGAGCCGGCTCGCCCGCGGCCTCTCGCGCTGGCGTGAAAGGCAGCTGGTCCGCAGTGCGCTCGCACTGGCCGACGAGCCGACGCTGGTGCTCGACCTGCACGATGCCGACGGGCAGTACCGGCCCGTGCTGGCGGAACGCCCCAACCGCGTCATCGTCGCGGCGGACAGCGCAGCCGGCCTCGTCGCGCTGCCCGACGGCGCCGTCGATAGCGTCGTTTGCCTTCGCTGCATGGACGGCATGGGCGGCAGCGGCAATCGTCTCGCCCTGCTGCATGAACTGAATCGCGTCACGCGCGACACGGCCATCGTTTCGTCCAGGGGCGATGCGGGCTGCCGCGAATTCGCGGCAGCCGGATTCCGCATCCTCGGCCAACTCGACTTCCTCCCCTTCAATTCCACGCGGCGGATATTCGTCCTGCGCAAATTCGAACTGTGAGAACGCCCATGCCAGCCACTCCGGAAAACGCATTGATCCCCGCCGCCTTCCTTCGCCCGGTCGCCGCAGAAATCGCCGCGGCACCGTCACGACGGCATCGCCGGATCGGATTTTCGGGCCTGCTGGCGCTCGGCGCACTGGCCGTCTGGCTGGTCTTGCGCGTGGCACTGCTGGCCCATGTCGACGCCGGCGAACTCGATGTGAAAGCCCTGCTGCTCGCCTTCGCCAAAGGCGCCTGGTTCGACATCGCCACGCTGTGCTTCCTGGTCTCGCCGCTGCTGCTCCTCTCGGCCGCGCTGCCCAACCGCTTCCGCGCGCGCAGGACGGTGCATGCCCTGCGCTGGGCGGCCCTCTGGATCGCGCTGGCCGCGCTGCTCTTCGGCGCCCTGGCGGAGATCACCTTCTGGCGGGAGTTCAGCACCCGCTTCAACTTCATCGCCATCGACTACCTCATCTACACCACGGAAGTCGTCGGCAACATTCGCGAATCCTATCCGGTCGGCGCGCTGCTGGCCGGCATCGCCGTGCTGGCGACACTGACTTTATGGCTGGCGCGGCGCCACCTGCGCTTCGACGACGCGCCGCACTCCGGCCGTCGGCGCGCCGCGCTGATGTCGTTCGCGCTGCTGCTGCCGCTCTCCAGCGCGAAGTTGGCGGACGTGGGACAGATGGAAGGCAGCGGCAACGCCTACGCCGACGAACTGTCCGGCAACGGCCTCTTCAGCCTGGCCGCCGCCATGCGCCGCAACGAACTCGACTACGACCGTTTCTACCGCACCCTGCCGGCGGAGCGCGCCGATGCGGTGCTGGCCGGACTGGGGACGGGCTTCGCACCGCGGCCCGCGCATGATGCCTCGGCCCACGCACCCGCCCCGCTGACGACGCTGCCGGCGCCCTTCCTGCGCCGACCGAAAAACATCGTGCTGATCTCCGTCGAAAGCCTGTCGGCCGAATTCCTCGGCGTGCATGGTAACGCCAAGGGACTGACGCCGAACCTCGACCGCCTCGCCGCCGAGGGCATGATGTTCGACCGCGTGTTCGCCACCGGCACACGCACGGTGCGCGGCCTCGAAGCGCTCTCCATCGGCACGCCGCCGATCCCCGGACAGGCCGTCGTGCGCCGGCCCGGCAACGAGCATCTCGCCACGCTGGGCGAGCAGCTTGCGCACCAGGGCTTCACCAGCCTGTTCCTGTATGGCGGCTACGGCTACTTCGACAACATGAACGACTATTTCGGCGCCAACGACTACAAAGTCGTCGACCGCACCGACCTGCCGGCCGGCGAGATCGTCTTCGAAAACGTCTGGGGCGTCGCCGACGAGTCGCTGTTCGGCGGCGCGCTGCGCGCGTTCGACGGCGCGGCGCGGGACCACAAGCCCTTCTTCGCCCACATCATGACGACCTCGAACCACCGCCCGTTCACCTATCCCGACGGCCGCATCGACATTCCCTCGCCCGGCGGGCGCGACGGCGCGGTGAAATACACCGACTACGCCATCGGCCGCTTCATCGAGGAAGCCCGCGCGAAGCCCTGGTTCGACGACACCCTGTTCGTCATCACCGCCGACCATTGCGCCTCCGTCGCCGGCAAGACCCGACTGCCGGTGGCCAAGTACCACATCCCGCTGATCCTCTACGGCCCGGCGCTGCTGCGCCACGACGTCAACGCGCGCATGGCCAGCCAGATCGATATTCCGCCGACCCTGCTCCATGTGCTCGGCCTCAAGGGCCGCGGGGATTTCCTCGGCGCGTCGCTCTTCGACCCGGCCGCCGCGGCGCGGCCGGAGCGGGCCTTCGTCAGCAACTACCAGGCGCTGGGCTACTACAAGAACGACATGCTCACCGTGCTGCTGCCCCGGCGCAAGGTCGAGGCCTGGCACGTCGCGCACGACACCCTGGAGGTGACGCCCGCCGAACCCGACGCGCAACTGGTCGAGGAAGCCGTCGCCTACTACCAGAGCGCCGCCCGCGCCCTCAAGCAGGGCCGGCTTCACAGCGCCTACCACGAGGTGGAGAAATGAGCCGCTATGGGCGGTTTCCGCTCGTCTCCGCCGCCGCGGTAACGAATGCCGACTTGCTGCTGCCGGCACTGCTCGGCACGCTGATGCTGGTGCCCTTGCTCGGCTTCCGGCTGGATATCGGCCTCAGCGCCCTGTTCTATTCGCCAGGCGAGGGGTTCAGGCTGTGGCATGACTGGCTGCTGGAGAAAGTGCTGCACGACTGGGTGAAGGAAATCGTCCGGGCGGTCGTGCTGCTGCTGGCATTGGCCGCCTTCGCCAGCCTGCGCATGGAGCGTCTGCGGCCGCTGCGGCGCCTGTTGTGGTTCGTCCTGCTCGCGACGCTGCTCGCGGCGGCCGCCGTGACGGCCGTCAAGCACACCTCGCTGCAGACCTGCCCGGTCGGCATCGACCTGTTCGGCGGCAGCGAGCCCTATTTCAGCCTGCTGGAGCCTGCCCCCGCCGGCGTGCGCTCCGGGCAATGCTGGCCGGGCGGGCATGCCGCCTCGGCCTTCTCCTTCTTCCCGCTGGTATTCGCCGCCCGGCAGATGGGCCGGCAGCGGCTGGCCCGCGGCCTCTTCTGGTTCGTCATGCTCTTCGGCTTCGTGCTCACCATGGTGCAGGTCGCGCGCGGGGCGCACTTCTTTTCGCACCAGGTGTGGACGGCGCTGATCTGCTGGTATGCCTCCCTCGCCGCCTACTGGCTCTTCTTTTCATTCCGGCATGCGGAGAGAATTCGATCCGGCCATGGTGCGAACATAGCGCCCGGATCGCTGCAACCGCTCGACTGAAGCCCTTCCGCCGCCCGCGCCCGCGCGCGATCCCCCGTCCGCATTGCCAAGCAGGCAGCAGTCGCTTACATTTCAGCCATCCGCACGGGCGTGGAGCGTCGCGAAGCAGCCTGTCCGGCGGAATGTTCTTCAAGGAGGCCCGCCATGCGCATTCTGGAAAAGATTCTCGGCCCGAAATCGAAATACGACAAAAGCCTGCCGTATACCTACGAAGCGCGCATCCGCATCTTCGAGGACGGCACCGAGCACAAGTCCTACCTCTCCGACACAATCTGCGGCCTGATCGAACACCTGCACCGGAACCGCATCAAGCCCGAAGAGACGGAAATTTTCGAAATCTACCAGGAGCGGGAATCGCCCATCGACGCCCGCCTGTTCGCCACCGCCGACCGGCAGTGGCTGTTCAAGCCGGACATCTGCCGCGCCTTCGAGCAACATTACCCGGGGCACATCCAGGCGACCACGTGTTCCTTCAAGGATCGCGAACGCGGCTGCATGGGGCCCTGAATTCGTTGGGTGTCGGAGGTGGGCGTTGATCTATGTTAGCGAATTTGCTAACATTCATCCATGTCCTTCGAGATCGAGTACTTCCACGAGCGGGTGCTGCACAACATTGAGTCGTGGCCCGTGGACGTCCTCGCCGACTACGCACGCTTGGTCGAACTGCTTATTGAACATGGGCCAAGTCTCAGACTTCCGCACTCACGGGCTTTCGGTGATGGCCTGTTTGAGCTTCGGCCTCGCGGACGTTCCGGCATTGGTAGAGCGTTCTACTGCTTTCTCGTTGGCAAACGGGTTGTCGTCCTGCACGCCTTCATCAAGAAGTCCCAGGAAACACCCGACCGAGAACTGAAGTTGGCGCGAAAGCGCATGAAGGAGGTTTCAAATGGCTGAACTGAAATTCAAACCCGTCCGCCATTCACACAAGGAATTCCTTGCCAAGGCGGCAATCCGCAAGGGGTTCACCGAGGCCTATGGCGCTCTTGCCCTTGAGTACCAGGTTGCTGGCCAAATGCTCAAGGCCAGGTCCCGCGCTGGCCTGACGCAGGACGCGGTTGCGGAACGGATGGGAACAACCAAGAGTGCGGTTTCGAGGCTCGAGTCTGCCGGCAAGCATGCACCGTCGCTCGCAACGCTCAAACGGTACGCGCAAGCTGTCGGCTGTGAACTTGAGGTGAAACTAGTGCGGCAAAAGACCGCATGACGCCCGACCCGTCGTTGCAGGGAACGCTCCGTCTTTCGGCGGCGCGCCCCTGAATTCAAACATTGAACGGCCGGTTTCAATAAAAACTAACCATCCACTTCGGGTCGTGAACGGTCATTCCTCTGCGCCCAGGCGTCAGGCTGCTTCGACCGACTTCCGGTCCTCGGCCGAAGCGGGCGTTGCAAGAGGGGATTTAGGATTCCGCTATCGACCCCTTGCCGTCATTCCCGCGAAGGCGGGAATCCAACGGCGCTTGAACAAAGCCCCTGGATTCCGGGTTCCGCTGCGCGGCCCCGGAATGACGGCTTCTGGCTGGAAACGGCCCAATCGACTTTTTCTGACAACGCCCGCTTCGGCCGAATCTCAGCCCCTCGGCAGCCATATCGCCGTATCACGGGGACTGACTTTCAGATCGTCCACTTGTTGCCGCATTTGCGGCACTCCACTTTCAGCCAGACCTCCTCGGCATCCTCGATATCCACCGGCTCCGCATGGAGCGCCCTGCCGGCATCGACCACGGTGAACTTCGCATAGGCATTGCATTGCACGCAGGTGGCGTGGTCGCCGATGTGCTCGGCGACCACCATGATGCGCTTGTAGCGCTGCCAGCCGAACAGCGACAGCACGCAGCCGGCAAGGCCCAGTCCGGCCACTAAGAGGAGGTCGCCGAGGCTTTCACGCCGACCGGAGAGCTCGGCGGCCGAGGCGGCCATGATGATGCCGAGAAAGCAGGTAATGAGATAGAGATGGCTTTCGATGAGCTGGCGCTCGTACCACTTTCTGAAGCCGATCTTGCGGATCCTGGCGACGGTGTCCATGGGCTCATTCTGAACCCTTTAGAACTAAAGCAACAGGGACGGGGATGACCCTGTCCCCTCACCCCAACCCTCTCCCCGCCAGCGGGGAGAGGGGGTGTCTGTGCTCACGCCTTCAACGCCTCCAGCCCTTTGAGCCAGGCCAATGCGCCCCGGCCGGCGGCGCGGCCGCTGGCGAAGCAGGCGGTGAGCAGGTAGCCGCCGGTCGGCGCCTCCCAGTCCAGCATCTCGCCGGCGCAGAACACGCCGGGCAGCATGCGAATCATGAGATGTTCATCCAGCGCCTCGAAGGCCACGCCGCCGGCGCTGCTGATCGCCTCTTCGAGCGGACGCGGCGCGACGAGCCGCAGCGGCAGCGCCTTGATCGCGGCGGCGAGGCGCACGGGATCGGCGAATGCCTCTGCCGGCAGCACTTCCCGCAGCAGTCCGGCCTTGACGCCCTTGATGCCGGTCCGGCTTTGCAGATGGCTGGACAGCGAGCGGGAACCGCGCGGCCGCGACAGCTCGTCGATCAGGCGCGGCAGTTCACGGCCGGGTGCGAGGTCCAGGTGGAGGACGGCATTCCCGTTGGCGGCGATTTCGTCGCGCAGGTGCGCCGACAGCGCATAGATCAGGCTGCCCTCGACGCCGGTCGCCGTCACGACGAATTCACCCTGCCGGCGCTGCGCGGCGCCCGATGCCTCCGTGAAGGACACGACCACCGGCTTCACGGGATGGCCGGCGAAGCGGGTGCGAAAGTGCTCGCTCCAGTCGATGTCGAAGCCGCAATTGGCGGGCCGCAGCGCAGCGACCTCCACGCCGCGTTGCGCCAGCCACTGCACCCACGCGCCGTCCGAGCCGAGCTTCGGCCAGCTGCCGCCGCCCAGCGCCAGCACGACCGCGTCGGCACGCAGCCGATGCTCGCCTTGCGGCGTAGCAAAACGCAGCGCCCCCTCGTCGTCCCAACCCAGCCAGCGATGGCGCATGTGGAAGCGCACGCCGGCCTCGCGCAAGCGGTGCAGCCAGGCACGCAGCAAGGGCGCCGCCTTCATCTCGACGGGAAACACCCGCCCGGACGTGCCGACAAAGGTTTCGACGCCGAGCCCGCGCGCCCAGTCGCGCAGCGCATCCGGTCCGAAGGCATCAAGCAGCGGTTCGAGTTGCGGGCGGCGCATGCCGTAGCGCGAGTAAAGCCGGTCGCGCGACTCGGCATGGGTAAGATTGAGCCCGCCCTTTCCCGCCAGCAGGAACTTGCGGCCGACCGAAGGCATGGCGTCGTAGACATCGACCCGCACGCCGTTCCGGCTGATGGCCTCCGCCGCCATCAGCCCGGCAGGGCCGCCGCCGATGACGGCGACGGATCGCGTGGGCAGGTTGTCGGATGTCATCGGCGCGCTTGATTGGCGGAAATGTTCAGCAATCCCCCCCCCAACTCCCTGTGGGAGCGGCGTCCACGCCGCGATAGCGCCTCGCAGGAAGTACCCTTGGGGTGCAGCCGTCAATATCGCGGCGTGGACGCCGCTCCCACATTGATATTTGAGGCATGTCGCATGACGACAACGCCCGCAAGCGCGGGCGTTGTCGTCATCGGGATCGAAGCGCTCAGGACTTCAGCGCCACCAGCACCTCGTCCAGCATCTTCTTCGCATCGCCGAACAGCATGCGGTTATTGTCCTTGTAGAAGAGCGGATTGTCGACGCCGGCATAGCCGGAGGCCATGCTGCGCTTCATGACGATGGAGATCCTGGCCTTCCACACTTCCAGCACCGGCATGCCGGCGATGGGGCTCCCCGGGTCGTCCTGCGCCGCCGGGTTCACGATGTCGTTGGCGCCGATCACCATGGCGACGTCGGTGTCGGGGAAATCCTCGTTGATCTCGTCCATCTCCATCACGATATCGTAGGGCACCTTGGCCTCGGCCAGCAGCACGTTCATGTGGCCGGGCATGCGGCCGGCGACCGGGTGGATGCCGAAGCGCACGTTCACGCCCTTCTCGCGCAGGTACTTGGTGATCTCGAACACCGTGTGCTGGGCCTGGGCCACCGCCATGCCGTAGCCCGGCACGATGATGACGTTCTTTGCCTCGCGCAGCAGTTCGGCCGTCTCCGCCGCGCTGATGGGACTGACTTCTCCCGCCGGCTGCTCGCCACCTTTCGCCGCCGGTGCGCCTCCTCCCGTACCAAAACCGCCGGCGATGACGCTGATGAAGTTGCGGTTCATCGCGCGGCACATGATGTAGGAGAGGATGGCGCCGGAGGAGCCCACCAGCGCGCCGGTGACGATGAGCAGGTCGTTCGACAGCATGAAGCCGGTGGCCGCCGCCGCCCAGCCGGAATAGCTGTTGAGCATCGACACCACCACCGGCATGTCGGCGCCGCCGATGGCCATCACCATGTGGATGCCGAACAGCAGCGCGATGACGGTCATGACGATCAGCGGCGTCATGCCGGCCTGCACCGAGGCGGCGTGGATGAACTCGCGGCCGAACCAGAGCACCACCAGCAGGCCCGCCAGGTTGAGCAGGTGGCGCCCCGGCAACAGCATCGGTTTGCCGCCGATCTTGCCGGAGAGCTTGCCGAAGGCGATGATCGAGCCGGAAAAGGTCACCGCGCCGATGAGGATGCCGACGTAGATCTCGATTTCATGGATGGTCTTCTCCGCACCCGCCAGATGGGCCGACGCCGCCGGATCGATGTAGTTGGCGAAGCCGACCAGGCAGGCGGCGAGGCCGACCAGGCTGTGCATCAGCGCCACCAGTTCCGGCATCTGCGTCATCTGCACGGTGCGCGCGGCGTAGAGGCCGATGCTGCCGCCCACCACCATGGCGCCGACGATCCAGGGGATGCCGGCCGTCGTGACGTAAGGTCCGAAGACCGTCGCCAGCACGGCGATGGCCATGCCGACCATGCCGTAGAGGTTGCCGCGGCGCGAACTCTCCGGATTCGAGAGCCCGCCGAGGCTGAGGATGAAAAGGATGGTCGCGCCGAGATAGGCGACGGTCGTGAGGCTTACGGACATTTTGCAGTTCCTCTGCAGGGCCGCCCCAAAGAGGAACGGCCATCACATGGAGCGGGCCGTGGCCCGCGAACAATCGTCACCCCCTTCCACGGGAAGGGGGGCGGGGGGATGGCTGCCAAGCGGGCCATCTTATTTGCGGAACATCGCCAGCATGCGGCGGGTGACGGCGAAACCGCCGAACATGTTGATGGTGGTGAGCGCGATGCCCGCCACCGCCAGCCAGCGGATCCAGTCCTCCGGCCGCGCGGCGCCTCCGCCAAGAAGCGGCGGCGCGATCTGCACCAGGGCGCCGATGGCGATGATGCTGGAAATCGCGTTGGTGACGCTCATCAGCGGCGTGTGCAGGGCCGGCGTGACGTTCCACACCACCATGTAGCCGACGAAGCAGGCCAGCACGAACACCGTGAAGTGGGCGAGGAAGGCCGGCGGCGCGCTGGCGCCGATGAGCCAGAAGACCAGCGCCGCCACGCCGAACATGGCCGCCGCGCGGGTGCCCGAGGCCGGCGCGCCGCCACCGCCGTGGCCCTTGGGCGCGGGCGGCGGCATTGCGGCTTTAGGCGCCGGCGGCGCCGGCTGTTTGAGGGGCGGCGCCGGCCAGGTGATGCTGCCATCCTTGATGACCGTCAAGCCGCGGATGGCATCGTCGTCCATATTGACGTCGAGGGTGCCGTCGCCTTTTACAGCTTGTGTCTTGCAGAGTTCTTCGGTCAGGCGCAGCAGATTGTTCGAGTAGAGGGTCGAGGATTGCCTGGACAGACGGCTGACCAGGTCGGTGTAGCCGACGATGGTGACGCCGTGCTTCACCACCACCTGGCCGGGCTCGGTCAGTTCGCAGTTGCCGCCCTGCTCGGCGGCCATGTCGACGATGACGCTGCCCGCCTTCATGCTCTGCACCATCTCGGCGGTGATGAGGCGGGGCGCGGGCTTGCCGGGAATCAGCGCGGTGGTGATGATGACGTCCACTTCCTTCGCCTGTTTGGCGTACATGTCGCGCTGGGCCTGCTGGAAGCCCTCGCTCATCACCTTGGCGTAGCCGCCGCCGCCGGAACCTTCCTCTTCGTAATCGACCTTGACGAATTCGCCGCCGAGCGAGACGACCTGATCGGCCACTTCGGCGCGGGTGTCGTTGGCGCGCACGATGGCGCCCAGGCCGGCGGCGGTGCCGATCGCGGCCAGTCCGGCGACGCCGGCGCCGGCGATGAAGACCTTGGCCGGCGGGATCTTGCCCGCTGCCGTGATCTGGCCGTTGAAGAAGCGGCCGAAGGCGTTGGCGGCCTCGATGACGGCGCGGTAGCCGGCAACGCCGGCCATGGAGGTCAATGCGTCCATCTTCTGGGCGCGGGAGAGCTGGCGCGGCAGTGCGTCGATGGCCAGCACGGTCGCCTTCCTGGCGGCGAGCTGCTGCATCAGTTCGGGGTTCTGCGCCGGCCAGATGAAGCCGACCAGCATCGTGCCTTCTTTCATCAGGCCGACTTCCTCGGCGGTGGGGCCGCGCACCTTGAAGACGATGTCGGCGGACGCCCAGAGTGCTGCCGCGCCGTCGACCACCGATGCGCCGGCAGCGCGGTAGGTGTCATCGCCGAAATTCGCCGCGTCTCCGGCGCCGGACTGGACGGCAACCGTGAAACCGAGCTTGATGAGTTTTTCGACCACCTCAGGAACGGTGGCGACGCGTTTTTCGCCCGCAGCCGTTTCCTTCGGCACGCCTATGACCAGCGGCATGGCACTTCCCCCTTGTGGTTCCCGATATTGGAAATCGTCCCGGCCCTGGAAAACAGCCGACCTTGACGATAAGCGGCAATAATACTTAAATCGATACGCTATGGGTAGGTTGCAACAACCGTGAGGCCTGAATAATGAAAAAAACCCGCAAGCTCCGCTCGCAAAAAGTCGGCATGGCGCCGGGGGCGCTGGTCCACGTCGGCGAACGCCGCACGGAACGGCCGGACATCACCCTCATGGAGTTCGATGCCGGTTCGCTGCTGGAAAAGCGCTTTCAGTCCGTCGCGGAATCGCGCGGGTACAGCCGCGGCAAGGGCACCCTGTGGCTCAACGTGCACGGCCTGCACGAACCCGAAGTGATGGCGGAGATCGGCCGCCGCTTCAACCTGCACCCCCTGGTGCTGGAAGACATCCTCAACACCGACCAGCGGCCGAAGGTGGACGACTACGGCGACTATCTCTATATCGTCGCCCGCTTCTTCGAATACGACGCCGCCGCCGCCACGATCACATCCGACCAGGTCAGCATCGTGCTGGGCGCGGACTTCGTCCTCACCTTCCAGGAGCGGCCGACCGGCACCTTCGATCCGCTGCGCGAGCGGCTGCGCGGCGACAAGGGGCAGATCAGGAAACTCGGCGCCGATTACCTCGCCTACTCCCTGCTCGACACCCTGGTCGACCGCTATTTCACGATACTCGAACAGCTTGCCGAGCGTACCGAGGCCATCGAGGACCAGCTGCTGCAAAAAGCCACGCCCGCGCTGCTCAAGGAGGTCCACGAAATCAAGCGCGAGACGATGGTCATGCGGCGTGCCGTCTGGCCGCTGCGCGAAGTCATCAACGGCCTGACGCGGGTCGACCAGCGCTTCTTCAAGCCGGAAACCCAGCCTTATCTGCGCGACATCTACGACCACACCGTGCATGTCATCGAGTCGCTCGAAGGCATTCGCGACCTCGTCGCCGGCATGCTCGACATCTACCTGTCGAGCATCTCCAACCGGGTCAACATGGAAGTGCGCATCCTCACCGTCATCACCACCCTGTTCATGCCGGCGGCGCTGATCGCCGGCATCTTCGGCATGAACTTCCGGCACATGCCCCTGATCGAAGACAATCAGGGTTTCCTCCTTGCGCTCAGCATGATGGGAACGATTGCTCTGGTAATGGTTACGGTTTTCTGGCGAAGGCGCTGGCTGGGGTGACCTGTATCATAAGCTTCGCCTGAATTACCGATCAACGCCAGCCTGCGGTTTTTGTGATTTTCTTCACGCTTTCTTCTGTAGAATCCCCCCCACAAAAATAATCGCCTGCCCGGGAACCGCTCCGGCAGACGCAGTGCACGGCATTCAAGGGAGGACGCGCGTTGCAGGCTGTTCCGCCATTCCAGAGTCGTTGCAACGCCTCCTCTGACACGGCGTCGGCGCAGGATGGCGCCCTGACCGAACTGCGTGCGCTGCACGCCCTCGCCGAAACAATCAACCGCAGCAGTTCGCTCGAATCGGTCTACCCCGAAGCCTTGCAGGCATTGCGCTGGGTCTGCGCCGCCGACCGCGCCGGCCTCCTCTTCCTCGATGCGCAGAACGCCATGCGTTTCGCCGCCTCGGACGGCCTCTCCGACCGCTACCGCGCCGCCGTGGAAGGCCATACGCCCTGGGCGGCCAACGAGGAATTCGCACAACCCATCCTGGTGCCCGAGCCGGAACGGGAACCTTCCCTCGCCCCGCTGCTGCCGCAATTGCGCCGGGAAGGCATCGCCTCGCTCGCCTTCATCCCGATCGCGCACCAGGGCCGGCTGCTCGGCAAGTTCATGCTGTATTTCGACACGCCGCACGAAATGACGGCAGAGGAGGTCCGCCTTGCCCTGACCGTCGCCGAATACCTGGCGCTGGCCGTCTCGCGCCAGCGCGCGCTGGAGGAAACCCGCCGGCTCAATGGCGAACTGGAAGAACGCGTGCGGCGCCGCACCCGGCAACTGGAGGAAGCCAACCGGGAAATGGAGGCCTTCTGCTATTCGGTGTCACACGATTTGCGCGCACCGCTGCGTGCGCTGGACGGATTCTCGCGCATCCTGCTCGATGAGGCCGGCCACATCCTCGTCGACACGGACAAGAGCAACCTGCGCCGCATCATCGCCGCCAGCGAACGCATGGGCGGCCTCATGGACGACCTGCTCAAGCTGTCGCGCATCGGCCGCGCCGGCA
>Ga0209476_10002442_pt1 | contig 12461 bp, 11 predicted proteins | sample KloWWTrecipitate_FD_187179 | JGI IMG/M metagenome (GOLD analysis project Ga0209476, IMG submission 187179) | Active sludge microbial communities from Klosterneuburg, Austria, studying microevolution and ecology of nitrifiers - Klosterneuburg... | ecosystem: Engineered > WWTP > Aerobic digester... | reverse complement strand
GGAACCAGGCTCAGTCAGGACACTCACCAGATAGCCAGCTTTGTTTTCCTGTCGGCTTCCTACAGTTGGCAGTAACCATCTATTCCTGCACCATGAGGGTAGTTGACCACTCAATGATCTACCCTCAGCACGGCATGGCCTCTGCTGCTCCGCTGAGCCAAGGCCCCGGATAAAGTTTGCGCGGGGAAGATAACAGCATGATGGATAAAATATTGCGATGCGAACCGGAGGCAATATCGAATTTGCCTGTATTGCTGGGAATCATCTGATAGGTTGCATCGTATTGCTGCGCGATACTGCGCTTGGTTTTCTCGAGTGCAGGATGATCAAATTCCTCCGCCAGCAGATATGCGATACCAACTTCAGCAATCACATCCATGCTGGCGCGCGCGACAATCGTATCAATATGAGCATCGAAATAATCAAAAATCCAGGCAAAATCCGAACGCTTGATCGTGCGCTGATAATACTCACTATTGGCCAAAATAATATGCGTCAATCCATATAGCTTATTTTGATACTGCTGCGCACCGAGCAAATGGTCCTGGCCATGTGGATAGACTTGTTGCATCGCATGGGTGAATTCATCACTGTAATCGTCGCCACCAAGCAACTTAACCCACACCACCACATTAGCCAATTGAGCTGCCCATGCCTGTATCATCAATGGATTGTTGAAATAGTGCGTATAGTCATGACTCAGAACATGCGCTTTCAACTGTTCAAACTGCGGTGCACAAACGCGATATTCAGCAGCTCGTCTCAATATTCCCAAGCTATTCAAGTAATAGAGAAAATCGGGGGCAATGGCCAGGGATTCGCGTCGTAACTTGGCTCTGGGACTGGATGACCAGCGTTGCATTTTTGCATGAGAATATTCAATGGCGGCATCTTCCTGGGCAACCTGCAGCAGTTTCTCAACCCTTCCGGTCATGAACTCCAAATCACGCAAATTGTAATTCAGATAGGCACTATCCCCGCTGATACGATAAATTCTGGTTGCATAGTGGCTGGCCTTATAACCTGTCAATCTATCCAATTGCTGATCATAGGTTGCTTTAATGGCCTGGGCGATGCCATGATAGACCGCTGCGGTTTTTCCGGTCAATGGCAAAGGATCTTCGTCTTTGTCGATCACAAAGAAAGTTGCAATAAACCCCACCAGGATCAATCCAAGCAATGCTGTTTTCATCGGATAAACGCCAACTGTACACATCCGGCATTCCATTCCAGCAAAGCAAGCAATATTCGGTGAGCTGAGGTTAGGGAAACGCTGATTAATTCGGCGAACGAGATGAAGCACGAGGCGCACGGAACGCAGTAACCGAGACATATCAACATGATAGGCGAGGGAGCGAGTACCGCGCAACGAAGTGATTCGCTTGTACAGTCAATTAATCAGCGTTTCCTTAGCTGAATACCAGTCGCTCCAGCTTAGTCACTGCAGCGCTCAACTCTGCCGAACCATACAGATCCCACCTGACCTCTACTTTGCCCTGATCATTGTTTTGCACGTTAATGAGCGCAAAATTATTGGTCTTGCAGGGCTCCATCAATAACTGGAACGACACATTGGATTCAGTATTTTCCGAATCTCTTTGCAAAAAACCACGCTTTCTGACTGCCAGCGCCAGCACAGAAGCCTGTGTCCAGGGCAAGTCGTAAGTAATGGCACTTGAGGTCAATTGATACACAGGAGTATCCGGATATTCTTTATGGCTCAGGTGGAAGGCTGCGCCGATATGCACATCGCCACTCAGCAAAAACAACGGTTTTCCGTGCGCATGCGCTGCCTTGAAAGCTGCATCCAAAAGCTCATCGCGCTCGACCCAATTGCTTTCATGTTCCCATTGATCACGCAAATCATCTGCCAGCGAAAGGACATCGAGATAATTCACGATAAAACTCTTCGCATGCACCACCGGCACTGGCGAAACCACAAAAACCGACTGGGCATGTTTAAATGTGTCGGATTCCAACCAAGCTTTAAACCTTTCCATCTGTGCTTGACCTAAGATCCGGTCGTTGGTGGTGCGGGTGTAATCGCGCTGCCCGCGCATGTCAAGCACATAGAAGGCCGCTTCCCCCCAGGTAAACGCATAATCAAATTGATTGGCAGGTGTGGTGGGATTGTGCACATGTTCGTATTCATGATAAGTCAGTTTTGCCGCCTCATACATCTGATAAAAAAGGGACAGCTTCTCTGCATCATTATCCCAATCCCACCACGAATCGAGCAGATTCTTTCTTTCCTTGGCATCATAAGATCCCCATCCATCCAGGATCTCGTGATCATCCCACATCATGTAAGTGGGAAAGCGCGACAACACCCGCCGCAGTTGGCGATGCCCCCAATATCCCCGATAGATATCGCGATACCAGGAACGCATGACCGCTACGCGCTCGTTCTCCTTCACTTCCTTCACGAACTCCTTGCGGTTTTTTCTCAACCATTCCCAAATGCTGGTTTTGGAATTGCCATCGACATAAACCTGATCGCCAACCCCCAGAATAAAGTCGCCGTTGCGTTGATCCAATTCATCACCGAAACGATCCCACATGTGAATATTGACCAGATCAAACGAATTTTTTTTGTACGGCATATGGCAACTGAAAAGCCCGAATGTTATGGATTTCTGCGCGACCTCCTGCGTTTTGAAGCGATTGAATTGATAATCGGGAGCAATCTCCCAAGGCGTTTTCCTGATTGCCAGATTGAGCGCAAAGGCCGCGTAATAATAGCGCTGGGCCGGCTTCAGTCCGGTAACTTCCCAAACTTCGGTAATATCATGCGCATATTTCAAATCGGAGGCGTCAGTCAGCAGTGCATCCGGTATTTCACGAATCACGCCTTCGTTAGCAACACTCTTTAGGAAAAAAATTTCTTTACCTTCCACTCGCCTCGTTTCAGGACTCCAATCGGAAGCGGATTCATTGTCGCGCAATATCGGCTCAGAACTAATCACCATGCGGTAGGTATTTTCCTGATAAGCCCGCAGCCACAACTTGGTGCTAGTAGTGGTCGTATGGCCTACGATCACGGCGCTAGTCAGCAAAGGATTAATCCAGGGGCGATCAGCTCCCCGGTCATAGAAATCGAATGTTTTCATAATTGATTACCCAGGAGTAATGAAATGAAAGGTCATTGTAACGCTATCATTCCATCCATTATGTATATTTGTTGCCCACATCACCTGCTGCACGTTGCAGCGCTGCAATATCGATCTTTTTCATGCTCAGCAGTGCATTCATAATCCGCTGGGCGGTTTCTTGGCCGCAGTGTGTGAGTAATGGCGGCAGCATGGCCGGAACAATTTGCCAGGACACCCCGTATTTGTCTTTCAACCAACCGCATTGTTGCGCTCTTTCATCGCCACCTTCAGAAAGTTTTTGCCAATACTCATCCACTTCCTGCTGATTCTCACAGCTCACCTGAAAGGATACGGCTTCGTTGAAAATAAAGACGGGACCTCCATTCAGTGCAATAAATGTTTGCCCATTCAGTTCAAACGTTATGGTCATGACCGAACCAGCACGCTTACCATGAAATTCATGCCCAGATTCAGTGTAGCGGGCTATCTCCAAAATTTTCGAATGTTTGAAAGTTGCAGTGTAAAACGCAACCGCTTCCTCTGCCTGATCATCGAACCATAAACAAGGGGTAATTTTCTGCATAATTTTGATTTCATGGAGTTTAAACTTGATTCTATTCAATCGCACCCGGTTTCCCAATCTTCTTGGAATCCCATTGCCTCATGTTTGGCACGATCTTGCTGATTCGAATGCATGACTAGCGCTATGTACTTTGTGCCTTGCTCGTGCGGCACAAGCATAATGACCGCTGTCAATGAAAATTCAAACAAACAATCCAATTGCTAATATACTTTCGTAAAACTGATTCGTGCACTTTACCATCAACCGCAAAGCTGAAGGAGTCGCCATGCCCAATCCATTGATTCAACCTTATTTATTTTTTGGCGGATGCTGCGAAGAAGCGCTGGAGTTCTAATTGGATGATCAATGTAGTGGCTTAGCCATTCCATAGCTATCTTTTGGAGGAGCATTACTATGTCGCATCGCTTATGGACTATCGGAATCCTATTGATTGCAGAGACAATTAGTCTGTCCGGCTGCTCAACAGGGCAACTCTATGCTACCGGACAATCCTGGCAGCGCAATCAATGCAACCAAATCATGGACCAACAAGAGCGCAGTCGCTGTCTATCGAGCACTCACACTTCGTATGAAGCCTACCAACAGGAATCCAACTCCAGAAACCAGCAGAAATGACAACTCTCATGAGCTTCGAAAGTCTGAGCGAACAACAGATCCTGAACATCGCCAACCCGATCATGGACAACTTGATGGATGCTTCAACTCAGATCGATCACGCCAGGCATGTTCAGGATTTTACTGGCAGGATGAAAGCCATCGTAACGCCGGAATATTTTCAATGCATCTGCCAGCAATACCAAGCCGAAAAAGGATTCTTTTCCAACCGTGCCCCTGTCGCTGTGTTCAGGCGCCCGGATTCAGCTGCTATTGTGTGGAAACAATTCTTTACGAAAGCCTCCGGAGAGTTTGTTGCAGAGATGGTGCTAGTCTATCAAAACGGCAGGTATTGGGTTGATCATGTGATGGTTTTTTGAATGCTCACTTGCCCCATTTGATGATCCTGGTGCAAAGCTTTTCAATTTTCATTACACCGATTAAATTCACTGATTATGATTTCAATACCGTGCTTGTCTAGAAACAAGCAAACCATTGATTATCATCCTCTATCGGTGCCTGGGAAACCCAACGCCACGGCCTCCATGACCATGCCCCTTGCTGAGTAATATCGCAGCAGCGATGATTCCAACTGTGACCACGCCTGCCATGACTTTTTTCCAATCAATGACCGTTTCATACAGCTGAAAACCCTCTCTCCAACGAATGCGCTGCCAAATTTCTTCGGTAGTCATTAAACGAGACTCGCCGATGGATTGATGTGTGATGATAATTTCTCGATCTGCCTTGACATCAATGTATTGCATTGGATTTTCCCGCAACACGACTTTTACCATACCACTGATGACCATGACTTCTGTTTCATATTGAGAAACTTGAATATGCAAAATAGCGCTTTTGGCTTCTATCAGTGCATGCGGTGTCTTGATACTTTGCTGGCAAGTTGCAGTATCCACATAAGCATTGCCAATGTTGAATTCATCCACGCGGATCAGACAAGATGCTTCAGATGCCTTGAACTCGATGCGAGCACCACTTTGAGGACCGGTAATGACAAACGAATTATTCTTAACCTGTGCAGATTGTTTTACTTGAGAACCATTGATTAAAGCGCTTCTACCCGATGCCTTCATCCTTCCGATGGAGGCCTCATCCGCCATGGCATTGTGATGAAAACGGGCACCGGTATTTGCATCCTGTTCCCATAAGCCCCCTTTATCAGCAAAATTCCTATCCAGAACAGGAACTGTTTTACAGCCAGAAAACAGCAATGCGGTTATCAGCAGCAAAAACCATAATCCTTGCTTACTTGCCAACGGTGAAAAAGACCACGCTGACCATGGATAGCATCTCAAACAAAGATCCTTTAGCTCCCAGAACAATGATTTGCTGTTTGTAGCACCCATTTTGCTGCTCCTTGCTGTCGTTCATTCCAGGAGGATTCCTGATGGAATCAATGTACGCAGGTTAATGTGAACAGAAACTGAATGAAGCAAAGAACAATCAAGAGATCTCTGCATAACTGTATTTTTGAGCTTTTCTGTTCATTCCCATCATAATTAAATCAAATGCTTACAGAGTTTGCGCATTCGATAAAGCCAGTTATGCAGAGGTCTCTTGAAAAGTTTCCAGAGTCGTGCGCAGCAATTTTCTACTCGAGGATTCTAGCGGCTGCCAATCGGCGGGTTGACCCTAATTGAGGGGATTATCTGGCTTTTCGCAGCAATAGTCTTGGGTAAATTACTGGTAAAAATGATTCCAGAATCAAGAATCCTTGTTCTTACGAACAATAACCCCAACAGTCGTCGGGTGCAATTGATAGTATTCTCCGATTTCTCGTTGGCTATATGCACCGGTTTTGTAAGCGGCAATAATCGCTGCTTTGTGGTCTTTGTGCTGCGCTGCAATCTCAGACAGAGGCTTTGCAATCGGCCGCTTTTGCTGCTGGGGTATATTTAAATCGCCCTTTTCTTTCCCGATTCTTTTCTGCATTTCAGTGACGAAATCGGCATCCCCTAAATAAATTTGTCCCTTCAAATTCGACCAGATTTCAGGTTGATGTTGCACACCTTCCAGGACAAATTGTCGGTATTTTTCCGTTGCAATTCTCCTTTGTTTCCCAAACAAAGACAAAATCCAATCCGTTGTCAGCCATTCGGGTTTGGCAGCATTTCCAGACATTGCCGGATAACTGCTCCACGGCCAGTCTTCAAGCCGATTGACCATGCCTTTGGCTCTTAACGGATTCAGCACAACATATCGGGAAAGTTCAAGCAAATAACGATCTTTATCCACCAGAATTGCTTTGTAACGTCCTTGAAAAAGATGGCCGCTACGTCCATGCCGACGATTCGACGCTTGGGTATAAACGCCATTGAGCTGGCGCATACCTTTTGACAAATTGCCGTCAAGCGTTTCAATGATCAGATGATAATGGTTATCCATCAAGCAATAACCATGGCACAGCCAGTTATGATCAGTCACAACCGACCCAAGGATTTCTAAAAACCTTACCCGGTCATCATCATCTTCAAAAATAGCTTCGCGGCGATCTCCACGCGATGTGACGTGGTAAAGCGCATTCGGAAATTCTAATCGGAGTGGTCTTGTCATGGTCTGCAGCATACATCAATTTTTCTTGATTCGCGACCTGACCCTTTCGTTCCGGCTGACAAAAACAAAAAGATCGGGATTCAGTACTAAAAAAAACAAACCCCGCTGTAGCAGCGGGGTTCAGTGACATGCTGCCAGATAAAAATCAGTTTATGCCGTTTCCTTCCTGCGGCGTACAGCAAAACCCAGCAACCCCAATCCGGCCAATAACATGGCATAGGTCATCGGTTCAGGAATAGGAGGAGGTGGTGGTGTAAAAGGATCGGTGATAGCCATCGCGTATTCGTAACCAAAGCTGATGGATTGGTTATTAGCGATGGTACCCAGATCATAGGCCAGGTTGATCGACCGATCGAAGAATCCATAGTTATCAGGCAACTGTCCCGCAGTCAACATCAGGTGAGGATCAACCGGGACACAACAACTGGAAGGATCAACATAAGCGACAGTATTTGCCGGTCCACCAATCAAGTCTGCCAGCGTGAGCGCCCAACCATCCGGGCTTGTGGCAGTTACCGAGGCGCCGTCCCCTAACGCGTTAATTACGTTGCGTGTTTCATAACCAAAGCCCGCCGGTATGCCTTGGTCCGGATCAATACCGACACCCCACTCAACATCCGTCGCGGCAGCTCCGGTATTGTTCGTCAGTTGAACCTGAACAGCAACGTGCCCGCTCGAAGGAATGGTAATCCTCTCGATGATTGACCAATCGCTGCCGGGGTTGCTCGTAACAAGTATCGAACCGTCAATATCAGTGATCGCAGTAGAAGCAAATGGATTGGATTCACCATCTTCATTAGCAATTCCGGCAGACAATCCATTCGCATTGAGCGACCAATTGGACGAAAAAGTACCGAGGTTGACAAATTCCCTATCCATAAAACTTAAGCCGAAAATACCCGTAGCGGAAAAATAACCGGCATCTGCAATTGTAGCGGATGTATCAACTCCGTTTGTAATGACGGTAGGTGCAGTGTGCGCAGTGATCGCAAACACTACCCAGCGCTATTGTTACCAGTTGCGCGAGATATTTTTTCTTTAATCTGGATTCCATATCTTTTACTCCTTTCATTAGATTACTGGATTACTTGGACTGACCATTGATGTGGAACCTATCAATCAAATTTTTCAAGCCACGTCAACATCCTGATTATAACTGTAAAACAAAATCGTAAGAAGAACATAAATAGGGTCAGGTCGCGAATCAAGAAAATAGGCGTATACTGTGAGCTATGACAAGACCACTCCGTTTAGAATTTCCGAATGTGCTTTTTACCACGTCACATCGCGTGGAGATCGCCGCAAAGCCATTTTTGAAGATGATGATGACCGGTTGCGGTTTCTAGAGATTCTTGGGATGGTTGTGGCTCAATGCCGTTTATCGTCGGCATGGACGTAGCAGCCATCTTTTCCAAGGACATTACAAAGCAATCCTGGTGGATAAAGATCGTTATTTACTTGAGCTTTTCCGTTATGTTGTGCTGAATCCGTTAAGAGCCAAAGGCATGGTCAATCGGCTTGAAGATTGGCCGTGGAGCAGTTATCCGGCAATGTCTGAAGATGATGCCAAACCTGAATGGCTGACAACGGATTGGATTTTGTCTTTGTTTGGGAAACAAAGGAGAATTGCGACGGAGAAATACCTGCAATTTATCCGGGAAGGCGCGCAACATCAACCTAAGATCTGGTCGAATTTGAAGGTGAAAATTTATTTAGGGGATGCCGCTTTCGTAAATGAAATGCAGAAAAGAATCGGCAGGGAAAAGGACGATTTAAATATACCCCAGCAGCAAAAGCGGCCGATTGCGAAGCCTTTGTCTGAGATTGCAGCGCAACACAAAGACCGCAGAACCGCGATCATTGCCGCCTACAAAACAGGTACATACAGCCAATGAAAAATCGGGGAGTACTATCAATTGCATCCAACGACAGTTGAGATTCTTCTTCGTAAGAACAAGGATTCTTGATTCTGGACCTGACACCTATTTGCTCTAAAACAGGTAGATGTGTGGAAAAATAACGCCTAAGACACCTACCCAAAAATGTAAGTCACTTTTACTAAAAAGATATCAATATTTATTCATAAAAGACAGTATAGAATAAGCATTTTACTAATAAGAATAAATCTATGTGTAAGGAATTCGATTCTAACGAAAATACGAGCAGGCATGAATTAAATATGAATAGGCGTATTTTCCTTAGAACTTCAGCTGCTTTTACAATGGGTCTGGGGATGCTTCATGCCGGGATGTCTCGGGCAAGCTCGGAGGTTGCCACAACTTACTCGAGCATACCACCTAAACCGGAAAATATACTCACTCCGGATGAGGCGTTTGATCGATTAATGCAGGGTAACAAACGCTATGTTAGTGGTAAATCTATGCTATTGGATTTTCATGATGTTGAGAAATCACTCGTCAGTGGACAAAATCCTTATGCTACGATTCTTGGATGCTCAGATTCTAGAGTGAGTCCCGAGCATTGCTTTGATGAAGCGCATGGTGATTTATTTGTTGTGCGTGGAGCTGGTAACTATTTGACTAATGATAATATCGCATCCATTGAGTATGCGGTTGCGGTATTAAAAACGCCTTTAATTATGGTGCTGGGCCATGAAAGTTGTGGGGCAGTGAAAGCGGCAATCGAAGCCGTTGATACGCATAAAAGCTTTCCTGGGCATATTCAATTATTGGCCAGTGCAATAGCACCTGCAGTCAGGGCGGTTAGTGATACATCCAGCAGTCGCCTAATCAACGTGACAAAAGCAAATATTATTAGGAATGTCGAGAGCTTGCGGGTTAAAACACCGATTATAGATTCTTATCACGATGAAAAGAAAGTTCGTGTTGTAGGCGGGCTTTATCATTTAAAAACTGGAATTGTTGAGGTTATTGCATAAAGTAAGTTTTGGTTGCATAAACAAATGGGGGAGGTCGCGAATCAAGAAATTTGAAGGGGAAAATTTATTTAGGGGATGCCGCTTTCGTAAATGAAATGCAGAAAAGAATCGGTAGGGAAAAGGACGATTTAAATATACCCCAGCAGCAAAAGCGGCCGACTGCAAAGCAGCGATTATTGCCGTTTACAAAAACGGTGCATATAGCTAACGAGAAATCGGGGAGTACTATCAATTGCATCCAACGACAGTTGGAGTTATCCTTCGTAAGAACAAGGATTCTTGATTCTGGACACCTATTTGCAAAGCAAATGAGCCAGTATACTCGAAGCCAAGCAATCGCTGACAAAGTACTTCCGGTTTTACAATGCAAACCGGAAACATCAGATCTTGATGGCAACACTCGATCAGATCTATTATGAATCCATCACATTGCTGAAGACAGGTTGATGGCAGGGAAAATAACTCCCAAGACATCTGTTCAAAAATTGGGATCCACTTCTCTCCCTAAAACACCTACCTGATCCAAATCGTTTTAATATTCACAAACTCGCGAATGCCGTGATAGGACAATTCTCTGCCATAACCGGACTCTTTGATGCCGCCGAACGGCAAGCGTGGGTCGCTTCTGACGATGCCGTTGACGAATGTGCAGCCGGCGTGAATTTGCCGTGCCAGTGCTTCACCGCGTGTCGGATCACCTGTCCATAGACTGCTGCCTAGACCAAATTGGGTTCGATTGGCCAACTGGACCGCTTCCTCGACGCTGCTGACGCGCACAATGGCAAAAACGGGCCCGAATAATTCTTCGTCAAACGCCGGCATTCCAGGTTGCACGTGATCCAGGATGGTTGGTGCGTAATAGGCACCTTGTTCGCCAATGGAAAAACCGCCGGTTAGTAACTTTGCACCTGATGCTAGGCTTCGCTCCACTTGCGCTTGCAATTCGGCACGCAAGTCCATTCGCGCCATGGGTGCGATGGTGGTTGCGGCATCCTTGGGGTTGCCACTGCGTAACTGCTTGATAAGCGCTTGCAATCGTTCCACAAACGTATCCGCGATAGCTTCCTGCAAAATAAAGCGCTTTGCGGCAATGCAACTTTGCCCCATATTTTGCAGCCGGGCGATCAGCGCTTGCTGTACAGTCCATTCGATATCGGCATCATCCAGTACGATAAACGGATCCGATCCTCCCAATTCCAGCACACACTTTTTCAGATGCTGCCCGGCAATCGCTGCAACTTTGCGCCCCGCTGCACTACTACCTGTCAACGTCACCGCAGCGATGCGGCGATCGGCAATCACTTGTTCTGCTTGAGCAGCGCTGATCATGAATGTGCGAAAAGTATGGAGCGGAAATCCGGCTTGTTGAAATGCCTCTTCCAATGCAAGCGCACATTGCGGCACATTTGATGCATGTTTCAGAACCACCGTATTACCTGCCATCATCGCTGGTGCAGCAGCGCGAATCAATTGCCAAAAGGGAAAATTCCACGGCATGATGCACAAAATGGTGCCTAATGGTTGATAAACGACGACACTGCGGCTAGCATCAGATGCGATGATTTCATCGCGTAGGTACGATACCGCATGATCCGCATAGTGTTCGCAGCCAATAGCACATTTCTCGATCTCAGCGCGCGCTTCCCTAAGCAGTTTCCCCATTTCTTCGGTGATCAGACACGCATAGCTTTCACTGTTTTGCCGGAATACTTGTGCCAGTTGCCGAAACAATTGCCCCCGCTGCTCATAACCAAGCGCTGCCCATGCTGCTTGCGCTGATTCGACCTGATTCAATGCGCTACTGATTTGATCAGCCTGCCATATCGAAAAGGATTGTGTGATTTGACCTGTTGCCGGATTGATCGATTGCATTGACATGATGAATCCCCTGATACCAATCAAAGGGAATCGCTAAAAATTCATATTTTGTCACAATACTTCGTTGTTCACAAAAAACCTATCCTTACATATCAACTGAACAATTTGCAAAATGATGCAAATTTCCCATTCCAGTGAAATTCTGAGGGAATTTATGAAGGAATTGAGTTTTTTAACCATTTTCCAACACATGAACGTTTTGGGAGCCTTTTCAAGTTATACGCCATTGCGAGTACTATGTGCCAATCATGTGCTTTAGCCAGTACAGTAACGTAGTTTTTTGGCTTTGAACCAACACACTTGGCTTCAAAGCTGCGCTCTACCGCATAACAGGCTTTTGTGACTAGGTTGTTGCGTCGCAACTGTCGTTGTGTCAACGTAGTGTTCTTGGCGGCCTTATCCTGAATGCCATTTTTAAGACTCCTGCACAACCTCTCCTGCCAATTAGAGCGAAATGATACATTTCGAAGCAGCGATCGATGGTGCGCATATCGAGGCGAATCGGGTGTATGCGGACAAGGGATCGGCCAGTAATGCCAATCGACAGTTTTTAAGAAAGCAAAAGATCAAGAGCGCAATCATGCATCGCGCGTACAAGAACAAACCACTATCGGTGCGCCAGAAGCTGGCGAACCAATTGGTCAGCAAAAAACGCTACATTGTCGAACAGTGTTTCGGCACAATCAAACGCTTATTCAAAATGGGACGCGCCAGCTACTTCGGTACGGCAAAAGTCAACGCCCAAGTCATACTGAAAAGTATCTGCATGAATCTGAAAAAAGCAGCCAACAAAATCTTCGTAGATCAACCATTAAGGGGAGCAATCCGTCCTAATGTTGCA
>Ga0209476_10002440_pt1 | contig 12464 bp, 8 predicted proteins | sample KloWWTrecipitate_FD_187179 | JGI IMG/M metagenome (GOLD analysis project Ga0209476, IMG submission 187179) | Active sludge microbial communities from Klosterneuburg, Austria, studying microevolution and ecology of nitrifiers - Klosterneuburg... | ecosystem: Engineered > WWTP > Aerobic digester >... | reverse complement strand
CCCGAACCACATCTGTCTCAATCGGCTTGACATGCTCCGACGCCGCGAACGCTGTCACACCTCACGCCGCCGAACTCTTATCGGCAAGCCGCGCATCGCGTGCTCACCGGCTGGTCGAGCGCTGCAACGAGGTCTTGTCCCCGGACACCCGCGAACCGGGCGAAATGCGGCTTCGAACTGAGGCCATCCTTCGAGAGATCGACGCATCCTTCTCCGTGGAACAGCTCACACCGGAGCTTCGCTCGGCGCGCGAACGAGTCGTGGAGCTCCTCGGCGAGTGACGATCATCGACCCCATTCGACCCGCATGGCGAGATCGCGATGTTCCTCTCCGAGCTGCAGCAGTTGTCGCTCAGGAACCGGCAGCTCGCGGTCTTGTGCGTTCGGCGCAGTCCCGCATCAGCGCCGGTGCCAGCCTGAGCGCAGCGAGCGGGTGCGACTACGTGGTGATCATCGGCGACGAAGCAGACCTGCCCTGGAGCGACGGGGCCGTGTACCTCGGATGGGAGGCGGCAGTACTCGTCCCGACGACGCAAGAGCCCACTCCGCGAACGGCGCTCATCGCGGAGGCCGCCAGGCGAGGAGCAGGCACGCATGATCTCGTGATCGTGCTCCCGCAGACCGTCCTGCACACGCCGAGTCCTCGACCGATCGCCGACCCGGCGCTGCTCACCGATCTCAGCGCCGACTGATGGACTCGATCGCGCAACTGCCGCGGCCACTCTCGGGCTGGTCGATTCTCGGTGAGCTCTTCGACGATCAACTCGCAGCAGCCTTGGAGTTGCTCGTCCATCGAATCTCGGCCGGGATCGAGTTCCAGCACGAGGCGAACCTGCACCGCGGTGAGCCCAACGGGTTTCAAGGCATCGCTCGGCGCGGCCCTGTGAGTCGCCTGCTCCTCAGCGAGTTCGCGATGGCCGACGAAATGCCCGAGGAGTTCCTGCGACGGATCACCCAGGGAGAGGCCGGCTACTACGAAGTTGCGACGATCGAGGCCACAGCGTCCGGCCGGTTGGTTGTGCTGTTCGACGCTGGGCCGGATCAACTGGGCGCCGCACGAATCGGCCACCTCGCGACGATCTTGCTGCTCTGGCGAAAGGCTGAGCGAGCGGGTGTGCAGCTTGAGATCGGGACCCTGCAAGCGCCCGGCGAGATCGCGAAGGGCGAGCTCCGAGACCTCGTGATGTGGTGGCTTCGGTGCCGCACTCATGAACCGGCGCGTGCAGACGATCTCGCAAGCGTCGCCGCCGATTGGTCTGCCGACGACGAATGGTGGGTCTGCTGCAGCGAGCGCACATCGTCGAGGTTGGATTGGCCACCCGGCGTTGAAGTCGTCACGTTCGAGGAGTCGGGAGAGGACTCCGACGGGGCGACCCATCTCCAGGTCCGTCAGCGAGCTCGGCATGCGCTCGTTCCGTTGCCTGATCGGGTGGACGCGATACGTCTGCTCCGCGGGCGAGGCTTCCGGCGGGACGGGTCGTCGCAGTCGCATCCCCGCAACGCTGTTCGGCATCCACAGTTCCCCGGCGCCTCCGCCTACTTGCTCTGCCGCACCGACGAACCCGACGCCCTCGTGTCTGTGTCAGTGCCGGGGCCAAACCATGCAACCACGCCCCGACCGAAGCGGCGTACGTTCTCGGGGCCGGTGATCGCTGCCGGCTACATCGGCGCCCGGACGGTCGCCGTGACGTATGCCGATCACCAACTCGTTGTCGAGGTGATCGGCAAACAGCTCTCGAACCTGGGCGGACTGTCGGTGCCGCTCGGCGACGTGGAGGTCACTGAATCCGAGCTCGATCTTGGCGGGCTCCGTGCCCCGCGTTCGCTTGCGTTCAACGGTGGCGATCTCTACATCGACCTACCGTCCGGTTGGTGGCAGGTTGGCGTGGAGCATCGACCGATCCGCCATCCGATCGTTGCCGCCGCACCATCAGGAGTGCCCGACAGCCCGTCACTGATTCGAGCGATGAATCAACGCCTGTGGGGCAGCAAGTTCATCGCGGACGCACCGACGGACGGACCCTTTGTCATGGGAGCCGGCTACATCGGGTGGGGAGACGGAGACGAGTGGACGCTCGCCAGCTTGACCTCCGACGATCGCGTCACGACGCGCCTGGAGCGGACGCCGAACGGAATCGTGAAGATCGCCGACCAACCGACGTTCGTGGGCCTGTCCAACGCCGGCCAGATCGTTCGCCTCGTCGGCCGTACTACCAGCACCGTCACTCACGTCTCGGGCGACATCCTCGAGATCGCAGTGCACCCGCTGAAGCCGCTCATCGCCGTGCAGCACAACGATCTATCGATCTCGGTCTACGACCTCGTCGCCGACACGGTGGTGCTGCGGGTGAGGAGCGACGGGGCATGAAGAGGGTCGAGCTCATTCATCGCGGTCACGTGACAGCGGCCGGCTTCATCATCGACGTTCCGGCGATTGGTCAACGCGAGGCCCGCCGGCGCACGCTCGAGATGCTCGATCCAGCCGATCGGCTGCTGCTCATGCCTGACGAGCGTTGGCTAATGCTGACGGAGAACCCGGCCGAAGTCGACAGCGACCGAGCACCAGGCGCGGTGCTCGTTCGCGATGGCGAGTTGCTCGCAGCGGCACCAGTCCCAGGTGGAGGAGCCGGATTCACCGAGTACCGATTCGGCGTGCTGGCCTCGCTCACGATCGGTGAGCTCCCCGCCGTGGATCATTCAGGGTGGTTCGACCTCGGAGCCGTGATTGCGCTACAACCCCTGGAGGCCCCACACGCTCCTGACCCGGTGGTCATCGACCCACCCAAGGCTCCCGATCTGCGCGCGAAGGCAGGAGTTGGCGCGACGCCAGCGGCTACCAACGACGTCGTACGCGAGCTTCAGACCCTCGCCCTCGCTGTCGCGGGCCGTTCCAACCGGCCCGGGCAATCGGCTCTCGCGGGTGCCGGAGGCAAGGCCCGACGTCGATTCGTGCGCAAGCACCAAGGTTCGGGTTCCGCCGCACCCGCGCCTCATCGCCTTCGCACTGCCATCGCACAACGGGTCATGAGAAGTCCGGCAGCCGGATTCGTCAACCGCAAGCACGCGCAGTACATCGAGGAGCTCACTCGTCAGTTCCGATCCGGTGACCTCGACGAGGCGCTCCACCGCGCGATTCCACTCGGAGGTGAACTCTCCGCGGCCTTGTCACTCAAGCTCCCGCAACGGCGAACCGACCTGCAGATCTCGGCGGGCGGACGCTCGGCGACCTCAGTGCCCTACGGATCGACCATCCAGCAGCACCTGCACGCTGTCTACCGCCAAGCCGCTAAGGATCTAGAAGCCGCTGGGAAGATCGACCAGGCGGCTTACGTTCTCGCCGAGTTGCTTCGTGACGCGCCTGGATGTGTGGCAATGCTCGAGCGCCACCATCGGTTCGACTCAGCGGCGAGAATCGCCGAGCAGAGACAGCTCGACGCCGGCACGATCGTGCGGCTGTGGTGGCTTGCGAAGGACAAGAAGCGGGCCATCTCGGTGGCACGCCGACACGGAGCCTTCGCCGCGGCGCTTGCCCGACTCGACAAGGTCGATCCACAGGCAGGCGATGAGCTGCGAGTGGAGTGGATCGCCGACCTGGAGCGGGCCGGAGATCTCCTTGGCGCTGTCGAGGTTGCCTGGCCAAAGCCCTCCCTCCACCGACTGCTCGTCAACATCATCCCGAGGGGCGAGACGCTCGGTGGACCGAGCGGTGGGGCGATGCGGGCGTATGGGCTGGCGCTCAGCTCCACGGACGAGCGGGTCGCCTTGGCACTCGACCTCGTCCAACAAAGCGACGACCCGACCGGAGAGCTACTCGGCTTCCTCTCAACGTTCGCAAAGGTCCCAGCCGCCGCTCCCGCCACCGACCGTCGACTGGCCACCGCCTACATCCGGACGAATCCAATCGAGTCGTCCGGCAGCGTGAAGTCGGGATGGTGGTGGAAGATCAGAGGTAGAGCCGACACGGCCCTCGTGGCCGACCTACCGACCGGCAAACAACGGCCACCGGATTCGAATCTACCTATGCACTTGCCGGCTCTGCCACCGGGGCAGCTCGCGATCAGCGACGCAGCCGCCCTTCCGAGCGGAGAGGTGCTCGTGGCTCTCGGATCTCTCGGATGCAGGCTGTTCCGTCGCAACGGAGCAGCCGTCGCCGAGTGGCACGAGCCCACGACTCACATCGTGATGGCGGATCACGGTGGTAGCGCGCTGCTGCTGGACCAGCGGCCCAACGGTGAGGTCGACGTGCGGAGGCTCGACCTGACGACCCGTCGTCTCCGGAGCTACGGAACGATGGAGCTGGTGTCGTTTGCCGACTCCTTCGACGGCGCGCAATGGCTGGTCGTCGACAGGACCAACGCTGCGATCGTCGATCTCACCGAGCATTCGCCAACCATCAGCTGGCGGCCGCTGGAACCCGGAACGGCTTGCCACTCACTGCTCAGGACTCCTCTCGACGTGACTGCATTGGTGACGGCGCACCGCGATTCGATCGGTGGTCAGGACATCGAGCTACGCACATGGAACCCCAACATGGCCCGGCTGACCAACCGCCGCATCGTTGTCTTCCCGGCCGACGTCACCTCATATCAGCTCACTCCCAACGGTTTCGTCATGCATCGTGGTGCGAACATTGAGATCAACCTGCCCGGCACGGTCACGGCCCGAATTGCGCTCGGCACCGACGAGGAAGCCCGGACCGCCGGCGACCTACTCATCCGCGTGACGCACACCGCCGATAGTCGGCAGGTCCGAGTCGAACGTCTGCCGAGCCACACCGAGGTCCTCCGACACGAACTCGCGCGAGATGAACCCCCGCCTGCCTTCAGATCGCATGGTGCTCTCGTCACGGTGTGGGACTCCCTCGGTCGAGTCCACGTGATCGACCTCGGACGGATGGCCATCGTCTCGTCGACTCGAGCCCTGCTCTGAGAGAACACGGCTCTGTTGCTGCGGGCGCCTGCCGCTACCCGCCCGGTCGCCACAACGGTCGGGCCTGCCGGAATGGGAGAGCCTGTGACCTATGGGAACTCCCGAAAGCCGAGTCACTTGGCAATCGCGCGAGGATGCTCGTGTGGGGTTCCTAAAGCGGCTCTTGGGTGGAGGGAGCGACGATCAGCTGTCCTCCGATGCTGCGGCTGCGGACGACTCGGGAAAGGGCTTCGCCTTTCCCCCACCAAGCCTTGCGGCACCAAAGCGACCGCCTGGACCGAACCTGCACGATCTGCGACCTGCCTGGATGGTGAACGGGGTTGCCGCGACGCTCTACAGCGGAGGCGAAACCCTCGAAGTAGTGGGTGAGTCCTACCGGCAGGAAGGCCTCTGGGGCGTGGTTGGACAGCGCCCAACGAATCAACGAGTACATCATGAGGCAGTCGCTCTTCTAGTTCCGGAGACAGGGAACCCATACGATGCGAACGCGATCGCCGTTTGGATCGCGGGACACCACGTCGGCTACCTCTCCCGCGACGACGCTGCCGCATATCGACCCGGCGTGGAGCGACTCGCAGTGTCGGCACCGGTCGCATTGAACGCGGTAGTTGTGGGCGGCGGGTTCGGCAACGGTGTGGCAATTCTCGGGGTGTTCCTCGACCACGATCCGACCGACTTCGGTCTGTCACCGACCCGGTACCGACCCAGCACCGGCGAGCTTCGAACTGGGCTGAGCCAGGCGTTCCAGACGGACGAGCTCGACGACTCGTACGACCTCAGCTGGCTCAACGACCTCCCGCAGGATACGCGCCGAGCGATCACCCAACTCCGCACTCTGCTCATCAGCGATCCAGATCTGATCGACCGGCACTTCATGTTCTCCGAGTTGGAAGCGAGGCTCTACAAGCTACGGGACGTGGAAGATGCGGCTCTCGCCGAGTTCGATGATGCGTGCGCTCAGCACGATTCGGAGATGGATCGAATCCGTACGGCCCTCCACCAGAAGTTCGGCGCCGTGCCACTCTTGGAGATGTACAAGCAACAATGTGTTCGGCAGCAGAAGGCGAAAGACTTCGAGCGCGGACTCTGGTGGGCGGAACGCGGACTGGCGCTCTACGGCACGGATGCCTACAGCCAGGACTGGACTGACGACCTCAAGAAGCGGCTCGCCTGGTTTCGGATGAAGCTTGACTCTCCGTCACCAGCCGCGCCCCGCCCGCGCACGTCGCCGAAGTCGGTGGAGATGACGCTGGTGGTCGAGAACTTGACGTGCACGCGTTGCGGCTGCATCTGGGAGCGAACGAGGGTCCGGGGACGCAAGCCGCTGCTGTGTCCCTCATGCGCAGCAGACGCGTAGAAGCCCTCGATCTGGGTTCACGTGTGTCTCCACAATTCATGGTCAGACAGGCCACGGTGCAGCGGCACCGATCGGGCGTCCCGCTGTTCAACAACGCACCTGAATCGACCAGAGACTCGCTCAAATCCGTTGCGGGAACTGGCGAGGAAGTGCATACTGGACATGCCTCGGGCAAGCGCCCTTGGAAGTGGACCCGGTTGCCCACCCGTAGGTGGGGGAACCGGGTTCTGCGCGTTACGGCCGAAGTTCGATGACCCGCTGCACGAGCGGCTCGATGAGGGCCTGCCAGTGCGCCCCTGCGCCGGCCGCCCATGTGATGCCGTCGGCGATGCCCAGCATGGCTTCACGTCGCGCCGTGCGGTGCTCGAAGACGAGCGGCGGCTCGGGCTGTCTCAACTTGGAGATGATCCGCGCATCCTCGCGATCGTCCTGCCGGCTTTCGAGGACGAGACGATCGACCCGCTGCGACTGCACCTCGCTCACGAGCGCGGCCAGGCACGCCTCGCGGGCGATGAACTCGGTGATGCCATGCCGCCGGTGACAGACCACGACGAACGCTCGCACTGGGAGTTCGGCGATCGATGCCAGGAGGATCCGCTTTTGCGCATCGACCTCGTTGTTGAAATGAAGGCGACGACCGCGCGTGGGTAGGACACCGATGGCCGCACGGGTCGCTGCCAGATCGCGAGCCTCGATCAGCACGCAGCCCATCAAGTAGCGCTGCCCGCGGATCGACTCGTCGACGAATGCGTCAGTCGGGCGGAACCTTCGGCTCACTTGCCGTCTCCCTTCAGGATCTCACCGAGGTCGGCGGCTACTGCTTGGTCGGCGGCGGCGAAGGCGTGGGCGTATACGCGCAACGTCATCGCTGGGTTGGCGTGGCCGAGGCGGCCGGCGACGGTGCGGACATCGTGGCCTTGACCGATAGCAACAGTTGCCGACCAGTGGCGCAGGTCGTGCAGACGCCACTTCGGGTCGATGCCCGACATCTGGCGGGCTCGCTTCCACCACCAACTGATGCGGTCGGGGCTGACCAGGTCGGGGCCGAGGCCGCACATCCACGGACCATACGGCTCGCGTGCTCGGCGGAGCTTGTCGATCATCTCGACCGTGTCGGCGTCGAGGGTGACGGTGCGGACATTGGCCGTCTTCGTCGCTGCCTCGCGAAGCTCGGGCGCGCCGTCGCCGCGCTTGGTGACCTCGATCGCCGAGTCGATCAGCAGCTGGCCGTCGTGCTCGTCGGTCCAGCGCAGCGACGCCAGCTCGGCGCGGCGTGCTCCGGCGACGGCGGCAATTCGGAACGCCAACTCGGCGGCGGCGTCGATAGATGCTGCGGCTGTCATCACGGCGCGCACATCATCGACAGACATCACCGTGCGCTGCGCGACCTTCGTCGACCGCAGGCGAGCGAGTGAAGCGACGTTCGACGACACCCAACCCCATCGCATCGCCTGCGACAGCGCGGCCCGCAGCACGCCGTGCTGGTTCTTGATGCCGGCGTCGGCCATGCCCGCCTTGCGCAAGCGCGTGTGCCACCGCTCCACATCGCCAACCGTCAGGCGCGCCAGGGGCATGCGGGAGATCTGGTCCTTCTTGATCGAGCGCACTCGACTCTGCTGATCGCGAGCCGACGACGGTGCCCACGTGTCGATGTTCTGCTTCACCCACTCGTCGAGCACGTCGCTCACCGAGCGGCCTGCCGGCCTGGCCTTGCCGCCCGACGACTCGAGCTGGGCGGCGAGCCGCTGCGCGTCGCGCTTTCCGCCGCGGACGGTACGCGACATCTGCGTGGGGCGCCCACGCGCGTCGGAGCCCGTGAAGACACGGACCTCCCACACACCGGGGCGCTTCTCACGGATCGTCGCCATGCCCGCGACGATACGCCGAGGGTGTCACAACGTCTAGGGCTGATCGCTAGGGACGACTGCTGCAAACGGTAAGGTGAGTCGAGTCATCCCGTCCAGAATCACTCGATGCGCAGGCCAGATATTGCCCGGGCGATCACCAGCTGCTGGATCTCAGACGTACCCTCGAAGATCGTGTGGATCTTGGCATCGCGGTGCCAGCGCTCGACGGGGTACTCACGGGTGTAGCCGTAGCCGCCGAGGATCTGAATGGCGTCTTCCGTCACACGCACGGCCACTTCCGAGGCCTTGTACTTGCTCATCGAGCCTTCGCCGTTCTTGAAGCCGCCGTTGCGGGCCAGCCACGCTGCGCGCCAGATGAGCAGGCGGGCGGCGTCGATCTCGGTGGCCATGTTGGCCAGCTTGAACGCGATGGCCTGGTGCATGACGATCGGCTTGCCGAACGCCTTGCGCTCCTTGGCGTACTCGAGCGAGTACTCGTAGGCGGCGCGGGCGATGCCTAGCGCCTGCGCACCCACCGACGGGCGAGTGGCCTCGAAGGTGGTCATCGCCGGCTGCTTCTCGCCGCTGTGGCCCCGCTCGCGAGCGCGGGCCAGCTTGGCGTCGAGCTTGTCCTTGCCGCCCAGCAGGCAGCTGCCGGGGATGCGCACATCGTCGAGCACCACCTCGGCGGTGTGCGAGGCACGAATGCCGTGCTTCTTGTACTTCTGGCCCTGCGACAGGCCCTTCGAGCCCGGCGGCACGATGAACGAGGCCTGGCCGCGACCCTTCAGATCAGGCTCGACCGCGGCGACGACCACGTGCACGTCGGCGATGCCGCCGTTGGTGATCCACGCTTTGGTGCCGTTGAGCACCCATTCGTCGGTGGCCTGGTCGTAGACGGCGCGAGTACGCAGCGACGACACGTCGCTGCCGGCGTCGGGCTCACTGACGCAGAACGCGCCGAGCTTGACATCCTTGGCGTCGCCATAGCACTGCGGCACCCACTCCATGACCTGCTCGGGTGTGCCGTTGCCGCTGATGCCGGCGGCGGCGAGGGCGGTGCCCATGATGGCCATGCCGATGCCGGCGTCACCCCAGAACAGCTCCTCGATGGTGACCGGCAAGGTGAGGCCCGTGCTGTCGCCCATCGCGTTCATCAAGAACTCCCAGCCGTAGAGGCCGATCTCCGCTGCCTGTTGCACGATCGGCATCGGCATCTCCTCCCGCTCGTCCCACTCATGGGCAGCAGGGCGGATGACGCCTTCGGCGAAGTCGTGCACCCACTTCTGGATCTGGAGTTGGTCTTCGTTCAGTGCGAAATCGGCCATGGGGGTCACCTTGCTGTTCTCGTACAGAGGGATAAGTTACTGACGGGTAACCCTACTCACCGGTAACCCCGATTGTCTACCTCTGGCCCGGCTGTTTTTGTCCACCGCCGGTGTGCCAGAGTGGCGGCGGATCGAGCCCAAGGGGAGACGGATGAAGCGCACCGTGATAGCGGCGTTGAGCGTGGCACTGTTGATGGCCGCGTGCAGCGACGATGGTTCGCCGGCGAGCGAGACGGTGATGATCGGCTCCACGCCCGTGGTGCTCGAGCCCGACGACACGACGGCCACCGTCCCACCGATGGCCGACGCAGATCCGGCCACCGCTGCGGCCATCCAGGAAGCCATCGAGAGCAACGGGAAGCTGTGCGACCCGCTCGACACCCGTCATTGCCTGCTGCCCTTCCCGAGCAACTCGTACACCCAGCAAGACCCCACCTCCGACACCGGGCTGCGCGTCTCGATGCCCGCCGGCGCCCTGGGCGCCAACGTCGATGGCACCGTCATCGACCTCACCGAGTGGAATCGCAACGACGGGTTCAGCCCCAACACTCCTCTGCTGGCCTTCTTGCCCGGCATCGACGCCGAGGCCTCCAACCTGCCGAAGTGGACCGACATCGGCGCCTCCATCACCGACGCCTCGACGGTGGTGCTGGTCGACACCGACACCGGCGAACGTGTGCCGCTGTGGGCCGAGCTCGATGCCCACGCCGCATCCGACGACGACCGCCTGCTCACCATCCGCCCCGCCATCAGCCTGCCCGAGGGCCACACGTTCGCCGTCGGCCTGCGCGGCATGCTCACCGCCGACCGCACCTTCATCGAACCCAGCCCCGGCTTCCGCGTGTTCCGCGACAACCTGGCCACCGACTGGGAGGAGATCGAGTACCGCCGGCCGGAAATGGAAGCCACGTTCGCGGCACTCGAGCAGCAAGGCGTTGCCCGCGGCGAACTGCAGCTCGCATGGAACTTCACCGTCGCCAGCACGCGCAACATCAGCGAACGGATGCTGCACATCCGCGACGAGGCGCTGGCCGAACTGGGCGAAGTGGCGCCGATCTACATGATCACGGCAGCGACCCCGAACACCGACGACAACATCGCCATGCAGGTCGAAGGTGTGTTCAGGGTGCCCAACTACCTCACCGGCGACGGCGGGCCCGGCCAGTCGTTCAATTACGACAGCACCGATGCCGACGCGTTGCCGGTTCGTAACGGCACAGTCGATGTCGGCTTCGTGTGCAACATCAGCGTCGCCACGATGAACGGCACCGAGCCCGCACACCTCGTGCAGTACGGCCACGGCCTGCTGGGCAGCAACCACGAGATCGACGCCGGCAACGTGCGTGCGATGTCCAACGAACACAACGTCGTGCACTGCGCCACCAAGTGGGCCGGCATGGCGGAGGACGACATCGGCAACGCCGCCGCGACCCTCGGCGACTTCAGCAACTTCCCGACGATGGCCGACCGCCTGCAGCAGGGCGTGCTCAACCAGATCTACCTCGGCCGGCTGATGACCCGCCCCGGCGGCCTCGTCGACAGCGACCTCTTCCAGCGTGCCGACCTCACCCCGCTGATCGACACCGCTCACCTCGACTACGACGGCAACAGCCAGGGCGGCATCATGGGCGCGATGCTGGCCGCGGTGTCGCCCGACATCGAGCGCGCCGTGCTGGGCGTCACCGGCATCAACTACAGCCTGCTGCTGCCCCGCTCCGTCGACTTCGACGACTACGAATCCATCTTCAAGCCGGCATACCCGAACGACCTCGACCGGGTGCTGATCCTCGCTGCCACGCAGATGCTGTGGGATCGCGGTGAGGGCGGCGGCTACGTGCAGCACCTGACCGCCGACCCGTACCCTGGCACCCCGGCCAAGACGGTGCTGCTGCACGTCGCCTACGGCGACCATCAGGTCACCGAGCTGTCGGCCCTCATCGAGGCCCGCACGATCGGTGCCACCATCCACCAGCCCGTCGCCGCTGATGGCCGCTGGCAGGAAGTGGAGCCCGGTTGGGGGCTGGCAGCCACCAGCTACCCGTCCACCGGATCGGCGATCGTCGTCTGGGACTCCGGCATGGCCGCCATCCCGTTCGAGAACCTTGCGCCCCGCGACGGCGACGACTCGCACGAAGACCCTCGACGCGACCCCGACGTGCGCACCCAGAAGGCCGGCTTCCTGTTCGACGACACGCTCATCGACGTGTGCGGCGGGGAAGCCTGCACCGCCGACCACAACCCGTAGCGACCCACGACCGGCTGGCCAGGCGTCTGCCCGCAGGTGTCACGACACCGGTATCGGTATCGCCAGCAGTGCGCCAGCGATCGCCTCCAGCGTCAGCTTGGCGCCCGGCTTGTACGCGTGCACACCATCCCACCGGTAGCCCAGGTCGGAGGCGATCGACTCGTCGGTGCAGTACTGCGTGGGCCCACTCACGAACGTGGTGGTTGCCGGGTTCGCCGCCGCCAGATCGCGCAACAGGTCGTTGACGTGCGCGACTCGTGCATCGTCGCCGCGCTCGGGCAACGCCGGCACGCCGGCACCCTTCACGTTCTGCGGGCGCATGCACGGCACCTCCAGCAAGGCCACCCGCACCCCGGCGAACGTGAGCGCGTCGATGCCCCGCTGCACGCCGTCGATGAAGCGCTGGTCGCCCGCTGGTGAATCGAACGCCAGCACCTGATCGTCGAGCTCCACGTCGAAGACATCCCACGCCCCGATCACCACCAGCGCCAACTCGGCACCGGTCCTCGTTGCCGCCGATGCCCACCGCTGCTCCCACCTCGAGCAACCGTCGAACGAACGAGTGAAACCCAACGCCGACACGGCCGTGCCATCGCTGTACACGCTGCAACCGTCGAGCGACCCGTCACCGAACTCGAACCAGCCGTCGATGCCGGCGGGCAGGTTGATCGCCAGCGAGTGCGCCGTCGAGTCGCCCACGATCACCACTCGACGCGGCAGTGCAGCCAGCGTGGTGGAAGGAGCAACGGTCGTGGCAGG
>Ga0209476_10002435_pt1 | contig 12474 bp, 10 predicted proteins | sample KloWWTrecipitate_FD_187179 | JGI IMG/M metagenome (GOLD analysis project Ga0209476, IMG submission 187179) | Active sludge microbial communities from Klosterneuburg, Austria, studying microevolution and ecology of nitrifiers - Klosterneuburg... | ecosystem: Engineered > WWTP > Aerobic digester... | reverse complement strand
CGCAAGCCGCGCCGGCACCGAAGCCGCCATTTTGGTTCTCCTCCTCGATCCTCGTCCCGGACATGGCCACAACTCCCGCCGTCCGTCAAACGGCCGCGGCCGCGTGACAACGCGCCCCGGTCTGCTAACCTGCAAAGGATTGTGCGCCATCCTGGTCAGGCGAGGAAACCAGTTGTCCGCCCGCACTGTAGGCGTCATCGATATCGGCAAATCCAACGCGAAGTTTGCGGTCGTCGATCTTGAGACGCGCACGGAAATCGATGTCCGAAAGCGGCCCAACAGGGTGGTGTCAGAAGCACCATATCCACACTATGACATTGCAGGGACATGGGAATTTCTCTGCGATTCAATCACCGAACTCAACCGCAACCACCCCCTCGACGCCCTGAGCGTCACGACGCACGGCGCCTGCGCGGCGCTGGTGGATGGCGCCGGAAACCCGGCGCTGCCGGTGCTCGACTATGAATATTCCGGGCCGGACAAGCTCAAGCGCGCGTACGACCAGATCCGGCCTGACTTCTACGAGACATTCACCCCGCGCCTGCCCGGCGGGCTCAATCTCGGAGCGCAACTGTTCTGGCAATCCCAGACCTTCGCGGAAGAGTGGGCGAGAACCCGCTGGATTCTGCCCTACCCCCAGTACTGGGGCTTTCGGCTGACCGGCGTTCCATCGTCCGAGATCACCTCGCTCGGTTGCCACACCGACCTGTGGAACTTCGAAACCGACCTCTACTCCTCGCTGGTGCTGCGGCAGGGGTGGCTTGAGAAGATGCCGGGCGTCCGGCCGGCCTACGAAGTGCTCGGTGTGGTGCAGCCGGACCTGGGCAGGCAATTGGGCCTTCGGGCCAGTACGCCGGTGCATGTCGGGATACACGATTCCAATGCCTCGCTCCTGCCCCACCTCCTGGAGCACACGCCGCCATTCTCGGTGGTTTCGACAGGCACGTGGGTAATTATTTTCGCACCCGGTGGAGACCTTGCTTCGCTTGATCCGGCACGGGACTGCCTTGCCAATATCGATGTCTTCGGACGCCCTGTACCGTCATCGCGGTTCATGGGTGGACGGGAGTATGCGCAGCTCGTGGGCACCACGCCGCCTGGTCATATTTCGGACGCAGCTGTTGCTCGTGTCCTTGATGACGCGATCATGCTGCTGCCGTCGGTGACGCAGGGATCGGGGCCCTTCCCCAACCGGCGATCCCGTTGGAGCCGGCCGGAGACACTGATCGATACCGAGGCACGGTTTGTGGCCGTGTCGTTTTACCTGGCGCTGATGACGGCGGAGTGCCTTGCGCTGACGGGGGCCGATGGCAACACGGTGGTGGAGGGGCCGTTTGCGTCCAACCGGCTGTTCATCGAGATGCTGGCTGCGGCGACCGGCAGGCCGGTGGAGGCGATGGCGAGTTCGCAGACCGGGACTTCGATCGGGGCGGCGCTGCTTGCCGACATGAGGCGGAAGGCGGGGGAGAGACAGGCGCCTGCGGCGCCCGAGCCCTCTGCGCGGATGACCGCCTACGCCAGCAAGTGGCGGCAGGCGGTGGCAAAGGGCTAGCGGGCGCTACTCCGCTTTGCCCAGCGCGATGCTGGCCGCTTCTTCGGCGGCTTCCACGGATGAGAATATCTGGCCATCAATGCCGAAGGCATTGAGGCGCACGGCGAGGAAGCGGAACGCCTCGCCTTCGGGGATCACGACGCCCAGTGGTTCGCCATCGACCTCGATGGCGATCGGCCGGTTGCCGGTTGGCTTATTCACGTGTGCATGCTGCATAGAAAATGCTCCCATTGGCCTGTCTTTGAGAGACGGGCCGGGTGTTACCGAATCGAGACGAAGGTGGTGTGACGGCTAAGCGGTCACATTCGATTCGGGCGCCAACACCCGGCGGCTGGGGTTCGTACGCGTTTGCAAAGTCCGGCTCGGGCACGAATGCGAATGGCTTGGCGCATCATTAGACTCCCTTCCGGTTTGCCGGCCGACTGCGGCCGAATCGTCTGCGTAGGAACCCGGGCAACCTGAGTGCGACCCGGAGCAACAGTATGGCGGTCAGGTGACCGCCACGCGATTATCATAGGGCGAAGCTGCCCCATCGGTAAACTGCGATGTTCGAGAAAATATGCGAAATCGCACCGCAGCGCGAGATTTGTGATTGCTGAGTCGGGCGGCAGAGCGAAATGCCTTGCTGCCTGAGCGGCGACTTACCCCTCAATCCCCTCCCGCAGCGCCTCGAGTTCGAGCCAGTTGTCCTCGGCCTTGCTGAGCGCGGCCTGCGCGGTGGTGAGCGCGTCGTTGGCCTTGGCAAAGGCCTTGGGGTCGCGGCTGTAGAGGCCCGGATCGGCGAGAGCCTTGTTGAATTTCGCGATCTCGGCTTCGAGGCGGGCGATTTCCTTGGGCAGCGTTTCGAGTGCGTGCTTCTGCTTGAAGGACAATTTCTGGCGGGCCGGCGCCTGCGCGGAGGGCATCGAGGCCACCGATCTGCCGGCCCGGGGAGCCCTGCCCTGCAGTTGCGGCGCCGTCACGCCGAAACCGCGCTGCGCCACCATGTCGGAGTAGCCGCCGGCATATTCGTTCCAGGTGCCATCGCCCTCGGCCACGATCACGCTGGTCGCGACGCGGTCGAGGAAATCGCGGTCGTGGCTGACGACCAGCACGGTGCCGGGATAGTCGGCGATCATTTCCTGCAGGAGTTCGAGCGTTTCGAGGTCGAGGTCGTTGGTGGGCTCGTCGAGCACCAGGAGGTTCGAGGGCAGCGCGAGGGCCCGGGCCAGCGCCAGCCGGCCGCGCTCGCCGCCGGAAAGCTTGGCGACGGAGGTGCGCGCCTGTTCTGGGGTGAACAGGAAGTCCTTCATGTAGCCGATGACGTGCTTGGGCACGCCGTTGATGATCAGCGTATCGCTGCCGCCGCCAGTCAGCGCTTCCTTCAGCGTCGAATCGGAGGAGAGCGAGGCGCGGCGCTGGTCGAGGCTGGCGATTTCGAGATTGCTGCCGAGCTTCACCGTGCCCGTATCGGGGGTGAGTTCGCCGGTAAGCATCTTGAGCAGCGTCGTCTTGCCCGCGCCGTTGGCGCCGATGACGCCGACCCGGTCGCCGCGGATGATGCGGGTCGAGAACGGCTGCACCACCGTGCGCTCGCCGAAGGTTTTCGAGATTTCCTTGGCGTCGATCACCATCTTGCCGGAGGTATCGCCCTCGGCGACCGAGATCGACACGGTGCCGACGACGCGCTTCAGCTCGCGGCGTTCCTGGCGCAGGTTGTGCAGGCCATCGAGCCGGCGGACATTGCGCTTGCGGCGGGCGCTGACGCCGTAGGTCAGCCAGTGCTCCTCGCGCACGATCTGCCGGTCGAGCTTGTGGCGGGCCAGTTCTTCCTCTTCGAGCACGGTGTCGCGCCATTCCTCGAAGGCGCCGAAACCGCGATCGAGACGGCGTGTCGTGCCGCGGTCGAGCCACACGGTGGCCCGCGTGAGATCGGCGAGGAAACGGCGGTCGTGGCTGACGATGACAAGCGCCGAGCGCAGCGATTTCAGCTCGGCTTCGAGCCACTCGATGGCGGGCAGGTCGAGGTGGTTGGTGGGCTCGTCGAGCAGCAGCACGTCGGGCTCGGGCGCCAGCACGCGGGCGAGAGCAGCGCGGCGGGCCTCGCCGCCGGACAGGCGCGAGGGATCTTCGGTGCCGCTGAGGCCGAGCGCGTTGAGCAGGTACATGCCGCGATAGGGATCGTTGCCGTGCTGGAGCCCGGCTTCGACATAGTCGAGCGTCGTTGCGAAGCCGGAAAGGTCAGGCTCCTGCTGCAGGTAGCGGATGGTGGCGCCGGGCTGCATGAAGCGTACGCCGCCGTCAGCCTCGATGGCGCCTGCGGCGATCTTCATCAGCGTCGACTTGCCCGAGCCGTTGCGGCCGACGAGGGCGATCTTGTCGCCTGGCGTAACGGACAGTTCCGCGCCCTCGAGCAACTGCGTCGAGCCGAGGGTCAGCCGGATATTCTGCAAGGCAAGAATGGGCGCTGCGGCCATAGGTAAGGTTCGTTCCGGATGGTGGGATGCGCCGCGGATAGACCACAGCGGGGGCTGGAGATCAATCGGCGGGCGGATTGCGCAGGATCGCCATCGCCCCGTCGAGGATGGCGATGGCGTCGCCGCCGTCGATGCGCCGGGAGGAATAGGCGATGCTGACCGACAGCTGGCCGCGTGTTTCGAGTGCCAGGACGTACATCGCCGGGCCGAGCGGATTGAGCGAGACAACGACGTCGATCCCCTCGAAGGCGAGCGGGCCGTAGTGCGGTTCGAACCCGGTATCGCCGCCGGTGGTGATGGCAAACGTGTCCATGCCGCCGTAACTGGTCATGGTCGGCCAGAGCTCGTGCCGGTACCAGCCCGGCTCGGGCACCTTGAGCACGGAAGCCTGATGCTGGTGCCGGGCGATGGCGGCGATCAGCTTGAAGGCAACGTCGCCCGCAACCGCCCAGTAGGGCCGGTCGAGGGCGTGCGTGGTGCGCAGGATGTCGATGTAGCAGCCGAAGGTTTCGTTGGGCACGGGCGGCTTCATCAGCCGCCGGAACTCGGCGTTGGACAGGGCCGTCAGCGTCGTGACGCCGAAATGGCGGCCGGCCGATTGCAGCATGGCCGCGGTGACCGCGCCGTGCAGCGTCGTTCGCCTCGCCTTCGTCAACTCCCCGAGACGGGCCGTCTCCTCCGTGGAGAGCTGGCGCTTTTCGAACAGGGTCCTGGCCGGGCGAAGCCAGCGTGTCTTCATTGGGAAGCGCTGCGAGGGCTCGAACGGGCGCTTGGGGTTGGAGGATGCGGTGTGACCGCTTTCCATTGCCGGCGGCAGGCGCGAGTCGTTGGTGAGCGGGGCAGCCCCGGGGTCGGCAAGGAAGTCGAGAAGATCGCGCGAGGCGGCGAGCGCGGCCTGCGCATCGCCAACACTGTGATCGGCGGTAATGATGAGGTGGTGGAGATCGCTCCCCTCACGCACGATCGTAGCGCGCAGACGCGGGTTCCGGCCGCCGGGGAAACGGCGGCGCACATCGCGTTGCAGCACGTCGCGCCAGTCGCCCTCGGCATGGCGCAGCGGGATTGGCGTGGTGCCAACGGTCGACCATGCAAGCTTGCGGTAGAACCAGGGGAAAAGCCGCATCACGGCGATGCTGCGGAACTCGATATGAGCGCGCAGCATGGCGTGGCGGCGCTGCAGCCAATCGAGCGCGCGGCGCAGTTCTTCATCATCGACCGGGCCGCGCAGATGCAGCACGTGCGAGGCGATCAGCCCGCCGATATTATGGACGTAGTGGAGCATCCGCTCCTGCTCGCCGAGCGGGCGCGTTTCCCCCGGCAAGATTTCAGTCAAACGCGCGTCCATTCCCCATCCCGTGTGCCAGCGTCTTTCGTGATTGCGCCGCTATTTGAGTTCACAATCGCATCCGCTATTTTGGCGCAAGGCATATTGCAGGGAACGGTCATGGCGGACACGGTTGGCGCTATCGTTGAATTCATCGATGAACTCAAGGCTGGCGAAGGCGCAGCCCCGGTGCAACCGGGAAGCCGGCTGATGGAACTGGGACTGCTCGATTCCATGGGTCTCGTGCGGCTGATCCAGTTTGTCGAGGAGCGCTTCGGCATTTCGATCCCCGACGCCGACGTGACGCCTGACCTGTTTGCGTCGCCGGCTGACCTTGCCGCATATGTGAACGGACGCAGCGCCTAATCCTCCATCAGCTTGCCGCGCAGCACCTTGCCCGCCGCACTGCGGGGGATCTGGTCGCGGAATTCGATGGTTTCCGGCACCTTGTGCGCCGACAGCAGGCCCCGGCCGTGCCGCAGCAGTGCGTCGGCCGTAACCTCGCCACGCAGCACCACCACGGCCTTCAGCCGCTGCTCGCCGGTGCGCGGATTGGGCACGCCAACCACCACCGCCTCTTCGACCGCCGGGTGGGCGGCGAGCACGTCTTCGATCTCGATGGGATCGACCTTGTGGCCGGCGACTTCAAGGATGAGCTTGGACCGCCCGGTGATGAATACATTGCCGTCGCCATCGAGGCGCCCTAGATCGCCCGACAGGAAACCGCCATCGACGAATGAGGCGGCATTGGCTGGCGCGTTGTCGAGATACCCCCGGGTGATCGAGGGCGAGCGGATGAGGATTTCGCCGGCGCCGTGCGCCGTGGCGCTTTCGGTGGGAAGGATTTCGATTGTCACCTGATCGACCGGCGGGCCGACGGAATCCCACAGGCCGGTGTCGGCGGACATGTTGGCGGCGATGAAACCCGTCTCGGTCGAACCATAGGCCTGCCGGACGCGGATGCCGAAGCGATCGCCGAAACGCTCGTAGACCGGGCGGCGCATGCCGACGCCGCTCGAATAGACGTAGCGGAGGCGGCCGAGATCGGCGGACAGGGCGGAGCCGGCCAGCGTGTCGAAGAGGAACGGCACGCCGGGCAGCACTGTCACACGCTCGGCTGCGAGGGTGGTGAGCAGCCGGTCGCGCGACATCAGCAGCGGCTGCGGATCGGACCAGAACAGTGTCGTCGCGCCTCCTGCCAGCGCCTCGCTCATGGCGTTCATGAACCCGAACGCGTGGTGCCCCGGGAGGGCATTGAGGATCACGTCATCGGGCGTGAACCCGATTGCGGCCGCGGTGGCCAGACCATCAGCATAAAGCTCGGCATGGGTATGGGGGACAACCTTGGGACGGCCGGTCGACCCGGAGGAAAAGAGGTAGGCCGCGACGGCAGTATCGGGCACCTGCGGAAGGTGTGGCGCCGCCACTGGTGCGAAGAGGCCCGACACTGACGCTTCGATCGCCGTCATGCCGGTATTGGCGACGAGCAGTGTAGCAGCGTCCTGGGCAGCGGGGATTGCGACCACGGTGCGGATGTCGCAGCTGGTGCGGACCCATTCGAGTTCCCGGGGGCTGGAGACGAGGCTGAGCGGGACGGCGATGGCACCGATGGCGAAGCAGGCTTCGACGGCGACGAAGAGTTCGGGCGAGTTGGGGATCAGCAGCGCGACGGCCGAGCCGGGGGTGACGCCCCGGGCGAGGAGCACGCCGGCGGCATGTTCGGCCTGTTCGGCGGCTGCGGCGTAGGAGAGGAAGCGCCCGTCCTGGCGCAGACCGCTGGTGAGCGGCAGCGCCGCGGCGCGGGACCGGAAGGCGTCAAACAGCATCGTATTTGCCTCGGCGCCCCCGCCAATCCAATGGATAGCGCAGGGGCGGCGTGGCGGCAATCAAGCGAGCGGTTGATACACTGCCGCGCGCGCCGTCAGTTGACTGTGGCAGGCTCGGCGGCAGGCGAGAGCTCGATGCCGAGGCCGAGCCGTTCGCGCAGCGAGACGCGCTTCTGCACCAGATCGGCAATGGTGTAGCTGTCGAGGACGTTGAAGAAGGCGCCGAGCGCTTCGCGCAGCGCCGCGTTCAGATCGCAGGCATCGACCAGCGGGCAGCTTACGTCGCCGCCCTCGAAGCATTCCGCCATGGCGAAACTCTCTTCGGTGAGCTTGATCGTGTCGAGCAGCGTGATGTCGCTGGCGGGACGGCCCAGCCGAATGCCGCCGTGGCGGCCGCGGACGGTTTCGATCAGCCCGGCCTCGACCAGCGGCTTGATGAGCTTGAACAGGAACAGCTCGGACATGCCATGCGCCTTGGCGATATCGGCGACGTGGCTGAGCTTTGTCTCGTTGACCGCGCAGTACATCAGCGTCCTGATGGCGTAGTTGGACTGCCGCGTGAGCTTCATCGAGTTTCCTCATAAGGCCCGGATTTCCGGGCATTGCGTGGTCGGCGGCAGGGGCCGCGACGGCTCCTACCTTATAACGTTTCTAAACTGGAGGTCAACAAAGCTGACTGATAGCATCAGAATTGTGGATATCTTCACTCGGGGCGTGGATAGCCCCCGTGGAGGGACAGATCGGCCGGCCCGAGCCGATCATACGCCGTCCAGTTCTGGTGCCAGTAGGGATAGGGCAGGTTCGGGCGGCTGACATCATCGAGGCGGCGCACCTCTTCGGCGGTGAGCTTCAGGTTCACCGATTTCACGTTGTCCTCGAACTGCTCGAAGGTGCGGCCGCCGATGATCACCGAGGTGACGTTGGGCTTCTGCAGGAGCCAGGCGAGACCGACCTGCGCGCCGGAGACGCCGTGCTCGCCCGCCACGTCGCGGATCACGTCGACGATGTCCCAGAGCTTTTCCCAATCGTGGATGGGCGGCTCGCGGAAGCCGGAGACGTGGCGGCCGCTCTCGGGCTTTGAGTTGCGGGTGAATTTGCCGGTGAGCCAGCCGCCGGCGAGCGGCGACCAGATCAGCATGCCGACGCCCTGATCGAGCCCCAGCGGCACGAGCTCGAACTCGGCCTCGCGGGCCTGCAATGTGTAGTGGATCTGCTGCGAGATGAAGCGCTGGTAGTTGTGCTTCTCGCTCGTCGCGAGGGCCTTCATCAGGTGCCAGGCGGAATAGTTCGAGCAGCCGATGTAGCGGACCTTGCCGTGGCGGACGAGCGTATCGAGCGCCTCCAGCGTTTCCTCAAGCGGGGTCGAACCGTCCCACTCGTGGACCTGATAGAGGTCGATGACATCGGTCCTGAGGCGCTTGAGGCTCGCCTCGCACTGTTCGATGATGTGGGAGCGGCTGAGGCCCTGGTCGTTAGGCCCCTGCCCCATGCTGAAGCGGACTTTTGTCGCGACCATCATGCGCTGGCGGCGGCCGTTTTCGGCCAGCACTTCACCCGAGATGGTCTCCGAGCGCGAGCCGCCATAGACGTTGGCGGTGTCGAGCAGGTTGACGCCGTGATCGAGGCAGAGATCGATCTGCCGCCGTGCCTCCGCCACGTCCGTTGCTCCCCATACGCCGTTGCCGCCGAAGGTCGCCGTACCGACAGCCAGGGCCGAAATTTTGAGGCCCGAACGGCCCAGCAGACGATACTCCATGACACTCCTCCGGGGACAAGTGGGGTGAGCCTAGCGCTGGGTTGCGGTGGTGGGAAGGTTCACACCCGCTCCAGTGCCACCGCAATCCCCTGCCCTACGCCGATGCACATGGTGGCGAGGGCGAGTTTGGCGCCGCGCTCGCGCAGTTCCAGCGCAGCCGAGCCGGTGATGCGGGCGCCGCTCATGCCGAGCGGGTGGCCGAGCGCGATGGCACCGCCGTTGGGGTTTACGTGCGGGGCGTCTTCGGGGATGCCGAGTTCGCGGAGCACCGCGATGCCCTGGCTGGCGAAGGCCTCGTTGAGCTCGATGACATCGAACTGCTGCGGGGTGAGACCGAGCCGCGCGCAGAGCTTCTGCGTCGCGGGGGCCGGGCCGATGCCCATGATGCGCGGCGCAACGCCGGCGGTCGCGCCGCCGAGGATGCGGGCGATGGGGGTGAGGCCGTGGCGCTTTATGGCGGCTTCGCTGGCGATGATGAGCGCCGCGGCGCCGTCGTTGACGCCCGAGGCGTTGCCGGCGGTCACCGTGCCGTTGGGGAAGAGCGCGCGCAGCTTGCCGAGGACATCGAGCGTCGTGCCGGCGCGCGGATGCTCGTCCTTGCTGACGAGGTCGGGATCGCCCTTCTTCTTCGCTATGGTGACGGGCGTGATTTCGCGGTCGAGCCGGCCATTGGCCTGCGCGGCGACGGCCCTGTCCTGGCTGCGCACGGCGAAGGCATCCTGCGCGTCGCGGCTGACGTTGAAATCGGTGGCGACGTTCTCGCCGGTCTCGGGCATGGGGTCGACGCCGTACTGGGCCTTCATCAGCGGATTGACGAAGCGCCAGCCGATGGTCGTGTCGTAGATTTCGGCATTGCGCGAGAACGCGGTGTCGGCCTTGGGCAGGACGAACGGGGCGCGGCTCATCGACTCGACACCGCCGGCGATCATCAGCTCCGCCTCGCCCGACCTGATGGCGCGGGCCGCGGTGATGACCGCATCCATGCCCGAGCCGCAGAGCCGGTTGATTGTCGCGCCGGGGACGCCGAGCGGCAGGCCCGCGAGCAGCAGCGACATGCGCGCAACGTTGCGGTTGTCCTCGCCCGCCTGGTTGGCGCAGCCGAAGATCACGTCATCGACGGAGTCCCAGTCGACGCCGGTGTTGCGGGCCATGAGGGCGCGCAGCGGGATGGCGCCGAGGTCATCGGTGCGGACGGCAGAGAGCACGCCACCGAAGCGGCCGATGGGGGTACGGATGTAGTCGCAGATGTAGGCTTCGGTCATGGGTGGGGACTCGTGCAATGTAGACTCTGGCGCGGGGCCTCGCCCCCCACCCTGGCTTTGCTACGCGGCTGCGCCGCTAGCGGCGCCACCCTCCCCGCGACGGGGGAGGGTGACTGACTGCGGGATGCGGTCACGCGGCGACCTCGGCTTGGCCGTGGGCTTTGGCGGTGCGGGCCTTGAGGGCGCGGAGGGTGGTCAGTTCGAGTTCCGTCGGGGCGGGGGTGGTTTCGAGCGCGTCGGCGAATTTGACCGGCCAGCCGCAGGTGTCCTGCACCTGTTCTTTCGTCACGCCCGGGTGGAGCGAGACGACGGTGAATTCCTTGGTCACCGGGTCGGGCTTCCAGATGGCGAGATCGGTGATCAGCAGCACGGGTCCCGCGGTGGTGATGCCGAGCTTTTCGCGGGCATTGCCGCCGTCGCCGTGGCCGAAGCTGGTGAAGAAATCGATCTTGTCGACCATGCCGCGCTTCGATTGTTTCAGCGTGATGTAGATCTTCTGGCAGCTCGTCGCGATTTCGGGTGCGCCGCCGCCGCCCGGCAGGCGAGTCTTCGGGTGCGCATAGTCGCCGATGACGGTGGTGTTGATGTTGCCGAAGCGGTCGAGCTGCGCGGCGCCGAGGAAGCCCACGGTGATGCGGCCACCCTGCAGCCAGTAGCGGAACATTTCGGGGACCGAGACGGTGGTGACCGCCGTCTCGCACAGTTCGCCATCACCGATCGACAGCGGCAGCACGTTCGGCGCGGTTCCGATGGTGCCGCTTTCGTAGATCAGCGTGATGTCGGGCGCATGGGTGAGCCGCGCGACGTTGCAAGCGGCAGACGGCGCGCCGATGCCGACGAAGCAGACATCGGCATTGGTGAGCGCGCGCGAGGCCGCGATGGTCATCATCTCGTCGGCGGTGAAATCAGGCATTGCGCAGCTCCTTCACGCGCTCGGCGAACACTTCGGGGCCCGCGTCGAACACGTTGGCCTGCATCCAGGCGCGAAAAACCTCGCGATCGGCGGAGATGCGGTCCCATTCGAGATAGGCCTTGTTGTCGCGATCGTAGTAGCCGTGGGTGTAGCTTGGGTGCGCACCGCCGGGGACGACCGCGATGGCGGCGATGGTCCAGTGCGGCAGGACGCAGGCGTTGGGGTGGACATCGTCAAAATTGTCGACGACTTCCTCGACCGTCACCACGGCGCGCCTGGCCGCGAGCACGGCTTCCTTCTGGACGCCGATGATGCCTTCGACCAGCACGTCGCCGCGCTTGTTGGCGCGCTGGGCGTGGATGAAGGTGACATCGGGACGGACGGACGGGATGGCCGCCAGTTCCTCGCCGGTGAACGGATCGATGATCGAGCGGATGTTCGGGTTGACCTTCGCCAGCCCCGCGCCGCGATAGCCGCGGAAGACCGCGAGCGGCAGGCCGGCGGCGCCCGCCTCATAGGCATTGGCCATGCCCGCGTGCGAATGTTCCTCGATTTCGATGGGATGCGGGTGGTTGTTCTCGACGGCATCGCGCACCCGGCGCAGCAGGCCGACGCCCGGGTTGCCGACATAGGAGAAGATCAGCTTCTTCACCATGCCCAGCCCGACCATCTGGTCGTAGAGCACATCGGGCGTCATGCGGATGAGGGTCAGGTCGCGAAAACCCTGCCTTATGGCCTCGTGCCCAGCCGCCTGCGGAATGAGATGGGTAAACCCTTCAAAAGCGGCCGTATCGCCATCGTGCAGGTTCTCCCGCACCGCCTCGGCCAGAGACATAAACCGCGCCACGCCCAACCTCCCCTTTGTCCGCCTGCCTTAGGTACCCGTATGCGGTGGCCGGTCAAGGGGGCTGCCCGCGCGGCGTGCCACCGTTTCGGGCAGGCTGGCGCGCCGGCCGGCCATCTGGCCTCCGGGTGTTGCTGGTAGACGGGGCCCCGGGACGCATGCGTCCCTGAGATTTTTGTAGTGAGACGCAGGCGTCCCGGGGTGACCGGTTTTCTTGCGAAGGGTAGCGAAGCGGGGCTTCCATCACCCCACCTCCTCCGCAACGCACAGGGCCTGGTGCGACCACCTACCCCTCCGATCTGTCCCACCCGCAGCGTTCGTCGCGCTTCCCGTCCGTGCGCGTGGAATGGGGGGAGTATGGGTGGGGTGTTGGGGTGGGGGGATAAGAATTTCCGCAACCGTCATTGCCCGGCTTGTCCGGGCAATCCACGCCCGGGGCACAGTCCCTCGCCCGGCAGACGCCGGGCGGCTGGATCACCCGGACAAGCCGGGTGATGACGACTGGGAGGGCTGCGGTCAGACCAGCCAGGCGGAGAGATCA
>Ga0209476_10002431_pt1 | contig 12489 bp, 7 predicted proteins | sample KloWWTrecipitate_FD_187179 | JGI IMG/M metagenome (GOLD analysis project Ga0209476, IMG submission 187179) | Active sludge microbial communities from Klosterneuburg, Austria, studying microevolution and ecology of nitrifiers - Klosterneuburg... | ecosystem: Engineered > WWTP > Aerobic digester >... | reverse complement strand
AAAAGAAGGCGCTCGACACGCACAAGCGCGACGACTGATGGCCCGGGACCTCAAGCGCTCGCTGACCATTGCCGGGCATCGCACCTCGCTCTCCCTTGAACCCGAGTTCTGGCAGGCCCTGCAGGATGCAGCCCAGGCCGAAAAGAAAACAATTGCCAGTCTGGTTGGTGAAGTGGACCGGACCCGTGGCACCCGAAACCTTTCGAGCGCCGTTCGCGTCTGGCTGTTCAGGCGGGCAAAGAAGGCCTGATCAATAGAGATTGGAAGGTGACTCCGGCACTTGCGGAGGCTGGATGATTTGCGGTTGCGGAGGCTGGATGATTTGCGGTTGGATGATTTGCCGCTGGATGACGGGTTTGGGAGCCGGCGCCACCACCGGCCTGGCTGCCGCCATGACTTTCCGGTGGACGCGCAGCTCATGCTGCCGCAGCCGCAGCTCCGCCTTGTTGAGCGCACTGCCCTCCCGGATAAGCCGCTGCACTTCGGCCTTGGCCAGTTCGACATCCAGAACCCTTTGGGCGCTGTGGACTTTCAGTTCGCGCTGGCGCAGGCGCAGTTCCGCCCTCTGCGCATAGTAGGCGGTCAATCGCTCCTCGTCGGATTGGCGAAGCTTTTCCTCTTCAATGGCAAGCCGCTCCTGTTCCGCCTGGACCTTTTCCAGTTCGTCAACGCTGCGTTCTAGCACTTTGAAACCCAGGAATGAGGTGAGCGCCGCCCTGTCTTCGCCGGGCACAAGCTGCGATGGCTGCCCGGAATAGGAGATTTCCATCGGCGGCAATTCCGGTAAAGCCTTGAGGCTGAGAACCACCCCGATGTCGATCTTTCCATCAGCCAGTTCCGCAACCGGCTTGACCAGCACCTGTGCATCAGCACCGGTCACGCCAAATGGCGTAAACGTCGCCACGCCGTTTGCTATGGTCAGCGGCCCCGATACCGGACCGAGCGTGACGCCACTGCCACTGCGCAGGCCGGCAAAGGCCAGTTCCAGCCCTTCCGCATCATTGGCCGTCAGGATCAGCTTGGAGAAATTCTCCGGCGTAATATTCAGAAGCCGGCCATCCCGCAACGCAAAAGTGCCCTTGCCATTCAACATCGCCAGGACGCCGCCAGGACTCCTTCCCGCGCCTTCAAACTTTGCCTCGACACTGGCCTGCCCGGCGGCAACGGCCCTTCCGTCATTGCGCTTGAGATGCTGGAAGAGATCGAATGGAACAGCCACCTGCCCGCTGATCTTGCGCCCTTCAACCGCCTGGCGCGAGGCGATTTCGACGACAATGTCATCGCCTTCAACTGTTTTGGCGGAAACCACAAACTCGGTCACATCTGCCGTGGCGGTAATGCCCACCTGTGCATTGCCCACCGCAAATCCGGGATAGATCTCGAGTGACTTTGGCCGCACCCACACCACCCCGGTGAGGCCGAAAGGCAGGGTCTTGGCAAAGGTTTCTTCCAGCGGCTCGGCGCTGCCATTCCATGGCAGGAACACCGGCGCCAGAGTATTCATCAGCGAAATGTCGCCCACATCGAAATCACCCGTGAACTCCGTCTGGTCTTTCAAGGCGGCGCTGCCGGTCAGGCCGAAGCCCGAGAGCCTGGCCTCAATCTCGTCAAAGGACTGAACCGTCCCGGCGGTGCTGATTTTGGTGGCAAACGACAGGTCTCCACCCGATGCGGCGAGCCCCGGAACGCGCAGCGCGGCCAGCAGATCCTGGGCCTGGGCGCTCTGCATCGTGAGGTTGCCGTCCAGGACAAGTCTGCCGGGATCGGGAGTCACCCTGCCATTGAACTTCACCGTCGAACGATACAGGTCGCTTCGCAGGTCGATCTGGAAGCCGTCTTGCAGCGCGCCGTCGGCGGTCAGGACCGCCAGGGCAGGAATTGTATCCGTTGCTTCGGCAGCACCGCCAAACAGGTTGAACAGGGTGGCGCTCGACGGGCTTTTGATCTCCGTGGTGCCCTTGAGCCCCATGCCGGCCAGGCCGGTGGCCATGGTAAAGCTTCCGTTGGAAGTGATGTCGAGATCACCCACCTTGCCGATGATCCCGAAATGGGTTGTGGGGGCCGCGGCCGATGGCTTTGCCTGCAGGTCGATTTTCAGGCTCGTCGCGCCGAGAACCGCCGACCACCGGGGGTTCGCGTCACGCGGCAGCAACCCGATGAGCCGCAGGAGTTCGCGCGGGTCATCCGCCATGAGCGAGATGCCGATGTCGCCATCGGGGCCTTCCAGCGTGCTCAGCACATTGCCGGCCACGCTCAGTTTCGCCCCACCGACCGAGCCGGCTTCGATGGTCTTGAGATCAAAGCCCTTCACGGTGGTTTCCATGTCCACCGCGACATCTGAAGCTTCAACCCCGTTGAGCCTGAGGCTTCCCGCCTGGAAGGTGAGATGCAAGTCCCGCTTCACCTGTTCCTCGACGAAATTCCCCACAATGCTGGACCAGCTTGCGCTGCCGTCGGAAGAAAGTGCGGCGAGGCCATTGGGTATGTAGCTGTCGATGTCGGCTGTCTCCATGTCGATGCGCAAATCGATGATGGGGCGCTCGCCATTGACCAGAACCGCAAGGCCCGCCTTGCCCGTTTCGCCATCAAGCACATACTCGATGTTTTGCAGGTCGAGCTTCGAGGCCGTGAGCCTCACATCCGCCTTGCCTTCCAGGTTTCCACGAAGCCCAGTCCAGGTCCGGGCAATTGCGCTCCTGCTGTCGGGCCACAGCCACAGCGAGAGCTGCCGCGCATCCGGTGATTTTACCGCCAGCGTGCCGGCCAGTTCCGCATATTGCGTGCCCGGGAAAAATACCCCTTCAAAGCGCGAGCGCGAGCGCCCGGGAAGCGAGGCGGAAAGCTCGTGGATGCGCATGGCATTGCGGTTTGCCGAGATATCCAGCAAGACATTGTCGAGGACTTCGCCCCCCGTCTTGAGCGCCGCAACCTTGATTGAGGAGCGCAGATCAATGGCCTCAGGCAGGCCAGCCAAAAGTCCGTTCACCAGCGAAAGGCCGTCGCCATCGCGCAGCAGGCGGCGCGCCCCGGCGCCCGCCAGGGCATCGAAATCCACCCGCGGCGCTGAAAAATCCGCCGTCGCCTTGATCTGCTTGCCAAGGACGAAGTTTGCATTGCCCGAAAGCATCATGCCCTGGTCTGCAACGCCCGCCGGCCTGATCTCGATCTCGCTCAGCGAAATCTTTTCAAAGCTGCCGGTGACCTTTGATTTGTAATTGACCGGACGGAACTGCCCTTCCGTGTCGGACTTTCCATCAGCGCTTTGCGTGGGATCGAGCCGCAGGGTGCCTTCGAACTGGCCCGCGTTGCTGCTGCCATCGAGAAAATAGGAATAGCCCGAATTATCCCGCGAGAAAACGCGAAGCCCCAGGCCCAGCGGCTGATCACTGACCCATGCCCCGGTATTGGCGGTAAACGCCAGGGGCACTGCGCCATAGTCAAAATTTCCCGAGCTGCGCCACGGACCGGCCAGGTTAAGGGCGGAAAACGTCGCATCAATATTTGCCAGTTCGGCATAGGCGCTGCGCCGCTCGTCGGCCAGTTGCACCGTGCCGTTGTCGAGCGTGATCTTGTCGAGCTTTACATGATCCAACAGGCGGCTGCTGAGGATATTCTGGGCAGGTTCAAAATTCCAGTTGCCGCTGCCATCAAGCGCGCGTCGGAGTTTGATTGTCGGGCTGTCAACATTGATGCTTTCGACCTGGATTTCAGCGTTGAACAGCGAGCCGAGATTCATCCGCACCACGATCTGGCCGGCCGTCGCAAACCACTTGTCCCGGGATCCCTCAGGATTGGCAATGCGCACATCCTGGGCCGCGAGCCGCGGCCACGGAAACAGCCTGACGCCGATAGGCCCGGCGATTTCCACCTTGCGCCCGGTGAGCTTTTCGCCATAAGCCTCAAGCTCCGCCCGGTAGCTTCCCCAATCCACCACGAATGGCGCCAGCATGGCACTCAGCACCACCAGCACCAGCACAATCCCGAAATAAAAGACCGGTGATTTCCAAACCTTCATGGTTTCTTACAATAGGACCAAACTTTCAGAGTGCAAGAATTTTGCCGGGGTTCATGATGTTGAGCGGGTCCAGCGCCTGCTTGATCTGGCGCATCACGTCAAGGCCCTTGCCATGCTCGGCCTCAAGGAACTTGATCTTGCCGCTGCCCACTCCATGCTCGCCGGTGCAGGTTCCTTCCATGGCGATGGCGCGGTGAATGAGCCGCTCGTAAAAACTCTTGACCCGCTTGACTTCTGCATCATCCAGGGGATCGCAATAAAGCACCACATGAAAATTGCCATCCCCCACATGGCCGATGATGGGGCCAAATAGATTGTTCGCGCGTAAATCCTCCTGCGTGGCTGTCACGCATTCGGCAAGCCGCGAAATCGGAACGCAGACGTCCGTGGCGAAGACATCCTGCTTGCCCGGCGCTATGGCCCGCGTGGCCCAGAAGGCATCGTGGCGGGCCTGCCACAGCTTCTGCCGGTCCTCCTCCTTTTCCGCCCACTCGAACGCCCCCGCGCCATGCGATGTTGCGATTTCCCGAAACATTTCAATCTGCTCGCGCGCATAGGCGACCGTTCCATGGAACTCCAGAAACAGCGTGGGGGCAATTTTGAGATCAAGCTTTGAATAGGCATTGAGTGCCTTCACGTGCTCCTCGTCCACCAGTTCAATGCGCGCCACCGGAATGCCGAGCTGAATGGTTTCAATGGTCGCATTGCAGGCCGCCTCGACACTGGGAAATGCACATACGCCCGCCGTCATGGCTTCCGGAATTCCGTAAAGCCTCAGGCCTACTTCCGTAATGATTCCGAGGGTGCCTTCCGATCCCACCAGCAGCCGGGTGAGGTCATAACCCGCCGAAGACTTTTTGGCGCGTGTGCCTGTGCGGATGATTTCACCATTCGCCATGACGGCTGTAAGTCCCATGACGTTCTCGCGCATTGTGCCATAGCGCACCGCATTGGTGCCCGAGGCCCGCGTTGCCGCCATGCCGCCAAGGCTGGCATCAGCCCCGGGATCAATCGGGAAGAACAGCCCCTGGTCACGCAAATGTGTGTTGAGCGCCTTGCGGGTAACGCCCGCCTCCACCCGTGCATCGAGATCAGCCGCATTGACCGATAGAATAGTATTCATCTGTGAAAGGTCTACCGTGATGCCGCCATAGGGCGCGGTGATATGGCCTTCCAGCGAGGTGCCCGTGCCGAACGCAATGACCGGGGTCTGGTGCCTGGAGCAGATAGTAACGATTTTCTGCACTTCCACTGTGTCGCGCACGAAGGCCACCGCATCAGGTGGCGCGCCGGCGGCCCAGGTCTGATCCTTGCCATGCTGCTCGCGCACCGCCATGGCGGTCGACAGCCTGTCGCCCAGGAACTCCCGGATTTCGGCAATGGTGGCAATTGTGCTGTTGGCACGGTCTCGTGTAAGCATGCGGCAAAACTAGCAGACGGGAAGAAAATTACGATGGTTTTTCCAAGCCCCATCAAAAGCGCGCCCTATGCCATCGAGGGGCAATGGATTGATTACAACGGCCATTTCAACATGGCCTATTACAATGTGCTGTTTGACCGGGATTCCGATGTGGCCCTGGACCTTGTCGGCCTCGGTCCCGCCTATGTGGAAAAAACCGGAAACTCCTATTTCACACTGGAGGCCCACGTCAGCTATCTGCGCGAGCTGGCCGTCACGGACCAAGTCACGATTGCAACCCAGATTCTCGATTTTGATTCAAAGCGTGTCCATTATGTCCAGACGATGCGCCACGCCACCGAAGACTGGATCGCCTGTGTCAATGAAATCATGATTATGCATGTAGACCTGGGATTAAAGAAATCCTCGCCCTTTCCTGCGGATGTTCTGGAGAAAATCAGGATCGCCCACGAGGCCCACAAATCGCTCCTGGTTCCATTACAAGTGGGTCACAAGATCGGGATTCCCCGAAAGGCCTAAGAACCGTTGTATTCTTGTCGCATTCGCCTGCCAGAACTGATCCATAAGAAACTTGCAGGAGGCTAATATGATGACACATTCCGGTTACTTGCAGTTTGCCGAAGCCCTGGTTTTCGCCCAGGGCCCGAAAGCCGAAGCTGAAGCGGCCAAACACGCCATTCTCTGTGAAAAATCCGGCGACATGGAAACTGCCGAAACCTGGCGCAATGTCCAGTTTGCCCTGAAATGCGTGGGCTTCAAGAAAGCCGCCTAGGGCGAATTGCATTTGCTATAAGGGGTCTATAAGGATTCGTCAGACCCCATGACTGCCAAGCCGATTGATATTGCCAAGACAAGTATTTCTGCGCGCGCCATGGCGGGCGGCGAACCCGCTTATTTCAAGGGCCTGAATCCGGAGCAGCGCGACGCGGTCGAATCAACTGAAGGCCCCCTGCTCGTGCTTGCCGGCGCCGGCACCGGCAAAACCCGGGTTCTGACCACCAGGCTCGCCCATATCCTGGCCACCAACAAGGCCTGGCCCAGCCAGATGCTGGCCGTCACCTTCACCAACAAGGCGGCGCGCGAAATGAAGGAGCGCATCGGCCACCTCATCGGTGAAGTGGTGGAAGGCATGACTTGGCTTGGCACTTTCCATTCCATCGGGGTCAAGATCCTGCGCAACCATGCGGAACTGGCGGGGCTGAAATCGGGCTTTTCGATCCTTGATACCGACGACCAGATCAGGCTCCTCAAGCAGCTCCTCTCCGCCCACGAGATCGACGAAAAGCGCTGGCCTGCCCGCCAGCTTGCCCATCTCATTGACGGCTGGAAAAACCGCGGCCTCGTGCCGGATAAAGTCCCCGCCGGCGAAGCCCATGGCTTTGCCAATGGCGCTGGCGGCAAGCTCTATGCCGAATACCAGTCCCGCCTGAAGGTAGTGAACGCCGCCGACTTCGGCGACCTGCTGCTCGAAGTGCTGCGCATCTTCCAGTCCTATCCCGATGTTCTGAAAAAATATCAGGAGCGTTTCAAATATATGCTGGTCGACGAGTACCAGGACACCAACGTGGCGCAATATCTCTGGCTGCGCCTCCTCGCCCAGGGCCACAGGAACATCTGCTGCGTGGGCGATGACGACCAGTCGATCTACGGCTGGCGCGGCGCCGAGGTAGACAACATCCTGCGCTTCGAGAAGGATTTTCCCGGCGCCAAGATCATCAAGCTGGAGCGCAACTACCGCTCGACGCCCCATATCCTTGGCGCCGCATCGGGACTTATTGCGAAGAACGAAAGCCGGCTGGGCAAGACGCTCCGCACCGACAAGAACGATGGCGACCCGGTCATCGTGCGCAGCCATTGGGATGGCGACGAGGAAGCCCGCGCCATCGGTGACGACATCGAAAGCTTGCAGCGCAGACACGAAAAACTCAACGACATGGCCATCCTGGTGCGCGCCTCGTTCCAGATGCGCGCCTTTGAAGACCGTTTCATAACCCTGGGCCTGCCCTACCGCGTGATCGGTGGCCCGCGCTTCTATGAACGTGCCGAAATCAGGGACGCGCTGGCTTATCTGAAAGTCACCGCCTCGCCCGACAATGATTTGGCTTTTGAGCGCATCGTCAATGTGCCCAAGCGCGGTATTGGCGATACCTCCATCAAGCGCATGTTCGAGTTTGCCCGGGCCCGCGGCCTGTCGCTTTACCGCGCCGCCGAGGAATTGACGCTCACCGATGAGTTGCCGAACAAGACCCGCACCGCGCTCCGCCTGCTCATTGAAAGTTTCGGCCGCTGGCGGAACGGGCTGCAAAGTCTTCCGCACACGGATTTGGCCGAAATGATTCTGGATGAATCGGGCTACACCGAAATGTGGCAGAACGACAAAAGTCCTGAAGCCGAAGGCCGGCTTGAAAACCTGAAGGAACTCGTCCGCTCCATGGGCGAATTTGAAAACATGGCAGGCTTCCTCGAACATATCGCCCTGGTGATGGACCGCGACAGCAGCGACGCCGATGACAAGGTCAGCATCATGACCCTCCATTCCTCCAAGGGGCTTGAGTTCGGAACCGTGTTCCTGCCCGGCTGGGAGGAAGGCCTGTTTCCGCACCAGCGGGCACTGGATGAAAAGGGCAAGGCCGGCCTGGAGGAAGAACGCCGCCTCGCCTATGTCGGCATCACCCGCGCCAAGCGCCGGGCTTACATTTCCTTCGCGCAGAACCGCCGCGTGCACAACATGTGGCAGAACGCCCTGCCCTCGCGCTTTGTCGACGAATTGCCGGAAGCCTTTATCGAAGTCGCGCCCATGAGCAACAACTTTGGCGGCCACAGTCTCGGCGGCTATGGCGCCAGCCGCTTTGATGATCAGAAACCCTTCACCAACACTTATGCCACGCCGGGCTGGCAGCGCGCCCAGGAACGCTGGAGCAAGGGCGAGGGCCTGCGCTCAACCCCTAAATTCATTGAAGGCGAAATGGTCACCCACAGCGAGGAAAACCCCAGCCTTGCCAAAGGCACCCGTATTTTCCACCAGAAATTTGGCTATGGCCGCATCACGTCCGTCGATGGCAACAAGCTCACCATCGACTTCGAAAAAGCCGGCGAGAAGCGCGTCCTCGACAGCTTCGTGACGGCGGCTTGAGCGGCCTGATTTGACTTAATCCCGTCTTAAGAAAACCTCCCTAGACCTTTCATTTGGCGGAATGGAAGGCAGCATTTTATGCAAATTGCAACGGAGGTCAGACCGGCTGCGCGTGCCAAAGCTGATGCCCTGAACCGGGCCGCACCCGCCGTTTTCACCATGGCCATTTTTACCTCGGCCTTTCTGCTCTTCGCCATCCAGCCCATGTTCACCAAGATGATCCTGCCGCAGCTCGGCGGTTCTCCCGCCGTATGGTCCGTAGCCATGGTGTTCTTTCAGGCCGTGCTGCTTTTGGGTTATCTCTATGCCCATCTCTCAACCCGCTACCTGCCGCCGCGTACCGCCATATACGTGCATCTGGGCCTTCTCCTTGTAACCTTCATCGCCCTGCCGGTCTCCATTGCCTCGGGCCTTGGACAACCACCGACCGAAGGCCAGGCCGTTTGGCTGATCGGCGTGTTCACCTTTTCCGTGGGCCTGCCGTTCTTTGCCGTCGCCGGAAACGGTCCGCTCCTGCAAGCCTGGTTCGCCCGCACCCGGCACAAGGATGCCGGCAATCCGTACTTTCTTTATGTCGCTTCAAATCTCGGATCCTTCGCGGCACTCCTGCTCTATCCCCTGATCTTTGAAACCGCCCTGCGCTTGCCCCAGCAATCCCTTGGCTGGTCAATCGGCTTTATGGCCCTTGCCCTGATGATCGCAGCCTCGGGCTATGTCTTGCAGCTGACCATGGCAGAACCGAAACTGGGCATCATCCAACCGGGACCTGTGGCAGGACCGACGAAGCGCCGGGTCGGCGAATATATCTGGCTCTCGTTCATTCCATCAGCCCTGCTGGTGGCGGTCACCGCCCACATCTCAACCGACATAGCGCCGGCCCCATTTCTCTGGGTGATCCCGCTGGCCCTCTATCTCATGACTTTCGTGCTGATCTTCCGCGACCAGCCGCTGGTTCCCGCAACAATAGTTGCCCACCTTGTTCCAGCCCTGGCCGGGTTGATCATTCTATCCGAAGTGGTTCTCCTAAACATCTTTCTGAGTGTCGCCCTTCACCTCGGATTTTTCCTTGTTGTGGCCCTGATGTTCCACCAGCGCCTTTACAACTTGCGCCCACCCGCCGAACACCTCACGCAGTTCTACCTGTGGATGTCCTTTGGCGGCGTTCTCGGCGGCATTTTCTCCGGGTTGCTTGCACCCGTAATTTTTGATCGCATCCTGGAATACCCGATTCTCATAGGCCTCGTGATGCTGGCCCATCCGGCGGTGCTCAAAGCCTCACGAAGTGATTTCGCAAGGGAAGCGCTGCCGGTTTTGGGACTGGCGCTGCTAGTGGCGGCGGGGATTTATCTGTTTCGCGAGCATGAGTTCATCAGTTCCAGCACCTACCATCGATATCTCATAGCTGTGGCCAGCATTGTGATCATCGGTCTCTTTGTTCATCAAGTTGCCCGCGCGGCTCTGATAGTTGCGGCGCTGCTGGCAGTCGAGATATCGCCAGCCGGCTTTCTGGACACGACTTACGAACGCTCATTCTTTGGCGTCCACAAAATTTATCTGCGCGACAATGGACAGTTCCGCGCGCTGGCGCACGGAACAACCCTGCACGGCGCAATCCGGATCAAAAATCCCGATGGGTCAAAATATTCCGGTCCAGTCACGCCGCTCACTTACTATCACCCCCAAGGCGTTTTGGCGCAGACACTTGCTTTGCTCCCGCCCCAGATCAACGGCCGTGAAATTGCCGTCGTAGGCCTTGGCGCAGGCTCCCATTCCTGCAACGGCATGACCCGAGACCGCTGGACGTATTTTGAGATTGATCCTGTCGTCATCAAGATAGCCAGGGACCCCAATCAATTTGAATTTCTGTCCGGCTGCACACCTGACGCCAGGATCGTTCTGGGCGATGCGCGTTTGACCCTTGCCGAAGAACCGGCTTCCGCCTTCGACTACTTGCTCATCGATGCCTTCTCATCGGATACAATTCCGATCCATTTGCTGACCCGCGAGGCCATTGAGCTTTATGTATCACGCCTCAAGAGCGATGGGATTCTGGTCATCCACATATCAAACCGCCACCTGGAACTGCAAAGCGTTGTTGCGGCCCTTGCCCGCGATGCCAGGATCGCCATAAAAACCCTGGTCCATATCACTAGGTCAACCTCGCTTGCCGAGCCGAATTCTTCGGCAGTTGCGATTTTTGCACGCCAGCCGCAGACCCTTGCGCCCTTTACCGAAGAGCTTGGCTGGCAACAGCCGCCGAACAATGATGTGTCGGTCTGGACTGACGACTATTCAAACATCCTGGGCGCCATCTGGCGCAAGCATTCCAACTGATGCCGGTTCACGCCGTCGCCGGCACGAACTTCAGCGCCAGCCCGTTCATGCAATAGCGCAGGCCTGTGGGCGGCGGACCGTCCTCGAACACGTGGCCCAGATGCCCGCCGCAGCGCCGGCAGTGAACCTCGGTGCGCGTGCTGAAAAACGTGTTGTCTTCCTTCTTGCCGACAGCGTTTGTCAGCACATCATAAAAGCTCGGCCAGCCCGTGCCGCTGTCATACTTGGTGTCCGAAGAATAGAGCGGCAGGTCGCAGCCGGCGCAGGCGAAAATGCCCTTGCGGTGCTCGTCCAGAAGCGGGCTGCTGTTGGGCGCCTCGGTATCTTCCGCGCGCAACACAGCATATTGTTCAGGCGAAAGGACAGCCTTCCATTCGGCTTCGGTCTTGTTGATCTCATACGTCTCGGCGAAGCCTGCCCGGCTTCCCGCGACCAGGCCCAGGGCCGTAAATCCGGCATATTTCAGAATGCTGCGGCGATCCATGATATCCTCACTTTACCCCAATTACGCCCCCAACAGGCAAAAGGTTTCAGAGCTCAACCGGCCCCTCCACCACGCGTTCCGGGGCGGAGGCCTTTCGCCGTGTAATGACCGAAGAACCGGCATTCGCATCAAGCCTCGCAAAGTAGAATACGCAGGTCATGGCTATTCCCGAAACGATGAAAAACGCCATGGAAAAATCATCCGCCGCGATGACCGGCTCGCCGCGCCAGGCCTGCACCGCCTCCAGGACAAAGGCCGCGACAGCCACCCCGGCAGACAGCGAGAACTGCTGCGCCACCGCATAAAACGTCGTGGCATTGCTGGTGTCGCCGCGGTCGATGTCCGAATAAGTCAGCGCATTCATCGCCGTGAATTGCAATGACCGGAGGAAGCCGCCTACAAGCAGCAGGAGCGAGATCAGGACAAAAAGAGTGGCTTCTGAAAGCAGGCCATAACAGGCCATGAGCAGGCACGATACCACACCGTTAACGATCAGCAATTGCCTGAAGCCAAAGCACCGCAGCAAGGCCGATGCCGAAAACTTCATGGCTATCGCCCCCGCCGCCGCCCAGCAGCTCAACAGGCCGGACTGGAAGGCGGTGAGGCCAAAGCCAAGCTGAAACATGAGCGGCATGAGGAAAGGAATGGCCCCCACCCCGATGCGGTAAAAGCTTCCACCCTCCACCCCGGCACGGAAGGTGGGAATGCGCAGAAGCTTCAGGTCAATGATGGGATTCTTAGCAGTCGCCGCATGGCGCACGTAAAGCGCGAGGCAAACCGCGCCAAGGCCGATGAGAAGCACCTGCCCGTACAGCGGCAGGAAATCCCGGCCTATGATCGTGAAGCCAAATACCAGTGACGAAAGCCCGAGCGCCGAAAACAGAAAGCCGCGCACATCAAGCCGCTGCACGGGTTCTGGCGGCATCTCCTGCAGGAACCGGCTTGCTACGACAAGGCCGAGTAGCCCGATGGGGACGTTCATCCAGAATATCCAGCGCCAGTCAAAATAGGTGGTGATGAACCCGCCGATAGGCGGTCCCACCAGGGGACCGATGAGAGCCGGAATGGTGAGCCAGGCCAGGGCATCCACCAGTTGTGATTTT
>Ga0209476_10002428_pt1 | contig 12493 bp, 8 predicted proteins | sample KloWWTrecipitate_FD_187179 | JGI IMG/M metagenome (GOLD analysis project Ga0209476, IMG submission 187179) | Active sludge microbial communities from Klosterneuburg, Austria, studying microevolution and ecology of nitrifiers - Klosterneuburg... | ecosystem: Engineered > WWTP > Aerobic digester >... | reverse complement strand
GCTCTTGCCATTGAGCGGCAAGCGAGCGCTCAACCTTCCTTGGCCGAACGTGTTTCGAGGCCCAAAACTCGTGCCATACTTGGCCTCATGCGGTTGAATTTCCTATCCGTGCCTCATTGTCGCGGGCAACGCGTTTCACCGCTGGGTCATGCATTGCATGGCCGCTGCCGGGCTCAAGGACCTGGCACCGCTGGACGTGCTCGTGCTGCACCACGTCACGCACCGCGCGCGCGACAAACGTCTGGCCGACATCTGTTTCATCATGAACGTGGAAGACACGCACTTGGTCAACTACGCGCTGAAAAAGCTGCAGACCCTGGGCGTGGTGGCCTCGCAAAAAAATGGCAAAGAGGTCACCTACGCTGCCACCGATCTGGGGCGCACCCATGTGCAGCGTTACCGGGAGATTCGCGAGTCTTGCCTGATGGATGCGCTCAAGGCCGACGATGCGCTGAACCGCGACATTGGTGAGCTGGCACCTTTGCTGCGTGTGCTCTCGGGCATGTACGACCAGGCAGCGCGCTCTGCGGCGTCTTTGTAGGGATTGCGGCGCGTTGCATCTCGCCCAGTCGGATGCAAAACGCGCCCCGCGCGCCGCGCCGTCAGCTTTTGCGGGCCAGTTTTTGCCAGGCCGCTGTCGCTGCCAGCACCGTCTGCATTTGTACGGTGTGTGCCAATCGAAAGTCGTCGCCCTCGACCGTTTCGTCGGGGTATTCGGTGATCAGCGTGACCGGGGCCGAATCGGGGTTTGCGATTTCAGTGGCGGTGTAAGCCGTGCCGTGCAACACCTCAAACTGCAGCGTGCCCGCGTGGCACTCGTACAGCGCCATTTGGCGGGCGTTGAAGGCGGTCAGGCCGGGCACCTCGTTGAGCGCAGTACACACAGCATGCAGCAACGCCATTGCTTCGTTTTGCCACCCCGGGTGGTACCGCAGGATCAGGAAAAACCCCTTGGGGATCGTCCATAGCTCAAAGCCACGCGGCACGTAGCCTGACAGCGGACGGGTCCACTCGTGGGCCGGGTAGCCGTGCAGGTTGAGATGCAACTGTGCGCCCGAGCGGGCGAGGGCTTGCTGGCGGGCTGCGCGCTCATACAGAGGCGCTCCCTTGCGGTACTCAATGTCGTCGCCCAAGGCCGAATAGCGCGCCGCATGGTGCATGTGTTCCGCGTTGTGGCTGCGCAGCTCGCGGTGCAGGGCGTAGCCGTCGGGATTTTCCAGGGCCATCAGCGCAAAGTGGGCGCCAGGGTGGTTGTCCAGTGTTCGTGCCGCGCGCAAGGCGCCGACGATGCCAGAGATTTCGTTGGCGTGCTGACCCCCACTGATGAATACCGGCGCGTCGGTGCCGGGGCGGTACAGGGCTTGGACCGCGCGGCCTTGGCGGCTGGTAGCGCCGAAGCGCTCTCCGGCTATCCGCTGCATTTCGGCGGCGATGCGCTCGGACGATGGAGCCGTGCCCAACGCGTCCAGCGGTTCATCCGTTGCCGGCAGCGCCGCTGCGCACAGGTCTTGGGCTGTCGTGTCAAAGGCTCTTTGGGTGATGCGCAGTCGTGGCGCCTGCACGCTGGCACGCAGGTCGGGCACGATCTGTCCGGGTTGCAGGCTGCGGTCGCCCGCAGGGCGGCCTGAGCGCCGCTGGAAAACCTCCAGCAGCGAAAAGTAGATGTCCTCGTGCAGACCCTCCAGGCTGCTGATGGTCTCGTGACCGACGGGTAGCCGTTGCTCGATACCAGGCATGTCGATGCGGATATCGAGGCGCTCAAAGTAGGGCTCCTCGGCGCGCCATGGGTGGTTGGCCACCGTGCCCATTACCGTGGCAAACAGCTGTTCGTAGTCGGTGACCCGGGCCGTATCCAGCGCGGGCTGTGCGGCGGACTCAGGCGTGGCCCGCACCCACCCCGTGGGTGACAGCAGTGGGATGCCTTGCAAATCCGTGTGCATGCGGTTGGGTGCCCAGACGCGCGCCAGGAGCCGTGTGCCGTCTCGATAGGTGCCTTCGATGCGGTAGTGCAGATCCTCCGTGCCGGGCACGAAGCTGAGTTGGCAATGCGCCAGCAGTGCGGCCAAGGGATAGGCTTCTTGTAGAAAACGCTGGGGCGACGCCTGCGGGTGCACCGGATAGTGGATGGTGACTTCAGCCAGCAGGCTGGCGTCGATGTCTTCAATGAAATAGAACACCAACGGTTTGTAGGCGCTGTGCAGGTGCGCTTGCACGCCCGCTGCGGCCAGTTGGCGTTCGGCCGCGCGGCGGGCCGCCACGCCTTCAAACAGCCAGGCCTGTACGCTGGCGCCACGCCAAACCGGGTTGGAAAACTCTTCTACCCATGCGTCCAGGGTGCGGGGGAAACGCTGGTCGAGAAGGACGGTGGTGGTGTTGCTCATCACTGTTTGCCGGTAGGGTCGATGCGGTCGCGCAGCCAGTCACCCAGCAGGTTCAGGCCCAGCACGGTGAGCATGATGGCCAGCCCCGGGAACACGCTGATCCACCAAGCGGTCTGCATGTAGGTGCGGCCGTCGGCCAGCATGCCGCCCCAGCTGGGAATCAGCGGATCGACGCCCAGGCCCAGAAACGTCAGGCTCGATTCAAGCAGGATGTTATTGGCCACGTTCAGTGTCATCAAAATGATGACGGGGCCGATGACGTTGGGCAAGATATGGTGGCGGATCATGGCCAGATCGCGCACGCCAAAGGCCCGGGCGGCCTGCACGAATTCACGCTCGCGCACCTGCAGCACCATGCCGCGCACCAGGCGCGCAAACTGCACCCATTGTGAGATCACCATGAACACGATGATGTTGACAAGGCCGCCGCCCAGGATCGAGATGAACGTCAGCGCGATCAAAATAAAGGGCAGGGCGAGCTGGATGTCCACGCAGCGCATCAGCAGCATGTCCCAAAAGCCGCGGTAGTAGCCTGCAACCAGTCCGATCACAATGCCCAGCACCGAGGCACCGGCCACCGAGGCGAAGCCCACCAAGAGCGAGATACGACCACCCACCAGCACACGCGCCAACACATCGCGACCGAGTGCATCGGTGCCCAATGGGTGGGTCCAGGTGGTGAAGGGCGCTGTGAGGCGGGCGCTCAGATCCATGGCGCTGCCGCCGTCTGGGAAAATCCAGACCGAGCACAACACGAGCAACAGCATCGAGCCTGTGAGCACAACGCCCAGCACGAATTCGAGCGAGCGCCATTGCATGCTGCGAGAGGATGGAGCCGGTGCTGCTGCCGGGGCAGCTGTAGAAGCGGTGGATTGCATGGTCTTGCAGTCTTTATTTCGAGCGGATGCGGGGGTCGACCAGGCCATAGGCAATATCGACGAGCAGATTGACGGCAACGATCAAGACCGACAGCACCGTCACTGTGCCTTGCAGCACCGGGTAGTCGCGGCTGGCAATCGCTTCAAATGCCAAGGTCCCAAGCCCTGGCCAGTTGAACACGCGTTCGACCACCACCAGGCCGCCGACCAGATTGCCAAATTGCAGGCCGATATAGGTAATCAGCGGAATCGCGCAATTGCGCAGCGCATGTTTGTACAAAACCACGCGGTCTTTGAGCCCCTTGGCGCGCGCCACCATAATGTATTGCGCAGACAGGGTCTCCAGCATGGAAGTGCGCACCAAACGCACGTTGGTGGCCGACAAAATGATGGCCATGGTCAGTGCCGGCATCACCAGGCTGATGGGGCCGTCCCAGCCCGAGGGCGGCAGCAACGGGAAGGTGATGGACAGCAGCAGCACCAGCATGATGGCCAGCCAGAAGTTGGGGAACGACAACCCCACCAGCGAAAGAATGCGGATGCACTGGTCTGTGCCTTTGCCTTTGTGCACCGCCGCCTGTATGCCCAGCGGCACCGACACCAGCACCGACAAAAACAACGACACCAGTGCCAGGGCCAGCGTGGCGGGCAAGGCGTCGGCGATCAGGCGCGACACGGGTGTGCCACCCATGAAGCTCTTGCCCAGATCGCCCACCACCGCGCCCCGCAGGAACTCGAAGTACTGCACCGCAAAGGGGCGCTCCAGGCCCAGCCCCTCGCGGATGTTGCGCAGGTCTTCTTCGGTCACGCTGCCCGCCCCTTGCGCCAGCATCAGTGCGGGGTCTCCCGACAGACGCACGGCATAGGCCACGAACAGGGTCACCACCAGCACGACGAAAATCGCCTGCAGCAGTCGCTTAATCAAAAATCCACTCATGGGGCTGGCGCGTCAGGTTAGAGGGCGTGGGGGAACTGGAATGAGCGAAAAGGCGCTCAGTCGACCGAAGCGTCGACAAAACGGAAGCGGCCATCGGCGGGCAACGCCAGGTTCTTGGCGCGCTTGTTCAGACCATAGATGGTGTTCAGGCTGTACAGCGGCATTTCCAGCGCTTCGTCGGCGACGTAGCGGGCAATCTGCTGCAGCGTGGTCTTGCGTGCAGCCTGATCCCAGGTGTTGCGCTGGGTGTGCAGCAAGGCGTTAAGCTTGGCGTCGTCGTCATACGGGTTCCAGCGCTGCTTGGTGTAGTACATCGAATACGCGGTGTTGTCGTAGTCGAAGGTCCAGCCGCCCCATTGGTTTTGCCACATCTCACCGGTCTTGCCTGCGGGGATGATGTCGTTCAGCAGCACGTTGGTGTCGTAGGGCTTGAGGGACGCCACGATGCCCACGCCTTGCAGGTAACTGGCCACGGCCTGGGCCACTTCACGGAAGTTGCTGTCAGAGCCGCGGAAGTCGATCTGGATCTGCGTGCCGGGCTTGACACCTGCCTTGGCCAGCATGGCTTTGGCCTGCGCAGGGTTGAACGGCAGTGGCTTGAGGGCAGGGTCATTGCCAAACGACAACGCGCCCTGGAAGCTGGCGATAGGCTTGGCATGGCCCAGCAATATCGACTTGATGATGGCATCGCGGTCTACGGCCATGGTCAGGGCCTTGCGCACTTCCTTGTTTTTCATGATGCCGCGCTGTGTGTTGTAGCGCATGGCCAGGGCCACGGGGCCGTCCATGCTTTGCACCGCCAGCTTGCTGTCTTTTTTCAGCGTGTCGATCATCGCCAGCGGGATCTGGTTGGCCACGTCGATGCGGCCCGCCTGCAATTCGGCGGCTTGTGTGGCGGGCTCTGTGATGAAGCGGTAGACCAGGTTGTCCAGCTTGGGCGCGCCGCCCCAGTAGCTGGCGTTGCGCTCAAAAGAGAGGCTGACCTTGGGCTTGTAGTCGACGAACTTGAAGGGGCCGGTGCCGACAGGGTTGGCGCCAAAGTAGGCGCTGCCTTTTTCGGTGATGTACTTGGGCGGAACGATCATGGCGCCGTAGCCAGCCAGTTTGGTCAGCAGCACGGGGTCGGGGTTCTTCAGCAGGAAGTCCACGGTGTTGGCGTTGACCACCACGACTTTTTCGATCGCGTTGTAGTTCGATTGTTGAGGGCCCTTTTTGCCCTCGTCGCCCAGCAAGCGGTCGAACGTGAACTTGACGGCGTCAGCGTTGAACGGCTCGCCGTTATGGAACTTCACCCCTTCGCGCAGCGTGAAGCGCAGCTTGGTGTTGTTGTCCAAAAACTCCCACTTGGTCGCGAGGCCTGGCACCAGTTTCATATCGGGGGTGCGCATGATCAGGCCGTCAAACACCTGGCTGCCCACAGCGCCCCAAGATACCAGGAAGGTCGCGATCGGGTCCCAGTTACCCGGGTCCTGGTGGATGGCGACGTTCAGCGTGCCGGCGGCATGGGCGCCTGTGGTCAGAGCGCTGGCGAGCGCGAAGCTGGTGGCGGCAACGAGGGTTTTCAGTTTCATGGTGTGCATCCTGGAGGTGAGTGGGTGACGAGCGAGGAGTGGCTGAATTTTTGCTTTTGAACTGACGGAATGACTGACTAAATGACTGACTAAATAACGAACTTACCAATGGAGTGGCGCTTGATCCGTGTACTCAGAGATCCCTTCAGGCCGTGGCGACCAGCGCGACGCGATGGCCCGGTGCCACCTCGCGAAAGCGCAGGATGGTCGGCTCATTGCCCACCTTGCGCACGGGGCTGGGGATCTCGCCTTCGATCAGGCGGGCGTCAATGGTGCGCCCTGGCTCTGCGATGGGCACGGCGGCCAGCAACTTCTTGGTGTAGGGGTGCTGGGGGTTTTCAAAAATGTTCTGGCGGCTGCCGATTTCGACGATCTGCCCCAGGTACATCACGGCCACGCGATGGCTGATTTTTTCGACCACGGCCATGTCGTGGGTGATGAACAGGTAAGACAGCTTGAGCCGGGCTTGCAGCTCCATCAACAGGTCAATGATCTGCGCCTGAATCGATACGTCCAACGCGGACACCGACTCGTCGGCAATGATGAGCTGGGGGTTGCAGGCCAGGGCGCGCGCAATGCACACGCGTTGGCGCTGGCCGCCCGACAGCTCGTGCGGGTAGCGTTTGAGGTGTTCGGGGCTCAGGCCCACATCGTGCAGCAACTCGGCCAGGCGCTTTTGAATGGCATCTTCATGGGTTAGCAGGCGATGGGTGTGAATGGGCTCGGCAATGCTGAAGCCGATGGTCTTGCGCGGGTCCAGGGCGGCAAACGGGTCCTGAAAGATGTACTGGATCTCTTGCTTGATGCGCTGGCGGCCTGCTGCGTCCAGGCTTTGAACATCCTGGCCGTTGAAGTGCACCGTGCCGCCGCTGGCGGGCACCAGCTGCTGCAGGGTTTTGCCAATCGTGGATTTACCGCTGCCCGACTCGCCCACCAGCGCCAGGGTTTCGCCGGGGTAAATGTTCAGGCTCACCTGCTCGACAGCGTGCACGCGGTGCGTCACGCGGCCCCACAGCGAGTGGCCCACGTCAAAACGCGTGGTCAGCTTGTCGACGCTGAGCAATGTCTTGGTGGCATCCACCGTGTCTTGCACCTGCGTCGTGCCCACTTCGCGTGGCGTGTCGCCCTCCAGCACGATCAGCGGCGTGCGTTGGGGCAGGGGCTGGCCTTGCATGCTGCCCAGCTTGGGCACGGCCGACAGCAAGGCGCGCGTGTAGGGGTGTTGGGGGCGGTGAAAAATCTGCTCGACCAGGCCTTGTTCGACCGGCCGGCCGCGCCACATCACCACCACTTCGTCAGCCATCTGGGCCACCACACCCATGTCGTGCGTGATGAACATGACGGCGGTGTTCAGGTCGCGCTGCAGCTCACGGATGATGTTCAGGATCTGCGCCTGGATCGTGACATCGAGCGCCGTGGTGGGCTCGTCGGCAATCAGCAGCGACGGCTGGCACGACAAGGCCATGGCAATCATCACGCGCTGGCGCATGCCGCCTGACAACGAATGCGGGTAGCTGTCTGCCAGGCGCTCGGCGTCGGGCAGACGCACCTTGTGCAGCAGGGCCAGGGTCTGCGCCCGTGCCTGCGCCGGGCTCATCGCCTGGTGCAGGATGAGCGCCTCGGCGATCTGGTTGCCGATGGTGAACACGGGGTTCAGCGAGGTCATCGGCTCCTGAAAAATCATGGCGATCTCATTGCCCCGGATGCGGCGCAAGGTGTCGTCGCCCGCCGTTGTCAGGTCCAGCGCGCCGCCGCTGGGCGACTGGAACAGCACCTGCCCGTGGGTGATGTGGCCACCTGAGTAGTCGGTGAGCCGCATGATGGCCTGCGAGGTCACGGATTTGCCCGATCCCGACTCGCCCACGATGGCGAGCGTACGGCCCGCGTGAACGTCAAAGCTCACGCCGTCCACCGCCTTGAAGCGACCACCGGGCACGTTGAATTCCACCGACAGGGAGCGTACGGAGAGCAGGGGCGTTGCCGCCGATTCGGGGCTGATTTTCATCGGGAGTGCAGGGAGAGAAACATCAGGTCAGGTGCTGGAAATGCGACGCCACCCGCGGGGGGCGAACACCGCTGGATATCAGTTGCGGCGCGCGCAGGCGCTTTGTGAAACGAAGAAAACGCAGTGCCGCCACTGTACGGGAGTCGGTGCCAAAATCATCTAGGTGTTTGCCATAATGCCAACAAAATATCGATAAATTATCATCAAAGCACCATCATAATATCTGCTTGCATATCCTGTGCCAGCTTTGTGTCCGGTCGGAAATCTCGCCATGAACATCCCCACCAAGCCCGCTGCCGATGCACTGTCCATCGTGTCGTCGGCGCACCTCGTGTCTGCACAGAGTGCAGAGATGAGCGAGTTCGAGTTTGGCCTCATCGTGGCGGGCAATGCGTTTCACCGTTGGGTGGTGCACTGCATGGCCGCTGCGGGGCTCAAGGACCTGACACCGCTCGATGTGGTGGTGCTGCACCACGTGTCGCACCGCGCACGCGACAAGCGCTTGGCCGACATCTGTTTCATCATGAACGTCGAAGACACCCATCTGGTGAACTATGCGCTCAAGAAGCTGCAGACGCTGGGGGTGGTGGCTGCCCAGAAAAACGGCAAGGACGTGACCTACGCCGCCACCGAACTGGGGCGTGGCCATGTGCAGCGTTACCGGGAAATCCGCGAGTCGTGTCTGATTGACGCGCTCAAGGCCGACGATGCCCTGAACCGCGACATCGGCGAGCTGGCGCGTTTGCTGCGTGTGCTCTCGGGCATGTACGACCAGGCGGCACGTTCTGCCGCCTCGTTATAAGCCGCCTCCATTTTTGAATGAAAACAGGCTCTAGCGCTTTATCCATAAGCGCAAGTAGCTATTGATTGAGTAGCACATCACATGTCTGACCGCACCACTTCAGCTTCTTCTTTTTCATCCCGCTGGCAATTTTGGATCGACCGTGGGGGCACTTTCACCGACGTGGTGGGCAGAAAGCCCCATGCCGATGGCAGCTACTCGCTGGTGACGCACAAGCTGTTGTCCGAGAACCCCGAACAATACAAGGACGCCGCCGTGGCGGGCATTCGCCATCTGCTGGGCTTGAAGCCCGGCGAGGCCGTGACGCCCGATCTGGTGGAGTGCGTGAAGATGGGCACCACCGTGGCCACCAATGCGCTGCTTGAGCGCAAGGGCGAGCCCACGCTGCTCATCACGACCAGGGGGTTCAAGGATGCGCTGCGCATCGCCTACCAAAACCGCCCGCGTCTTTTTGATCGCCACATCGTGTTGCCCGAGCTGCTGTACGAGCGGGTGATCGAAGCGCAAGAGCGTGTGGGAGCGCACGGCGACGTGATCGAGCCGCTGGATGAGCAGCACCTGAAAGAACGCCTGTGGGCCGCCTACGAAGCCGGCCTGCGCAGCGCAGCGATTGTGTTCATGCACGGCTACCGCTACACCGCCCACGAAGAAGCCGCTGCGCGCATTGCGCGCGAGGTGGGCTTCACGCAGGTGAGCGCATCACACGCAACCAGCCCCATGATGAAGCTGGTGAGCCGGGGCGACACCACGGTGGTGGATGCGTATCTGTCGCCCATCCTGCGCCGTTACGTGAGCCAGGTCGCCAGCGAGATGCCGGGCGTCAAATTGTTTTTCATGCAGTCGTCGGGCGGTCTGACCGATGCGCAGATGTTCCAGGGCAAGGACGCCATTTTGTCGGGCCCCGCGGGTGGCATCGTGGGCATGGCGCGCACCGCAGAGCTGGCGGGCCATGACAAGGTCATCGGCTTTGACATGGGGGGCACCAGCACCGACGTGAGCCACTATGCGGGCGAGTTCGAGCGCGAGTTTGAAACCCAGGTGGCGGGCGTGCGCATGCGGGCCCCCATGATGAGCATCCATACCGTGGCGGCCGGGGGCGGCTCGGTGTTGGGTTTTGACGGTGCACGGTTTCGGGTGGGCCCCGAGAGCGCGGGCGCCAACCCCGGCCCGGCCAGTTACCGCCGCGGTGGCCCGCTGGCCGTGACCGATGCGAACGTGATGGTGGGCAAGATTCAGCCTGCCCATTTCCCCAAAGTGTTTGGCCATGCGGCCAACGAGGCGCTCGATGGCGACGCCGTAGCGCAGAAGTTTGGAGAGCTTGCCGTGCAGACCGGTCGCACCGGTGAAGACGTGGCGCATGGTTTCATCCAGATCGCTGTGCAACAAATGGCCAACGCCATCAAGAAGATCAGTGTGGCGCGTGGTTATGACGTGACGCGCTACACCCTGCAGTGTTTTGGTGGTGCAGGCGGTCAGCATGCCTGCCTGGTGGCCGATGCACTGGGCATGACGCGCGTGTTTGTGCACCCGCTGGCGGGGGTGCTCAGCGCCTACGGCATGGGCCTGGCCGACCAGAACGTGATTCGAGAGCAGGCGGTGGAGTGCAAGCTGGCGCCCGAGGCGCTGGCTGGCATCGAACAGACGCTGGACCAGCTTGCCACCACCGCACGCGCCGAGCTGGAGCGCCAGCAGGCGAGTGTGGGCACTGCCGTGGTGCACCGCCGCGTGCATGTGCGCTACGAAGGCAGCGACTCAGCGCTGATCGTGGCCTTTGGCACGCTGGCCGAGATCACGGCGGGTTTTGAAGCCGCCTACCGCCAGCGGTTTGCCTTTTTGATGCAAGGCAAGGGCCTGGTGGTGGAGGCCGTGTCGGTTGAGGCCGTAGTGCCCGGCGATGCGCCCGAAGAACCCCGCCACGCCGTGCACCCCGCGCGCGAGGTGCCGCGCCGCAGCACCGTGCGCATGTACACCGGCGGCGTGGACGGTATCGCCGCCTGGCACGACGCCGCGCTGGTGGTGCGCGAAGACCTGCGCCCTGGCGACGTGATCGCCGGCCCGGCCATCATTGCCGAGAAGAACGCCACCACCATCGTCGAGCCGGGCTGGGAGGCCCTGCTGACCGACCTGGACCACTTGCTGCTGGAGCGCCGTGTGCCGCGTGCCGTGCAACACGCGGTGGGCACCACGGTCGACCCGGTGCTGCTGGAGGTGTTCAACAACCTCTTCATGAACATCGCCGAGCAGATGGGCCTGCAGCTGCAAAACACTGCCTACTCGGTCAACATCAAGGAGCGCCTGGACTTCAGCTGCGCGCTGTTTGATGCCGAAGGCAACCTCATTGCCAACGCGCCCCATATGCCGGTGCATCTGGGCTCGATGGGCGAGAGCATCAAGACCGTGGTGCGCGAAAACGCCGGCCGCATGCAGCCCGGTGACGTGTATGTGCTCAACGACCCCTACCACGGCGGTACCCACCTGCCCGACATCACGGTCGTCACGCCGGTGTATGTGTCTGACGAGGCCGAGCCCACGTTTTATGTGGGCAGCCGGGGCCACCATGCCGATGTGGGCGGCACGACACCGGGCTCGATGCCACCGTTTTCGACGCGCATCGAAGAAGAGGGCGTGCAGATCAACAACGTGAAGCTGGTGGAGCGCGGCGCGCTGCGCGAGGCCGAGATGGTTGCGCTGCTGGAAAGCGGCGAATACCCATCACGCAACCCGCAGCAGAACATGGCTGACCTGCGTGCGCAGATCGCCGCCAACGAAAAAGGCCAGCAGGAACTGCGCCGCATGGTGGCCGAGTTTGGGCTCGACGTTGTGCAGGCCTACATGCGCCATGTGCAGGACAACGCCGAAGAATCCGTACGCCGTGTCATCACGCGGCTCAAGGACGGCGCGTTCACCCTGCCGCTGGACAACGGCGCACAGATCAGCGTGGCGGCGAAGGTGGATGCAGCAACCCGCAGCGCCACCATCGACTTCACCGGTACCAGCCCGCAGCAGGCCAACAATTTCAACGCCCCCACGGCGGTGTGCATGGCGGCGGTGCTCTATGTGTTCCGCTGTCTGGTGGATGACGACATTCCGCTCAACGCCGGCTGCCTCAAGCCACTCAAGGTGATCATCCCGCCGGGCTCCATGCTCAACCCCCACCCACCGGCCTCGGTGGTGGCTGGCAATGTGGAAACCTCCACCTGCATCACCAACGCGCTGTTCGGAGCACTGGGCGTGATGGCCAGCAGCCAGCCGACGATGAACAACTTCACCTTCGGCAACGCACACCACCAGTACTACGAAACCATTGCAGGCGGCAGCGGCGCGGGCGGCATGTTCGACGATGCCGGGGCGCTGGTGGGCGGCTTTGCGGGCACCAGCGTGGTCCAGACCCACATGACCAATTCACGCCTCACCGACCCCGAGGTGCTGGAATTCCGCTTTCCGGTGCGGCTGGAGAGCTATGCCATCCGCCAGGGCTCGGGCGGCCTGGGGCGCTGGCGCGGGGGCGACGGCGGCGTGCGGCGCGTGCGGTTTTTGGAGCCGATGACGGCCAGCATTCTGTCGAATGGCCGCCACCAGGGTGCCTTTGGCTTGGCGGGCGGGCTCCCGGGACAGCCGGGTGTGAACCGGGTGGTGCGCGCCAATGGGCGGGTTGAAGCGCTCGACCACATCGGCCAGGCGCAGATGGACGCGGGCGATGTGTTTGAAATCCAGACGCCGGGCGGCGGCGGTTTTGGCGCGCCCTGATGTTGCTGCAGCCCGTCAGGGGTCTGAAAGGGCTTTGTTGCACAAGTCGGAAGATAGACGCAATGCCCCCAGCCCCAGACGCAGCTATGCCATGGCACCCACGGGCACCGTGCTCGGGCGCCCGAGTTGCGTGAAACGGTTGAGCAGAGCCACACGCACATGCAACTCCACC
>Ga0209476_10002426_pt1 | contig 12498 bp, 8 predicted proteins | sample KloWWTrecipitate_FD_187179 | JGI IMG/M metagenome (GOLD analysis project Ga0209476, IMG submission 187179) | Active sludge microbial communities from Klosterneuburg, Austria, studying microevolution and ecology of nitrifiers - Klosterneuburg... | ecosystem: Engineered > WWTP > Aerobic digester >... | reverse complement strand
CGGCTCGTCCACCAGCCGCGGAACCGCGCTCACGCGCACGGCGCATCGCGGCGAGTGCACCGTGAATGGCTTCGACGCCTGCCCCCAGTAGACCGGCACCTTGCTCGGCCGGCGCATCCCCTGCCCGTCGACGTCGTACTTCGACGAGAGATAGTGCATGTTGTAGGCGTAGGCGACGCACTCGGTGCCCGAGATCGGCGCGACGAGCGGCAGGCCCGCGGGCTTCGCCGTGCCGGTGGCGAGCACCTGCCCGTCCTCCGCCGGCAGCGCGCCCGTCGCCGTGGCGGCCAACAGCTCGCCCTTCGGGTTCCACTTCGCGTAGCCGGTGACGATGCCCCACAGCGATCCGAGGCCCAGCGTCAGGAACACGGCCGCGGCGATGCCCGCCCACGGGCGCAGGTCCTCGTCGATGCCGGCGAGCGCGATCGCATCGAGGCCCCACGCGAGGCCGACGAAGAGCAGGAAGTACGCGAGGCACCCGCCCGCGTGCCGGGCCAGCCGGCCGGAGACCGATCCCTCGCGCGCCATCGCGGGCGGCCGGCGCTCAGGTCACCCGGATGTTCTTGAACTGCCAGGGGTCGTCGCGGTCGACGTCCTCCGGGAAGAGCACGCCGCGGTACTCGAGCGGCGTCCAGTTCGTGAACTTGCCGACGATCTCGCCCAGGTAGGGCAGCGCCGCGTCCAGCACCTCGCGGAAATCCATTTCCTCGGGGTCGACGATGCCGCGGTCCGGGTGGCGCATGGCCCAGACCACGCCGCCCAGCACGCCCGCGGCGGTCTGCAGGCTGGTCGCGTTGTTGAGCGGGCAGAGCGCCCGCGCCTGGCCGATCGTGAGGCGCGAGCCGTACCAGTAGGCGTTCTTCGCGTGGCCCGCGAGGAGCACGCCCAGCTCGTCCATGCCCATCTCGATGTCCTCGGCCCCCAGCTCGCGGCGCCACTGCTGCAGCCGCCAGCCCTTGCCGGCCAGCTCGTGGATCGAGAGCACCGCGTCGTCGCAGGGGTGGTAGGTGTAGTGCACGGTCGGGCGATAGGCGACCGCGCCGCCTTCGCGCACCGTGAGGTAGTCGGCGATCGAGACCGACTCGCCGTGCGTGATGAGGAAGCCGTGGTAGGGGCCTTCGAGCGGCGTCCAGCTGCGCACGCGCGTGCCCGCCCCGGGCCGGTCGAGGTAGATGGCCGAGTCGCAGCCGTAGCCGTGGCGGTGGCCGTCGGCGGGAAAGTGCCGCTCGTGCGTGCCCCAGCCCAGCTCGGCCGGCTGGCAGCCTTCGCCCGCGAAACCCTCCACGCTCCAGGTGTTCACGAATTCGCCCGGGCGCTTGGCCGTGGCCGACACCTGCGTGTCGCGCTCGGCGACGTGGATCACCTTGATGCCCAGCCGGTGCGCGAGGCCCGCCCAGCCGGCGCGGTCCTTCGGTTCGCCGCCCGCGAGCCCCCCGGTGGCCTGCGCGATGTCGAGGAGAGCCTGCTTCACGAAGTGCGACACGAGACCCGGGTTCACGCCGTGGGTGAGCACGGCCGTGGGCGAGGGGCCGGGGCGGCGAAGCGCCAGCGCCTCCTCCCGGAGCCCGTAGTTGGAGCGCTGCGAGGCGGTCTTCCCGGTGTCGTAGTAGCCACCCTCCCAGGGCTCGATGCAGGCGTCGAGGTAGAGCACGCCCGCCTCGCGGCACCACGCGATCAGCTCGACGCTCGAGACCCCGATCGAGAGGTTGAGCAGGAAGTCGCCCGCGCGCAGCTCCTCGCCCAGCAGGCGCCGGTAGTTCTCCGGCGTCACCTTCTCCACGCGCAGGCCGACGCGGTACTCCTCGGCGACGTCGCGGTGCGAGCCCTTGTCGGTGAGGATGCGGATGCGGTCGGGGCCGAGGCCCGTGTGCCGCAAGAGGAGCGGCAGCACCGCGCGACCGATGCAGCCGAAGCCCACCATGAGCAGGCGGCCGGGGAATCGCGTGAGGACTTCGGAGGGGGGCATGGGAATCGGCTCCGCGGGTGGCACGCGATATTAGCGGGACGACGGCAGCCGGTGTTGACCTTCGACAGCACGGCGCCGTTGACCCGCCCCTCGCGCGGCCGTAGCCTCGGGTGGCGCCATCGGGCGAGACCGGGAGGAAATGCCATGAGAATGCTCGCAAGCCTGGGAGTGCTGCTGGCGGCCGCCGCGAGCCTGCCCGCCGCGGCAGCCGACGACCGCGACGCGCTCGCGGGCGTGAAGGAGCTCAAGGCCGTGTTCGACATCCGCGAGGGCGACGGCAAGGCGCTGCTCAACCGCCTCACCGTGATCGACGAGACGCGCGCCTCCCTCGTCGCGCAGGGCGTGAAGCCGCGGCTCGTCCTCACCTTCCGCGGCCCGGCCACCCGGCTCGTCCAGACGGACCCGGCGAAGATGCGTCCCGAGGACCGGGCCATCGCGCCAGTGATCGCCACGAAGCTCGACGAGCTGCGCGATGCCGAGGGCGTGGAGGGGATCGAGCTGTGCGCCATCGCCATCCGCGGCCAGGGCACCCGGGCCCAGGATGCGATTCCCGCCGTGAAGGTGGTCGGCAACACCTGGATCTCGCAGATGGCCTACCAGGCACGCGGCTACGCCTTCATCACGCCCTGAGGGAGGGCGCCGGGGGCGGCGGCCGACTGTGGGATAATTGCCGACTTTCCGTGCCCGCCCCGAAGGACCGACCGTGAAGAAACTCGCCTCCCTCCTCGCCTCGCTCGTCCTCGCGGCCGCGGCCGCCGGCTGCGGAGGCTCGGGGAGCCCTGCGGATTACCCGGCCAACTTCCAGGTGGTGGCGGGCGACGGCGCCGTGACCGTGTCGTGGACGGCGGAGCCGGAGGTCGAGTACTGGATCTTCTACGGCCCGGGCACCGGCATCACCACGACCAACTGGTCGACCAGCGGCGGCGCCGTCATCGCCAAGGCCACCTCGCCGCGCGTGATCTCCGGGCTCGCCAACGGGACCGCCTATTCCTTCACGATCAACGCCCGCCGCAACGGCGGCCCGGGCGGGTCGGGCGCGCCCACGCAGGTGGCCACGCCGCAGCTCGCCGGCGCCACCTGGGCGGCCGCGACCCCGCTGGGCACCGGGCGCCTCGCGGGCCTCGCGGCCGGCCTCGGCCTCAACGGCTACACCACCATCGCCGTGGGCGAGGGCGGGCAGGTCTTCTCCGCCGTCACCGGCCAGGCGACCACCACGCCCACCAACCCCGCGGCGCCGGCCAACCTCAACGGCATCGCGTTCGCCGGCGTGGGCTGGGTTGCGGCCGGCGACAACGGCACGCTCCTCTTCACGCAGGACGGGACGACCTGGACGGCGCAGACGAGCGGCACGACGGCGAATTTCCGCGGCGTGGCCGGCACCTCGATCGGCGGCTTCGTCGCCGTGGGCGACGGCGGCGTCATCGCCAACGGCGCCTCCGGCACCACGTGGACGCTGGCCGCTTCCCCGACGACGCAGCCGCTCCACGCGGCGGCCGTGGGCAGCGCGGCCTATGTCGTGGTCGGCGCCGCCGGCACGATCCTCACCTCGGTGGACAGCACGACGTGGGAGCCGCGCACGTCGGGCACCGGCGCGAACCTGTACGGCACCGCCTACGGCGCGCTCACGACGACCGTGGACGGCGTGACCGCGATCACCAACATGTACGTGGCGGTCGGCGCCGGCGGCGTCATCCTCCGCAGCACCGATGCCACGACCTGGACGGCGCAGGTCTCCCCCACCACGAACGACCTGCTGGCCGTGACCTACGGCACCCAGTTCGTGGCCGTGGGCAAGGCGGGCACCATCCTCACCAGCCCCGACGGCATCACCTGGACGGCCCGCACTTCCGGGACGACCGCCGACCTCACCGCCATCCTGCGCACCCTCACCGGGTACACCGCGGTCGGGGCGGCGGGGACGGTGCTGAACACGATCTAGGACCCTCACCCCCAACCCCTCTCCCAAGGGAGAGGGGAGCCGCGGGTCCGGGACCTCTCCCAAGGGAGAGGGGAGCCCGCCCGGGGGCGCCACAAGCCGTAACGCGCCGTCGGCGCGCGTAACCTACAATTCGCCCCCCGAAACCTGCATTTCGTCCCACCCCGGTGGCCACGAGTCCCGGGGCGGCCTACCCTCCCGCATCTTTCGCCACCCGGAAGCCCTGCCATGACGCCTCGCCCCATCCTGGTCCTCGTCCTCGCGCTCGCCCTGGCCGCCTGCGGCAAGGGGCCGGCCACGCCCCAGAAGGGCGCCAACGCCGCCGGGCAGCCGCTCCTCCTCGCCAACGAGGACGTCCTCACGGTCCGCAGCACCTCGCTCGCGTCGGGGCCGGTGATCACCGGTTCGGTGCAGCCGGAGCGCCGCGCCGACCTTCGCGCCGAGGTCTCGGCCATCGTGCTGCAGGTGCTGCGAGAGAACGGCGACGTCGTGCGCCGCGGCGACCTGCTGGTCCGGCTGGACGACACGGCGATCCGCGACGGCCTCGCCTCGGCCGAGTCCGCCGCCCGCGCGGCCTCCCAGGCCCACGAGCAGGCCGAGCGCCAGTTCCAGCGCATGACGACGCTTCGCGCCTCGGGCATGGCCTCGGCGCAGCAGCTCGAGGACGCGGAGGTGCGCCGCAACAACGCCCAGAGCGAGCTCGAGAGCGCCAAGACGCGCGTCGTGCAGGCCCGCCAGTTCCTGCAGCGCACCGAGGTGCGCGCGCCCTTCGACGGCGTGGTGAGCGACCGCAAGGTCTCCGCGGGCGACACCGCGCAGGTCGGCAAGGAGCTGGTGAAGGTGATCGACCCGGCGAGCATGCGCTTCGAGGGCCTCGTCTCCGCCGACAACGTGGGCAGCGTTTCCCCGGGGCAGGCCGTGACCTTCCGCGTGAACGGCTACCCCGACCAGGTCTTCACCGGCAAGGTGCGCCGCATGAACCCGGCGGCCAACGCGACCACGCGCCAGGTCGAGGTCCTCGTCGACTTCACCGGGCGCACCCAGCCGCGACTCGCCGGCCTCTACGCCGAGGGCCATGTCGAGACGAGCTCGGCCGACGGCATCACGCTGCCCGCGACGGCGCTGGTGCGCGACGGCGACAAGGCCTCCGCCTGGCGCGTGAGGGACGGCAAGCTGCAGAAGGTGGCGCTCGCGGTGGGCGAGCGCGACCCGCGCACGGGCGACTGGATCCTCAAGGACGGGCTCGCCGAGGGCGACCAGGTGATCCGCCACCCGAACGCCCTGCTGAAGGACGGCCAGCTCGTGCAGGCCGCCAACCCGCCCGCGCCGACCAAGGCCGCGGCCAAGGACGCGCCGGCGCCGGCGCGCAACTGAGGAGGGCCCGCCGATGCTCCTCTCCGACTTCAGCATCAAGCGCCCGGTGGCGATGGTGGTCGTCATCATCGGGCTGATGTGCCTGGGGCTGCTCGCGCTCAAGAACCTGCGCGTGAACCAGATCCCCGACGTCGAGCAGCCCGTGATGGTGGTGAACATCCCCTATCCCGGCGCCTCGCCCGAGACGGTGGAGCGCGAGATCGTCAACCGCGTCGAGAAGTCGCTGCAGTCGATCCCGCAGGTCTACCAGATCCGCTCCACGGCGGCCGAGAGCGGCGCCACCATCGTCATCATCTTCAACTTCAAGAAGAACATGGTGGAGGCCTCCGACGAGATCCGCAACGCCATCGCCTCGGTGCGCCACAAGCTGCCGGTGGAGATGCGCGAGCCGATCCTGCGGCGCATCGACCCCTCGGCCCAGCCCATCATGCAGATGGCGCTCTCTTCCTCCACGCAGACGCACGCCGAGATCTCGCGCCTCGCGGAGGACGTGCTCGCCGACCGCTTCCGCGGCATCGACGGGGTGGCGGTGGTGAACGTGAACGGGGCGCTGCGCCGCGAGCTCTCGGTGCTGCTGCGCGCCGAGAAGCTGCGCGAGTTCAACGTCTCCGTGACCGACGTGGTGAACGCGCTGCGCATGCAGAACACCACGGCGCCGGTGGGCCGCGTGAAGGGCCCCCTGGACGAGCAGAGCATCCGCCTCGTGGGCCGCATCGAGTCGCCGGCGGAGTTCGAGCAGATCGTCCTCAAGCGCCGCGGCAACGAGATCGTGCGCCTGGGGCAGGTGGCCACCGTCACCGACGGCTTCGCCGAGCTCGCGGGCTTCAGCGTGCGCAATGGCCACCCCAACGTCGGCATCTCCGTCACGCGCTCGCGGGACGCGAGCACGGTCACGGTCGCCGGCGAGGTGAGGAAGCTCGCCAAGGAGATCGGCAAGACGCTGCCTCCCGGCACGAAGCTCGAGGTCACGCAGGACGGCGGCGAGGACGCCGAGGCGAGCCTCAAGAACGTGATCGAGGCGCTGGCCTTCGGCGCCGTGCTCACGATCTTCGTGGTCTACGCCTTCCTCAATTCGTGGCGCTCGACCCTCATCACGGCGCTGTCGCTGCCCACCTCCGTCATCGCCGCCTTCATCGCCATCTGGGCCAGCGGCTTCACCCTCAACTTCATGACGCTGCTCGCGCTCTCGCTCGCGATCGGCGTGCTCATCGACGACGCCATCGTCGTGCGCGAGAACATCGTGCGCCACATGGAGCGCGGGTCGGACCGCGTCACGGCCGCGAGGAACGGCACCTCGGAGATCGGGCTGGCGGTCACCGCAACCACCTTCTCCATCATCGCCGTGTTCATCCCGGTCGCCTTCATGGGCGGCGGCGCCGGCGAATGGTTCCGCCCCTTCGCCCTCACGGTCGCCACCTCCGTGCTGGTGAGCCTCTTCATCTCCTTCACGCTCGACCCGATGCTCTCGGCCTACTGGGGCGACCCGGTGGGCTACCAGCACCAGCCGAAGCGCGGCATCCGCCGCTGGCTGGGCCGCTTCAACGACTGGTTCGACCACCAGGCCGACCGCTACGGCAACGTCATCGCCTGGGCGCTGCACCACCGCAAGTCGATGACCCTCATCGCCGTGGCGAGCTTCGTGGGCGCGCTCGCCCTGCAGGCCACCGTGGGCGGGTCTTCCTTCCTGCCGGCCTCCGACGTGGGCATGGTCGCGATCGACGTGCGCACGCCCTCGAGCGCGAGCCTCGCCTACGCGCGCCTCAAGGTGGAGAAGGCGGCCGAGCTCGCGCGCACGATCCCCGAGACCAAGGCGACCAACAGCCAGGTGAACGCCACCGGCGGGCGCGTCTACGTGGACCTCGGCAAGAGCACGGAGCGCAAGCGCTCCGCCGCGCAGGTCGCCGTCGACCTGAGGAAGCTCATGGCGCGCCTGGTGGGCGCCGAGTACGTCGTTCTGGACGACTTGAACAACGGCGCCCGCAAGCCCGTGCAGATCCAGTTCTCCGGGCCGGACTCGCGCCGCCTCATGGCCATCACCGCGGACTTCATGGAGAAGCTCTCGAAGGTGCCCGGGGCGGTCGACGTGGGCCTTTCCGAGCAGGAGCCCAAGGACGAGCTGAAGATCGAGCTCGACCGCGGGCTCGCCAACGCGCTCGGCATCTCGGTCGGCGACGCGGCGCAGGCGCTGCGCGTGGCCTTCGCGGGCGTGGAGGTGGGCGACTGGGTGGACCCCACGGGGGAATCGCGCGACGTGGCCGTGCGCCTGCACCCCGAGGACCGCGTGGACGCCTCCAACATCGAGCGCCTGCCCATCGCGGTCACGGGCAGCAGCATGATGGTGCCGCTCGACCAGATCGCGAAGATCACGATGGGCAAGGGCCCGGCGCAGATCCAGCACCAGGACGGCAAGCGCATGATCGCCGTGTCGGCCAACGCGCAGGGCCGCTCGCCCGGCGAGGTCACCGCCGACGCGATGAAGATCGCGAAGCAGATCGAATTCCCGCCCGGCTACGGGCTGGAACTGGGCGGCGCCTCGCGCGACCAGAAGGAGGTCTTCTCCGAGATGGGCATCGCCCTCGTCATGGGCATCGCCCTCATGTACCTGGTGCTCGTGATGCAGTTCGGCTCCTTCACGGCGCCGATGCCGGTGATGCTTTCCTTGCCGCTGTCGCTCATCGGCGTGGTGCTCGCGCTGCTGGCCACGGGCGGCACGCTCAACCTCATGAGCTTCATCGGCGTGATCATGCTGATGGGCCTGGTCGCCAAGAACGCGATCCTGCTCATCGACTGCGCGCGCAAGGAGGAGGCGCAGGGCGTGCCCCGCGAGGAGGCGCTCATGCACGCCGGCCGCGTGCGCCTGCGGCCCATCCTCATGACCACCTTCGCGCTCATCGCGGGCATGTTCCCGGTGGCGCTCGCCCTCGGCGAGGGCGGCGAGTTCTACCGCCCCATGGCGGTGGCGATCATCGGCGGCATCATCACCTCGACGATCCTCACGCTGCTGGTCGTGCCGACCTTCTACGACTCGATCGAGATCGCGCGCGACCGGGCGATCGCCAAGTACCACCGGCGCGAGGCGCGCTGGAACGCGCTCGCCGCGTTCGTGCTCACCTTCGCCGAGGCGGTGCTGGCCCTCCTCGGCGTGCGCGCCGTGTGGCGTGGGCTGGCGCGGCTCGCGGCGAGGCTTCGCCGCGGCCGCGGCCCGGCGCCGGCCGTGCCTGCCCCGGTGGCAGGGGACTGAAAAAAAGGGGTGCCGCGGCGGGCCGCGCGCACCCCGAGGATGCCCGGAGGAGTCGGGCGTCGATTCAGGCAGGCGCCCCGGCGGGGGCGTAGAAGAGCTGCCGGCGAAGCATGGGCACCTCCCTCACGCGAGGCTCTGCAGCGTCGCGTGGAGGCCCTCGCCAACCGCCGCGACCACCACCACGGCCACGCCGACGCACAGCACCACCACGTTCGCGATGCCGTCGAGGCGCAGGCCCGCGTCCGGCTTCGCAGGCGCTTTCGCGGCGGCGGGCGGCGCGCCGGCGGGGGCTTCGTCGGGAACCAGGGCGCGCACGTCGGCGAGGCACTCGCGCAGCAGGCGGTACTTGCGGTAATCGGGCTTCTCGATCGCACGGAACGCTTCCATTTCCTTCTCCTCGGCTGGAACGGCGCGGGCTGCGCCGTCGATGGGCGAACTCTCCGCCCGGGGCGCGCGCGCCGTCCTTTGGCGATCCTGAAAGATCCTGAAAGGTCGCCGGCGGAAGGTAATATCGGCGGGAAAGGAGGGGAGGCCGCGTGCCGCAGCGATACCGGTTCGGGCGAGTCGAGGTCCGTCCCGCCGAGCGCAGGGTGCTCGTGGGAGGCACGCCGGCCGCCCTCGGCGGGCGCGCGTTCGACGTCCTCGTCGCCCTCATCGAGCGCCGCGACCGCGTCGTGACGAAGGACGAGCTGCTCGACCTCGCCTGGCCCGGCCTCGTGGTCGAGGAGAACAACCTGCAGGTGCAGGTGTCGGCGCTGCGGCGGATCCTCGGCCCGGACGCGATAGCCACCGTCTCCGGGCACGGCTACCGGTTCACGCTGGAGCCCGATGCGCTCGGCGACGCCGCGCCCGTCGCACCGGCCGGGCGGCGCCACCGCCTGCCCGCGCCGCTCACGCGATTCATCGGCCGCGCCCGCGAGAAGCGCGAGGTCGCCGCGCTGCTCGCCGCCTCCCCGCTCGTCACGCTCTCCGGCTTCGGGGGCACGGGGAAGACGCGCCTTGCGATCGAGGTGGCCACCGAGGGCGCCGAGGGCTATCCCGACGGCGCGTGGCTGGTGGAACTCGCGCCGCTCGCGGACGCGCAGCTCGTGCCGCAGGCGATCGCGAACGCGCTGGGCGTGCGGGAGGGCCGGGCCGAAAGCGGCCGCGACGTGCTGGCAGCGCTCGCCGAGCACGTCCGCGACCGGCGGCTCCTCCTCGTGCTCGACAACTGCGAGCACCTCGTGGAGGCCTGCGCCCGCCTCGCCAAGGCGCTTCTCGAGTCGAGCCCGGGCCTGCGGATCCTCGCGACGAGCCGCGAGGCGCTCCGCGTGGGCGGCGAGTCGGTCTATCCGCTCTCCCCGCTCGCCGTCGCGGAGCTGGGCCCCGGCGCGCCCGCGGAGGCGGTGGCGGCCAACGAGGCGGCGATGCTCTTCGTCGACCGCGCCAGCCTGGCGCAACCGGGCTTCCGGCTGACCGACGCGAATGCCGCCGCCGTCGCCGGGATCTGCCGGCAGCTCGACGGCATCCCGCTCGCCATCGAACTGGCCGCCGCGCGGGCGCGGGCGCTGCCTGTCGAGACGATCGCCGAGCGCGTGGGGCAGCGGCTCCCCCTGGGTTCCGGCGACCCGACGATGCACGCGCGGCAGCGGACGGTGCGCGCGCTCATCGACTGGAGCCACGACCTGCTCGCCGAGGAGGAGCGCGTCGCCCTGCGCCGGCTCGCCGTCTTCGCGGGGGGCTGGACGGTGGAGGCGGCGGAGGCCGTGGTCGTCGGCGGCCCGGTCCACGAGCCCGCCGTGCTCGACCTCCTCGTTTCCCTCGTGGAGAAGTCCCTCGTCGTTCCCGAGCGCGACAGCGGCCGCTACCGGCTCCTCGACACCGTGCGCCATTACGCCCTGGAGCGCCTCGAGGCCTCCGGCGAATCCGCGGCCGTGCGCTCGCGTCACCTGGCGTGGTTCCTCCGCCTCGCGGAGGCGGCGAGCGCGGAGCTCGTGGGCCCCGCGCAAGCCGCGTGGCTCGCGCGCCTGGACCCCGAGCGCGGCAACTTCCTCGCCGCGCACGCGTGGTGCGACCTGGCGGACGGCGGCGCGGAGGCGGGCCTTCGGCTCGTGCGGGCGCTGCGCCGCTACGCCGTCAACCGGGGCATGCCGGGGCTCGCCCACCGCATGGTCCTGGAAGCGCTGGCCCGGCCGGGCGCGCAGGCGCGCATGCTCGCGCGCTGCCGCGCGCTGTTCGACGCCGGCCAGCTCGACTCGTGGATGGGCCGGTACGCCGCGGCGCGCGGCTTCCTCGCCGAGAGCCTCGCCATCGCGCGGGAACTGGGCGACGCCGCGCGCGAGGAGGCCGCGCTGCAGGCGCTCGGGCTCGTCCTGCTGGGGCTGGGTGACCTGCAGGCCGCCGGCACCCACTTCGAGGAGGCGCTCGGGCGGGCCCGCGCCCTCGGCAATCGCCGCGAGCTGGCCGCCGCCCTCATCGCGCTCGCGCAGCTGCGCCGCCTCGAGGGCACGCCGGACGCCGCCGGGGCCCTCTACGGGGAGGCGGCCGCGATCGCCCGCGAGCTGGGCGACCGGGAGACGATCGCCATCGCCGTCCTCAACCTCGCGATGGTCGCCATCGACCGCGCCGAACCGGAGAGGTCACGCGAGTCGATCGCGGAGGCGATCGCCATCGCCGCGGAAACCGGCTCGAAGCCGGTGGCGCAGGGTGCGCTCGACGCGTGCGCGGGGCTCGCGGCCGCGCGGGGGCAGTGGGAACACGCCGCGCGCTTCTGCGGCATGGCCCGGGCGCTGCTCGACCTGACGGGGCTGCACCGCGACCCCGCCGACGAGGCGTTTCTCGCGCCGCGGGCCGCCGCGGCGAGGCAGGCGCTGGGAGACGCCGCCTTCGGCGAGGCGCAGGCGGCGGGCCTGGCCCTCGGCCCCGGCGAGGCGCTTGCCGAGGCGCGCGCGTGGGTCAGTCGTTGAGGACGAACGGGTCCTTCGTGAAGCGGGCGCCCTTTTCGTCTTCCACGTTGATGTCGTACTTGTAGAAGAGCCCCTGCCCGTCCTTCCCGTGTCGGTTCTCGCACGAGAACTTCATCTCGTTGCGCTCGCGCCGGCAGTCGACGATCTCCCCGGCCGCCCGCGCCTCGAAGCGGATGCCGTCCGCAGCCGCGAAGCGGTAGCCCTTGTCCTTGAGGTGCCAGGTGATCCTGCCCTTCTCGCCGCGGCCGAAGCGCAGCACTTCCGGTGCCTCGGGCACGCCCCCGACCATCCGCACCTCGGGGTTGAACTTGTCGGCGGGTGTGACCGACGCCCGGTCCGGGGATACGCACGCGCACCCGGCCAGGGCGAACGCGAAGGCGGCAGCGCCGAAACGAGTCCCGTCCATCGTTCTCTCCTCCCTCTCGTGGAATCCGGATCGGCAGCATCCTGCGCTGGAACGCGGCCCCCCACAAGGGCGGGCCCGGAGCCGCCGCGGCGGGTGCTAGAGTAGGCCGTTCCCAACCCACGGGCCCATTCCATGAACCGCTCCTGCCTCGCCGCCGCGCTCGCCGCGGCGCTCGCTTTCGCGCTCCCCGCCCACGCCTTCGACCTGCAGGGACACCGCGGCGCCCGCGGGCTCGCGCCCGAGAACACCGTCCCCGGCTGGAAGAAGGCGCTCGAGATCGGGGTGGACACGATCGAGTGCGACATGGCCGTCACGAAGGACGGCGTCGTGGTGGTCTACCACGACCAGCGGCTCAACCCCGACATCACGCGCGGCCCGGACGGCAAGTGGCTGGAGAAGCCCACGCCCACGCTGCACGAGCTCACCTTCGCGGAGCTGCAGAAGTACGACGTCGGGCGCATCAAGCCCGGCACGAAGTACGCGGCGGACTTCCCCGACCAGGTTCCCGCCGACGGCACGCGCATCCCGAAGCTCGCCGAGCTCTTCGACCTGGTGAAGGCCGCCGGCAACGACAAGGTGGGCTTCGACTGCGAGACCAAGCTCTCGCCGCTCGAGCCGCAGGAGACGCTC